>SXGR01047358.1_pt1 | contig 18706 bp, 12 predicted proteins | sample 3174711 | NCBI WGS metagenome assembly SXGR01 (sample SAMN11356860, study PRJNA531348) | freshwater metagenome | isolation source: freshwater sample F1-60 | place: China: Fuxian Lake, Yuxi | collected 2017-12-25
AAGTCGGCGTGCGCGTGCGCGGCGAGGCGGGCTTGCGCGGGCGCGTGGTCGAGCGCGACAGCGCAGCGCCCGTGGTTGGCGCGCGCGTCGAGTTGCTGCCCGTGCCGCCCGCCGGCGCCGCCGTGCTCGGTCGCATGCTGCGCATGTTCGCCATGGGCGACGAGATGTGGAAGCGCGTCCAACCCATCGCGGTGGCGGCCACCGACGCGCGTGGCGAGTACTCCTTCCGCGGCGTGCGGCCCGGCACGTACTACCTCGAGGCGCGCGGCGACTGGCACGCGCCCGACGGAGTGGTGCGCGCGCGCGCGACGCGCAGGGACGATGCAGCTGCTCCGGACATCCAGATGCTGCCTGCCGGCCGCGTCGTAGGCGTCGTCCTGCGTCCCGACGGCACTCCCGCACCGCGCGCCAAGCTGGCGTTGGTGCCGGGGCCTGGCTCGTTCCTGACCGTGGCGCGCAACGGCGACGTGCGCTTCATGGAGAGCGAGAGCGACGAGCAGGGCCGCTTCGCCTTCGACGGCGTGCTGCCCGGGGCGGGATGGGAGATCACCGCTTCGAGCCCCGACTTTTCGCTGACGCATGCGCGCGACATCGCCGTCGTCGCGGGCCTCGCCACGCAGGTCGAACTGCGCGCGCGCCTCGGCGGCACCATCGTGGGGCGCGTGGTGGGCGAGGACGCCGAGGGAACCCGCACGCCGGTGGCGGGCGCGCACCTTGGCGCCGTGCCGCGCGGCCTGCGCAACCTGCGTTGCGTCGAAGAGGTGCTGGTCGCCACGCACTGCGAGACGGCGGCCGATGGTTCGTTCACCATGCCCAACGTGCCCGCGGGCGAGGTCGATGTCGTGGCCATCTCGAAGGACCACCTCCCCGCGATCGGCGCGCGCGCGGCGCTCGACGATGGCGCCACGCTGGCGCTCGACGAGCTCGTGCTGAAGCGCGGCGCCACCGTCGTCGGTCGCGTCGTCGACGCCGCGGGAGCTCCGCTCGCCGGAGTGTCCATGCGCTGGAACCTGGTCGAGTGGTCGAACTTCGGCTTCGACTTCTCGCTGGCTCCGTTGATGGCCCAGGCGGTCAAGGGCTTCGAGCCGCCCACCACCGGGCCCGACGGGCGCTTCGTCGCGGGGCCGATCGCGGGCAAGCCACCCTATTCGATCGACTTCGAGAAGCTCGGCTACGCCAAGTCCGAGTTGAAGTGGGACCCCGCCAAGGACGCTGGCGAAGCGGTGGTGGTGCTGCAGCAAGGCGTGCTCGTCTCCGGCGTCGTGATGGACGCCTTGAAGAGCGAACCTGTCGTTTCCTTCAGCATCGATTGCGCAGAACGCGTCGACCTCGACGCCGCGGAGCCCTCGCCCCTCAACCCCTTCAGCGGCGGCGTGCTGTTCGAGGATGCGGCCGGACGCTTCGAGTTGCAGGGCGTGCGCCCCGGCAAGGCGCGTCTGTCGGTGTCGGCGCCCGGCTACCTCGCCGCCAGCGTGGAGGTGGAAGTCGCGCCCGGCGCGCCGGCCAAGGGAGTGATCGTCGAACTCGTCCCCGGCGGCGTGGTCAAGGGCCGCGTGGTCGACGAGGACGGCGCGCCGATCGCCGGAGCGCAAGTCGTCGCCCAACTCGATCGCCCTGCACGTGGCGGCGAGTCCTCGAACGCGGACGCGGAGGGCACCGCACGTCGGCCCGAGCGGCGCCGCAACGAGGCGCGACGCGAGGCGCGCAACATGGCCATGGGTCGCATGGGCCGCGGGCCGCAGATCCCGCCCGGCTTGATGGCCTACGCCGCCAGCATGGGCTTCATGGGCGAGCGCGCCACGACCACCGGTCGCGACGGCAGCTTCGAGATCGCCGGCGTCGAAAGCGGCGAGTTCCGCGTGCACGCCTTCCACCGCGACTACTGCGGCGCTTCCTCCAAGTCGCAGACGATGGGCGAGCAGGGCACGTTGGCCGGCGTGGTGCTCGTGCTCAAGTCGGGTGGCGGCATCTACGGCACCGTGCGCGATCCGCGCGGCAATCCCGTGCCCGACGAGATCGTCGTGGCCGTCGCGCCGCAAAGCCTGCAACCCAACTCGCCCGCCTCGGTCGGCGGCATGTACCAAGGCTCGACCGACGCGCAGGGCAACTACCGCATCCAGCATGTCGCGCCCGGCGGGTACTTCGTCGTCGCCACGCGGGGCGACGAGGAGCTCAACCCCATGTCGCTCTTCGGCGGCATGAACTTCGACCTCGTGACCGTGCCCGAGGGCGAGGAGGTGCGCTTCGATCTGGTCGACACGACCGCGGGTGGCTGCCGCGTCCATGGCGTCGTCACCTACCGCGGCGAGCCGGTGCAGCGCGGCTTCTTGTCGGCGCTCAACTACGAGACCGACTCGATGCTGGGGGTCGAGTGGCGCGCGGCGCGCATGAAGGGCGGTGGACAGTACGAGTTCGCCGGCCTCGCGCCGGGCGAGTACCAGCTCAACTTCGACGGCGACGGGCCGCAAGCGCGGCTGACGCTCGAGGTGCCCGACGCTCCCGAGGCGCGCATCGACCTGGCGCTGCCCGAGGCGGTGCTCGAGGGCCGGGTCGTCGACGATCGCACCGGCGAGCCCGTCAAGGGCGCCACGGCCACGTTGCGATCCTTGTCGGCCGAATCGGGCGGGGGAGGCATGTTCGGCTCGTTCCTTTCGCGCGAAGGCCGCACGCGGCGCACTGGCGTCGATGGCGAGGGCGTGTTCGAGTTCGATCGACTCGAGGGCGGCAACTACGAGCTGCAGGTCTCCGCCGGCGGCGGCGACTTCGCGCCATCGGAGCCGGTGCGCGTCGTGGTGGTGGCGAATCGCGTCGAGGACGGCTTGGTCGTGCGCCTGCTGCCCGCCTTGTCGATCGCCGGCACCGTGGTCGACGAGCAGGGCGCGCCGATCCCCGAGGCGCGCGTGGTGGCGCAGTCCGCCGGCGCCGGCGGCGATCCGCGCGGCGCCAGCGATCGCTGCGATGCGCAGGGCGCGTTCGAGATTCGCGGGTTGGCGGCGGGCGAGTACGACCTCGTGGCGACGGCCTCCGGTCGCGCTTCGGCGCGCGTGGCGGGCATCAAGCTCTCGCGCGACTTGCCGCCCAATCCCACCACGATCCTCCTGCCGCGCGGCACGAACATCGTCGCCATCGTGCGCCAGAACGGCGCGCCCGTGGCCGGGGCGCGTGGACGCGTCGTCGCCAAGGACGCGCGCGAGGACGACCTCGATCCCGAAGCGACCGGCGCGATGCTGCAGCAGTTCTTCCAAGGGGCCGGCGGCTCCGGCGAGGATGGTCGCCTGGACCTCGGTCGACACGCCGCCGGCGAATGGCGCGTGGAAGTGCAGCGCGCCTCGTCGGCGCGCGGCGTCAAGCTCGTCAAGATCGATGGACTCGACGGCGTAGTCGAAGTCGTGGTCGACCTGCCCTGAACGGCGCCCCGCGCGCGAGGATCCTGGAACCGCCCATGCTGGCCTTGATGCTCCTGCAAGGCGCGCCGTTGCTCGCGCCGCTGCACCTGTCCGACGCGCCGCCGCCCGTGCGTTGCGCGCAGCACATCTTGCTGCTGCCCGAAAGGGCCGAAGGCGATGAAGCGCGTCGAGCCGCATGGACGCGCCTCGAGGCCGAGGCGCGCTCCATCGTCGAGCGGCTCGAGGCCGGTGCCGACTTCTCCGCCGAGGCCGCGGCCCACTCCGACGCGCCGGATGCGCGCTCCGGCGCATGCCTCGGTGCGCTGCCGCAGGGCGTGCTCAACCCGGCCTTCGAGGCCTTCTTGTGGCAGGCCAAGTCGTGGGAGCGCAGCGAGCCGATCGCCACCGACGGCGCGCTCCACATCCTGCGGCGCGTGCCCGAGCGCGTCGGCGTGCGCATGATCGTCGTGCCGCGCGGCGATCGCGCACGCGCCGCCGAAGTGGCCTTGGCGATCTTGCGTGGCGAGGACTTCGCCGACCTCGCCGCGCGCATCAACGAGGACCCGTTGCTCAAGTCGCGCGCGGGGCGCCACGCAGTGCTCGAGCGCGGCCCGCGCGACAGCTTGCTGAAGAAGTTGGCCTTCGAGCTCGAGTGGATGAAGCCCAGCGAGCCGCAGGACTTGCCCATCGGCCTTGCGTGGGTGCGCGCCGAGGATCCGGTCGCCTGGCCGGCGGAGCTCGTCGAACAGAGCTTCGTGCGGCTGCGGGCGTTGCTGGTGGCCTTCGAGGGCGCGCGCGGCGCGCCGGCTGGAGCGCGCGCGCAGCCCCAAGCCAAGCAATTCATCGACGAACTGCGCGCGCGCGTCGTCGAACAAGGCGCGGACTTCGCCAAGTTGTGCGAAGCCTACAGCGACGAGTTCGTCGGTCGCGCGCGCCAGGGCGACCTTGGCTGGGTGCACCGCGACCTGCCCAACTGCCCCGATCCGCTGGTGCGGTCCATGGTGCTGGCGCCCGGAGCGATGTCGGAGGTGCTGCACGATCCGCGCGGGTTCTGGCTGGTGCGGCGCGAGCGCTGAGCCGGACCACGAGCAGCCGGAGCAGCGCGGCTGCGCGCGGGCGGAACAGGGCTGGGCCAGTTTGTCGCGCCGCCGGTTCGTCGCGCGCGCCGCGCTATTTCTCGAAACCCCAGGTGCCCACGAGGCGCGCGCGTCGCACGGACAGGATCTCGAGCAGCCAATCGAACCAACCCAGATGCGGCGCGACTTCCGTGCCCGTGACGACGGTGTTCGCCAAGCCGGCGTTGTTCACGTTCTCGCGGGCCGCCATCAACGCGCCCTTGGGCAGGTCGATCGAGAAGATCGTCACGCTCCAAGCCGTCGACTCGAAGGTGCCCGAGGTCTCGGTCTCGCGCTTGAACTTGGTGTTGGCGCAAGAGGCGGCGAGCGAGGCGAGTAGGAGCGCGGCGGCGAGGCTGGCGATCGGCTTCATGGTCCGCGAGGGAGCCTAGCGCCCGGGACGGCCGCAGTCCAAGGCGCCTTCGGCGCGCAGCCCGCGCCGAAGACGCCGCGCCCGGTCGCGCCGCGCGACGCGAGGGGCTAGGCTCGTGACAGTCATGGGGACCGCCTCGCCGCGCGACGAGCCGGCCTTCGCCTCGGCCACGAGCCTGGCGGAGGAGTTCCGCCGTCGCCACGGCGCCGAACCCGAGTCGATTTGGTTCTCTCCTGGTCGCGTGAACACGATGGGGGCCCATCTCGACTACAACGGCGGCCCGGTCATGCCGTGCGCCATCGACCGCGGCACCTTGGTCGCGCTGCGCCGGCGCGCCGACGGACGCGCGACGATCGCCTCGACGAGCTTCGAGGGCGAGTTGTCCTTCGAGGTCCGCGCTCCGCCGCCGCGCGGTGGACGATGGAGCGACTATCCCCTCGGCGTGTTGCATGCTCTGCTCGCGCGACTGCGATCCGAGGGCCGTGGACCGAGCGGCGTCGACTTGCTCTACGGCGGCGACCTCCCGATCGGCGCTGGGCTGTCGTCGTCCGCCTCGATCTGCGTGGGCACTGCGCGCGCGCTATCCGAGGCCTTCGAGCTCGAGTCGAGCGATTTGCAGATCGTCGAAGCTGCGCTGCTCGCCGAGCGCGGCTTCGTGGGCGTGCGCTGCGGCATCATGGATCCCTACGCGGTGGCCATGGCGCGTCCCGGCGCTCTGTTGTGGCTCGATTGCAAGGATGCGAGCTGGACCAGCGTGCCGCTCGACCTCGAGTCCGTGTCCATCGCGGTGCTCGACACGCATGTGCGTCGCGAACTGGCCCAGGTCGCCTTCAACGAGCGCGTGCAGCAGTGCTCCGCCGCCTTCGAGGTGCTGCGCACCTTGCAGCCCGCGGCGACCTGCCTGCGCGACATCGAGCGCGCCACGCTCGAGCGCGCGCGCGCCTTGCTCGAGCCGCCGCTCGCTTCCCGCGCCGCCCACGTCGTCGAGGAGGTGGCGCGCACCTTCGAGGCGCGCGATGCGCTGCTCGCCGGCGATGTCGCCGGCTTCGGCGCGCGCATGACCGCCGCGCACGCCTCCCTGCGGGCGAACTTCGAGGTGTCGGTGCGCGAACTCGATTTGCTGGTCGAGTGCGCCACTTCCGTGCCCGGCGTGCACGGGGCGCGCCTCACTGGCGCGGGCTTCGGCGGCTGCGTCGTGGCATTGCTGGCGCGCGGCGCGGAACAGGAGCTGCGCGAAGCCTGCGGAGCTGCGTTCTCCGGCCTGCACGGCTGGCGTCCGAGCATCGAGGTGTACCGTCCAGGCGGCGGACCGCGGCGTCTTGCGCGCTGAGTCGGCGCCGGACCTGGGCGCCGAATGCACTCGATTGGCGGCGGTCCTTGGCGCCGGCTGTGCTTGGTCGGCGGCGATCATTGGCGCCGCCGAGTGCCCCGCGGATCCGAGCTGTTCAGCGCGACTCCGCGGCCTCGTGCGCCCGAGCGAGGATCCGCGCTCCGCAAAGGGAGTCGCGCACGCCCACGCTGAACGCGCTCTCGAGCAGCGCGACGCAATCGCCATGTCGGCGTGCCCAGTGGTAGTTCGCCGCCAGCACCAGGCGCGCATCGTCGTCGAGGAAGTGGTCCTCGAGGAAGCCCTCGGCGAGCACGAGTTGCCGGTCGAATTCCGCGGGGTCGCGGTAGAACCCGCGCTTGTCGACCTGCGCGTCGAACAGGGCCGGCTCGAGCTCGAAGGCGCGGCGCAGCGACCAGGCGCAGTAGTGGTAGTCGCCCGTGGCGAACAACGCGTCGGCGAGGACGAGGTGCAGCGCGCCGTCCTGCGGCGAGCACTCGACCGCTCGCGCGTAGTGGTGCACCGCGTCGGCGTAGCGTCCCTCCAGGAAGGCGCGATCGCCTTCGTCCAAGTGCTGCTTGGCGGCCGCATGCAGGGCCTGCACGACGGCCTCGGGCGCGGACGGTTCGACCAGGCGCGCGTCGGCCGCCACGGGAGCGGCCGGGGGCGTTGCGTCGACTTCGATGATCGTCTCGCGCACGACCTCGCGCTCCACCACGCGCTCGACGACGAGCGGCTCGTCGTGGTCGATCCACACGACGCTCGGATACCAGTACCAACTGGGGTACGACCAGCCGTAGCAGGGCGACCAGCACGAGGGTCGCCACCAGCACGAGTTCCAGCCCCAACCGAAGCCGTAGCCGAAGCCGTAGCACTGCGACCAGGTCATGTGCCAAGTCCACCAAGGCTTGTACCAACCGCAGTCGTTCCAGCTGTCCGCCCACCACCAGCCAGTGCTGCAACCCGTCCACGCGCCGACCGCCACGCCGGTGGCGATGCGCGTGCTCGCGCCAGCCGCCTCGGCGAGACGCTTGCTGCGGCGTTCGACCTGCACGGCGGCCTCGGGCTTGGTGCGTCGCAGCCCCTCGACCGCCTTGGCGGCCTCGCGCCGACGTGCGTCGCCCTCCACTTGGTCCTTGCTCGCGGCACGCCGCGCGCCTTCAGTCGCCTCCGCGCGCCTGCTCGCCGACTTGACCTGCTGCTTCGCGATGGATTCCCGCGCGACTGACTCCTGCGAGGCGGCGAGCTCGCGGCCCGGTTGCAGTCCCTCGCGCGACTTGGCCACATCCCCGCCGGCGCGCGCAGCCCCGGCCTCCGTCGCGTACTTGGCGCGCGCGCCACGCGCCTCGGCGGGGCTGGGCGCCGTGATAGGCGCCGGCTTGCCGCGCGCTTGCGCGTCGGCGGCGCTTGGTTGGTAGCGCTGCAGGATGCGTGCGCTGTCCACGGGTTGGCTGGCGCTCGCGCCGGCCGGAGCCATGCGTCCCGCGCCCAAGGCGCCCAACCGCGCCCCTGGTCCGGCGATGGCGCCTACTCCGCCGACCAGCGGAGCGTTGCCATTGGCACGTTCGAGGCGTGCACGCGACAGGGCGCGCTCCACATTGCCGTCCACCGGCAGGCTGCTCGACCCGGAGAGGCGCGGGATCGGCGTCGTGGTCGTTTCGCGCGTGCGCCACGCGAGATCGTCGGAGTGGTAGACTCGCTCGGAGTAGAGTCCCTCGTTCGAACCCCTCGTTTCGCCGCCAGCGACCGTATCACCGCGACCCAGGCGCGCTGCTTGATCCAGCTCGCTGCGTGCATTCGAGCGCGAGCGATCCGCATCGCCGGGACGCCAACGCACGGGTTCGCTGGCTTCGCGTGCCGGTCGCGCACCCATACCGCCGCTCGAGTCCGAATCGCCGCCGCTCGTGCCGCCGCGCGTCGGCTGCCTGCCCACTGGGCTGGAGTCCGGCCACGAGCCCGAGCCGCCGCGGCTTGCGCCGCTGCTGCTGGTTCCAGCGCGGCCTGCGTTGCCGCCGCCGCTCCACGGCACGCTGGCTGCGCCGCTGCTGCTCGAGCCTCGCGAGGAACCGCCTGCTTGCCAGCCGCTACCACCGCGCGACGAGCCGCCACTGGAGCTGGTGCCGGAGCTGCCGCCGCTTGCGGAGCCGCGCGAGCCACCCGAGCTCCAACCGGATCCGCCTCCGCTCGAGGGCCGTGAAGGGGCGGGAGCAGGGGCCGGGCGGGCTTGCGGTGCCGGAGCGGAAGCTGCCGGACGCGAGGAGCTGCCGGGCGAGTTGCCCCGGCCACGATCCAAGGCCGTGCCCAACTCGGCGACGGTCACGATGGCGAGGAGCGACAAGCAGTAGCGGGGGATGCTGTTCATGGGGAAGACCCGCCCGGTGCGGTGGGCGATGGGTTCAGGCCAGCAAGCCGCGTGCCGCGCCCTCGAAAGGCTTGGCGAGCCTTCCAGCGGATCTTCCAGCGCCGACGGGCAGGAGAGCGTCCACTGGCGAGGACAGAACCGCGGCTCTTCAGGGATCGAGCGGCAGCACCAGCACGAACGAGGTGGGGTCCTTGAGGTCGTGGCGCAAGTAGGGGCGGCCTAGTGGCTGGCCCTTCTGCGCGGCGGAGCGGAGGCGTTCCAAGTCCTCCTGCCCGCCCGGTCGCGTGCGCGAGACGATCGCCCAGCCGGAGCGTTCGGGGATGGAGACCCACTCTGGTGCAGGCGTCTGGGGCAGTCCCGCGAGCCGCAACAAGAGGTGCGTGGGACGCAGTTGATCGTCGAGTTCGACGGTCACCTTGGGCTCGATCGTGGTCCCGAGCTTGGACATCTCCTCGGCGCGCGAAGCCACTTCCTGCTCGAACAACGCCGGCACTGCGTCGAGCGCGGCGTCCTTGGGCAAGGCCACGCGCTTCAGCCGATGCGCGGGCAGATCGAGGTGCTGCACGCCAGGCGGTGGCGCCGGTCGGCGGTCGGCGGGCAGGAAGAAACCGTCGAGCAGACGGGCTTGCCGGTCCCAAGTCGTGACGCGCTCGGTCCACACGCGTTGGTCTCCCAACCAGATCTCGTGTCCTGCGGGGATCAAGCGATCGGAGCGCGACTCCCACACGATGGCGCGCCAGCTCTCGCCCGCCGCACCGTCGAGTCCGAGGGCGTCGAGCCGCGCTGGACGGCCTTGCGCGTCGAGTTCGACGCGCAGCTTGCCGAGTCGCGGTAGTTGCGCCTCGCGCAACAGATCAAGTGGTCTATCCGCGCCATCGACGGGCACGACCCACTCGAAGCCATGCGGCCACAAGTACAACGCGCGGCGCGCCTCGAACGACAGGAGCAGCGCCGCGCGATCCTCGGCCTTGTATTCGACGCTCTGCGCTTGGCGCGGCTCAAGCGCCCACACGACTTCCCCGTGGCGGTAGCGCAGCCTGCGGTCGGATGCGCCTTCGACCGGACCGTTCGCCATGTACAAGCGCGCCCGGTCCGGGAAGGCGTAGCTGATGCGCAGCGCATGCGGCCGCGAAGGTGCCGCGTCGTAGGTCAGCGTCGCGCAAACCTCGAGAGCTTGGATGCCATCGATGGTCTGGCGTGGGCCCAGCCCGGGCGCGTCGGCGGGAGCTTGCCCGGGCGAACCATCGCGTGGCGTGTCGGTCGCGTACCGGGACGCGGACTCGGGAAGCGGCGCTGATTCAAGCGCGGACGCAGGCCGGCTGGCCGCGAGCTGCGAGGCCAGCAAGGAGGCGAGCAGGGCGAACGCCGTGGGGGCGGGCATGCGCAGAGCCTACGACATGCGCGCCGTGCTTGGCAGCGCCTGCGACCGCTCGACTCGGCCGACGACGAGCCGAGTCTCATGCGCATGGCGCTTGCGCGTCGGAAACCTCCGACTGAGGACTCTCGCGGAACGCCTCGGCGTCAGCGGTCGCCGGGGCGGCTCAAGGCAGGCGCAGCGACCACTCCAACCAGTCCTCTTCCTTGTCGCCGTAGTTGCGCGGCGGCTCCAGCGACAGCATGTCGCGCAAGAAGGCCGACTTGCGCGGCTCCTTGGCCGCGATCCAAGCCTTGACCAAGGCGCGGGCGCAGCGACCTTTCTCGGCGGTCACCTCGCGGCCGAGGTAGGCGAGCGCACGGCCCGCGGCCAGCGCCACGAAGTTCGTCTCGTCGTGCAGTCGGTCGGCGATGGGTTGGAACGAGTCGCCGTCCTTGAGCTGCGCGAGGAGCAGCGTGCACTGCGCGCGCACGCCCGGCAGGGGATCGACGAGGCCGGCGCGCGCCGCGGCGAGCACGCACTCGCCGCTGGCGCCGGCGCGCACGAGGTAGAGCAGGCACAGCGCGGCGTTGTTGCGTTCCTCCTCGGAGATCGAGTTCCTCAGCAGCTCGCAGACCTTGTCGAGCGGCGTGTCGGCGCGACCCAGGAGCCACAGGCCCAGGAGCGCGGACGAGCGCAGCAGTTCGTCTTCGCTCGACAGCGCGGCGAGCAGCGGGCCTTGCGCCGCGGCTTCGCGCGTGAAGCCCAGCGCGGCCGCAGCCACGATGCGATTCGTCGGAGCGCCTGATTCGAGCGTCTGGAGCAGCTCCGCGCTGCGTTTGCGCGTCGCGGACATCAGGTTCAATTCCAAGAGGCGCGCCTTGCGACGATCCTCGTCGGTCTCGCTCGACAGGAACAGCCTGTTCCACGCGCGCATCTGGCCGTCGACGTCGGCGAGGAACGCGCCCAGCGACTGCTCATCCTGCTTGCTGGAGCGGATGGTCAGCTGTTCCGGCGTGAGTGGCTTGGGCGTTGGATCGCCGGTGTCGGTGCTTTGGCAGCCCGCCATGGCCAGGCACAACGCGAGCGGCAAGCCGCGGCGGCGCGGGCGGAGCGTACGGGAGTTCGAGGGCATGGCAGGTCCGTGGGACGATCAGGCGTCGGGCTTCTTCCCGCCGCGGCTGATCGAGGGTAGTGCGGCGGCGGGGCGCAAGCCATGTGGCGCCGTGCGCCAGCTGGGATTCGGCGCCGATTTCCTGCGTGAATCCGCCGAAGGAGTGCTTCCCGCGGCCGCTCGCAGTTGTCAGGATCCGGAAGTGACCAAGAATGGCCTTCGAAGCCGCGCCGCTCGGAGCGAGTCTGCCTGGCGCGCTTGCGCGCTGGTGGCCTTCGCAGCCTGCTTGTTGGCCTGCGCCGGGCCCGCGAAGGCATCCGGCGCCCCGGCAGCGCACCCCGCGTCTGGGATCAGCTCCAACTCGGAGGGGGCCGGTGCGCCGATCGAGCCGTCGGAGAGCTACCCGAACCTCGGCCACGGATCCTTGTCCCCTGCTCCGCCTCCGGTGGTGGAGCCCGAGGCGATCCAGCCGGATGCGATCGCCGCCACGCCCGAACCCGCCTACCCGCCGCCTGCGACGGTCGCCCGCGCGCCCCTGCTGCGCTTGCAGCAGGTCGCCGGGCGCGATTGGTTCGTGGTCGATCGACCCGGGGACGCGCTGGACCTGCGCATCCTGCCGGGCGAGGTGCTCGAGTACGACGTGGAGATCGACTTGGGCGTTGGAGCCATCGACGCCGGCGACGTGGAGTTGTCCGCCGGACGCAGCGTGATGCTGTCTAGTTTGCCTGACGCCAAGGACGCAACGGCCGAAGCAGGGAGGGTCGAGGTCGCATGGGTGCGCAGCACCGCCAAGGGCGCGCACTTCGGCTACGAGTTGCGGCACATGCTCGAGACGCGCTTCCTTCCGGGCCCCTGGCCGCGCCTGCTGCACAAGGACGAGCAGCGCGGCAGCGAGAATCGCAACCGCGAGTCGAAGCTCGGCCTGCTCGAGGGCGAGCACCAGCAGGAGTACCGCTCCGACGGCCACTGTCGAGGTTGCGACTCGCCCGAGCACAAGGTCGAGGGGCTGTTGCCGTGGCAGGATCCCTCGCACTGCAAGAAATGCAAGCGCCTCGAGCATCGCGCCTGGGGCAAGGTCCAGCGCCAGGCTGCTCCCGCGGACGGCATCGACATGCTCGGCGCCGTGTGGGTGGCGCGGACGATGGTCAAGGCCGGCCTCGAGCGCAGCGTGTTTCCGATCGTCGATCGCAGGCGCGTGTGGCAGGTCACGGCCGCCATCGGGGCGCCATCCGTCGTCTCCGTGCCCGCGGGTCGCTACCGTTGCCGTCCCGTCTCGCTCGCCACCACGCTGCTGCGCGGCGAGCCCGACGACAAGCCCAACCCCCATTTCGAGGGCTTGTTCGGCCTGCAGGGCGCGCTGCGCATCTGGCTCGAGGAGAAGACCGGCACGCCCGTGTTGATCGAGGGCGACCTGCCGATCCCCGTGCCGCTGGTCGACAGCTTGCGCGTGCGCGTGCAGCTCAAGTCCGCCAAGGGCGCCGACCCCGACTTCCGCAAGTTGCCTTGAAGGGCGCTGGCGATTCTGTTAAGTAAATTTGACAGAGCCGCGGCGTGCGGCCCGCTCAGGCGCGCGCTTCGAACTCGCCGCCGGGCTTGACGGCGTCCGGGCGCACGGGCGCCTCGACGACCATCGCCTCGCCGCCTCCCTCGAGCGCGAACTTCCCGCCCGGAGCTTGGTGGCGGCGCTTCACGAAGGCGAGCGCCAATCCAGTGTCGAGCACGAACGAATAGCTCCAGCTGGTCACCACGCCCAGCTCGCGCAGCTCGCCGTCCTCTTCCTTCAAGAGCTTGGTGCCGCGCGGCAGAGGCTCGTCGTGCGAGATGCGCAGGGGCACGAGCCGCTTGTTCAAGCCGCCGTACGTGTCGATCTTGGCGACCACCTCTTGGCCGATGTAGCAGCCCTTGTCGAGCGCGAACGCCCTCTCGAGTCGCGCCTCCTGCGGGTAGACGCCCTCGTCGACGTCGAACGGCGCCTCGGCATGGCAGCCTTCGACGCGCAGGATGTCGCGCGCGGCGCGCCCGGCGAGCAACGCTCCGGCGGATTCGAGCACCGGCAGCGCCTGCGCGCACGCGGCGCGCGGCAGCTCCAGCACGAAGCCGCGCGAGCCCGCCACCAACGCGTCCGCGAGGTGGCAGGGGATGGGAGCGCTTCCTCGCGCGGAGATGGCGCCGGCGACGACGCGCCGCGAGCCTGCTTCGGGCGCGACCAGCCCGGCGCAGCGCAGCACCTCGACCGCGCGCGGCCCGCACAGCTCCAAGCGCGCGCAGCACTCGTCGGCTGCAAACGCGACGGACTCGCTGAAGTGGTACATCTCCAACGCGTCGCGCAGGGCCTTGCCCTGGCCAGTCGCCACCGCAAGGCGCAGTTCGTCGCCGCGGCGCTCGAGCGCGAGCTGGAAGCGCACCTTGCCCTTGGCCGACAGCAGGAGGTTCTCGCGCCGCTCGCCCTCGGGCTGCGCCTTGACGTCGTTGGCGAGCAGCCGGTGCAGGAACGCGGCCGCTTCGGCTCCGCTCGCCACCAAGGTCTCGCTCGCGCTCTGGTCGAAGATCGCGCAGCCCTCGCGCGCGGCGGCGTACTCGTTCGGCACCGGGCCCGCGGCGAGGAGGAACGGAGCCTCTTGCGGACCGGCGATGCGCGCGGCCGGCCTGTCCCGCAGCAGATCGAGCAGGGCGCTGGCGTGGGGCATGGGCATGGAACTCGGGATGGTCGTTGGAGGACTGCTGGGGCGAACGCGGAGTCGAGGATCCGGCCATCCGGGCAGGCGCGGACATGCTCTTTGGGTGCTGCGCGACGGCGAGGCAGTGTACGACCATCACGGATTCGGCCCAAAGGCGTCGCCTGCGTTCCTTGACGGGGCACGGGGGCCGATTCGAAACTAATGGACGGCTTCCATCCGATGCGCGCTCCGACCCAAGCCACAGACCGGAACTTCCGCGCGCTGCTCGGCTTGTTCTGCTTCGTCGCCGCTTGTTCGGAACCCAGCGCGCCCGTGCAGCCTTGGCGCGCCAACTCCGCCGCGCTGGAGCTGCTCGGCGAGGACGCCGAGGCGCGCGCCGGATTGGAGCGCGATCTGCAAGCCCTGTTCGGCACGGCCGAGGCGCCGCTCTGGCCGGGGGAGGCGCTGGGTCGCGCGGAGCTCGCCGCGTCCACCGACGGCGAGCGCCGCCTGGCGCGCCTGCGCGAGGCCAACGCAGTGCGCCACGCGCGCTCGTTGGCGGCGATCGACGACTTCGACTGGGACGAGGTGCGTGCGCGCGAGCCGTCGTTGCAGTCGGCGTGGCGGCTCTTGCGCGACGAGGCGGCGCTCTCGTCGCTGGCCCCCGAGGATCTGCGCGCGCGCGCCAAGGAACTGTTCCTCGACTGGTACCCCACGCTCGAGGACAGCGCGCGGCTCTACGCGGCCGAGTGCTTCCACTGCCATGGCGCCGAAGGCGGCGGCGACGGGCCGACCGCGCACTTCCTCAAGCCGCGACCGCGCGACGTGCGCCTGGGGGTGTACAAGTGGACCGCGCTCGCTTCGCCTGCGCGGCCGCGCCGCGACGACCTGCTGCGCACGCTCAAGGAAGGCGTCAACGGCACGTCGATGCCGAGCTTCGCGCGCTTGTCGGAGACGCAGTTGGAGGGTCTGGTCGACTACATCCGGCTGTTGTCGGTGCGTGGCGAAGTGGAGCTGCGCATGGCCGCCACCTTCGAGTCGGACGGCGAGTGGGAGGACGAGGCGGCGCGCGGCGAACTCGACGCGGTGCTGTCGCGGTGGGACGAGGCGCGCGACAAGGTGCTCGCCTACGACGGTCCCGTGCCGCCCGCGACGAGCGAGTCGATCGCGCGCGGCGAGGCGCTCTACAACGACGCCACCAAGGGCAACTGCGCCTCGTGCCACGGCGTCGACGGGCGTGGCGACGGACCGGCGGCGTGGAAGATCGGGCCGGACGGCGCGCGCGCGCCCGCCTACCTCGACGCGTGGGGCGATCCGATCCTGCCGCGCAACCTGCGCCTCGGGATCTGGCGCGGCGGCTCGCGGCCGATCGACCTGTGGCGGCGCATCGCCAACGGCATCCCCGGCGGACCCATGCCGGCCCTGCGCGAGGCCGAGGACAAGGACGGCGCGCGCGTGGTCTCGGACGAGGAGATCTGGTCGCTGGTGCACTACGTGCAGTCGCTCGAAAGGCTGGGCTCGCCGTGACGCGCGTGCTCGCCACCTCGTTGTTCGTGGCCTTGCTGGTCGCGCTGCCTTGGTGGTTCGCGCACTCGGCGCAGTCGGGGCCGTGGTTGCCGCCGCGCGCATCGAGCTTCGCGGGCGAGGTCGACGGCCTCTTCGACGCGATCCTCGTCGCCTTGGCGACGGCCGTCGTGCTGGTGATGGTCCTGCTCGTCGTGGCGCTGTGGCGTGGAGCCGCGCGCGTCGAGCGCGCGCGCACCACGCATGGCGACTTGCGGCTCGAGCTCGCGTGGACGCTCGTGCCGGCCGCGGTGCTGGCGTGGATCGCGGTGGCGCAAGGTCCGACCTGGCGCGCGATGAAGGGCGACGCGGCGCTCATGGCGCGCGCACCGCTCGCGCGCGTCGAGGCGGCGCAGTTCGATTGGCGCTTCCGCCATCCAGGTCCCGACGGCCTGCTCGACACCAGCGACGACCTGCTCGAGACGCACGAGCTGGTCGTGCCCGCCGGCGAGCCGATCGTGCTGGCGACGCGCACGCGCGACGTGATCCACAGCTTCTACGTGCCCGACTTCCGCCTCAAGCAGGACCTGGTGCCGGGCCGCGACGGACGCATCTGGTTCGAGGCCGTCGGGCTCGGCCGGCACGACCTCGTCTGCGCCGAGTTGTGCGGCTGGGGCCACTACAAGATGGCCGGGTCGATCCGCGTCGTGCAGCGCGACGAGTACGAGGCGCACCTTGCGCGCCTCGCCGCGCGTTGGAACGCCAACGGGACCGAGGAGCGGCCGTGAGCGACGGCGCGCGCGTGAACTCCTGGTCGGATCGCGTTTGGTCGCTCGACCACAAGATCATCGGCTTGCAGTTCCTGTGGGCCTCTTTCGCGATGCTCCTGCTTGGCGGGCTGCTCGCCATGGCGGTGCGTTGGCAACTCGCTTGGCCGTGGACGGACATGCCGGTCGTCGGTCCCGCCTTGTTCGGCGCGACCGCTGGAGTGCCGAGCCCCGAGGGCTACACCGCGCTCTTCACCATGCACGGCACGATCATGATCTTCTTCGTGGTCATCCCGCTCCGGACCGGCGCGTTCGGCAACTACCTGAGCCCGTTGATGATCGGCGCGCGCGACATGGCCTTCCCGCGGCTGAACGCCTTCAGCTTCTGGATCATGGTGCCCGGCATCGCGTGCGCCTTGGCGTCCTTCGCCGTCGAGGGAGGCGCGGCCTCGAGCGGCTGGACAGCCTACCCGCCGCTGTCGACCCTGCTGGGTGCCGCGCCCGGCAGCGGAGCGGGGCAGACGCTGTGGTTGTGGGCCTTGTTCTTCAGCGGCTTGTCCTCGCTCTCGGGCTCCATCAACTACGTGGTGACCATCGCCACGATGCGCGCCGAGGGACTTTCGATGTCGCGCCTGCCCTTGACCGTTTGGGGCCTATTCGTCGCCGCGTTGCTGCAGTGCCTGGCGCTGCCGGTCCTGACCGCCGCCACCGTGCTGCAGTACTCCGATCGCCTGCTCGGCACGGGCTTCTTCTCCGGCGGCGGCGCGTGGGTCAACGGCGAGTGGATCGCGGGCGCGGGCGGCACGCCGCTCTTGTGGCAGCACCTCTTCTGGTTCTACAGCCATCCCGCCGTGTACGTGATGGTCGTGCCCGCGATGGGCATGGTGGGGGACATCCTCAGCGTCCACGCGCGCAAGCCCGTCTTCGGCTACAAGCCGATGGTCTGGGCCATGGCGGCCATCACCGGGCTCGGCGTGATGGTGTGGGGCCACCACATGTTCGTCTCCGGCATGAGCCCGGTGGCGGGCACCGGCTTCATGCTGTCGACGATCCTGATCGCGCTGCCCTCGGCGGTGAAGACCTTCAACTGGATCGGCACGGTGTGGGGCGGACGCCTGCGCCTCAACGCGGCGTTGCTCTGGGCGCTCGGCTTCGTCGCGATGTTCGTCGTCGGCGGCTTGTCGGGCATCTGGATGGCGGCGACGCCGGTCGACGTGCACCTGCACGACACCTACACGGTGGTGGCGCACTTCCACTACATCGTGTTCGGCGGCACCTTGTTCGGCGTCTTCGCCGCGCTGCACCATTGGTTCCCCAAGATGACCGGTCGCCACCTCGGCGAGCGCCTCGGCAAGCTGCACTTCGCGGGCACGTTCGTCTTGACCAACGCCGTCTTCCTGCCCATGCACCAAGCCGGCTTCGCGGGCATGGTGCGGCGCAGCGCCGATCCCTACGCGCACCAATCGCTCGAGCCGCTGCGCGAGCTCAACGTCTTCATCACCATCGCCGCGCTGCTCTTGTTCGCGTGGCAGGCCCTGTTCGTGGCCAACCTCATCCTGACCCTGCGCTCGCCACGCACGGCCGAGGCCAATCCGTGGCGCGCGGCGAGCCTCGAGTGGGAGGCGCCCTCGCCTCCGCCGCACGGCAACTTCGACCGCGAACTCGTGGTCGTGCGCGGCCCGTACGAGTACGGCGACGCCGCGGGCGAGGACGACTGGCTGCCGCAGGCGCGAGCGCGAACCGCGACGGAGGCGCGCGCATGAACATGGACGCGACCAACCCCTGGCCGCGGCGCGCGGCGCTCTCCGCCGCGCTGCTGACGGCGCCCATCCTGCTCATCGGCGGCACCGTGACCACGCTGCGCGTGGGCATGGCGGTGCCCGACTGGCCGACGACGTTCCAGCAGAACATGTTCACCTACCCGCTGTCCGAGATGCTCAAGGACGCGGGCGTGTTCTGGGAGCACAGCCACCGCCTGTGGGGCGCGCTGGTCGGCCTGGCGGTGCTGGCGACCTGCGTGCTCACGCTGGCCTGCGAGCCTTCGCGGCGCCTCAAGGCCCTGTCCGTCGTCGCGCTGGTCGCCGTCGTCGGCCAAGGGCTGCTCGGCGGGTTCCGCGTGCTGGAGAACAGCCCGCACCTCGCCTTCCTGCACGGCACCTTCGCGCAAGGCTTGTTCGCGCTGTTCTGTTCGCAGGCGCTGCTGCACAGCGTCGGCTGGCGCAGGTCGAGCTCGCGCGACAGCGCGCAGGCCGGCTTCCTGCGCCGCCTCGGCGCGGGCACGGCGCTCCTCTTGTACGTGCAGATCGCGCTGGGCGCTTGGGTGCGCCACAACGGCGGCACGCACGCCTTGTTCGCGCACATGGCGCTGGCCTTGGTCGCCACCGGACTCGTCGTGCTGCTCGGCGCGGGCTGCGGCAAGGTCGCGGAGGAGGCCGGCGCCGACGCGGCGCGCTGGCGCGCGCTCAAGCGCCGCCTGCACCTCCTGCTCGGCCTGCAGGTGGTGCTCGGCATCCTGACCGCGGCGTGGGTCTACATCGTCACGGGGCCGACGAACCCCGTCTCGGTCGGCGAGGCCGTCTTCGCCACCCTGCACGTGGCCACGGGCGCGCTGCTCTTGTGGACCACGGTATCCTGCACCCTTTGGGCGCACCGCTCCCTGCGCCCGCAGGCCGCCTGAACCAACCACCGACGGACTCCATGGCCTCCCGCACCGACGACGCCGCGCTCGCTCCGAGCCTCGCCAGCGAC
>SXGR01219912.1_pt1 | contig 18702 bp, 16 predicted proteins | sample 3174711 | NCBI WGS metagenome assembly SXGR01 (sample SAMN11356860, study PRJNA531348) | freshwater metagenome | isolation source: freshwater sample F1-60 | place: China: Fuxian Lake, Yuxi | collected 2017-12-25
CCAGCTGAGCTATAGCCCCTAAATCAGCTGCCGTGTACTGAGGATAGAGAAAAAGACCTACCGTCAATAAAAAGGGCGGCGAGCTGCCTCGCCGCCCCTTTTTAACCCACTAGGGTTGTTACTTACCGTTAGAACTGTTGACGACAGTCACTCTGCTTGACCCGCCAACGTTATATCCAGAATAGAACGCCGTAGTGCTATCCGGCAGGGTCGCAGTGATCGTGATGTACATCCTCTCCGTGCTCGTCTGACTGAGAGTTGAGCACGCAGCGAATGCCGTCTTAATTAAGCCACCCAAGTTCTTGGATCGGGTTGCACCTACCGTTCCCAAGTTATTCAATGTGCAGCTATTACCGTCCTCGTCGATCATTGTACCCGTCAACGTACCTGACAAGGCTGAACGGTTAGCAATCGTGACAATCGGATCGATTGTAGTTGAGCCAACAGACAAATTGATCGGCATGTACGGAATGACTACTGTCGCGCCGTTGGACGTCCACGATCCCGGAGTAATCGAGGCGGTGGTCCCGTTACTCACCGTGGCCGTGAATGCCGGGAAGGTCATCGGCTCAATCACGACGCCGGTCGACGGCGTTGCGCTTGTGGTTCCAAGTTCAACCGAGTAGTAATAGAGCGATGTAGCGTTACCAGTTAATGCCGCTCCGCTGCCGCCAACGTAGGTCACGGTAGTACAGGTCGAGTTAATCGTCAGCGTCCCACCACCGACTGCAAGGCCCTTACCAAGCGCCGTGGCACGCGACCCGCCGATGTCCGGGGTCTTACCCGTAACTCCGCACGCTTCCCCATCCAAAAACGAGAAGGACTTACCGGACTCCGCGGTGATAGCAAAGCCCACCGAGAAGGATGCTGTGGAAGACAGATCCAGATCTCGAGTTTTGACAACAAGGTTAAGTTGATCGCCAACCGTCGTGTCGTTAGCCACGAATCCGTATCCGCTCTTCGACTGGTAATCAACGACGCCGTTGAAAGCCGTGCTGATCCCTATTGATACAATCTGGGATTCAACAGTCAGAATGGCCTTTGCAGCGCCCGCGTCATACGTGTACCCGGTATCGGAAACCCGCTTGACTCCGGAGGAGATCGACACCGCTCCGGCGGATGTCAGGCTCGATCTCAGCACCGTCACGGAATTAAACGTACAAATAGCCGCCGACGTCGCACCCGAAACGGCTGTGATACCGAAGTCCCACGTCGACGAGTTGCTCGTCGGCGCACCAATATCAAACACAATGTCGTTGGACGTGCAGGTTGCCGAAGGCTTCGTCGTGCCGCCCGACAGGAACTGACCGCCGTTCGAAAGGCTGAGCTGGAGCACAGAATCGCGCGTTTGGAACGCGCCCATTGCGACTGTAAATTTGTTAATTTCGATTGTAGAGGCTGCGCCCGTAGCTCCTTCTTTAGACACATTACCCGTGACGCCGGCGACGCGGGTACTACCTAACGTTATCGTAGCGGCACTAGCGTACCCGCAGGCGGCGGCCACCGCGACAAGTACCAATGCCTTTGATCGTACATTAATCATTTAATAAATCTCCCTAGAGAGTTAGTCAAAAACTTACCCGCTGGCCGACCAGTCATCACGCGTTTAGGCCAACGGCTGTCCCTCACTGGAGGAACCGAACACAATTAGACAGCGGCAGTCTCGCGGTGTCAACACCCTCTCGGGCGTTTCCCCCCACCCCTCAATATAGTTTACCGCGACCTGTCGGGGTCGGACACCGGAATCGTCACGCCACTCGGCGGGTCTTCGAGTTGGAGGTAACGAAACCCCTCCTTTAATCGCTGGTAAACCGAAGCCCAGTCGGAGGAGGAATCGACTATTCGAGGAGTAATCAACAATACGAGCTCCGTTTTTTCCCGGCGTTTCGTCTTTGAGGAGAGAAACTCGCCCACGATCGGAAGACGACTCAGAAAAGGTACCCGGCTCCCCGAAGAGCTTTCCGACTCCGAGATGAGTCCTCCAATGAGCACCCCCTGCCCCGAAGCGGCAACCACCTCTGTGGATACCGCCCTTTGAAAAAAGATTGGCGCCCCCGACAGGCCCGAGGACGTAGGCACCGTACTGGTAATCGATTGCGTGATCTGTAGCGCAACGGCCCCTTCTGCGTTGATCGTCGGCACGATACTGAGGTCGAGACCGGTTTTCCTGTACTGGATTGATGTGACCGTTCGATCAGACAAGAGGGGATCTGAGGCGGCGGAAGAAACGGTAGGGACGTCGTTTCCAACCTGTATGGAAGCCGCAAAACCGTCTCGAACCATCAAGACAGGGCTTGAAAGGATATTGACAAGGCTGTCGTTTTGTGTTAAACGAACCCTAATCTGGTCTGTGATATTTTCGGTGAAGTTAAGCGCGAAACCGCCGGACGGCAGCCCCAAACCCAGCGTCCCACCGGTGAGTTTTCCGTCTTTGAAAGCAAACTCTACGCCGCGTGCGAACTCGCCAGAGAGCGTGACCTCGGCCACCGTAGCCTCTATCAGAACCTGTCTCGGCGGCCGATCAAGGCGCCGAATAAGCGGTAAGAGTGATTCGTATTTCGGCCCTGTGGTGAAGAAGATCAAAGTATTTGATACCGAGTCTACGGTCACCGTGACGCCGTTACCCACCACCGCAATACCACCCGCCACGCCTCTGGCCCTCGGCCCGGAAGGTGATGACCCGGAGCGGCCGTCACGGGTCGCCATCACAGCCGAACTCGTGTCGCGTGGCGAAGCAGGTTCAGTGACCCGGCTGGCGTCGGCACCGATCAGCGCGGCGACCGATACGCCCAGATCTGCAGCACGCGAGAATCGCGGCTGAAAAACGAAGTACCGCCCCGACGGACCCTCACCTGCCCGATCGATCTGCTTTGCCCAAAATTCCAATCTATCGATAACCGCCTCATCCGCAGCAAAAATCACAACGGCGCCCAACCGATCAATAGGTACGAGGCTCAGTATCTGATCGTCACCCACTGCCACACCATCGTTTGCCAATAATTTCGTGACCTCCGTCACGAATTCACCAGGTGTGAGGAAAGTGAGACTGATTAGGCCTACGCGGGCACTGCGCGCACCCGGTTGGTCAAAAAGTTGCAGGAGGTCTTGCACCTTGAGAACACTGGTTCGATTACCTATCACAAAAAAAGCTAGCTGCCTCGAATCGAAAGTTACTTCTGCTCCAGCAATATCACGAACCGCCTTGAGCAACGTCTGGTTCGTACCGAACTTGACAGGCATCAGCTGCAAGATCTGCCCCGGAACATTTGGCACATCGGCCGCGGTTCGGCCGTAGCCCACGGGCAAACCGAACCCCGTCCGAGAATCTGCCGGCCCAACAAAGAAAACACCCTCCCTCTCGATGACGGATAAGCCGACCGAGGACAGCATTTCTGTCGCGAGCCGGTAGAGCCGACGACTGCTGATCGGCACCGGCGAGTTCAGGCTGACGGGCGACTCCAGGCCAGCCGTGCCGTCGACCAAGACGAAATTTACTTTTAAAAGATCGCCGAACACGTAGCTAACGAAATTTCTCGCGGGCATCTTTTCGGCCGCCAGCGTGATCTTGTCATTCGTCCGAAACCGCTCAGCCGGATCCGGCTGCTTCGGAAACTCTAGACGGCGCGGCTCGTTTCGGATCATCCGAACCTTCTCGCTTTCCTCACCTGCGACCGAAGCCGAAGACCCGACGACAGGCGCTACCGCGTTGGCGGTTTCCATCGCGGTGCCAGGCTCGTCCGTGGTTGTCTCGTGCGACTCGGCCGGCGACGGCGCCGAGGCAAAACGTCCCACAGGCACATCCATCTGGCCGGTCGACGCACAGCCCGAGAACACCAAAAGGCCGACTAGTGCAATCGATATTCGCATGGCGCCAAGGGTACTCTGTAACGCGTCAGCTTTCATGCATGCCCCCCCCTCAACGGACTGGGAACAACTTGAGTTCCTTGGTCTCGGTGTCCCTCGCCAACACCACCATGCCGAGACTGATGGACGAAACTGTCCAACCTTCGATGATCTCGCCCACGGAGACCAGCCTGCGCTCCGCAGGCTGATCTGGGGTCGCCCCCAACACCAACATGGCCGCTCTCTGTACGGCCGGAGTCTTGAAAACCGCCTCGAGTTGCACTTCGCGGAAGGCCGGAGTCGACTCCTCAACCTTAGGCGGCGGAAACCAGCGAAGCATCAAGCCGTCGACGACGTCGGCGGAGGGTGCCGCCGGGAAGGTCACCTTGGGCGGCGCGGCGAAAGCCCAACGATCAGTTTCTCGTAGAACGAGCACACGAGAAAGGAAGTCGCCAGTCGCCATTAAAAACAACACGACAAACACCGTACCAAAGAAACGGAGCTGTCCGGCGTATTCCCGGATCAGAGTGTTGATGATGTTCATGGAGCGCCGTTCACGTTTTTTTGCAATCTTGGCTGAAAATAGGCGTCGACGACCAGCGAGAACTCGACGCTAGCTCCGGACGCGCCATTTTGTAATGGGCTTCGGGGCGTAACGATGAGATCGCGAATGTAGAGGCTCGGCGAGCCGGCTTCGAGGGCGGAAATGAAACGCGCAACGTTCGCCACGTCGCCGATCGACTGCAATCGAAACCTCGAGAACCGCAAGGATGTCCCCTCAAGGTCACCGGCAAGCGTCCAGTCAAAAACGCTGAGTCTGAGTCCTTTAGCCTGCAACTGCTCGGTCACCTCCTGTTGCCGCGATAGCCGGAAAGATTCATCGTCATCAGCCTTGGGGTACGCGCCTAACACCGTCGACATTTCTTTTTCAAGCGCGCCGGCCGAGGCGAGTATCGGGGCTCTGTAGCGCAGCACCGCCTCCGACTTATCCAGCCTCTCGGTGACGATTTGCAAAGAATCGATTTTCTCTTGCTGATACTCCCACCAAGGCAAAAAGATAAACCGCAACGTTAGTAGCGTGCCGAGTAGTACCATGAGCAAGAGTGAACGTTTGGTGTTCATTTTCGATCGTCTACCGACGGAGCGATGATGAGAGGCTCTGATGGGTCGATCTCAAACTGGATCGAGAAGTCCTGACTGCCGCTCTCCTGGCGTACTGCCGCTGAAAATCTTGCCCCCTTGATTTGCGGCACCTTGCGAAGGGCGGTGAGTACGGCAGTGGCGTCCGTGGCTCTCCCTCTTATCGAGGCGCTCTTTTCGTTCCAGGTAACCGCTTGAACGACCCCGCCGCTCTGCCAGACGCCGTCTAGACCACCCCAAAGGGGTAGAACGGGTTTTCGGCCCTGTTGGAGCTTGAGGAGCGCCGCCCGCTCACGTCGCAACCTCTCGACGCGTTTTTGAGCATCCAAAAGCGGTGCCACCGTCTCGGCCACTTCGGTAACGGCGCTCTCGCGCCATGCGAGCGCCGCAGAAACGTACGAGGTCGCCAGAGTCATGTATGCCACCACGAAGGCCGACAGCCCCAATACGAGCGGACGGCGAATCGTGACGAACCACCTTTCGAGGTCGGGACTCAACGCGGTCGACCAAACGCCGCCATCCAACCGCCCGAGCCCCTCGCGAAGCATTTCGCGAATTGCGGTGTCGTCGAAGGTTTCAGCTTGCCAACCCCCACGAATGCCACTCGCCAAGGCGAACCTGTCGGCAGTCTGAATCACACCGCCCGCGATCTGGCTCTCGCCATTACTTAGAAAGTACCTGAGGCCGCCTCGCTCGAGGGTCGCCAGCGCATTCGCTGGAATGACGCGTTCTATCACGGCAGCTTCAGGTAACCAGAAAAGGGCTTTGACCGACGGCGAGTCGGGTTTCAGGTCGAGACAGTGGAACGTAATCCTGCGACGCCCCTCGGAAAACTTGCCGACGGTCAACATACAAGGGCCGAGCGTCGCGGCCTCCGTCCGGGCGACAGCGAGCGCGTCGGACCACCGGTTTATGGGGTAGTCACGATGGATTTCACGGTAGTGATCTCGGCCCCAGATCAGTACGAGCGCCCACTTCGGCACGGGGCCCGAGGCTAGATTTCGATCAGGGTCCGCAGACCAAACCACACGGCTTAGCAGTCGCTCGCGCAACTTGCTGAGCTTGTTCCGTAACGCCTGCGAGATCGCGTCGAACATCAGCTCCTCACCCTGGCGTTGCAAACTGCCTGCGGGACACGACGCGCAGAGGCTCTGCATCGTAAGGTGCTATCAGCCAATATGCGCTACGAGTGATCGTTGTCTTGCCGACAGTTCGGCTCACTTGCACCTCGAGATTGGGGGCCGGATAAAACGACAAACTCACTGGATCACTGCCGGTCACTCGGATGTAAGACTCGGTGTTCAAATCACCACGTTCTCGCAATTCGAGCAAGCCAGCCTTAGTACTGTCTTGAAACCATACATCCATGAGTTCGTCTGGAACACTCAAAGGATTGAAGGCCATGGTCGGTGTAACGGTGGTAAAAGGTTCTAGGCGTTTTCTCTCTTCGGCGGTTATGAGTCCAAGGAATTGAAGGTCGTGTAACGACTGCAGGGCAACCCATGAAGGATCTCCCATGTCCTCCCTAAAACGTCTAGCTGCATCACTCGCACGGCTCTCAGGCATGCCTAGGAACCCCGTAAAAAGAACTCCTAGGCCCGCTGCGCGATCGGGCTGCTGCGGCATGACGAAGAGACCTTGCGGATCCTGAATCTTTACGCGCGCGCTGTTAAGCGAGAAGTCTTTTCCTCGAAAATTCCAATCGGGACGGGGGTAAACCGGACTTTCAGGCGCGCTCTCCGAGTCAGTCGGGTGCACCCAGTCTGTGGTGAGAAGCGCGAAGGCCAGTTCCGCTTCGTCTGAACGGATCGCAAACGATGCGTTGGCGCGATCAACGAGGGCTTTCGCACGCTCCACCTGACCCTGCGCTCCTAAACCTATCCCGAGAATAAGCAAACCCGTCACACCGGTGATCATCAGCACCAGAATCAATGCCACGCCGTCCGAACGAGAAAACGCTTTGCGAGCCAAATCAAACTCCTTCATCGAGCGCCGCAAGGACGACAGTATCCCGCTCCGGCATGTCGAACACGGATTCGTGTCCATCGATGCTCAGCGCGACTTTTAGTGGATGCCTGTATTGAATCATGCCGTCGTACAGGGAAAACCAGGAAAGCATGACAGCATCCGAATCGGACGACGTCTCCGTTGGCTCACCCCGTCCCTCGTATCCATAATACCTGAAGGATATTTCCGCTGCGGAATCCAGAACCCGAAGTCGATGCTTGAACGGAACCGCTTGTGACGCAAACCGCAGGCTGACATCATCGAGCGGAGCCTCCTCATAAAAAAGTGCCCACTTGCCACTAGATTTCTGTTCGCGGAAGACCCGGACCAGCGCAGGCGAGTCACGCTCAAACACCGGGCTATTCGTCACGAAGGTGAGTCCCTCGTCACGCCCTAAGAAGTAGAACCCGACCTGCCCTTCCGATCCGCGAACAGCCCAAGGCAAAGCGTCCTCCACCGCCGCGATCACAAGGTCTACGCGCTGCAGCGAGCCAAGTGATCGTTCGAATCTATCGAGGTTGCCATCCCAGTATCGACTGAAAAGGCTGAATGCAAAGGAAGACAGACCAATCACCATGGTCAGCACGGCCATCGCAATCAGTAACTCGACCAGCGTGAAGCCAGTCACCCTGCAGCGCTTGACCACGCCACCTCCCGGTAACGCCATGAACGTACGGCGCGCTTGGCCCGTAACTCCAAAGAAACCTCGTATAAGCGGAAGCGTGGCGGGTATGTTGTGAACGTATCAGTATCCGTACTGAATCTCGGCAACGGAGGTCGATATTCGAGAGAATCCGCGACGAAGCGATACCGCACGCCCAGTAACTCGCCACCCCCCTCCACCCGCTCAATCGGATTTGCGATCAGTTGCTGCCTCACCGCCGAGGTAATCAGCGGCAGCGGGGTCAGCAGCCGGACCGTATCGTCCGCGCGCGAACTCGCCATCAGGCTCACACGATATGACTCGCTGACCACGGCGAGCATCGCAAAAAGTATGGTTGCCGCGATCAGAACCTCGATCAGAGTCAGCCCGCGGATGCTTGGTTTCACGGCGCCGATTTCTCCGACAACCACTCATTCAGCGCCAGCTGCCTCGGGGCAGAGCGCTGCCGAAAGTTCAGATACTGAATGCTGGCTATTCCGCTCGAAGAAATCGTGAATTCCTGGCGCGGTTCAAAGAAAATATGCTTATATGCCTTGACACGCGACGTATCCGTCGCCTGCCACTCCAGCACTGCTCCAGATGCCCGAACTACGACCGGCACTCCACTCGAGTAGGCGCGAAAAGACAATGAACGAAACCGATTACGCAGATCAAGAAACTCCTGTTGTGCGGACGCCCGCTCCATCTGCGTCGAGACGGCAGGCGTGACCAGCGAAGTCAAAAGCCCGACGATGGCGATGACGATGAGCAGTTCCAGAAGTGTCATGCCGAAAGTGACTCTGCGCACGTGAACATGCGTATCCATCGGTCATGCTCCCATCGCGCTTTCGTAAACTGCTATCAATGCCCGCAAATTAACTTCTGGATCGTGATGCAGACGTACTTTTTCACGACCGGACAACCCCATGTGTCTGCGAAGCCCATCGTCGGAATGAATCCGGCGAACGGCGGCGACCAATCCATCTCGATCGCCTGGATTAAATAGTAGACCGTCGGTTTCATGGTCAATTAACTCTGGGATCCCTCCGATACGCGACGCGATGACCGGCGTCCCGACGGTCATCGATTCAAGAATCGTCAGCGGGACCCCTCCCTCAAACCACATCGACGGGACGATAACTGCTCTTGCCTCTCGAAAAACGGCTGATAAATCTGCCCGATTGATCGGTCCCCGGAAAGTTACGGGCAGCAACATTCTTCGGACCAGCCTTTCTAGGTCGTCTCTGAGGGGACCATCTCCCACGATCGTCAGGGGCACGTTGCCTAGCGAGCCCCAAGACTCGAGCAGAAACCGAACCCCTTTCTCCGGTGAAAGTCTGCCCGCGAAAACGAAACTGTTATGTCCAGATGCTTGAGCGTGTTCGCTGGCGAGATCGGCAACGAAGTTAGGTTTGACGGTAACGAGCGCCTCAGGAATTCCAGCCGCGATCAACCGATGGGCCGCAAAGTTAGTCAAGGTAATGAACTTCGAGACACATCGTTGATAAACCCGGGATGCATCATTTCGGAACAGCGTGGCCGCCACGGCCAAGGATGCCAGTTGCGAACCCCGATAACATCCATGGCGAACAGCGGACCAAGGGTCTCCGGGAGTGCAGAGCTCACATACGCGGTCGTCCCTGAAGTGCGTCGCCGCACTGCATGAAAGCCTGAAATTATGAACCGTCTGCACAACAGGCACACCCTCCGAATGACAGACCTCGTAGGCACTGGCGCTGATGAGCGGAAAAACATTGTGAAAATGCGCGACGTCGGGCCGAAACTGCCTTATTACCTGACTTAGCTCGCGGACCGTCTGCCCGGAGCGTTGCATGCCAGAGACCACTCGCAGGCGGTCCGCAAAACTGTGCTCGTCCATTTCGTCATTACTTCTGGTGTAGCAATGAACTTCGTGTCCAGCCTCGATCAGCAGGTCACGCTCCTGCTCAAAGACGATATCCTCACCGCCCGGCGCTCCGGAGCGGTAGTAGTTGTGCACGAGCAGTATTTTCATCGAAGCTCAACGTCTGCCACCGATGTAATACTCAACATCATGATCACCACCACACCGCCAACGATCACGCCCATGATGACGATGAGCAACGGTTCGAGAATGGTGGTCAAACGAAGAGCCCAAGCCGAAAATTCATCGCGGCTCCTACGAGCAATTTCGTTGAATACTTTGGCGAGCTCTCCACCCTCCTCGCCGACCTCGAGCAGCGAGGCAAAGTAACTCGGGAAGAGTCTGGTTTGGCGAAGTACTCCGGAGAGTTGCTCGCCACGCTTTACTTTTTCAACTGCGGCCTGCATCTCACGTTTGAGTACACCATGCCGAACGTTACCTGTAGCAAGGCCTAATGCCTTATCAACGGGTATTCCGGCATCGAGCATGAGACCTAGGCCTCCACAGTACCGGATGCGCTCGACCATCGCCGTCGCTTCACGCAAAAACGGAAGCTCGAGCAGCATTCGATCTCGAAACTCGACCACTCCGGGCGATGTCCGCATTCGCCAGAGCGCCGTTGCTCCACCGACAAGGGTCAGCAGAAGCAGCCACTGCCAACGGACCATGAAATCACTCGCCGACAACAGGAGGGCGGTGTACCAAGGAAGATCTTGCGCATCGGCAAAGATCGATTCCAGATTAGGCACGACGAAATTCAGAATGAAAACCAAGGCCACAACGCAAACGCCGGCGACCACCAGCGGGTAGACGGCAGCGGACACCACTTTCTGCTGCAACTCACGGCGAAAACGCAGATCTCCGGCAAGCCCGCGGAACACTTCAGGCAACTTCCCGCCCGTCTCACCGATCGAAACGAGGTTGATGTACAAATTGTCGAAAACATCGGGGTGTGACGCGGCAGCCTCCGAGAGTTGCTTGCCCTGCTTGATGTCCAAGGCCATGGCGCGAAGCAGTCGCGATACGGCGCCACCCTTGCCCGCACGCTGGAGAATGTCGACGGCCCTGTCTATACGCACACCGCTGTCGAGCAAAAGGCTCAGCTCAGCCGTCAGGAACTCAAGATCGGCAAGTCCTACCCTTCGCTCGCCCAAACCTAGGGCAGCTCGCCAATCGGTCTCCGCACCCACCGCTGCCAACTGCTTGAGCAGCAAACCGCGCCCGCGCAATTCCGCCGCGGCCGCCGTCTCCGTTTCCGCCTCGACGGTACCCGTGACCCGACCTCCGGACTGGTCAAAGGCCTCGAATTTGAATTGACCCATCAGCCTGCCACTCGCAACACTTCCGCGACCGTAGTGGCGCCGCGCAGCGCTTTGGCGAAGCCGTCCTCGAGCAATGTCCTCCAGCCCTGTGACGACGCATGCTGGCGCGCTTTCGGAAGGAAATCCGGACCCTTCGAAAGAGCGCGGATATGCTCGTCACACCGCAAATATTCGGCAATGGCGACTCGTCCTCGGTAGCCCGTGTCTCCGCACCGATCACAGCCGACCGCCTCGAGCAGACGTGGCGAATCGAGCCCTAGTCGTGACGCAAGGGGCCAAAGACCCATATCCGACATCAACTGTTCGGCCGCCTGCGAGGGCGTAGCGCAATACTCACAGAGTCGACGTGCGAGCCGCTGACCGATGATCGAACGCAGAGCGGCGTTCAGAAGAAACTCCTCCACTCCGAGATCAAGCAAACGCGTGTAGGCGCTGGGCGTGTCATTGGTGTGCACCGTGGAGAACACGAGGTGTCCCGTCAACGCAGACTGCATGGCCACCGAAGCGGTCTCACGATCGCGAATTTCACCGACCATGATGATATCCGGGTCTTGTCGAACGACGCTTCGTAGGCCGTTGGCAAAATCGAAACCGATCGCCGGTTGCACTTGAACCTGATTCACACCCGCCAACTGGTACTCGATCGGATCTTCGAGAGTGATTATTTTGACCTCACCCCGGTTAAGCCGACTGAGGAAGGTGTACAGCGTGGTGGTCTTTCCTGATCCGGTGGGTCCCGTAAGCAGAATGACGCCAGAAGTCACTGCCAAATCCTGCAACACCAGCGTCTCGATATCCTCCGAAAGCCCCAACTCCTTCATGTCGTAGACGAGCGCGGACTTCCGCAAGAAGCGAAGCACCGCACTTTCTCCCTCGGCGACGGGAAGCACCGACGCGCGGATATCAATGTCCTCGCCAGCTACGCGGAACTCGATCTTTCCATCCTGAGGTCGCCGACGTTCACCGATATCCATCCCCGCTAGGATCTTAAGACGAGTGATGATCGGCAAAACCATCGACGCCGGTACTGTATCTACCTCGTGAAGAACACCGTCTACGCGAAAACGAACCCTCGCCGCTCCACCATGCGGCTCGAAATGAAGATCCGAGGCGCGCTGACGAAGCGCTCGACCGAGCAATGAATTGAGCAAGTTGACGGTTGGCGCCTCGGATGCGAGTTCGCGCAACTTACCCTCTTCCACAGAGTTCAAACCCATGGCAGGCCGAACGTTCTGAAAGCGCCCGAGCCGGCTCTTTAAAGACCCGAACACTTCTTCGCTGGCAATGCACAGATCGGCGACCAGGCCCTTTTGACGAAGCCACTCGTTGACTTCGAGGTCAAGTGGCGTCCGAGTCGCGAACTTGCAGCACCCATCAGCCCCAACACTGAAGGGAAGCCAACCCCTAGGTACCAACCAGTCGAGTGGATACTCATCGACGCTATCGGGCGGATCCCAGCGCGCCGCTTCATCACCAGCCAGCACCGCAACATCCAACAATTTCCCGTAAACGATCGGCAACGCGTCGGACGCCAATCCGCCCATATTCACGAGGATCTGTTCGATCCGCCCGCCGTATTTCTGCTGGTATGCCTCTGCCTTTTCGATGTCAGAATCGGTGACGCCTACGTCTCTCAACAACAGGGAAATGCTATCCATCATGAGTTACTGAAAGACAATGTCCTCGCTGTCGCCGTCGCCGCCCTGACGGCCATCCTTGCCGTAGCTTTTCAGCGAATACGAGTTTGCCGCGTTGGCTGGATCGAGTTCGAACACATAGGGATTCCCCCAAGGGTCAAGCGGTAAATCCCTTGGAAGGTACGGCCCATCCCACCCTGGAGCCTCGCCTTTGCGCAACTCCGCCAAAGTTTTTGGGTAGTCCCCGACGTCCAATCGGTACGTATCCAATGCCGTCGACAGCATTTGCATTTGCGCCGCCGCCGTCTTGCGCTGCGAAGAGCCGACCTTCGAGAACATCGCAGGCGCCACGAGGGAGAGAAGAAGACCCAGAATCACGATCACGATTAGCAACTCAATGAGCGTGAAGCCCCGTGGTCTGCGAACCGCCAAAGGTAATGCGCGGTGGATTGTCATGATCACTGTCCGTGGAGCGAATGCCGGTACCAATCAAACGTGAGTCTCAGCCCTTCATCGAGGGTTGTTCGATGCCGCCAACCGAGCGCACGTAGCTCGGAGGAGTCGAGCAACTTGCGCGGGGTGCCATCGGGTTGCGACACATCGAAACGAAGTGTACCCCCAAACCCCACCACCTCAGCAATCAGACGCGCGATCTCGGCGATGGATACGTCCTCGCCGGTACCCACGTTGATCGGCGCCTCCCCCTCGTAGTGCTGCATGATGAACACCAATGCGTCCGCAAGGTCATCGACGAACATGAGCTCCCGTCGCGGCGTGCCCGAACCCCAAACGGCCACCTCCGATGCATCTGCGACAGCGGCCGCAGTCATTCGACGCATCAGAGCCGGAACGACGTGCGAATTGTCTGAGGAGAAATTGTCGCCCGGCCCGTAAAGGTTGGTGGGCATGGCCGCCACGGCATTGAAGCCGTACTGCCGTCGGTACGACCGGCACATTTCAATACCGGCTATCTTGGCAATGGCGTATGCCTGGTTGGTCGGCTCGAGCGGCGAGGACAACAGATATTCCGGGCGAATCGGCTGCGGCGCATCGCGGGGATAGATGCAGCTAGAGCCCAGAAATAGCAATTTATGTACACCAGCGCGCCAGGCAGCGTCGATGACACTGGTCTCGATCAGCAGATTCTCGAGGATGAACTCCGCGGGGTGCTCATGGTTATCCTTGATTCCGCCAACCCGAGCCGCCGCAAGGTATACCTGAGACGGACGAGATGCCTTGAACCATTCGAGCACGGCACGGCGATCAGTCAGATCAACTTCGCTGCGACGACACAGCAGCAAACGATCGCCGAGCACAGGTTGAAGTCGCCGTACCAGCGCCTGACCCACGAGGCCGGTATGGCCTGCGATGAAGATCCGACCTTCACTCATGACGATCGAATACTTTGAAACCCTCGCGTCGCATGATGGCATCTCGACGGGCAAGTTCGAGATCGGCCGCGACCATCTCGGTCACCAAATCGTCGAACGAGATTTGTGGCTCCCACCCCAACTCTCGGTGCGCCTTCGACGCATCGCCTAGCAACGAGTCTACCTCCGCGGGTCTGAAATATCGTGGATCAACTCGGACGAGGACGCGGCCGCTGCCACGCTCGACCCCCGTTTCCTCGATACCCGAACCTCGCCAGATCAAATCGATATCGAGTTTCTGAGCCGCCAAAGTCACGAAATCTCGAACTGATCGCTGCTGGCCCGTTGCAATCACGTAATCGTCAGGGCGATCGCGCTGCAACATCAGCCACTGCGCGCGAACGTAATCGCGAGCGTGTCCCCAATCTCGTAATGAATCGAGTTTTCCGAGAAAAATACACTCCTCGAGCCCCTCGCGGATGCGCGCCAGCCCGCGGGTGATTTTACGACTGACGAAGGTCTCGCCCCGCAGCGGCGACTCGTGATTGAAGAGGATGCCGCTACACGCGAAGAGGCCATACGCCTCGCGATAATTGACGGTGATCCAGTGTGCGTACAGCTTCGCCACACCGTATGGAGATCGCGGTTGAAACGGCGTTTGCTCGGACTGGGGAGTCTGCTGAGCCTTGCCGAACATCTCGGAGGTTGATGCCTGATAGAACTTGATTTTGCTTTCAAGGCCAACGCTGCGAATGGCTTCAAGCAGACGGAGTGCCCCGATAGCATCGGCATTGGCGGTGTACTCCGGCATTTCGAAAGACACGGCGACATGACTTTGCGCAGCGAGATTGTATATCTCATCGGGTGCCGTCTGTTCGACCAACTTGGCAATATTAGTCGAGTCGGTAACATCCCCGTAGTGAAGGTTCAGTCGCCGATCAGGGGTATGGGGGTCCTGATAGAGGTGATCGATTCGCATCGTATTGAAGAGCGATGAGCGACGCTTGATACCATGAACCTCATAGCCTTTTTGCAATAACCACTCGGCGAGGTAAGCCCCGTCTTGGCCCGTGACTCCGGTGATTAACGCTGTCTTTCTCATAGACAAATTCTAAACTGTCTACAACCGGCGGGATACCATGGCGGGCCATGAAAATCAGCATTATCACAGCAGTACTCAACGGCTCACGGGTGATCGGCAACACCCTTCGGTCGGTCAGGACGCAGGACCACCCCGACATTGAACACATCATCGTCGATGGCGCCTCGACCGACGACACGCTGCAGATCGTTCAACGCGAGGGGACTCACGTCGCCAAGGTGGTGTCGGCGTGCGACTCGGGGGTGTATGAGGCCCTGAATCGGGGAATTGCCCTCGCAACCGGCGAGGTCGTGCTCTGCCTGCACGCGGGCGACATTTATCAACACGGTTCGGTGATCTCGCGGATCGCGCGTGAATTCGTCGACCCAGAACTCGGTATGGTGTTCGCCGAACTCGTGATGACGGACCCCGAAGACTTTGGCAAGGTCTACCGACACTACGTCACACCCGGGTTCAGCTCAGAGGACTTCGTTCGGGGCTTGATGCCGGCGCACCCGACACTCGCCGTGCGTCGCCGCATCTATGAAAAATACGGCGGCTACGATCCGAGCTTCCGTGTCGCAGGCGATTTCGAATTCTTCGTGCGTACCATGCGTGTCGGCAGGGTGCCGTACCGCTACATACCCGAAGTGCTAGTACGCATGCCCCTCGGCGGTCTCAGCAACCGCCGTTGGTGGGTGCCCATCAACACCACGTTCGAACTGCGTCGCTCCTGTCGGCGCCACGGCGTCAGCACCTCCTGGCTGCGCTTGCTATTTCGTATCGTGGTCAAGTGGCGCACCAGCGTACTCGGACAGGATGCGCTCGCGAGCCGCATCGACGAAGAGGGTCGCATCCAGCGCATGCGAGTGCTGCTGTTCGCCAATACCGAATGGTATCTCTACAACTTTCGTCGATCGCTCGCGCATCGACTCCGTGCCGAGGGCCACGAGGTCATTCTCTGTGCACCATCGGGCCCCTATGTAGCCAAACTCGAGGAGCTGGGGTTTCGCTGTTACGTCGCGCCGATGGGACGTCGCAGTCTGAATCCACTACGTGAGTTACGGCTCGTGATTTGGCTTTTCAGGCTGCTGCGACGCGAACGCATCGAGGTCGTACACGGTTTCACCATCAAATGCGTGGTGTATGCCAGTCTCGCTGGCAGACTGGCTGCGCTACGCAGCTCGTTGCCGGTACGCGTCAATTCGGTAACCGGTATGGGTTACGTTTTCTCGAGCGACGACCTCTCTGCTCGACTGCTACGCCCCCTCGTCAAAGTCTTGTTCCGCTTTTCTTTGAGCGACACCGGATCCAACATCATTTTACAAAATCGTGATGATCTCGAATTCTTCATGAGCACGATCGGTATCGCGGCCAAGCGCACGACCCTGATCGCTGGGTCAGGGGTCGATCTGCAGCGCTTTTTGCCACTGACACCGGACGAGCTCACCGCGAGGCAGGGTGCGCGTGTCCGGGTGCTGCTCGCGGCGCGTTTACTTTGGGACAAAGGCGTCGGCGAATTCATCGAGGCTGCACGCACGCTGCGCGCAGCGGGCAAGGATTTCGAGCTGCTGCTCGCGGGTACGCCCGATACGGGCAACCCAGCTGCCGTTCCCGAGGCGGACGTTCGCAGCTGGGTAGCAGAGGGAATCGTTACCTGGTTAGGTCACGTCGATGACATGCCGACACTATTTCGCACCATCGATATCGTCGTCCTGCCGAGCTACCGCGAGGGCTTGCCAAAAACGTTGATCGAGGCAGCCGCCTGCGGTCTGCCGCTGATCACGACCGATGTCCCGGGTTGTCGGGAAGTCATCACCGATGGTGTCGAGGGTCTGCTGATTCCCGCGCGTGACGGCCGCGCCCTAGCGCGTGCCATTGTGCAGCTCGGGGACGACCCGACTCTGCGTCGACAGCAAGGCGAAGCGGCACGTCGTCGCGCCGTTGCCGAGTTCGATGATCGCAGCGTGAATACCCGTACCGTCGACGTTTATCAGCGCACCCTGCTCGCGAGTCGCCCGACGCGCCAATAGCGCGTTGCAGGGTGCGAACCCCTCAAAAAAGGGGTCTATGTTCGTCCCACCAAGCTTGGAACATCAGCACGTCCCACAGGTGGTACGACCAGTCGCCGCGACGTTCCTGATGCTCCTGCCACGCGTGACGCACGCGCGAGGGATCGAAAAGTCCCTGACTCGCGATACGCCGCTCGTCCAATAAGCCTTCGGCCCATTCACGCAAAGGACCCCGAAGCCACTCTTCAAGCGGAATGCCGAAGCCCATCTTTGGTCGCTCGATGAGCTCGCGGGGGACATGCCGGTAGAGCACTTGTCGCAGCAGCCACTTTCCTTGGCCATCACGAATTTTGAGTGCCAGCGGCAGGCGCCACGCCCACTCGACCAGCCGATGATCGAGCAGTGGTACGCGAGTCTCGAGCGACACCCCCATCGCTGCACGGTCAACTTTGACCAAGATATCTCCCGGCAAATAAGTGATGGCATCGAGCGCCATCATGCGTTCGATGTCACCGAGCCCGCTCAGACTCGGACTTTTCCCGCTCAGCAGCGTCTCGGGCTCTAAACCTGTCAATAACAGATCTGCCGGCTCCCAATGCGACACCATTCCACGATAGAGCATGTCGATATTCGACGCTGGAAGAAAGATCGAGGCTTTTCGAATCTTGCGCCCCGGATCACTGAACCGCAGGGTTTTCGGCAGCAAACCCGAGACTGGCGTGATCAACGAATTCCAGCGATGGGGAGGCAGCGCGCCCAACGCCTTCGCCAGAATTTTCCGAACCGGCACCGGTAGTCGCGACAGGCCGCGCCATAAATCATGGGTCACTAGATAGCGGTTATAGCCACCAAAAAGCTCATCTCCTGCATCACCCGATAGCGCTACGGTCACGTGCTGGCGAGCAAGGGAGGCCACTAGAAATGTCGGGATCTGCGAAGAGTCGGAAAACGGCTCGCAGTACAGCTGCGATAATCGCGGGATGACCTCCCGCGCCTCGCGGCCGGAAAGACGTAGCGTCGTATGGTCGGTGCCGAGGTGTCGTGCGACCGCGTCGGCATGCAGCGATTCATCAAAACCTGTTTCATCAAAGCCGATCGTGAACGTTTTGATCGGTCGTGATGAGTGCATCTGCATGAGCGCAACAATCGTCGATGAGTCCACTCCACCCGACAGAAATGCACCGAGCGGAACGTCGGACAACATTTGACCGCGTACCGACTGCGACAACAACGTCTCGAGTTCGCGCGCCGCGTCTTGCGCCGATAACGCGAGGGGCGCGCGAATTCCTTGCTCTGCCACAGCAGCGAGCGACCAGTATGTATCGAGGGTCGGTGTCGATTCCCCCGCTTTCAGAGTCAGCAAGTTGCCGGGGGGGAGCTTCGAGATATTCTCGTAGATCGAAAACGGATCGGGCACGTAGTTATGCCGCATCAGCAGATGAACCGCGGATAGATTCAACCGCCGCTCGAACGAGGGATGCTGCACGAGCGCTTTCAGCTCCGAACCAAAAATAAACGTGCGTTGTGCGCCCTTGCCCTGATAACCGTAATAAAGTGGTTTTTCACCCAGGCGGTCGCGTCCGAGCGTCAGTTGACGATCACGACGATCCCATACCGCAAACGCGAACATTCCTACCGCTCGCTCGAGGGTGTCGCGGATACCCCAGTGCGCAAAACCCGCAAGCAAGGTCTCGGTGTCGGAGTGACCACGCCACGCAGGTGCCGCGTTCGCAGCTTCCAGTGA
>SXGR01425309.1_pt1 | contig 18692 bp, 17 predicted proteins | sample 3174711 | NCBI WGS metagenome assembly SXGR01 (sample SAMN11356860, study PRJNA531348) | freshwater metagenome | isolation source: freshwater sample F1-60 | place: China: Fuxian Lake, Yuxi | collected 2017-12-25
AGTTGGGGAAGCCGGGCACCGACAGGCCCAGGAAGGCCCGGGCCCCGTCGGACCACACCTCGTCGAGGGTCCGACCGTCCCGGCCCGTGACCCGCAGGGGCGCCAGGAACTCCGTGGTCCGGAACCCCGTCCCGAAGATGATGGTGTCGAGCGGGGTCTCCACCCCGTCAGCGGTCACCACCCCGGTCGGGGTCACCGCCTGCACGTCCGCGGTCACGACCGACACGTGCCGACTCAGCAGCGTGGGGTACCAGTCGTCGGCGATGAGGATCCGCTTGCACCCCGGCGGGTAGTCCGGGATGAGGGCCTCCCGCGGCAGCCGGTCGGACGCCAGCGCACCGAGGCGGTTGGCGAACTGACCGGCGAGCCACCGACCCAGTCGGCTGTCACGCCGCATGATCGAGAACCGGGCCTCCAGGCGCAGGTAGATCGACGTGCGGTAGGCCCGCTGCACCGCCGGGAACCGCTGGAACATCCAGCGTTGCCAGCCGGGGTACGGCCGGTCGTTCCGGGGCGCGACGTAGTTGGCACTCCGCTGGAACAGCACCACGGACCGGGCCACCTCGGCCACCCGGGGCACGAACTGGATGGCCGACGCGCCGATCCCGATCACGCCGACGCGTTCGCCGCGCAGGTCGTGGTCGTGGTCCCACCGGGCCGAGTGGAACACCGCCCCGCCGAACGAGTCCAGGCCCGGGAGGTCCGGGACGTAGGGGCGGTTGAGCTGACCCAGACCCGAGACCACGACGTCGGCCTCGACCTCCTCCCGTTCGCCGTCGGCGCCGTGCAGACCGAGCCGCCACACCAGCGCCTCCTCGTCCCAGGTGGCGTCGGCGACCTCCACCCCGGTCCGGATCCTCGGGGCCAGGCCGTACTCGTCGACCAGGGACTCGAAGTAGGAGAGGATCTCGGGCTGTCCCGCGAACTTCCGGGACCAGTCCGACTTGGAGGCGAACGAGAAGCTGTACAGATGCGACGGGACATCGCAGGCCGCGCCCGGGGAGGTGTTGTCCCGCCAGGGCCCACCCACCCCGTCGGACTTCTCGTAGATCGTGAAGTCGTCGAGCCCGGCGAGCTGCAGCTGGATCGCCGCGCACAGTCCACCGGCGCCCGCACCGAGGATCGCCACCCGTGGCCGTCGGGCGCCGCCGGCCAGCGCCGCGGTGGCCGCCCGGCTCCGCTCCGCACGCCCCGACGCCACTGCGCCGGTCAGTCCCCCGCTGATCCGACCGGTCTCGCTCGTCCGACGTCGGAACCTCGTCTGCGGCATCGCTCCCCCGCGGTCGGCGCCGGCGAGAGCCGACGTGCAGCGACACCCTACTGATCCCCGCCCTGCTGATCCCCGCCCTGCTGATCCCCGCCCTGCTGATCCCCGCCCTGCTGATCCCCGCCCTGCTGATCCCCGCCCTGCTGATTCCCGCCCTCCTGATTCACTGCGGCTGCCCGCTGCGGTCCGTGGCTCGTAGCCTGAGTCGGTGAGGATCCTGCTGACCGGCGCCACCGGCTACATCGGCGGTCGTCTCGCCCCGCTCCTCATCGAGGCCGGCCACGAGGTCCGCTGCCTCACCCGGAGCCCGGAGAAGCTCCGGGACGTGACGTGGGCGGCGAGCGTCGAGGTCGTCCGCGGCGACGCGCTCGTCGCCGACGACGTCCGTGCGGCCTGCGAGGGGGTCGACCTCGTCTACTACCTCGTCCACTCCATCGGCGGGTCCGGCGACTTCGCCGCCGCCGACCGGACGGCGGCCGAGCACCTGGCGAGCGCTGCGGCGGATGCGGGCGTCGGGCGGATCATCTACCTGGGCGGACTCCGACCGGGTTCCGACGAGGTGGCCTCGGAGCACCTGGCCTCACGCGCCGAGGTGGGCCAGATCCTGCTCGACGGCCCGGTTCCGGCCGTGATCCTCCAGGCCGGCGTGGTGATCGGGAGCGGTAGCGCGAGCTTCGAGATGCTGCGCTACCTCACCGAGCGGCTCCCGGTCATGGTCACCCCCAGGTGGGTCGACTCGCGCGTGCAGCCGATCGCCGTCCGCGACGTGCTGAGCTACCTGCTGGGAGCGGCCGGCATGCCCCCCGGCACGAACCGTCGTTTCGACATCGCCGGCCCGGACATCCTCACCTACCGGGAGATGATGCAGCGCTACGCGGCCGTGGCGGGACTGCGACCTCGGGTGATCGTGCCGGTTCCGGTGTTGTCGCCCTGGCTGTCCTCCCACTGGGTCAACATCGTCACTCCGGTACCCAAGCCGCTCGCACAGCCGCTGATCGAGTCGCTCCGGAACTCGGTCGTCGCCTCCGAGGACGACATCGGGGAGCTCGTGCCGCTCGAGCCGATCGGCTTCGACGAGGCGGTCCGCCTGGCACTCGCCCGGGTCCGGAACCTGGACGTGGCCACCCGCTGGTCGAGTGCCGACTGGCCCGGAGCACCCAGCGACGCCATGCCCACCGACCCGGAGTGGAGCGGGGGCACCGCCTACCGCGACGAGCGGACGGTTGAGGTGAACGCCCCGGCCGAGGCGACCTGGCGGATCGTCGAGGGCATCGGCGGCGAGCACGGCTGGTACTCCTGGCGATCCGCCTGGGCCGCTCGGGGACTCGCCGACCGGTTCGTCGGAGGGGTCGGGCTGCGACGCGGACGCCGCCACCCCGACGAGCTCCGCACCGGTGATGTGGTCGACTTCTGGCGGGTCGAGGCGCTCGACCGGCCGCGCCTGCTGCGGCTCCGGGCCGAGATGCGTCTCCCGGGCGAGGCGTGGCTCGAGTTCCGGGTCCGGCCCGGACCCGACCCCGGTTCCTCGGTCCTCGAGCAGCGGGCCCTGTTCCTGCCCCGGGGACTGGCGGGCCACGCGTACTGGCGCTCGATCAGCCCGTTCCACGGGATCGTCTTCGGCGACATGATCCGCAACATCGGCGCTGCGGCCGCCGGGGCCCACTGACCGGCGGAGCGGTTCAGGCCGGATCGCCGGACGGCTCGGCGGCCCCGGCCCGAGCGGCCACGCCCTTGCCCTCGACGTCCAGCGAGGGCAGCCAATGGAGCCAGCGCGGGAACCACCAGGCCCGCCGCCCGAAGAGCTCCATGATCGCCGGGACCAACACCATCCGGACGATCGTGGAGTCGAGGAGCACGGCCACCGCCATGCCGAAGCCGATGAGCTTCACCGTCGGGTTGGGGTTGGCGACGAAGGACAGGAAGACCGCGAGCATGATGAGCGCTGCGGTCGTGATGACCCGGGCGGTGCCGGCCACGCCGCGGACCACGGAGGTCGAGGGGTCGTGGGACGCATCCCACTCCTCCTTGATGCGGCTCATCAGGAAGACCTCGTAGTCCATCGACAGGCCGAAGAGGATCACGAACATGACGAGGGGTACGAACGAGACGATCGGGATCGTCTCGCTGATGCCGACGAGCCCCTTGGCCCAACCCCACTGGAAGACCGCCACGACCACGCCGTACGCGGCCGCGATGGAGATCAGGTTCATGACCGCCGCCTTGGCCGGTACGAGGATCGACCGGAACACGAGCACGAGGAGCACGAACGCTCCCAGGACCACCGCACCGATCACGAACGGGAGGTAGCGGGTCACCAGGTCCGTCAGGTCGATCAGCGTGGCGGTGGCCCCACCGACGTGGGCGACCAGCGGCGTGCCGGTCGTGGCTGTCGCCAGATCGGCGCGGAGCCGTTGGACCAGTTCGGTCGTCCTCGGATCGTTCGGTCCGGTGGTGGGGATGATCTGGTAGATCACGGCGCTCGTGGACGCCGCGTCGTTGGGGATCGGCCCCACGGCGTAGTCGATGCCCTCGACCGTTCCCGGCGGCCGCAGGGCCCCGAGCGCCGTCGACACCCGCTCGACCTGCTGGGCGGCCTCGGCGTAGGGCACCCCGTTGGGGAGCCCGACCGCGACGACGAGCGGACCGTTGGTCCCGGCGCCGAAGCCCCGGTCGATCAGCTCGAAGGCGTTCTTCTGCGACAGGCCGGCGGGCAACGAGTCGTCACCGGGCATCCCGAACTCGATGCGCGTGAACGGGATGGCGAGCACCAGGAGCACGATCGTGCCACCGAGCAGCGCCAGCCACGGCCGGGCCGACATCGTCGTGGCGAACCTCCCCCAGAAGGTGGCCTCCGGCTCGGGCGCAGCGTCCCGCTGCCGGCGGAGGGAGATCCGGTCGATCCGCCCCCCGGCGAAGCCCAGCAGCGACACCAGCAGCGTGACCGCCGCCAGCATCATCACGGCCACGCCGATGGCTGCGGCCACACCCAGGGTCCGGACGAGGGGGATCGGGATGATGAGCAGACCCAGGAGTGCGAGCACGACGGTCACCCCGGCGAAGAGTGCGGCCCGGCCCGAGGTCGACACCGCCAGCGCGGCGGCGCGCTGGGGCTCGTGGCCCTGGCCGAGCAGTTCCCGGTACCGGGTGACGATCAGCAACGAGTAGTCGAGCCCCACACCGATCGAGATCATCAGGGTGACCGCAGGAGCCGCCGAGCTGACGGTGACCTGGGTGGCGAGCAGGTACACGAGCCCGGAGGCGGTGACGGCCCCGAACAGCGCCGTCACGATCGGGACGACCATCCCGAAGAACGAGCCGAACGCCACCAGCAGCAGGACGGCGCCGATGGCCAGGCCCACCTCGTCGGCGTGGCTGGACCAGAAGCTCACCGGCTGGTTCCAGGTGTCGGCCACGGATCCACCGATGAAGGCCGTCACGTTCGCCGGTGTCGACCGGTCCAGCACGGTCTGGAGCTGCGAGTACGGGTTGTCGTAGGCCGTGGCGGCCAGGTCGGCGCTCGGCGGGTACTGCTCGAGCAGTTCCGGGAGCGTCTGGCGGAACGTCACGGTGGCGACGGCGAGCCGACCGTCGGGCGACACCGTCGGGGGGAGACCCGCCGCGAGCTCCTTGGCCAGGGTCGCCTCGGACGCTGGGAGCGTCGCCGCCACCTGCTGGAGGGACTCGGCCACATCGGTGGTCAGCGGATCGGCGACCGAGGCCACACCCTCGACCTGCTCGAGCTCGGCGACGAGCGAGGCGATCCCGGCCGATTCCGACGCCAGCGTCGCCGGGGCCGTCGCCTCGAGCACCACCTGGGTCGACAGTGCGTTCTGGGAGGTGAACCGCTCCTGGAGCAGGTCGTACGCGGCCTGGGAATCCGCCCCCGGGACGGAGAAGTCGTTGGAGGTGGCGTCGTGGTCGGTCGTGGCCAGCCAACCGCCGCCGACCAGGAGGACCGCCCAGAGCAGGGCGACCCAGCGGTGGTGTCGGAACACCCACCCGGCGAACCGACCGAGCGCCCCCAGATCGGCGACCTCGGAGGCGCCTCCGGCGTGGCGCTCAGGCAGAGGTGGTCACCGCCACGTCGATCGGCGCAGCCGGGCCGGCGTCGACGTCGGCCAGTGGGACCGACACCGATCCACCGCCGCTCGAGGAACGTCGGATCAGGACGAACACGACCAGGCCGACCACGCCCAGTCCCACGAGGAGCAGGAGCCCCTTCCGGGACCGGCGGGTGACCTCGGCGACCTGGGCGACGGTGTCGCTGGCCGCGTCGGCCACGTCCTGGGCGTGCTCGGTCGCGGTCGCCATGGTCTGGGCCACCGCTGCCGTCGCTCCGGCCACCGCCGCAACCCGGCTCAGGTCACGGGCGATCCTGCGCTCGGTGCGCCGTTCCTTGCGCTTGCTCATGGGAACTCCCCTCGTCGGCGAGGGGTTCACCGTAGCGGCTCAGACGGAGATCCGGGCGAAGAGCTCGGTCTTGCGCTCCTCGAACTCCTCGAAGTCGATGCGCTTGGCCTCGAAGTCGGCGTGCAGCTGCTCGACGAGGACCAGCAACTCCTCGGCGGTGAGCTCCTCCTCGCCCTCGGGCAGCTCGAACACCTCGTCGCCGTCCTCGGGCAGCTCACCGTCGCGGTCGAGGCGCCGCTCCCGCTTCGCCTGGGCCTTGGCCTTCTTGGCCCGGTCCCGCTGCAGCTTCGCAAAGCTCGTCCGACTCGCTCCCATCTGGCACCTCGCTCGTTCGTCGCTCGTACGTCCCGGTCCGTTCGTGTGGGGCGCCAAGGGGCCGCACCCGCCGGGGGCGCCGCCGGACCTGCGACGCACCCGCACCCGACCCCGAGGCCAGCTGCACGCTGCTGCACGGAGCGGCCGGTCGGAATCGGTTCCCCACAGTAGCGCCGCCACGGCCCCCGACCCCAGCAGGCGGCGTCCCGGTGACGGCCGTCACGCCGTGGCGTCGCCTCGGGGCCCGGTGCGGACGAACTCGAACGCGGCCCCGGTGCTGAACTCGCAGACGGTCACCTCGGGCCGGGTGGGCTGCGGTTCGGCGAGGCGTTCCACCCGCCAGGCCCGGCGGCGGCCGAACGGCGCCTCCACCGGGACGGCGGTCAGGTGCGGGTCGACGGCGTGGACGATCGCCGCGATCGCATCGTCGCCGCGACCGTCGCCGAGCAGCGCCGGCCAGCCCAGCGCGACCACCTCCTCGGTGCCGGGGCAGTCGCCCAGGACCACCACGGTCTCGCCGTCACCGTCCACCCACACGTCGACGTAGTCGCGCGGCTGGAGCGCAGGGTGGAGTTCGAGCACGTCGGCGGCGAGCTGCCCCGGGTCGTCGGAGGCCAGGCCCTCGGCGCGCAGCCACCGGACGAGTCGGGCCGCCACCACACCGGCCACCCCCGTGAGCTGGGCGGCGACGGCGTCGGCCACCTCGCCCGGGTCGAGTCGTTCGTGCAGCGCCGACGAGTACGCCAGGACCAGCAGGTGGGCCTGGATCGCGAACTCGCGGCACAACGCGCGGAGCGCGACCTCCGAGAAGTCCTCCAGCCGCAGCTCCGGGTCGAGCGGTCCGCGGTAGTCCGTGCGACCGCCACCGGGATCGGACAGCGGGAGGAGCGGCACGGCGAGGTCGAGGGCCCGACAGGAGCCCAGCCGCCCGGCCGGTGCGGGCTCCGGCGCCGCAGCCACGGTCGGATCGATCTCGACGAGCCACTCGCAGTGTGGCGAGCGGTCGGCGGGTACCCGCGGTGGCCGGTGGACCGGGGTCATCCGGGCCTGCGGGTTCGAGGCGCAGACCGTCGCCTCGAAGGTGGGATCCTCGATGTCGTGACACATCGCGTGCACGAAGCCCTCGCCCATGGGTTCCACGTCCACGAGGGCCCCGCAGTGCGCCAGGTGGAAGCCCCCGTGGTGTTCGTCGTCCACCCGGTAGCGGAAGTCGAGGAACTCGTGGGGTGCGCCGACATCGAACTGCATTCCCTTGAAGATCGCCGCGACGTCGTGTTCGCCATCGAAGGCGAGCAGGCGCCGGATCCGCCGGGTGTAGTGCGGACTCGCACCACTCCACTCCTCGATCGCCACCGGGGCCAGCGCCTCCGCTCCCAGTCGGGCGACGACCTCGGGCATCCCCGCCCGGTCCACGAGATGCCCCGCGAGCAGGTACTCCCTTCCGAGCCCGGCCAACTGCAGTCGCTCGAGCCGGTCCAGTCCACGTCCAGTTGCCACGTCACCCCCGAGCCGATGGGCCCACACTGCGGGCCGCGGGTCCCGCTCGCCGGAACCGAGCTATCAGACTAGTGTCTGGACAGATGTCCAGCACCGTCGAACTCCCCCGCCGATCGCTCAGCGGCCGACCCGCCGACACCGTCGCCCGCCTCCTCGAGTCGACGGTCGTGGAACTCCGCAGCCGGCCGGCGAAGGGCCTGACCGTCCGCAGCGTCGCCCGCCGGGCCGGTGTCGCCCCGGCGACCGCGTACACCTACTTCTCCTCCCGCGATCACCTCGTCACCGAGGTGTTCTGGCAGCGGCTCCAGCAGCTCCCACCACCACCGGCCGCTGACGGGACCGCCGCCGAACGGGCCGGGGTTGCGCTGGGCGAGGTCGCCACGCTCGTGGCCGGTGAGCCCGAGCTCGCCGCCGCGTGCACCCAGGCGATGCTGGCCGACGACCCCGAGGTCCGTCGCCTTCGTGACGCCATCGGCGCGGCGATCGTCGCACGGCTCGTCTCGGCGCTCGGCGAGGACGCCGACGAGGTCCGGATCCGGGCCCTCGGCCTGGCGTTCTCCGGTGCCATGCTGCAGGCCGGGATGGGGCACCTCGACTACGAGGACCTGCCCCACCAGCTCTCGTCGGCAGCGTCGCTGATCCTGGCGACACCCATCCACGACCACGGAGGTGACCGGTGAGCACGGCGACCGGGGCAGCACTGCGCTACAACCCCTACGACTACGAGATCCACGAGGATCCGTACCCGACCTACCGACGCCTCCGGGCCGAGGCGCCGGTCTACCGCAACGACGAGTTGGGGTTCTGGGCGCTGTCCCGCCACGCCGACGTCACCGCCGCGTTCCGGGACTCGACCAGGTTCTCGAGCAGGCACGGGGTCAGCCTGGATCCGGCCGCCTCGGGGCCCCACGCCCACCGGACCATGTCCTTCCTGGCCATGGACCCGCCCCGGCACACGAGGATGCGGGCGCTGGTCTCACGGGGGTTCACCCCCCGACGGGTCGTGGAGCTCGAGGACCGCATCCGGGCACTCACCGTCCACCACCTCGAGGCCGCCATCGAGCAGGGCTCCTTCGACTTCGTCGGCGACTTCGCCGGTCTGCTCCCCATGGACGTCATCTCCGAGCTCATGGGGGTGCCGCCGGCGGACCGAGCGGAGCTGCGACGGTTGGCCGACCTGCTCGTCCACCGGGAGGAGGGCGTCCAGGACGTCCCCCGGGCCGGGGTCGAGGCCGCGCTGGTCCTCGCCGGCTACTACGCCGACATGATCTCGCAGCGTCGGTCGCAACGGACCGACGACCTCACCTCGGCGCTGATCGACGCCGAGATCGACGGTGATCGCCTCACGGACGACGAGATCACGGCGTTCCTGTTCCTGATGGTGGTGGCGGGCAACGAGACCACGACGAAGCTGCTCGCCAACGCGTGGTACTGGGCCTGGCGCACCCCCGAGGCCAAGGAGCTCGCGTTCGCCCAGGACCCCGACGAGGCGCCGATCGACGGGTGGGTCGAGGAGACCCTCCGCTACGACGCCTCGACCCAGATGCTCACCCGCCTCGTCACCGAGCCGGTGGAGCTGCACGGCACCGTTCTGGAGGAGGGGGACACGGCACTGCTGCTGGTCGGTTCCGCCAACCGCGACGAGGCCGTCTTCGAGGAGCCCGATTCCTACGACCTCACCCGCGATCCGTCGTCCCTGGTCAGCTTCGGTGTCGGCCGGCACTTCTGCCTGGGCGCATCACTGGCCCGACTCGAGACCCGCATCTGCCTGGAGGAGCTCGTGCGACGGATCGCCGACTACGAGATCGACGCGGCCGCCGCCGAGCGGTTCCACTCCATCAACGTGCGCGGGTTCGCCCACCTCCCGACCACGGTGGTGGCCCGGTGAGCGAGCGCCCTGCACTCCCGGCCGAGCAGCGACCGGCCGTCGTCACCGGCGCCTCCTCCGGGATCGGTGCCGCCACCGCCGTGGCCCTCGCGGCCCTGGGCCACCCGGTGCTGCTCGGCGCCCGACGCGTCGAACGCTGCGAGTCGACCGCCCAGCAGATCCGGGACGCCGGCGGTGTCGCCCACGTCGCCGCCCTCGACCTGCTCGACCCGGCGGCCGTGGACGGGTTCGCGGTCGCCGCCAACGAGGCCCTGGGTCAGGTCGAGATCCTGGTGTCCTGTGCCGGCGACGTCCTCCCCCGGTCCACCGTCGACACCACGCCCGAGGACTTCGCCGCCCAACTCCAGGTGAACCTGCTCGGCGCCCAGCGTCTGGTGACCCGCCTCAGCCCGGACATGATCCGGCGGCGTCGGGGCGACCTGGTGTTCGTCACCTCCGACGTCGTCCGACTCCCGCGTCCGCTCATGTCGTCTTACGTCAGTTCCAAGTGGGGGCTCGAGGGCATGGCCCGGGCGCTCCAGATGGAGCTCGAGGGCACGGGGGTGCGCGCCTCGATCGTCCGCCCCGGGCCGACGCTGACCGGCATGGGGATGGAGTGGGAGCCCGAGGTGCTCACGCCGGTGCTCGACGAGTGGAAGCGCTGGGGCCTCGTCCGCCACGCCGGCTACCTCAGCGCCGAGGCCGTGGCCGACGCCGTGGTGGTGGCGGCCACGCGACCGCCGGGGACCCACCTCACCCTGATCGAGGTCGAGCCCGAGGCCCCGGTCAGCCATCCGGCCGAGGACGACGCGCCGTGACGACGACCGAGGTCCCCGAGGTCGAGGTCCCCGAGGTGTCGGGCCGCTCCGACGAGCACGGCCACCTCACGGAGCTCCGCACGGACCCGATCGGGCTGCTGCAGCGCATCCGGAACGAGTGCGGCACGGTGGGTTCCTTCGATCTCGCCGGACGTCGGGTCGTGGTGGTGAGCGGAGCGGCCGCCAACGAGTGGTACTTCCGGGCGGCCGAGGAGGAGCTCGACCAGGCCGAGGCCTACCCGTTCATGACCCCCATCTTCGGCGAGGGCGTGGTGTTCGACGCCAGCCCGGAGCGTCGTCGCGAGATGCTCCACAACCAGGCCCTCCGTGACCGGTACATGCGCGGGCACGCCGAGACCATCGCCCGCGAGGTCGACGAGATGGTCGCCAACTGGGACCGGCTCGGCGCCGGGACCGTCGACCTGCTCGACTTCTTCGCCGAGCTGACCATCTACACGTCGAGCTCGTGCCTGATCGGCCGGAAGTTCCGGTCCTCGCTGGACGCCCGCTTCGCCGAGCTCTACCACGACCTCGAACGCGGCACCGACGCCCTGGCCTTCGTCGACCCCTATGCCGACATCGAGTCGTTCCACCAGCGGGACCGGTCCCGCGCGGCCCTGGTCGACCTGGTCGGCGGGATCATGGAGGAGCGTCTCGCGATGCCCCCGGCCGAGGGGGACGAACGCGACCTCCTCGACGTCCTGTTGTCGATCCGTCGGGACGACGGGGAGCTGCAGTTCGACGCCGACGTCATCACCGGCATCTTCATCTCCATGATGTTCGCCGGTCACCACACGACCTCGACCACGGCGTCCTGGACGCTGTTGGAGCTCCTCCGGAACCCGGACCAGTTGACGGCGGTCGTGGGCGAGCTCGACGACCTGGCGGCCGACAGCAACCGGGAGGGGCTCGACCTGACCTACCAGGCCCTGCGGGAGATGCCGCTGCTCGAGTCCGCGATCAAGGAGGCACTCCGACTCCACCCGCCGCTGATCCTCCTCCTCCGGGTGGCGCAGGTCGACCTGGAGGTCGATGGCCGAACGATCCCGGCCGGCGACCTCGTCGGAGCCTCCCCAGCGGTGTCGAACCGGCTCGGCGAGGCCTTCGAGGACCCCGACCGCTTCGACCTGACCCGCTACCTGGCGCCCCGGGAGGAGGATCTGGCCAACCCGTGGGACTGGATCCCCTTCGGCGCCGGCCGACACCGCTGCGTCGGCGCGGCGTTCGCGATGATGCAGCTGAAGGCCATCTTCGCCGTGCTCCTGACCCGCTACCGGTTCGCGCTCGCCCAGGACCCCGAGTCCTACCGGACCGACCACTCGAAAATGGTCGTCCAACTCGCCCAGCCCTGCGCGGTGCACTGGGAGGCCCGGTGAGCTGGCGCATCGAGATCGACGAGGACCTCTGCCAGGGGCACGGCGTCTGCGAGTCCGAGGCCCCCGGGGTGTTCTCGGTCGCCAAGGACGGCCGCCTCACCGTGCTCCGGCCGACCCCCGACGATGCGGACCGGCCGGCGGTGGACCTGGCCGTCCGCTACTGCCCGACCCGAGCGATCCGAGTGACCGAGGAGTGAGCCGTGCCCACCTACGACCGTGATGAACTCGACGAGATGGTCAGCCGCTGGCTGCAGGCCAACCGGGACTGCGAGGCCATCGGCGACTGGCGGCCGCTGGCCGAGCTCTACACCGAGGACGCCACCTATGGCTGGAACTTCGGACCGCGAGAGGACTTCATGGCCGTCGGTCGCGACGAGATCCGGGACATCGCACTCGGACTGGAGATGGGCGGGCTCGACGGCTGGCAGTACCCGTACCAGCACGTGCTCGTGGACGACCGGCTCGGCCAGGTGCTCGGCCTCTGGAAGCAGGTCGCCGACGCGCCCCGGCCCGGGGGCGGCACCTACGAGGTCGGCGGGATCGGCGGTTCGTGGTTCGGCTACGGAGGCAACTTCCAGTGGGCCTGGCAGCGCGACTTCTTCGACTTCGGCAACGCCACCGCCCTGTTCCTCGAGATGATGGGCGACGGCACCCTGTCGGCCGGCATGACGGCCCGGATGGAACGGAGCCTGCAGCAGTCGCTCCCCGGCCACTACCCGTTCGGTGGCGCCCCGGCGCCGATCTGGCCCGAGGTGCACTGACCATGGACTCCCCTTCCCCCGACTCCCGTTCCCAGGACTCCCCGACCTACGGCTTCATCGGCCTCGGCAACATCGGCGGCCCCATGGCCCGACGCCTGACGGGCTGGCCGGGTGGCCTCGTGGTCCGCGACCTGGACCCGGATCGGGTGGCACCGCTGGTGGCGGAGGGCGCCGTCGCCGCCGACTCCGTCACCGAGCTGGGCGAACGCTGCGACGCCGTGTCGGTCATGGTCCTGAACGACGCACAGGTCCGTGACGTCGTGGACGAACTGCTCACCACCATGCGCACCGACGGCGTGATCGCAGTGCACTCGACGATCGAGGCCCCGACCGCTGTCGAGCTCGCCGAACGCGCCGCCGCTGCAGGCGTGCGCCTGCTCGACGCCCCGGTCTCGGGCGGGTTCATCGGCGCCGCCGAGGGACGCCTCGCCGTGCTCGTCGGCGGCGACGAGGCTGCGATCGATCTGGTCCGCGGCCCGTGGGCCTGCTTCGCCGACCTGGTGATCCGCTTCGGTCCGGTCGGCGCAGGCACCCAGGCCAAGCTGGCCCGGAACCTGTTGCACTTCACCGCGTTCACGGCGGCCGCCGAGGCCCAGCAGCTCGCTGCCGCCGCAGGGATCGACCTGGCATCGCTCAGTCGCGTCGTCCGACACTCGGACGCCGTCACCGGCGGCCCCGGTTCGATCATGCTCCGCACCTCGACCGAGCCCCTGCGGCCGGGCGACGACTGGTACGACACCATGTGCCACGTGCGCTCGCTGGGCGAGAAGGACCTGGACCTGGCGCTCGGGCTGGCCCGCGAGCTGGGGGTGGACCTGCCGCTCGCGTCGCTGGCCCGGACCCACCTGGCCGCCGGTCTGGGCGTTCCCGAGGACTGACGGGACCGGCGGACCGGCTCAGGCGACCGTGACGTCGAAGCTGGCCGTCTCCGACGGCGGCACGTCGGTCTCCCACGGCCGCCGGTAGCCGAAGTCCAGCGTCGCCTCGCCGGCGGCGACACCCTCGAGCACGATCCGCTGCACGCCCCCGGCGCCGGGGATCTGCGCCGCCGGCGGCACGTAGGTGTCGGAGACGATCCGGACCACCGCCGTGTCGGGCGCCGAGGTCAGCTCCCAGGAGTACCCGGTGGTGGGATTCGACGCGAGCTCGAGCGTCACCTGCTGGCCCACACCCACCTCGACCGGCCCGGGCTCGGTCACGACCGCACCGCCGCCTGCGGGCACCGACGAGGGCGTCGAGGGCGTCGTACTCGAGGAACCGGACGAGGAGTTCCCGCCGCAGGCCGCCAGGCCGCCGAGACCGAGGAGGGCAATCGCGAGGAGGGAGAGGGTTCGTCGGAGCATGCCCCGACCGTAGCCGTCAGGTGATCGCGATCCACGCCAGGAAGACCACGACCACGAGCACCGCGATCACGACGATCGGCAGCGGGCCGAAGACCTCCTTGCGGCGCTGCCGGGCCTCGTAGGCCTCGTTCTCCTTGGAACCCACCTTCGGGAGGTGGTGCTGGTTCGCCTTGCGCGGCTTGCTCCCGCTGCTGCCCATGACCGAACCCTACCGCCGGGAGCCGCCGGACGCGACCGGTACAGTCGTCCGGACCGCCAGCCCCGCCTGCCCCGCCAGCCGGCGCCGGCGGCGACGACCGGACAGGAGTCGGACCGTGAGCAACGCCGTGACCATCCCCCAGGTGCTGCTGGACGCCGTGGCCGCCCACGGCGACCTCGAGGCGCTCGTCGACGGCGACGTCTCGCTGGGTCACGCCCAACTGCTCACCAGCGTCGAGCACGCGGCGGCCTCGCTGCTGGCGACCGGGGTCGAGCACGGCGACCGGGTCGCGATCTGGGCGCCGAACTGCTGGGAGTGGGTCGTGGTCGCCCTCGCCACCCACCACGTCGGCGGCGTGCTCGTGCCGGTCAACACCCGCGACCGGGGGACCGAGGCGGCAGAACTCCTGCGGCGGTCCTCGGCCCGGGTGCTGTTCACCGTGACGGACTTCCTCGACACCGACTACGTCGAACTGCTCCTCGACGGACCCGACGGTCGACCCGATCTTCCCGACCTGCGACAGATCGTGTCCCTGCGGGGACCGGGCTCGGCCGATTCGGTCGATCTGGCTGCGTTCCTGGCATCCGGTGAGTCGATGGACCACGACGAGGTCCGTTCCCGGGCCGCAGCCGTCGATGCGGAGGACCTCTGCCACCTCCTCTTCACCTCCGGCACGACCGGGCGCCCGAAGGGGGTCATGCTCACGCACGGATCGGTGTGCCGGGGGTTCGAGTCGTGGTGCGAGGTCGTCGGCCTGCGGACCGGCGACCGCTACCTGGTGGTGAACCCGTACTTCCACAGCTTCGGCCTGAACGCGGGCATCCTGGCCTGTCTCCTGCGCGGGGCGGTCAACCTGCCCCATGCCGTGTTCGACGTGCCCGCGATCATGGAGCGGGTCGAACGGGATGCCATCACGGTCCTGCCCGGCCCGCCGGCGATCTACCAGTCCATGCTGCAGCACCCGGACCTCGAACCGGCGCGACTCGCCACGCTCCGGCTCGCCGTCACCGGTGCCGCCGTCATCCCCGTGCAACTGATCCTCGACATGCGCGAGGTGCTCGGCTTCGACACGGTCGTGACCGGATACGGCCTCACCGAATCCTCCGGGATCGCCACCATGTGCCGTCACGACGACGACCCCGAGACCATCGCCACGACCTCGGGCCGGTCGATCCCGGGTGTCGAGGTGCGGATCGACGACGGCTCGGGCGGGTCCCTGCCGCCCGGGGAGGACGGCGAGATCCTGGTGCGGGGCTACGTGGTGATGCGGGGGTACGCCGACGACCCGGAGGCGACGGCCGAGGCCATCGACCGGGACGGCGGGCTCCACACCGGCGACATCGGCCGGCTCGACGCCGCCGGCTACCTGCGGATCACCAACCGCCTCAAGGACATGTTCATCGTCGGCGGGTTCAACGCGTACCCCGCCGAGATCGAACAGGCGCTGTCGACCCATCCGGCCGTCGCCCAGGCGGCCGTGATCGGCATCCCCGACGACCGGCTCGGTGAGGTCGGCGCGGCCTTCGTGGTCGCGGCCCCCGGGGCGACGATCGACCCCGAGGAGTTGATCGCCTGGTCCCGCGAGCGGATGGCCAACTACAAGGTCCCCCGACGGGTCGAGGTGGTCGATGCGCTCCCCCTCGTGCCGGCCGGCAAGGTCGACAAGGTGGCGCTGCGCGCCCGGGCGGCGGGCTGACCGTGCGACTCGGCGACGTCGCCAACGCCGGGGCCGTCCCCAACGGCAAGCCGCTCGACGGCGTCCGGGTGCTCGCCCTCGAACAGATGCAGGCCCTCCCCTACGCCACGCAGCTGCTGGCGCGGCTGGGCGCCGACGTGGTCAAGGTCGAGTCACCGAACGGCGGCGACCTGGGGCGCTCCTCGATGCCGGCCGTCATCGATCCCGAGGGGCGCTCCGTGGGAGCGACGTTCCTGCGGAACAACCTCGACAAGCGCAGCATCTGCATCGACCTGAAGCGCCCCGAGGGCCGGGACCTGGTGCTGCGACTCGCCCCCCGCTTCGACGTGGTGGCCGAGAACTTCAAGCCCGGCGCCATGGACCGGCTGGGCCTGGGCGCCGCCGATCTGGCCGCCGTCGACGGTCGGATCATCTACGCCTCGGTGTCGGGATTCGGCAACACGGGTGACTCGCCCTACCGGGAACGCCCGGCGTTCGCGTCCATCACCGAGGCGATGTCCGGCATCTACACGTTCACCGCCGGAGTCGGGAACCAGCCCCTCGCCAATCCGGTGGGCGCCCTCGGCGACATGTCCGCCGCCCTGTTCGCCACCATCGGGATCCTGGCGGCGCTGCGCCACCGGGACGCCACCGGCCGGGGCCAGCACGTCGACGTGGCGATGCTCGACTCCGTTGTCGCCATGACCGACATCGTGGCCAACTTCTGGTCCCTCGGCCTGCGCGGCGGCGACATCGGCCCCGTGGTCCTGACGACCTTCCGGGCGGCCGACGGGTGGTTCGTCCTCCAGGTCGGACGCGAACAGCACTTCCGGGCCCTGGCGGAGATCATCGGCCACCCCGAGTGGGTCGATGACCCCCGCTTCGCCGAGCGTGCAGGTTGGGTCGAGCACCTCGACTCGACGATCCGACCCGCCGTCGAGTCCTGGGCGTCGGGGCGGACACGGGAGGACGCCTGCGCGACCCTGTCGGCGGCCGGCCTGGCCGCCGGGCCATGTGCGACCGACGACGAGCTCGTCGTCGATCCGCACGTGGCCGCCAGGAACATGCTGGTCGAGATGGAGCGCCCCGATGGCGTCGAGCAGCCCGTGCTGATTCCGGGCAACCCCGTGAAGCTCTCGGCGGTGGCCGAGGGCCCCGAGCATCGACCACCGTGGCTCGGCGAGCACACCGACGACCTGCTGCGGGAGGAGCTCGGCCTGGAGGACGACTCGATCCGCAGGCTGCGCGCCGACGGCGTCGTGAGCTGATGCGCTGGCCCTCGGCCCCGACCTGGACGAGGACGGACTCGCCGGTCGGACCGTTGCTCATCGTGGCCGGACCGGATGCACTGCTCCGCCTCGAGTTCGGCGGCGGCGACACACCGACCGGCGCCAGGGATGATGCCGTGCTGGGCGGGCTCAGCCGGGTGGTCGCCGAGTGGTTCGACGGGTCCGACGAGCTGGGCTCCATCCCCGTCGCCGAGGCCCCGCAGGGGTTCACCCGGGCGGTCCGCCGGGAACTGCGCCGGGTCCCGAGGGGATCCACCGTCTCCTACGGCGAGCTCGCCGCCCGCATCGGACACCCACGTGCCTCGAGGGCCGTCGGTCGGGCCGTCGCGACGAACCCCACGGCGCTGGCGGTACCGTGCCACCGGGTGGTCCGATCCGACGGCGACCTCGGCGGGTTCGCCTACGGGGCGACCTGCAAGCGTCTGCTCCTCGATCTGGAGGGTGTCTCGTGAGGATCCGTGCCCTGTCCATGGCGGTTGCAGCTCTGGCGCTCGCCGCCGTGGCCCTGCCCGCCTGTGGCACGAAGGCGCCGCCACCGGCGGCCCAGCCGCCGTGTGCCGGGACGACCGGCGTCGGCGGAGCGGTGCCGGAGGGTTCGGCCCCGGGCGACCTCGTCACCGCCGTCCAGCTCGACGGCACCGACCCCGACGGCGGGCCCAGCGCCGGGTTCCCGACCGGGGCCCAGGTCTTCCGGATCCTCTACGTCTCGACCGCCGCCGACGAGGACGACCTCCACCTCGTGTGCGGCACCGTCACCCTGCCCGAGGGCGGGCCGGCGCTGAGCTCCAACGGCCGGACCCGTGTCCTCGCCTGGGCCCACGGAACCCAGGGGCTCGAACAGCAGTGCCTGCCGTCGAGCGATCCGTCGACGGGCATCTGGGGCGTGATGCCGGCGGGCATCCAGACCGTCGGCTGGGGCAGCCTCCTGGGTCGCCACCGCGGCGATCCCGCCGACGGCCAGCTCCAGTACGCCGTCGACCAGGGTTGGATGGTGGCGACCGCCGACTACCAACCGGCCGACACCTACGTCCTGGGTCGGGTGGCCGGGGCCAACGTCCTCGACTCCGTCCGGGCCGCCCGACAGCTCGCCGGCGAACGATTCGCCCCGACCGCCGACGCCGGCAGCGACGTGGTGGTCGCCGGCCACTCCCAGGGTGGCCACGCCGCCCTCTGGGCCGGGCAGCTCGCCGACCCGTACCTCGACGCGACCGGCACCGACAGCACGGAGGTCCGCCTCGTCGGGATCGAGGCGCTCGCACCTGCGGCGAACTTCGTCGTCCAGCCGGAGCGGCAGCCCGGTACCTCGTTCGGCGACGGCCTGGCCGACCGGGAGATGCACCAGAGCATCGGACTGCTGCCGTTCCCCGTCCCGGCCCTGGAGATCCAGGTCGGACCGGCGCTCTTCTCGTACATCTTCGGGTCCTGGAGCCAGTTCTCGGCGGGCCGGACGCCGTCCGAGGACGCGGTCACCCCGGCCGGCCCGGCGACGGGACCCCTCGAGCTGGACCGGGTGGCCACGCCGGAGGGTCAGTCCACCATCGCCCAGGTCCAGCCGCTCTGCCTCGGCGGCTCCGACGCCACGGTGATCAAGCGGCTCGTCGCCCCGTACCGCGACGCCGAGGCCCACCAGATGCTCGTGCCCGAGCTGTGGAACCTGCCCGAGGACTACCGGACCGGCGAGTACTTCACGGGTGGGGTGGACCGGACCTGCGCCGAGGCCGACGCCACCCTCGACGGATGGTGCGAGTGGATCCGGTGGAACATGCCCGGGCCGCTGGGGGACAACCCGTTCCCGAAGGTGCCCACCAGTGGCGGTCGACCCGTCCCGCTGCTGATCGCCCAGGGAACCGCCGACACGGTGATCCACTGCGTCGC
>SXGR01542593.1_pt1 | contig 18686 bp, 20 predicted proteins | sample 3174711 | NCBI WGS metagenome assembly SXGR01 (sample SAMN11356860, study PRJNA531348) | freshwater metagenome | isolation source: freshwater sample F1-60 | place: China: Fuxian Lake, Yuxi | collected 2017-12-25
CCATCTTTAAACAATGGCCAAAAATGTTGAGCATTTATTTTGGCTTCTTGATAATATTTTGCAAAAGAGTTTACGGAGTTATGTTTGAATACAAAGATTAAGAACCCAATTCCCATAAATACACGAGCAATAAAGGTTGCCCAGCAAGAACCCATATAGCCTAATTCAGGCAAGCCGCAATACCCATAAATCAATAAATAATTTAAAATGATATTTAATATGTTGCCAATTACACTGATATACATGGCAGCTTTGGTGTTGCTAAGGCCTTCGGTATATTGTTTGCACACAAAAAATAGTGCCACTGGAATAATCGAAAAGATCAATACATCAAAAAATGGAATGGCCAAAACTACCACATCTTCTGGTTGCTGCATGTAAGCTAGTAACGGTGACGAAAAAAATAAAATGATAAATAACAAAACAGCTACTACCATATTGATAAATAAAGAGTTTTTAAATAGGGAGGCTTTCTCTTTTTCGTTTTGATTGACGTGAGCGTCAGTAACTGCAGGTGTTAACACGTAGCTCATGCCAATACTAAATACGAGTAGGATAACGAATAAATTATTCGATAAAATCCCTGCGGCCTGTTCGGTTTTTCCTAATTTCCCCAAAAAAATATTATCCACCATACCTGTGATAATATGCCCAATTTGGGTCATTACCAGCGGAATTGACAAAGAAATGGTGTCTTTAAGATGTGTATTTTTAAGAGAATTGTTCACGGGCTGCAAATCTACTGATTTAATTGAGACTAATTTTAGATGAGTTTAATCCAATATTTTTAAATTTGATACATATTTTAAATCTTATGGACGACATTTTCAAATCTGTTAGTTATTCTCAAACGACCCTTACCGAATTAATGATACCATCTTACGCGAATTTTGGCGGGAAAATTCACGGCGGAATTTTGTTATCTCTTATGGATAAGGTTGCCTATGCCTGTGCTTCCAAACATGCAGGTAACTATTGCGTAACCGTTTCTGTGGATAATGTAGAGTTTTTGCAGCCAGTTGATGTTGGAGAAATGGTATCGATGTTTGCCTCTGTAAACTATGTTGGAAACTCATCGCTGGTCATAGGTATTAAAGTGATTGCCGAAGATTTTAAAATTGGAACTGTAAAACACACCAATACCTCTTATTTTACGATGGTGGCAAAGGATGAAAATGGTCAAGTTACTCAAGTGCCAGGCCTGATTTTAGAGAGTAAAGACGATGCTCGTCGTTTTTTAGAAGCCATTAAAAGAAAGGAATTAAAAAACACCTACAAAAAGGAGCTTCATAATGCTAAAACATTGCTTGAGGTAGATTTAAATAGACATCTTTTTGCGAAGGAACGCTGTAAAATTACATTTTAAGACTAGCTAAATCTGCTTTATTTATAGGCTATATTTTAGTATAGCCCTATTTTCCTCATTAAATAGTTGTTATATTTGTGCTTTCAAAAAATAATTGATGCAACGCGTTACTTTAAAAGATAAAACCTTTGTTCCATACATTACTTCCGATAAAATTTCGGCAAGCGTAAAACAATTGGCTCAAAAAATAAATACCGATTTGGTAAATGATATGCCCTTGTTTTTAGTGGTATTAAATGGTTCATTTATGTTTGCTGCCGATTTATTAAAAGAAGTTACTATTCCTTGTGAAATTTCTTTTATAAAATTAGCATCGTATCATGGCACAAGTAGTACTGGCACTGTTACAGAAATGATTGGTTTAACTGAAGAAATTAAAGGTAGAACCGTTGTTGTAGTAGAAGACATCGTAGATACTGGAGTAACTTTAGAAAAACTAGTAGCACTTTTAACGAAAAAAGAAGTGAAGCAAATTAAAGTAGCATCATTTTTATTAAAACCCGAAGCGTATAAAAAAGATATAGCCGTAGATTACGTGGGCATGGAAATTCCGAATGATTTTGTTGTTGGGTATGGCTTAGACTACGACGGCTTAGGAAGAAATATGAAAGAAATTTTTGTACTTGAATCAAAATAATAAATAACAATAAAAACATCAACTATGAGCAACATGTTAAACATCGTTTTATTTGGACCTCCAGGTGCTGGAAAAGGCACTCAATCTGAGAAGTTAATTGAAAAATATGGTTTAGTGCATTTATCTACTGGTGATATTTTGCGTAGCGAAATTGCAAGAGGAACAGCTCTTGGCATGGAAGCAAAACAAATTATGGATCGTGGAGATTTAGTAAGTGATGATATTGTAATTGGAATGATTGAATCTAAGTTAGATGCAAACCCAAATGCAAATGGTTTTATTTTTGATGGCTTTCCACGCACACAAGCTCAAGCTGTTGCTTTAGATGATTTGTTGCAAAAGAAAGGTACTGCTATCAGCGCTATGTTGGCTTTAGAAGTTGATAACGAAGAATTAGTAAAACGTTTATTGTTACGTGGTAAAGATTCTGGACGACCTGATGATGCTAACGAAGACATTATTAGAAATCGTGTAAACGAATACAACAACAAAACGTTGCCGTTAAAAAAATATTATTCAGAGCAAGCTAAATTCCATTCAATTAACGGAATTGGTTCCATCGAATCTATCTTTAATCAATTAACGGAGCGTATCATTTTTGTGAATGCTGAAATTGAATTAACGATGTTAGAAAATGATATCGAACATTTAGATTTAACTATCAATGACTTTGAAGTAGCTACTGAGATTTCAAATGAATTGAAAAAAGATATTGAAGAAGTAAGAAATACAGAGCCTGTAAAAAAAGCAGTTCCACCAACTAAAAAAGTGGAAACACCAAAGGCGGTTGTTAAAAAAGCAATAGCTAAAAAACCCGCAACTAAGAAAGCGACTACTAAACCTACAGCAAAGAAAACCGTTAAGAAGGCAGTTGTGAAAAAAGTAGCTCCTAAGAAAACGGCTAAAAAAGTAGTGGCTAAAAAGACTGCTCCAAAGAAAAAGGTAGTAGCTAAGAAAGTTGCTCCGAAAAAGCTTGTGAAAAAAGCAGTGAAGAAAGTTGTTGCTAAAAAAATAGCTCAAAAAAAGGTAGTTAAGAAATCTGTAAAGAAAGTGGTTGCTAAAAAATCACGCCCAGGCGTGACAAAAAAAGCAATAAAGAAAGTTGTTGCTAAGAAAAAAGTTGCTCCAAAAAAGGCAGTGAAAAAGGTGGCTGTAAAAAAAGTAGTTGCTAAGAAGAAATCAGCGCCTAAAAAAGTAGTAAAAAAAGTTGCTTCTAAAAAAGTAACTAAAAAGAAAAAATAAGTACATAGTTATAAGTTAGGAGCGATGAGTTATAAGAGATTGTAATTCCAACTCATAATTCATAACTTATAATTCATAATTCAAAAAAGGTGGATAATAATTTTGTTGATTACGTTAGAATTTGTTGCCGAAGTGGCAAAGGTGGTAAAGGCTCTACGCATTTACACCGCGATAAACTAACGGCTTTTGGTGGACCAGATGGCGGAGATGGCGGTCGCGGCGGACACGTGATTTTGCGTGGCAACAAACAATTTTGGACACTCATCCATTTAAAATATCGTAAACATATTATTGCTACTCAAGGTGGTGATGGTGGTTCTTCTCACAAATCTGGTAAAGAAGGGGAAGATGAAATATTAGATGTTCCATTGGGAACTGTAGCCCGTGATTTAGAAACAGGTGAATTGATTTGCGAAATTACCGAAGAAGGACAAGAATTTATTTTATTACCTGGTGGAATGGGAGGAAGAGGAAATGCACATTTTAAATCTCCTACCAATCAAACACCACGTTATTCTCAACCAGGCGAAGAAGGAAAAGAAGAGTGGAAAGTTTTAGAATTAAAAGTATTGGCTGATGTTGGTTTAGTTGGTTTTCCTAATGCAGGTAAATCTACTTTATTATCTGTGGTTTCTGCTGCTAAACCTGAAATTGCTAATTATCCGTTTACAACTTTAACACCTAATTTAGGAATTGTTCCTTACCGTGATTACAAAAGTTTTGTGATGGCAGATATTCCTGGAATTATTGAAGGTGCTAGTGAAGGAAAAGGATTAGGCGTTCGTTTCTTAAGACATATTGAACGTAACTCCAGTTTATTATTTTTGGTAAGTTGCCAAAGTGATAATATTTACGAAGAGTATAAAATTTTATTGAACGAATTAAAACAATACAATCCCGAATTGCTTGACAAACAAAGAATTTTAGCTATTTCTAAATGCGATACCATTGATGATGAATTGATTATGGAATTAGAAAAAGATTTGAATAAACGTATGAAGGGCAAATTCAAGATTCCTTACATTTTCTTCTCATCTCAAACAGGTTATAACTTGCAGGAGCTGAAAGACATGTTGTGGAAACAATTGAATTAATTTGTACCTTTGTAACAAGAATAAATGAAAAAGCGATTACATATTTTATTTTCCTTTTTCTTGCTGATAAGCTTCAGTTGGCAATGTGCAGCGCGTTCTGTAATATATTTAAACTTTAAATACAACCAAAAAGAGCTTGCCGCAACGGTTTGTGAAAATAAAGATAAACCCAAAAGTTGTTGCGAAGCCAAATGTTACTTAGAAAAAGAAATTAAGAAAGAAGATAAGCGACAATCAGATTCTTCTTCCTCCATAAAAGATAAAACAGAAAAATCCGAATTAAGAACGGGATTATTGACCTTTATATTTGAACCAGCTTTAATAACAAAACAACTCATTTTATCAAAATCAGGAACTCTTCCTGATAATATATCTTCTTCCGTTTTTCACCCACCAAGTTTGTAGTTTAATTAATTTGCACTTTCATTATACATGAATGTGTTTCTATTTATAGATTCATTAATTAACACAAGTATCATGAACATTGTATTATATGTTGTTATTGCTTTGGTATTCTTATTACTAAACGAATACCGTTTAATTAAAAAATACGTCAAAGCACACGAAGACAATTTCGAGAGAACCACTCTTCAAAAAATTACTTCAGTTATCTTAAAACCTTTAGTGGCTTTAATAAACTGGATAGATAATAAATTATTAAATAACGAATTAAATTATTAAAATTATTAAAATGAAAAACATATTTAAGTTTACAGCTATTGCATTAATTGCATTAACATTAACTAATTGTAAAAAAGATAAAGACAAGGATCCAGAGCCTGCGCCAATGCCTGCACCAATAACCCCTGCAACAACAGGAAGTTTAAATATAGAATTTGAAGCCATGGTGGGCGATTCTGCTTTAGAATTTGGAACAGCTAATACTACATACACCAATCAAGCAGGTAATACGTTTAATGTAAGCATGTATAAATATTACATCAGTAATATTAAAGTCACTAAAATGGATAATTCAGTTTGGACTGAATCAAATAGCTACCATTTAATTGATCATTCAAATGCTTCATCAACTATAATTACATTAGCAAACGTGCCTTTTGCAAACTATAAGGCAATTGAATTTATGATAGGTGTAGATAGCGCAAGAAATAATTCAGGAGCCCAAACAGGCGCATTAGATGTTTCTAATGGTATGTTTTGGAGCTGGAGCAGTGGCTACATCATGGCAAAATTTGAAGGGACTTCACCTCAATCTGCTGCTGCTGGACAAAATTTGAAATTTCACATTGGTGGATTTGGTGGTGCAAACAAAACAATGAAAATTGTATCTCCAAGTTTTGGAACAGAAACAGCAAATGTATCTAGTTCTATAACTCCTACTATTCACTTAAAAAGTGATTTATTAGAATGGTTTAAAACACCAACAAATACTGATTTTTCTACTACTCATACTGTTCATATGCCAGGTACAGCTGCCAATACGGTAGCTAGTAATTATGCGGATATGTTTACGGTTGAGCATATTCACAACTAACATTTCAATTAGTATTGTCAGTTCGAGCGGAGTCGAGAACATTTTCGACTCCGTTTACCTGACAGTGTTTTTTATCATTTAATTTTATGAAAACAATCAAAGCATGTGTTATGCTTAGTTGTTTGATGATTTCTTTTAAAGCTATTGCCTGTGATATATGCGGAAGCTACATGGGCATTACACCTTACGATAATAAAAGCAGCATTTCTTTTTTGCATCGCTATCGTGTATTTAATGGCTACAGAAACTATCAACAACAAAGTCAATTTTTCCCCAAATCAGCTTACCGAACGATGCATGGTGGCGAAGAAGATTCGGCACACAGTGTCAACAAAAATTATTCGAGTAAAGATTTTGAGTCGTTTAAAATTTTTGAATTACGTTTTAAATATTTTGTATTAAAACGTTTGGAACTCAATGTATTTTTACCTTTAATTAATAATAAATCTAAAAACAACGATGTGTATAATCATTACACAGGTTTTGGAGATATTTCTTTTAATGCCGGTTTTCATGCTATGACGCCTAAAGCCGATAAAAAAATTAGACATAAATTAATTGTAGGCGCTGGCATTAAATTGCCAACGGGTAATTTTTATGCGCATGATGAACGAAGTAATCGCTTAGATTTTGAAATGCAACCAGGCACTGGAAGCACAGATGGCTTTGCATACATTAATTATGTGTGCATGACTAAAAAACTAGGAGCCAGCATTAGCTTAAATTATAAAGCCAATGGTAAAAATAGGTATCAAGAAAAATTAAGTAATAGCCATAACGATTTTGTCTCAGTGTTTTATAGAGTACAATACAAAGATTTTTCGTTTTACCCATCAGTGCAAGCAAATTATGAATTTACCGAAGGCTTAAGAATTAAGAATAAATTGATTGAAAACTCTCAAGTAAATGCTTTACTAGTTGGCCCAGGATTAGATATTTATTACAAATCATTTTCGCTAAATACATCTTGGCAATTTACAGCGACTGAAGAGGTAAGAGATGGGTATTTAAAAAGCGCTGGAAGAATTAGCGTTGGCTTGAATTATAGTTTTGCAAAGAAGGAGAAGGATTGATTTATGGCCTCTTAATAGCCTGTTAGGCGCAGTAATTTATTGATGGATATGAGAAGTTATTGTGCATTTCAGACAGGTTTTCTTGTCAGGAAAGAGATACTTTTCAAATGTTTTTGTCTCATGTTCTTTTGGATTTTCCGTTTTATTTATTGAATGGTATATTGAAGTTTCCATATTTTTTGTCTTGTCATGCTCTATTGCGATAACAGTTTTTTCGATGCAATTATTTGTATATTTTGCTAGTAGCGTGTCAAGAAAACGTTTGCTTGTTCTGTCAATATATTTACTCGGATTTAGCCTGTCATTGTTTTTGAAATAATCATCTAACAGTTTAATCATTACTTTATATTCGCTATATACTGTGTCTGCTGAATTAACGCCTCCAGGTTTGAATGTTTCAATGAAACTAGAATAAGAAAATAACACATTGTAGTCACTATATTTATAAATAAAGTGTTTGTCACCTATTGGTTTTGTTAATGCTATTTTGTCAAGTGTCTGAGAAAAACAATTGTTTAATAGAAATAAAAATATAGTAATTAAAGTCTTTGTCATTATTAAGCCTAACGTTTTCGAGCTACCAGAAGTGCGGTTCAAGGCATCTGTCAACCGAATACTAATAACAAAGATAGAATGTTTCTACGCATTTGCAATGCAATATGATTGTCTTTCGCGAAGCGGCATTTATTGCAAATGCTTTGATGTCAGCCCGCATTTTTGGTAGGTTGTGTTACCTGCTGCTGCTTTTCACCTTTCAAAATTTTCGAGTAATGAAAGATAGTGCTTTCGTTGTCCTTCAGTGATTCCTAACCAACCATTGTTTCTCCAAAGTGCTGCTAAGTCATTTGTATTCTTAAGAATATTAAAGTTCGGTATTACCTTTTCTATAATAATTCCTGCAATCTCACTTGCAGCCTGTTCAGCGGATTTTTGACTGTCAACAGTCCACCACTTGTCTTGATTATTTTCGAGATAATTCCCAATTCTACGATTGTAATGTCGTTGATGCTCTAATGGCAAGCTTGAGTCGTCAAGTCGCGAAATAAGTCCTGATGCGATTTCTGTATTCACAGTCAGTTTAAGAATGTCAGCGGTCGAACTTTGACTACTTTGCAGACCAATGAAGTATGTCAAGTCCCCATTTGAATAGCTAAAGACATTTCCTTTTTTCTTAAAGTGTCTCTCCTTTAATTCGCTTGTTAGTTTGTCAACGATTATTTTTTTATAGTCTTTTGAGCTCATTCGGTCTGTATTTGCAGTTGCAGGTAACTAGCTTATAGAGGTGATTTTATCGCCCCAAGCTATCCAAATACTGTGTATTGGGGGCGGGTTATCATCCTTGGTAGTTTAGCAAAAAATTACTCAACCTTTTCAATCACCATTCCAAAATCTAAAATTAATGGTAATGGATTCGTACGCATGCCTTGCTCAAAGGTAAAGGTGTATTTACCAGCTTGAGGAAAAATTAAATTTTGTTTCAAAGGAATTTTATTGTCCCATAAATCGCCTGCACCATCGCCTTGCCATTCGCCTTTTTTATTAGCTAATATGCACTCTAAGGTATCAATCGATATTTTGCCATTAGGATAAGTAGTAGTTAAAAACACAAAGAGGTTACTAAACGGATAAGCATCTGCATGACGCACCGTTAAAAACACATTGTGATAGGGTTTGTTATCTGCAATGTCAACAGTGTACGTTAATTTGTTTTCTGTTTTCCAGCCTTCTTCAGGTATTTTGGTGTACTCGCTAAACACTACATTTTTGTTGCAGCTCGCAAATAAAACACTTAACAAACAAAAGCTTGCTAGCACAAAAAAATTACGCATTACTGTTACCATCAGGTTTAGGTTTTGGTTTATGATTGTGAACTGGTTTCTTATGTTGTGGTTTTGGCCCTTGCCCTTGTTGTGCATTTTTTTGTGGTGGTTGTTTTAACGGACCATTATTTTGCGGTTTATTTTGGTTAGGGTTTTGCGGTTTATGTTGAGGTTTATTCTGATTTGGGTTTGGTTTATTTTGATTCGGATTTTGTGGTTTGTGTTGCTGAATCGGTCTTTCCTTGCCCTCCGCATTATTTTTGGCGCCCTCCGCTTGTGGCTTCTGGTTAGGATTTGGCTTGCGGTTATTATTGTTGTGATGTTTTGGTTTGTTGTTGTTTTTCTTTTTTAAACTATCAAAACGAGTTAACGAATCTTGACCAACTACATTTTCGTAATCAGGTTGTTTTACAATTTCTAATTCTTTAAACTGTTTTGGTTCTAATAAGTCGGCAGGTTTGATGTTTTCTGCATTTAGTTTAAAAATTTCTTTCGTACGTGCTATCGATAAAGGAATAAATACATCTGGCTCGCTAGTATAACTCCACCAAATCACACGTTTAAAAATATCGGTCTTTTGATGAAATGCAAAACCTTTTTCAGTAGCTAAACGTCGGTTATCAATTTCCGGAAATTCTTTTAAGGCATCTTGGTAACTATCTAACTCGTAATTTAAACAACATTTTAATTTACCGCATTGTCCGGCAAGTTTTAATGGGTTTAATGATAATTGTTGGTAACGAGCTGCTGATGTTGAAACAGTTCTAAAATCATTTAACCAAGTTGAGCAACACAATTCTCTTCCGCATGAACCAATGGCACCTAAACGAGCTGCCTCTTGTCGCGCACCAATTTGACGCATTTCAATACGCACTTTAAAGGTGTCGGCCATTACCTTAATTAATTCTCTAAAATCCACACGACCATCGGCTGTATAATAAAATACAGCTTTGCTTTTATCACCTTGGTACTCTACGTCACTAATCTTCATTTGCAAGCCAAGTTTTAGAGCTAGTGTTCTCGATTTAAACATCGATTCCACCTCTAAAGCCTGAGCTTCTTTCCACTTATCAATATCTTGTTGTTTAGCCTTACGATATATTTTTTTAATTTCTTCGCTCGCGTAATTGATGTTTTTCTTTTTTAACTGAAGTCGCACTAATTCACCTGTAATAGACACTACGCCAATGTCATGTCCTGGCGAAGATTCCGTAGCCACAATATCGCCCACGTTTAAGGTTAAATTATTGACGTTACGGTAAAATTCTTTTCGCGAATTTTTAAAACGAACTTCAACAACGTCGCAGGGTGCTTGACCTTCAGGCAAACTCATGTTACCTAACCAGTCAAATACATTTAATTTATTGCAGCCACCACCAGTGCCACACGATCCATTATTATTACATCCTGCGGGGATTCCGCCATTTTTATCATCTCCTGTAGAGCAGGTACCACATGCCATATTATATATATTTAGTAGTTTTTTACTTTCTTGTCACTTGAGCTGTTACACAGAGCGCAGTCGAAGTGGTAGTCGAGAAGCAAAAACTAGAACATTAAACTTAATTTCCTCAAAAAAGAGTTGGATAAATATACTTAATATTTTACATCATTTTTTGACTGAAGTAAACTTTTATACACGGCTACTTTTTTATATTTATCTTTACCAAATATAAAAACACATTATGATCGCATTAATTACAGGAGCAACTTCGGGTATTGGAAAATCAACCGCTTTGGAGTTTGCTAAACACGGATATAATTTAATAATTACAGGTAGAAGACAAGAGCGCCTTGCAGAATTGAAAGCAGTCTTAGTAAAAGACTTTAAAATTAATGTGTTAGAATTATGTTTTGATGTTCGTGATGAAAAACAAGTGGCTGATGCTATTAATTCTATTCCATCAGATTTTAAAGCAATTGATGTGTTGGTTAATAATGCTGGTTTAGCAGCAGGTTTGTCAACTATTCAGGATGGAAAAATCAACCACTGGGAACAAATGATTGATACTAATATCAAAGGTTTGTTGTATGTTACAAAACATATTTCTCAAATCATGATTCAAAATAAAAAAGGTCACATTATCAATATTGGTTCTATTGCAGGAAAAGAAGTATACGCTAATGGAAATGTGTATTGCGCTACCAAACATGCAGTTGACGCCTTAAACAAAGGAATGCGTATTGATTTATTGCCTCATGGCATTAAAGTTTCGGCAGTAAATCCTGGCATGGTAGAAACTGAATTTAGTATTGTGCGTTTTGATGGAGATGAAGAACGTGCCAAAAAAGTGTACGAAAATATTGTGCCTTTAAAGCCAGAAGATATTGCCGAAACCATTTACTGGATGGCATCTCGCCCAGCGCATGTTAATATTAATGACATTTTAATTATGCCAACTATTCAGGCAAATTCCACTACGGTATTGAGGTAGGCCCCTCATCCCCAACCCTTCTCCCGTTGGAGAAGGGAGCGCTTCCCTCTCCCTGAGGGAGAGGGATTGAGGTTGAGGGAATTACTTCCCTTCAATCCAATTCACAATCTTATCGCAATTTGGACTTTTTAAAGAATTTACATTACCAACTAAAAAGCCATTTTCGTCAATCATATATTTTTGAAAGTTCCATTTCACGGAACTACTTTCTACACCATTTTTTTCTTTAGAAGTAAGCCAATTGTAAATATCGCAAATGCTATCGCCTTTTACATCCACTTTTTCCATCATTGGAAATGTAACGCCGTAGTTTCTGGTGCAAAATGATTTAATGTCGGAACTGCTTCCCGGCTCCTGATTTCCGAACTGATTACATGGGAATCCAACAATCACAAAATTTTTATCCTTGTACTTTTCATATAAAGCTTCTAAGTCTTTATACTGCGGAGTGAAGCCGCACTTGGAGGCGGTATTCACAATTAGAATCTTTTTGCCTTTAAATGAAGAAAGGCTAACTTCCTCACCGTCAATGTTTTTTGCGCTAAACTGATGAATGGATGAAGTAGGAGTTCCTTTTCGGCCAATAAAGGCGTACAAAATTACAGCTAATGAAATGAGCGATATGAGAACGATTAGTTTATTCATTTAGCAGGTTTTAAGGGTGTAGATATTTGATTCCTAATTAATTAATTATTATGTTTGAATCTTGGACTTAAAACAAAAATCATATGAAAAAGTTTAGATTACTATTTGCGTTGTTATTTGCGCTTACAATTGTTAAAGCACAAACTATTTTAACAACTGAGCAAAATTACCAAAATTTAAAAGCAAACGGACAATTAATTCCAACTGCTAATTATAAAATGGTTAATAGCCCTGCTAATGCGGGTTCAATATCTAATAATCCAAAAGTTGCTGATGTTACTTTAAGTTCAGCTTCGGCAGCTAAAACAAATAGCACAGGTGCTTGTCAGTGTATGGTGCCAGTAGATCCAACATTTACATTGGTTCCAATGAGTGGTTATACATCACCTTATAGAAATGATGATGGATCGTCTAACTCAATTCCTTTAGGATTTAACTTTTGTTTTTACGGTACAACTTATACAAGTTGCTTTATTAATAATAATGGTAATATTTCTTTTGGTAGTGCCTATTCTACATTTAGTTCTAACTCTTTTCCTGACCCAAGTTTTGTGATGATTGCTCCTTTTTGGGGAGATGTTGATACGAGAGGTGCAGCTAGTGGTTTAGTGTATTTCAAAAAAACAGCTACTTCTATGATTATTAAATGGAGTAATGTTGGATATTATAGTTCGTACACAGATAAATTAAATGATTTTCAATTGATTATTACGGATGGCTCTGATCCACTTTTACCGAATGGTAATAATGTGGCATTTTGTTACGGAGATATGCAATGGACTACAGGAGATGCTTCCCAAGGTTCTGGAGGATTTGGTGGAGTTCCGTCTACAGTTGGTGTAAACAAAGGAGATGGAATTAACTTTGTGCAAATTGGACGTTTTGATCAGGTAGGTGTTTCTTATGATGGACCTTATGGTTTAAATGATGGTATTTCTTTTTTAGATTATAAATCTTATTTCTTTAATACCTGTGGTACAAACAACAACTTACCTCCAATTATTCAAGATGCAACTGGTGGTGGTTCTGCTTGTGGAGATACTATCAGAATTTGTTCTTTAGGAGATACATTAGTTTACACAACTACTTTTTTAGCACCAGAAGGCAATCAAACCATTTCGGTAAATGGTAGTGCCCCAACTCTAGGTGGAAATTTTCAGCCATTGGGTGTCACCACTACAACGGCAGGAACTACAACGTATGCTTGGATGGTAGTAGCAAGTCCTACTTTAACAGGAGTTCATACCGTTGTTGTAACGGGTACAGATAATGGAACACCGCCTTTATCTTCATCTGCAACCTATTTTATTAAAATTGAAAATTTAAATGTTCCACCACCTGTGATCGTTTCATCACCAGCTGGTACGGTGTGTGCTTCGCCAGGAGCAACGTTAACGGTATCAAATTGCGCAGCTTTTGATAATGTGTATTGGAGTAATGGCGCCAATGGCTGCTCAACCGCGGCTAATACAACAGGTGTATATTTTGTTACTGTTAAAAAGTTCGGATGTTTTAAGTCTTCTTCCGATTCTATTTTTGTATTCCCTAATCCAATTCCGGTAGTATTTGGCCCATTAAATTATTGTGCACCAGCTACAAGCACCACTTTATCTTTAAATCCTCCAACAGCGGGTATGGCGGCATATGCTACTTATACTTGGTCGCCTGGGCCTATTAATACAGCAACAGCAGCATTAACAGGTGGCGTAAGAACAGTTACTGTAACTGATGTTAATGGTTGCTCGGGTTCTACAACATTTACTATTTCAACAAGTACGCCAACAGTTGGTATTACAGCTAATCCAGCTTCTATTTGCGGTACAGGAACTTCTACATTAACAGCTTCAATTTCTGGTGCAACCAGTTATAGTTGGTCAAATGTAGCAACAGCTCAAACAACAACGGTTAATGTTGGCGGTGTCTATTCAGTAACGGTATCCGCTAATAATTGTGTTTCAACGGCATCAATTAATGTGTCTATTAATCCGACTCCAACAGTTGTAATTCCAGCTAACGTTGGCATGTGTTCAGGTTCTAGTGCAACGGTAGCGGTGGTTTCTTTTTCGCCAACTGGCGCTTATACTTACACATGGAGTAATGGATCAAATGCTAGTTCTTTAACCATTTCTACTGCAACGGTATTAACCCTACAAGTGACTAATAATGCTTCTGGATGCGTGAGCGCTATTTCTAATTCATGTAACGTAGTTACTGCGGCAAACCCTACAGTGGCAATGTCGGCAACACCTATTGTTTTCTGTAATGGTTCAAATGCAACATTAACACCAACAGTCACAGGTGGCCAAACAGCTTATACGTATTCTTGGACTCCTTCTGTTTTAGGAACAGCATCTACTGCAACAACATCTAACCAAGGAGTTTATTCGGTTTTAGTGCGTGATGCAAACTTATGTGTGGGTACTGCAACAGTGGCAACTGTTAAATCTACGCCATCTGTTACATTATCTTCTCCAGATTTAGTTATCTGTCCTAATGATTGCGCTGAAATTACAGCGGTAGGAACATCGTCTTTTGCTCCATTTACTTATGCTTGGTCAAATGACAATGCTTTTATTGGCGATTCAACTCTAATGTGTTCGGATGGCATAGTTACTGTTACATTTACTGATGCTCAAGGTTGCGTAGCAACTAATACAATTGCTGTTGTGGATGATGTAATACCAGTGGCAAGTTTCACTTCTACACCTCCATCACCAGTTACACCAACTATATTAATTGATTTTACAAGCACATCTACTATTGCTACTGGCTCTATTACAAGTTCGGTTTGGACTTTTGGAGATGGTAATGGATCAAGTGGCGTAAATGTGAATCATGCTTATACTACAGCTGGAACTTTCCCAATTGTATTAACAGTAACAGGTTCAAACGGATGCGCCAATTCATATACTGTCAATTATATTGTAGATGCTGTGTTGGAAATTCCAAATGTGTTTACTCCAAATGGAGATGGCGCTAATGATTTTTTAAAGTTTAAGAATTTAGAAGTGCTTGGAAGCAACAACTTAACAATTTTTAACCGTTGGGGTAAAAAGATATTTGAACAGGATAACTATAAAAATGATTGGAATGGCGGCGGATATAATGATGGCACGTATTTCTTCATATTAAGTGTTCCTATGGCTACACCTAATATTTATAAAGGATATGTGCAATTGATGCGATAAAATTGGGATTTTCAGTTATTGAGCGTAAATTTGCGCCTCAATGAATACTCAATTACTATCTCAACTAATTAAAAAAGAATTTTTACTAGAATTCCGGCAAAAGTCAACTCTTGCCGGAATTTTAGTTTATATAGTTGCTACAGTTTTCATTTCGGCTTTATGTTTCAAAAAGGTAATTCAACCAGCAGTTTGGAACGCTTTATTTTGGGTTATTTTTATGTTTATCACAGTTAATGTTTCTAGCAAAAGTTTTATGCAGGAAACTAAAGGAAAAGGCTTATATAATTACCTCTATTATAATGCCCGAACTTTTATTTTAAGTAAGATTATTTACAATATGCTATTGATGGCGGCTTTAAGTATGCTTACGTTTTTCTTTTATTCATGGTTTGTTGGGAGTATGGTTCAAGATTTTGGCATGTTTTTATTGGCCTTGTTATTCAGTTCTTCAGCCTTTTCGGGCGTGTTAAGTTTAATGAGTGCTATTGCCTCAAAAGCTAATAATAATATTAGTTTAATGGCTATTTTGAGTTTTCCTGTGTTAATGCCATTATTATTGGTGTCTGTAAAGTTGAGCAAGCATGCTATTGATGGCTTAGCTTGGAGTGTTAGCTATAAATACCTTCTCATATTAATCATGCTAAATATTGTGGTAGTTGCTTTGGCAACGCTATTATTTAATTACCTTTGGAAAGAATAAGTTTATGATAAAATGGTGGAAAATAGCAGCGGTTATTCTTATCCTATACACATTAGTATGGGGTATGTTAGCGCCTGTGCCAAAGCTTAATATTTTATACGAAACCATCCGTAATTTATTTTACCATGTGCCTATCTGGTTTGCTATGATATTTCAAATGGGATACTCAGTTGTTTTTGCAATTAGGCATTTATCAAAAAATGATTTACGTTCGGATATTATAAGCAACCAAGCTGCACAAACGGGATTATTTTTTGCTTTACCAGGTTTATTAACGGGTTGTATGTGGGCTAAGTTTACCTGGGGAACTTGGTGGACTTTTGAAGACCCAAAATTAAATGGAGTTGCCATAGCCATCTTAATTTATTTAGCATATTTTATTTTAAGAAGTTCAATTGATGATGAACTAAAGCGTGCGCGTATTGCTGCGGTGTATAATATTTTTGCCTTTGTGATGATGTTTGTATTTATAATGATTTTACCTCGATTAACAGATTCTTTACATCCAGGTAATGGCGGTAATCCTGCTTTTGGTAAATACGATTTAGACAACGATATGCGTATGGTATTTTATCCGGCCGTTATTGGTTGGGTATTATTAAGTCTTTGGATTTTAGATGTAAAAAAACGTTTAGCAATTTTAACTCATAAAAAAAATGAAGAATAAAATTATATTAATACTTGCAAGTTTATTGATTCCGTTTTTCGGAATAGCACAAGAAGCGACTGTTGAACCACAAATGGCAGATACTTTTAGAAGTGAAGGAAAGATATACGTTGTTATAGCGGTTATCTCAATCATCTTTATATGTTTGATTAGCTATTTGATTTACATCGATATGAAATTAAGAAAACTAGAAAAAAATAATTAAAAGCCCTGCGAAATTTGCGCCATATCTTTGTGCACTTTGCGGTTAAATAAAAAACACAATGAAAAAGATTCACATATTAGGAATAGTAGTTATTGCAGTTGCTATTGGAGTTATTTTTACTTCATTGCAAAGTAGCGCAACTTATTCAGATTTTACAGAGGCAGGTGCTAATCCTGAAACCGAATATCATGTGGTTGGAAAATTAAACAAAACAGTTCCTGTGCAATACGATCCAAAAATTAATGCAGACCAGTGTTCGTTCATGATGTATGATAATAAAGGGATTGAGAAAAAAGTGATACTTCATAAAAGTGTTCCTCAAGACATTCAAAAATCAGAACAAATTGTATTAATAGGAAAAATGAATGGAGACGTATTTGAGGCAGAGGAAATCCTAATGAAGTGTCCAAGTAAATACAACGATGGAAAACCAAAAGTTTAAATCATAAAAAATAATGGCTAAAATTACAGGTATAGGTGGTGTGTTTTTTAAAACTCAAAATCCAAAAGAATTAGCAGAGTGGTATAAAACTAACTTAGGATTGGAATTAGAAGCATGGGGCGGTTCTATCATAAAATGGCCAAGCGACCAAGCCTCAGATAAAGGCTTAACCGTTTGGAGTGTTGCTCCTTCTGATACAAAATGGTTTGAACCAAGCACGTCATCATTTATGATTAATTACCGTGTTGACAATATGGCTGAAATGCTCGAGCAACTAAAAGTTGGTAATGTTGAGGTTGTTAAGGGTCCTGAATATCACGAAAACGGAGTTTTTGCATGGATAATGGATCCTGCCGGAAATAAATTAGAGCTATGGGAACCTATGGCATGGGATGACAAAAACAAAAAATAATATTTATTTCTTAAAAACAATAACAAACGAATGAATTATGTAGGCGAACATCTTTGGGTAGGACAGTTGGGAAATGCATTCATTGTTTTATCGTTAATTGCGGCATTATTTTCTGGAATTGGCTATTATTTTTATGCTAAAGAAACGTTGACTTCCGAATGGAAGAAATTTGCGAACACAGCATTTACAATTCATTCTATTTCTGTTATAGGCATTGCAGCAACATTGTTTTATATGTTGTTCAATCATTTTTACGAATATTCGTATGTGTGGCAGCATAGTAATAATGAAATGCCTATGCAATATATTATGTCTTGCTTTTGGGAAGGACAAGAAGGTAGTTTCTTACTATGGGCTTTTTGGAATGTTGTACTTGGAAATATACTTCGTAAAACAATTGATGCTAAATGGGAAGCACCCACGATGGCCATTTTTGCATTAGTGCAAGTGTTTATCGCTAGCATGTTGTTGGGTGTTTTTATTGGCGATTATAAATTAGGAACGAATCCTTTTATTTTATTGAGAGAAAATCCGGAGTTCGCAAACTTGCCATTTGTACAAATGGAGAACTATTTAGAGAAACTAGATGGACGTGGATTAAATCCCTTGTTAATGAATTATTGGATGACGATTCATCCGCCAACCTTATTTTTAGGATTCTCTTCCACTTTAGTTCCTTTTGTATTTGCAATAGCAGGTTTATGGAAGCGTGACTTTACCACTTGGCAAAAACCTGCTTTAACATGGACGTTTTTTAGTATCATGATTTTAGGTACTGGTATTTTAATGGGCGGTGCTTGGGCATACGAAGCATTAAGTTTTGGTGGTTTTTGGGCATGGGATCCTGTAGAAAATTCTTCTTTAGTGCCTTGGCTAGTGATGGTGGGAGCGGGACATGTGATGATCATAAATAAAAACAAAGGAGGTTCATTATTTATGACGCACTTAATGGCAATCTCTTCATTCTTATTAGTGTTGTATTCAACCTTTTTAACTCGAAGCGGTGTTTTAGGCAATAGTTCAGTTCATGCTTTCACAGATTTAGGAATGCAAGGACAGTTAGTGATTTATGTTTTAACTTTCGTATTTATATGTGTTGTATTATTGATACACGATAAATTAATTCGAGTATCTTATGTGATGATTTCTTTATTAATGCTGTTTGCTGGCATTACATTTGGGTATAAAATTAATTTATTACTAACGTGGTTAGCCCTAAGTTTTATTATTACGATTTATTCTTACATTAAATTTTTTCCAAAAGA
>SXGR01029964.1_pt1 | contig 18652 bp, 18 predicted proteins | sample 3174711 | NCBI WGS metagenome assembly SXGR01 (sample SAMN11356860, study PRJNA531348) | freshwater metagenome | isolation source: freshwater sample F1-60 | place: China: Fuxian Lake, Yuxi | collected 2017-12-25
CGCCGTGCGTGAGGTGCTTCGTGGAAAGCGGATGGTCATCATCGGCGGCGACGAAAGACCCGATTCGACGCATCGGATTCAGGAGGCGTTTCAACTGCGCGAACTCCACTGGATTGAAACACAACCCAATGGCGCGCATAGTGCATTCAGCCCTCCGATCCGTGATCCCGACACTGCAATCGTGGTGCTCCTGATTCGCTGGTCACGCCATCAATTCGGGGATGTCGTAGAGATCTGCAAACAGTTTGGAAAGCCGTTCGTTCGAGCCACCACGGGATACAACCCCAACACGATCGCGCTCGCGATTGTCAAACAGGCCAGCGACAAACTTGACATCAAACCTCCTGTGGGAACGAATTGACGCGCCTTCCATCGCGAGTGACGGCAACGCGCCCGTCGCGCCATTCGCTCAACAGCGCGCTGCACGGCCACGGACTTCACCATGTCGTCGGTGATTCTCTTCCCCTCGCACGCTTGTTACATCGAACCAGAAGCTAGCCCGAAGCTCGCGCCATCAGGGTCTCGCACAAAGGCGACGCGCATCGTGCCGCCGCAACTGCGCGGACCATCGACAACCTCGCCGCCAAGTTTCTGCACTTGCGCGATCGCGGTGTCGAGGTCTGGAACTGCGAAGTACGGCATCCAGACGGCGGGGATTTTCGTGTTCGCGCCGCGCGCATGACAAACGCCGGCGAGTGCGCCGGCTTCTGGGCTTGCGCTGGGATGCAAACAAAAATCTTCGTACTCCCCCTGCGCATCGCGCATGCCAATGGCGCTCGTCGTCGTGCCTAGCACGGCGCAATAGAACGCGCTCGCGCGCACCGCGTCAGGGACCGTCAGATCGAGCCAAGAAGCGAGGGTTTCGGGCATGTTGGGGGCCTTTCAATTGCTGCGACAGCGCGCGCACATCGATGCCACCACATGCGATAGCGTATCTTGAATGCGTACACGCCGACCTGCTCTACAGCTTTCCGTTCTCGCACTGTGCTTCGGGCCGCCGCTCGCGGTTGCTGCGGATTCCGCGCCGCCTCCCGCACCCGCCATCGCGCTCTTCAACGGCTCCGATCTCTCCAATTGGGTGAATGTGAATACCTCGCCTTCGACTTGGACGGTGAGCAAGGATGAATCAGGCGCGAGCATCATTCGTTGCAGCGGTTCGCCGACCGGAATCCTGCGAACCGTCGACGCCTACGAGAACTTCATTCTCGACTTTGATTGGAAGCACCTCAGCGATCCAGGCAATGCAGGGCTCTTCGTGTGGAGCGATCCTTACTGCTCCACCGGCATGCCCTTCTCTCGATCGATCGAAGTGCAGATCATGCTCACGCCAGACAACCTCGACGCGCAGGGTCGAGTGCAGTACACCGGCCAAGGCGACATCTTTTCCATCTGGGGATCCAAGATGACGCCCGACCGCCCCCATCCCGGCGGATGGGAGCGATGCCTTCCTTCTGCGCGCATGACCAAGGGCGCGGGCGAGTGGAATCACTACACCGTCACCTGCAACGACGGTGTCATCAAACTCGCGATCAATGGCACCGAAGTGAGTGGATGTTCCAACACCACGCCGCGAAAGGGATTCATCTGCCTCGAGAGCGAAGGCACGGAGATCTGGTTCAAGAACCTCAAACTCACCCCGCTCCCGGCAGCAACACCTGCGCTCGCTGCGAAGGATGTCGCGGACCTTGCGTGCGCAGGTCTTCGACCGATGTTTGACACCGTTTCACTCGCAGGCTGGCATGAAGAAGGCAAGCCCGTGGGGGATGCCACGAGCGAACACTGGAAAGACTCCCATGGTGTGGTGCGATTCGATGGGAAAGGCACCACTCTCTGGAGTGACGCTGAGTACGGCGACTTCGAGATGCTCGTCGACTGGCGCTGGACCGGCGAGGGACAAGGCAAGATGCAACGACCCTTCATCGGCCTTGACGGAAAGAACATCAAGAATCCCGACGGCAGCGACAAGATGATCGAACTCGACGAACGAGACAGCGGCATCTATCTGCGCGGAAACTCGAAGAGCCAAGTGAACATTTGGTGCTGGCCGTGCGGTTCGGGCGAAGTGTGGGGATACCGCACCGATCCGAAGATGTCCGACGCTGTTCGCGCCGCATGCACACCGCGCGTCTGCGCTGATAGGCCGGTCGGTGAATGGAATCGATTCAAGATCCGCATGCAAGGCGAAGTGCTCAATGTCTGGCTCAACGGCAAGCATGTGCTTGTCGATGCCGCGCTTCCGGGCGTTGCCGCGCGCGGGCCTGTCGCATTGCAATGCCACGGTTCGAGCATTGACTTCACAAATGTGATGATCATGGATCTTCCGAGCGCCAAGTAGAAGTCAGGTTTCAAACGAACAAGCGCAGGCATGCACTGCATGCCTGCGCTTGTGTGTTTTCGTTGTGTTGTTTGCTTAGAACTCGCGTTCGCGATGCTGGAGTTGCGCCTTCAATCGCGCGAGGATCGAAGAGTGCATCTGGCTCACGCGGCTCTCGGAGAGATCAAGGGTCTGTCCAATCTCTTTCATCGTCATTTCCTCGTAGTAGTAGAGGACCACGATGAGGCGCTCGGCGCGCGACAGCCCCTTCGTGACGAGTGACTGCAAGTCCGTCTTCTGCACGGTGAATGCGGGGCTCTCCGCGCGGGTGTCGCGAATCACATCGATCTCGCGCACATCCTTCGAGCCATCGCTATCGAAGCACTTGCGCGTGAGACTGACGACACCCACAGGTCGCGAATCCTTCTGCAACTTCTCAAACTCTTCGCCGCCGACATTCATGCGCGTCGACACTTCATCGTCGGTTGGCCGTCGCCCCGACTCCATCTCGATGGTCTTGCGAACTTTCTCGACCTTTGCGGTTCGGCTGCGAACCAATCGGGGCACCCAGTCCATCGCGCGCAACTCGTCGAAGATGGCACCGCGGATGCGCTGTGTGCAGTAGGTTTCGAACTTCACTTTGCGCTCAAGATCAAACGCATCAATCGCATCCATCAGGCCAAAGAGTCCGCTCGACATGAGGTCGTCCACATCGACTTCACTCGGCAATCGTTTGTGCATCCGCTCGGCGGTAAAGCGCACGATTTCGAGATGCTTCTGAATGAGAAAATTTCGAATCTCGAGCGACGGCGCGATGCGGTACTCGGCCCAGATCTCGTCCATCGGTCGCTCGGAGAGCGGCACGACTTTCGGGGCAGCCTTGACCTTCCCAACGCCGCGCTTCACGCCGAGTTTTTCGGGGAGCGACGAAGTCGACGCGGCCAAACGCGCTTCCTCTTCCACGGCAATCACCGTTTTCTTCCCCGCGCCAGCCACGCGAGTCGTTGGGCTCTGCGCTCTGCGACGCGTTGAGCTATTGCCCGTTGTCGCGGCTGTTTGCGTACGGATAGAACCGTCTTCGTCTCCTCCACTCTCAATTTCGAATGGCGTGCGTCCGGCTGCTTGTCCGGTGTCAGAACGATGAGAAACAGGTGTACGACTCGAGCGGGACATCTGGTCGGCTCCTTGACCTTGCGTCCTAGCAATCCAGTACATGAACGGCGCATGCACCAGACCTGTGATGTGTTGAACTCAACGCGAGATGCAATCAATTGCGCGCGCGTTGAATTCTCGTGCATCTACAGCAGGGCTCCCCTGCTGTATCCGCGATGCTCCGTAGAACGATACGAAGCATCCAAGCCTTCGAAGTGTTTGTGCGGCGTTCGTGAAGTTCACTGCGCTCGCACTTCAAAGTCATTCCGCGCCAATCCTTGGCTTGGAACGAACGTCAGTATAACGAAAATCCAGAGGTGTCAATCCCGTTTCGGGTTCACCTTCCAGATTTTTTTGAGTTCGTCGCCCCGGCGCGATCAACAACGATGTCGCGACGCTGCGCACTCGCTTGCACATTCTCCGATTCAACTTCGGAAACTGCCAATCCAATCTGTTGAGATTCCGCAAGAATGATTTCAGTCGCCGCCCTTTCGAGGCGCGCGGACTCCATCCGGACCAACCATTCGAACACCAATCCAACGCCAAATCCAGCCACCGCGCAAAGCGCGAGCGCAATCGTCGCTCGATAGAAGATGTCCGACACGGGGTTGTGGGATAACAGGCCGCCCACAATGGAAACGGAGAAACCGCTCGCGCCAAGTGCGCCGGCAACTAATGCCGCAATCGGCACCTTCGGTGTCGATGCGAAGCGCGCATGCAATTCTGCCGTGGATGGTTTGCGAGTCGATTTCTGCACGACGGGATCCTGTTCTTGGAATGCTCTCTAGGCTCCATCGACGCGCGCGCCGTGTGTCTATGACCGACGCGCGTGAATGAGCATAAAACGCGGAAAATCCCGCAGTTTCAGGCCATTCTTACCGCTCGCGTGCAAACCACCCTGCGAGACGACCCAGGAAGCTTGCACGCGCTCGCAATCTTGTGGAATCTGACAATTCTGCCTTGGAGCCACGCTCGAAACCGCTTGAGCCCTCACCGCAGAGCACTGCAGCGATCTCATGTAACTCCTGCGAAGCGCGTGCCCGAGGCGATGCGATGAGAAGTGGCTCTCTCCGACGGACCGCTGCGGGCACTGCGGGGTCGTAGGAAACTCCACCCACAAGGCGAATCGGCACATGAAGAAACGCACGCGACACTCGATCGATCCGTTCATGGACGGCGCGGACCTCTTGCTCGCTTCGCGCCATATTGACCACAAGCTGAATCCCATCACCTGCGCCACGCGCGATGAGTGTCTTGATCGCGCCGTACGCATCAGCGATCGCCGGGGGCTCTGGGGTCGTCGCGACAAGAATCGTGTGGGCAGCTGCGGCGAACGCCATCGAGTTCGCGCCGATGCCAGCACCGGTATCTATCAACAAGATGTCCACCGAGCGTTCGAGTGAAGCGAGTTGCGCAACGACATGTCGTCGAAGCGTCGGGGTCAGATCCGCCAAGAGCGAAACGCCAGACGCCCCTGGGATGAGAAAGAAACCGCCCGGCGCAGGAACCGCTACTTCTTCGATCGTGCGCCCTGAGCGGACCACATCTTCAAGCGTGAGCTTCGGTGTCACGCCGCACAAGAGATCCGCGTTGGCGAGGCCGAGGTCTGCATCGAGCAGTGCAACGCGGAGACCTCGCGCAGCGAGCGCAACCGCCAGATTTACGGCCAGATTGCTCTTTCCGACGCCCCCCTTCCCACTTGAAATGGCTATGGCCCGCGCCAGTTTCGGCGCAGGGCGCGCGGCTTGAGGAAGAGGCGTGAGAATGGGCTGCGAAACCGCTGCCGGCGCGGCGATGCTCAGCGCTCTGGATGCTGGCGGTTCCGTCGTCGGCGAAACCGTCGATGTAAGGACGCTCCCCTGCGCGAGCCTTCTCAATTCTTCCGCCTGATCCATGCGCGCCGCTGCTCGTCCTTCAACAGCACAGAGCGCGCGCGCTTCTGGCGGCGCGAGTCCAAGGAAGGATTGGTCGATGTCGAGTTCTGCCATCCACTTGCTTTCGCTTACGACCGTCCCGGCCCTCGCGCCGAGGACGATGCGTCGTTCGCGGTCGTCCCGCGCAACAGAAACTCCGCGAGTCGATGCGCCGAAGCAGGCTCCAAGTCTTTGGGCACTTCCTGCCCCGTTGTGACGAAACTGATTCGCATACCTAACTTCCGCGTAACCGAAAGCAGCGTGCCAAATCCCGCGGCCTCGTCAAGCTTTGTCAGGACGATGCGATCGACGCCGAGCGCGCCAAAGGCCGCGGCTTCGCGAAGGAGCGACCGCTCGCTCGAAGTGGCGCTCATCACCAGATGTACCTCATCCGCGGCGCCAGCCTGGAGGAACTGTCCGAGTTCCGCGAGTCGGGACTTGTCATTCTGACTGCGCCCGGCCGTATCGATGAGCACGACATCGCAATCACTGAGCCGCTCGCACGCTGCGGTGAGATCCTCCGGCTGCATCGCGACCTCGAGAGGAAGCGCGAGAATCTGCGCATAGGTACGCAGCTGTTCGACGGCTGCGATGCGGTAAGTGTCAGCGGTCACTAGTCCGACCTGCAGGCCGTGCCGCAACCGAAGCATCGCGGCGATTTTCGCTATGGAAGTCGTCTTGCCGACGCCTGTTGGTCCGATGAACGCAACGCGAAAGGCGGCCTTGGCCCCCGCAGAATCGCGCTTCGCGATGACTCCCTCGCGCTTCGCGAGGACCCTATGCGCGAGCGAATCGCTATCGCCATCGGTCGCTGGAAGCATCGACGCGATGGACGCGACGAGCGACTGACGCACACGCGCAGGATCACTGCATTGCTCGTGCGTGAGCTCTTGGGCGACTCGCGCAAGAATCGCATCCGCAAGCTGATCGGCGACTTCTTGCTCGATCAGTGCGCGATAGGCCGCTTCGAGCGCTTCGGTTGGGAGTGCCGTACGAGGCGCGATTGCGCCTACTGTGGGGTTCGCCACTCGAGTCGCCAGTTGTTGCGCGTGGGAGAGCGACCTTGGAGATTGACGCGCACTCGGAGCAAGAACCGCGTCCACGATGCTCCCGATCGCATCGAGTTCACTCACGACATGCTCCACGCCGACCGTTGGTCTTGAAGGGAGCGCGGATGCTGCGATTGAAGGCACTTGCGCCGAAACAGAAGCGGTGCTCAAGTTTCCATTCGCCGTTTGCAACTCAATGAGAACTTCGCCGCGCGACGACGATGACTTCGCGCTGCCGCTGGGCGATTTCAACACGAAGCGCTGCGCAGCGGAGACGCGCGCGACCTCGCGAGGCGTCTCGCGAGTGGCGCCCGCTGGTGTGAACTTCGTCGCCGCAGCGCCAGTCTGCCGCACGGCGCTCGCCTCGGTTGCGGTCGCGACTTCGTTCAATGACGCAGCCTTGCGTTCCGCGCTCTCGCGTTCGAGCTGCACGAGCATCTCGCGGGCGAGACGGCGAGTTTTTGCCTGTTCTCCCGCAAGATCGAACGCGGCCTCTTGCGAAGCCGTCTGCGGCGCGCTTGTCGAGGCACCCTCGGCATACGCCGCGAGTCCGCGCGAGCGCGCGGCGTGCGCGAGTCCGTCCTCGCTTCGCGATGATTGAGTAAGCGAGGCCACTCCATCCGATCGAGCGACGCGATCGCGCCGCGGATACTTGGAAAGACTTGCCTCCGGCAACGCAGGCGCTGCCGCGACTTCGACAAAGTCCTTCCGCCCGAAGCCGAGAAAGCCACGACGCGAAATCGCGCGCGCGTGCAGGATCATCGCATCAGCGCCAAGGTCCTGACGCACCGCCGCGAGTGCGTCAGCCATGGTCCACGCGCGATACACGCGTGCGCGCACCGGAGCGGGAGTATCGCGTCGAGGATCGACTGTAGGTGCAGTGCGCGATGCGCCGCGCGCCATGAGGCTTGGCGCGCTTGAGGTTGATGACCGGGATGCTGATCGTTCCGTCAAGGTAATGCCCTCCATGGCAGTACTGAGGCTTGCGATGCGTCACGGGGAACCGCGCGCCAGACTCCGTCCGGCTTACGCATCGACGAGGAGAAGACTACCAAAGAGAAGGCGCGAGCGCGACTCTCTGTTTCACTCTTTGCATCAGACTGCGACTCCTGCGCGAGCCGCTTGGGACGTCGAACCCGTGGGCGCGACCGGACCGAGTTGCACGAGTCCGACGCTCTCGACATCGACACCTTTGACGATCTCGTTGTACCCCAACACGGCAACGGAGGGGATGTGCGGCTCAAGCAACTGACGGACTTGGGAACGAACCGACGGAGAAGCGATGACAACGATGGGTTTTCCCTGCGAAGCAAGGGGTTCTGCGGTCTGCGCGACCGCACGCGCGACGCGATTCGCGACCTGCGGCGGGATGCTGAAGGTCGTCCCGCTCGGGGACCTATCGATGTATCCGCTCACGACATCCTCGAGTGCCGGATCGAGCGTGACGCACATGAGTTTCGGCTTCCCATCCTCGCCGGTCTCCGCATATTGCTGGCAAATGGTCCGTCGGAGGCTGTTGCGCACATACTCCACGAGTACCTCTGGGTCCTTCGTGTGCGGCATCCACTCCGCCATCGACTCAAGGATCGCCTCGATGTCGCGAATCGCCACGCGCTCTCGAAGCAAGGCCTGCATGACCTTCTGAAGGTCCGGAGCCTTGATCACGCTCGGGACGAGGTCCTCCACCGTGCGCGGAGACTTCGACTTCAATTGCGTGAGCAGGTTGTTGACCTCCTCACGAGTGAGCAATTCGTCCGCGTGCGATCGGACCACATCCGCAAGATGCGTGGCGAGCACACTCGATGGATCGACCACCGTCCAATTTGCGACTTCCGCCTTTTGCCGGAGCGTTGGTTCGATCCAGATCGCATCGAGTCCGAACGCCGGTTCCTTCGTCGAAATGCCCTCGAGTGTGCCGGCGGCGAGTCCGGAATCCATTGCCATGAGGCGATCAGGGTAGACCGTTCCGGAAGCAACCGTCGCCCCGCGAATCTTCACCCGATACGCATTCGGTGGCTGTTCCATATTGTCGCGTACGCGAACTGCGGGCATGACCAGACCGAGCTCGACCGCGAGATCGCGTCGAATGCGCGCGATGCGTTGCAGAAGATCACCCCCGCGAGACTGATCGACGAGCGCGACCAGTGCGTATCCCAACTCGAGCTCAAGCACATCCACCGCGATGAGTGCTTCAGGCTTCGGCTCCTCGGCTGGCGTATTGCGAGCCTCTTCACGCAACCGCTTCGCCTCCTGGCCGGACTTCTGCTTCGACATCCACTGCATCGCGTACGCAATGGTGGCGAGCAGGACACTCCCCGCCACCATTGGAAAGGTGGGGAGGGGTGTAAATGCCAGCGCGAACAAGAAGAGACTGATGAGGTAAAGCGCAGTGGGCTGCGCCGCGAGCTGATTGGGGATCTCCTCGCCGACGGTCTTGCCGCCGCCGGCGCGCGCGACGATGAGACCAGCTGAAATGGCCACGAGGAATGCAGGGATTTGCGCCGCGAGTCCGTCGCCGATACTCAAGAGCGTGAAGGTCTTCAGCGCATCCGCGACGCTCCACCCCAGCTGAAACTTCGCAATCGCGAATCCGCCGACAATGTTCACGACCGTGATGATGATGCCGGCGATCGCGTCGCCACGCACAAACTTGGATGCACCGTCCATCGCGCCATAGAAGTCTGCTTCGCGCGAGACCTCTTCCCGTCGATGCTTCGCTTCCTTATCGTCGATTACGCCCGCGCTCAGATCCGCGTCAATCGCCATCTGCTTCCCGGGCATCGCGTCGAGGGCGAAGCGCGCCGCGACTTCACTCATGCGAGTGGCGCCCTTGGTGATGACCACGAACTGCACCACCACCAAGATCACAAACAGAATGCCGCCAACGATTGGATTCTCGCCCGCCACGAAGTTCGCGAACGCTTCGATCACATGACCAGCCGCACTCGCGGCTTCGACGGGATCCTTCGTTTCCACCGAAAGAATGAGACGCGTGCTCGCAACATTGAGGACGAGTCGGAAGAGGGTGGTGCCCAGCAAGAGCGCGGGAAACACACTGAAATCCAACGGTCGACGCATATACATCGTCGTCATCAGCACCACCGCGGCAATCGCGATGTTGGCACAGAGCAAGAGATCCATGATGATCGGCGGAAGCGGAACCACAAGAACGCCGACGAGCAGCAAGAATCCGACGGGCACGATCAGGTGCGTGTACCGCGCGATCGCATGGAAGATGGCAGGAATTCCGTCAGGCATAGGGCGAGACCTCAATCAGACAAACTCTCAACTCGCAACCGGAACGGCACGGTTTTTGAGGCGATACACGAATGCGAGCACTTCAGCGAGTGCCTTGTAGTGTTCGGCAGGAACTTCTTGACCGACCTTGCACGCCGCGAAGAGCGCACGCGCGAGTGGCTTGCGTTCCATGATCGGAATCGAGTGCTTCAGCGCGATCTGTCGTATCCGGAAAGCGACTTGATCGGCACCCATTGCCACGATCCTCGGCGCCGCCATCGTCATCGCGTCGTACTGAATGGCGACCGACAAGTGCTCAGGGTTGGTGACGATTACATCCGCACGAGGAACGGAAGAGTTCAACCGTTGCATCGCCATCTGACGCGCGATCTGCATGCGGCGCCGCTTGACATCCGGATCGCCGTCGGATTCCTTGAATTCTTCCTTCACCTGCTGCTTGGTCATGCGTTGCTCTTGATTGTGTTTCCACCACTGGACGGTGTAGTCCAGTGCGCCAAGGATGAGCAGTGCCACCGCGAGACGAATGGCGAGCGAATAGGTCATTGCGCCGATCGCCTGCGCGCAGGCCAGTGCCTCAAGTTCCGGGAGTGCCGTGATCTGCGGCAAGAGATCAATCGCCGCGAACCACACCATCGTGGCCACGAGCGTGAGCTTGATGATGTCAAATCCCGTCTTGATAAGGGTGCGGACGCTGAAAAGTCGGCCAAACCCCTGCGCAATATTCAGGCGCTCAAGCTTGGGCATCAGGGATTTCGTGGTGACGATGAATCCCGTCTGCCACAGAACGGCAAGGATGGACACTGCGAACGCCGCAATCAGAAGAGGAAGCACCGCGAGGCCGCTCTGCGTGAGCGATGGATACATGGAATCGTTCAGAGACTCCGTCGAGCCGTCGCTCACCAAAGCAGAACCTTCGAGCGCGCGTTCCACAACCGCCGCGAGCGAGACGAGCATGGGTTGCAGGCCTGCGCCGAGTATGACTGTCGCGCCAAGGAGGATGATCGCGCTCGTCGCGTCCGCACTCTTGGCGATACGACCCTCTTCGCGCGCTTCTCGCAGTTTGCGTGGCGTCGCGTCTTCCGTGCGTTCACCGAGATCCTCAGCCATGCGTGCCCCCCACGGCAAAGAGGCGAGCGAGGGCCGCGTCGGTGCCACTCAAGAGCGCTTCATGAATCGACACGAGGCCACCGAGAATCGCTAAGCAACCAATGACGAGTCGCACCGGGAACCCGACGCTCATCACATTCAACTGCGGCACGCTCCGTGAGAGGAAACCCATCGCAACTGTTTCGAGGAAAACGATGGCAAAGAGCGGCGCCGACACGCGAAGGCCAAGTTCAAGCGCGATGCTCAGAGTTCCGATCGCGAGTTCCGGGAGCGAAACTCCATCGCCTGGCGTCAAGAGCCCGAAGACGCTACCGGGCGGTACTGTCGCGAAGCTCGTGAGGAGCGCGCCAAACATAGCTTCCAATCCGCCGATGGAAATGAACACCGCGAGTGCGAGGAAGAAGAGGATTTGCTCGACTGCGTCGCTCTCTTCGTCGATCGCAGGATTGTAAAAACGCGCGAATCCAAGGCCCATTTGCTGACCCATGAAGACGCCGCCGAATTGCATCGCCATGATCGGCGCACCGGCGAGAAAGCCAATCACCGCGCCCATGAGCAACTCGCCCGCACTGAACGCGGTGGCGAGCAAGAGTCCGCCGTCAGAAGGAAATGACGTGCCCACGGAAATCGTTGGGTAGCAACTCAATCCAAGCGCCACCACGAGGAACGCCTTGATCTGCATCGGTATCGCAGGACTCGAGAGCACTGGTCCGTGAAGACAGAGTCCACCGATCCGCGAGATCACGAGGACCGCGGGAAGCAGGTGTTGAGAGAGTTGCTCGAGTGAGCTCATGCGCGTTGCAAGAAGGCGGGACTAGGTGCCGGGTTGCCAGGTGAACAGTTCGGTGGCGAATTCCATCAATTGTGCGGTCAACCAAGAGAGGGCGAAGATGGAGACCGCGACCATCGCCGTGATCTTCGGAATGAACACGAGCGTCTGTTCTTGAAGTTGCGTGACCGCTTGCAGGACGCTCACGACAAGGCCCACGACCAATCCAACGATCAAGACCGGCGCAGAGAGAATGAGCACGAGCCAAAAGGCTTGGCGGACGATGTCGAGTGCGTCGGTCTCCATAGTGCAAACTCCACGCGCGCGGCTAACTCACTGCACTCAACTCAAGCATTGGTCGAAGCACACCACCAATCAGACTGCCTGCGACCAAGGTCCAACCGTCCACTAGCACAAACAGCAGCAGCTTGAACGGCAAGGACACTAAAACTGGCGGAAGCATCATCATGCCCATCGAAACAAGCACGCTGGCGATGACCATGTCGATGACGAGAAATGGCAGATAGACGCGGAATCCGATCAGAAAGGCGGTCTTCAATTCACTCAACACGAATGCGGGAATCAGCGTGAGCAGATCAACATCCTTCTCCCAAGTCAGCGTCGAAGGATCAGCAACATCCACGCCGCGATGCTCAAGAATCATCGTCACACAGTTCGTGTTCCCCGTCGCTTCGATCTGCGTGATCATGAACTCTCGAAGCGGCTCCTTCGTTCGCTCCCACGCGACCCACTGATCCTTCTGTTCGCCGCGCGCGTACGGCCCCAAGCCCTTGTCCCACATCGACGTCAGCGTCGGCGACATCGTCACTAGCATCAAGAGAAACGAGAGACCAACGATGACCTGTGAGGGGGGGAGCGTTTGCGTTCCAATCGCCTGCCGAAGCAACCCCAGCACGACGACGATGCGTGTGAAACTCGTGCAGAGGATCAGAATGGACGGCGCGACCGTCAGCACCGTCAACAGCAGAAGGATGTTCATCGCACTACTGAGCGATCCATCACTACCTGGCACGACCTTGGCTGCGTCCTCCAGCACACCGAGCGGATTCATCGAGTCGAGCGGCGAATTCGCGGCTTGCACGAATGACGCGCTCGTCGAGAGGATGGCCGCCGCGATACTCAAGCGAGCCGTCCTCCGAAGAGTCCGCGACGAATGGCCGCAGTGTTTGGAATGACTCCATCGCGACTGCTCCGGCGCGCGGTGCGAGTGAGATCGATCGTTTCCACCGCATCCGCATCTTCAGCGTTGGGAACGCGAGCCCCTCGACCAGCGGAACGCAAGTCGCCTTGGAGCGCCGATTGCAGTGTCGCTTCGAATCTCGGGTCCTTCGCCGCACGGTCACCGGCTTCGATGCGCGCCATAAGATCCGCGACTTCCTCCGCACTCGCCAGTTCAGAGAGCGTCCGCATACCAGCACTCGACTGATGCACCACCAAGACGCGGCGCGCGATCTTGATCAACATGACCTGCTGTCCCTTTGCGATGGGATATCGCGCGAGGATTTCCACCACGCCGCTGGGCCGGCGACCGCTCGTCAATCGCAGTCCAAGTTTCTGCGCGCCCCACTTGGCGCCGAGGATTGCGACGAGGACCGCCGCAAGCGCTCCAGCTGTCGGCAAGACCGTTGCGACAAGTCCGTTTTCGTCCGCAGGGATCGCGCGTGCGGAGGCCTTCGATGCCTCCGCGGGTGCGAGTGCCTTCGCTGCGAGCCCAAGCGGGCGACCTTGCGCAGGGAGAGGAGGGACCACGCTCGCCGACGCGAGGGTTGGCGAGTCATCGATCGGCCCACCCGCAATCCCGATCGAAGCAACGCTCAGAGCGCAGCCGTATGCGAGACAACGGAACAAACTCAGTATTGGCTTCACGCTTCTGTGCCTTCCTGGCGATTGGCGTTGATGTGCATTCCACTATCCGCGCAGAGCTCCGCTCTGCTCTCGCATGCGATGGGCACATGATCAACCGAGTGACCATGACGCCGCAGAATCAGCTTTCAAATGGTTCAAGAATCTCGCTGACACGGACGCAGAAGTTCTCATTCAAGACGAGAACTTCTCCGCGCGCGACGCGCCGCCCATTCACATAGATGTCCACTGGGTCACCCGCCGCTTTGTCGAGTTCGACAACCGAGTCGGTGTTCAACCGAAGGACATCTTCGACAAGCATCTTTGTCCGGCCAAGCTCGATGCGCACACTCAGATTCACATCCGAGAGCATGCCGATGGCGGAGGCCGCTTCGGTCGAGCGCGCTCGAGCAAAGTCTGGCAGTGGAACGGCGGCACCCGAAGGAACTGCGACTGAGGGATTGGTGGTTGGGTCGGCTGAGGCCATCGGCTGCTCCGCGAGAATCCTTCTGGGGAGAAACACACGCGCTCGTGGGCATCCTGCCGGTGAGCGAGCGCAAGAGCTGCGCCTACCGTTTGTCGGAGAGGCAGAGGTTGCGCCTTGAGAATCCACCTCTGGGCAGTTTCTGCTCACCCCAAACTCAGAATTCTCGGCGGTTGCCCTCATGGAACAGTCAACACGCGAGTCAATCTGACCCGCGTGGCTGCCGATCTTCCACGGCTCCCCCGCTTATCGGTTGATACGAATTCCTGTTCCAACCACGAGGACACATCGATCGACCGTCGGCTTCCCATCGGTTGATCGGTGATCGAATCGCTCACGCAGCGTGCCTTCTATTCGGCGAGTGAGGGTCTCGAAAGTTGGCTCCTGGAAGTGATGCGGTTCCGCCGTGCGCCACAGGCCACCGATCTCCGCGCGAAGCTCATTGCGCGATCGTTCGATTTCTTCTTTCACCCATGTCTCGTCCTTCTTACGAACTTTGACATAGACCTCAACTTCATAAAGGTAGGCGAGGCCCGTTCGATCATTGACGAGCCGATCGTCGAGTAATAGCAATTCGATCGGCTTGGATTCCTCGGGATTCGCGACAACCACGGGGACTTCAGCCTCGACATGCTTGGGACCAGTCATCGAGAAAAACCCGACGATCGCCGCGCCTTCAAGCGCGAGCAATCCTGCGGTAATCGCCATGAACTTCATGCCGCTCTTCTTGGCAGGCGTCTCGGCCGAAGCCTTTGCGTCTGCGCCCTTGGCGTCACTGCCCTTTGCATCCTTCGATCCTGATTTATCTGCTTTGTCTGCCATAATGCCTCCGTCGAACAACGCTGCGAGGAATCGCTCCATGTCGAATCGACCCAACAACCCCCGCACTTGAGCATGGCGGCCCAATCCGGCTGCAATCTCGCGCCCACGGCGGCAAGTAATCCGTCAATCGAGCCAAAAACCGCGATTTCAGGCCGGCAGCAGCACCGCAAGAGCGTGTCGCGCGAGGCCAAAGTCCACCACTAACTGCCCCTCGGGCATGCCGGCCTTTTCACCATCAAGTTGCAGCACTTCAGGCGAACTTGTCCAAATCCGGAATGCGCGCGCACGCCGCTCGCGAACGACCGACGAGTATTTTTGAAGCCCCCAACGCAGCCGCGGAATCCACGGAATCACATCGAATCCGTGACGGAGTGGAATGAAGATTGCATCGAGCAACCCATCGTGGGGCAGTGCATCGGCGCTCGGGTTGAGTCGAGCGCCGTACTCGCGGCCGTTGGCGACAACCACCATTCCCACCCCGAGCTCTTCGCGCTCGCCGTCGAACTCCCACGCCAACCGTGGCGCTTTCCAAGTGCGTACGCACTCCAACGCTGGTCGGAAATACGAGAAGTGCGAGATCGGACCCTTGCGGGTGGAAGCAAGCGCATGGACGATCCGCGCGTCGAGTCCCAGTGAGCCCATGAGCACGAACGGCTCGTGATTCGCGTTCGCGAGGTCGATCCTCTGAATCCGCATGGCATGGAGCGCGCGCCGAAACTGCGACTCGCTTCTCGTCATGCCGAACGACCGCGCGAACAGGTTTTCGGTTCCACACGGAACATGCCAAATCGGAAGCCCTGCGCGCGCCGCACTCGGTGCCGCAAGACGAACCGTCCCGTCTCCTCCACACACCACGATCACGCTGATCGACCTGCGTCGCCCGCGAAGTTCTTCATCGAGCCAATGCTTGGCGTCTCGCGACTGCGTGGCAATGAGATGAGCCTTCACTCCATCGAGCTGCAATCCAGACTTCATCCGTTGGGCGTGCTTGAGTGCGCGCCCACGCCCGCTCATCGGATTGAAAAGTATCGCTACGCTCATGAAAAAGTTCACTCTCGCGCGACTGCTTGACGCGACTCAGGTCGCAGGATATCCCCTCTGCCGCTGCTCGCTCTGCCGTTGTGCGCGGCCGCGACGCGCCGTACCATCACAGCAATGCTCCCCGTCTCCATCCTGCGAATGATGCGCGGAATACTCTCGACTCTCCTCGCGATCGTGTGCCTCGAGGCACATTCGGCGCACGCGCAGTCGGAGCAGTATGTTCTCGACCAACTCGATCGTTGGGAAAAGACCGCGCAGGCAGACCCCGCGAGCGAAGAAGCACAGTTACTCAACGCTCGGCGAACCCTCGCCCTTGGAGAAGCCGCGCGCGCGAAAAATCTCGCGAACGCGTTCATCGAGCGGTACCCACTTTCGCGATGGCGCGCCGATGCGTTGCTCGTCCGCGGCGACGCCGAAGTCGCGCTCGGCGACGAGTACAAGGGCCTGTTCGACTTCGAGGAAATCTGCCGGCGATACTCCGCCACCGAGACCTTTATTCCAGCGCTCGAGCGCGAGTTCGAAATCGCGAAGGCCTATGCGCATGGGCTGAAGAAGCGATTCTTTGGCACCATTCGGTTTCTAAGCTCGCACGACGATGCGGAAGAACTCCTCATTCGCGTGCAAACGCGATTGCCCGGCAGCCAACTCGCCGAGCAAGCCGGAATGGAACTTGCTGACTTCTACTTCCGCGAGCGCGACCTTCAACTGGCGGCTGAAGCCTACAAACTTTTCCTTGAAAACTACCCGCGGTCACCGCAGATTCCCAAGGCGCGACTCCGACTCATCTTCGCGTATTTGTCGGGATTCAAAGGCCCGCAGTACGACGCAAGCGGACTCCTCGAAGCGCGCGGTCGTCTGCGAACGCTGCAGGCGATCGAACCATCGCTCGCCGACCAGGTTGGCGTCGATGGAATCCTGATCCGCATCGAAGAATCGGAAGCCGCGAAGATTCTCTCGACGGCGAACTGGTACCTCGAGATCGAGGATCCGATTTCTGCCGAACTCTTCATCCGACGACTCGTCATGCGCCATCCGACATCGCTTGCGACGCTCGAAGCCCTCCGCATCATTCCTGGCATCATTCCATCCCTACCCTCAAGCATCCTTGCGAGCGCTCCCGATTACAAGTCCCTCCGAGAAAAACTCCTCGGGATTCCATGGGAGGCAATGGAGGTGAAGGACCCCTCACAGTTGCGCGAAATGGAGATTGATGGCGCACTCCCAACGACTCCACCATCGAAGGGCACGCCATGAACCGCTCTCTCCGGATGCTGTTACTGGGCTGCGTTGGCATGTTGCTCAGCGCTCCCCTTGGCTGCGCAAGCAACCCCCGCGAGGGCTACGCCGCCGCGAATCTTTACCCAGCTCAGTTTCGTTCGGTTTCCGCAACCATCTTTCGCAATCGTTCCTACATTCGAGGCATTGAAAAGAACCTCATGGAGGCGCTGACGAAGGAACTCGAGAGCACCACTCCCTACTCACTCGCAAGCGAAGTTTCAGCCGACACGGTCTTGCAAGGGACAATCACCGATGCGCGCTTGCTCGAACTCTCCAAGGATCCTACGACCGGACTTGCGAACGAAATGATGTTCGAAGTCACCGCCAACTTCGAGTGGATCGACATGCGAACGGGCAAGAAGATCGTGGCGCAGAATGGGATCAAGGCATCCGCCCTCTTCGTGCCAAGTGCCCCCGCGCGCGAGCCGATCGAACTGGCCCAATTCGCTGTTGCAGAAGATATGGCGCGCGATATCGTGGCAGCCATGCAAACGGAGTGGTAGCGCGGGGCAACCGGGCGGGTCGCACCGCGCGATACCCTCCCTCCGGAACCGCCTTTGGGAACACCGGCGGGTTAGGGTTCGAATCACATCGCGTGCATACGCAATCCATGCTTCCTTCGCGAATGAATAGACGATAGAACGGCTCGAACTCGCCTACCCTCCTAGGCTCGGAATTGAGCGCTACGCTGAACGCGCCCGTCCGCCACGACCGCCTCTCCCCTAGTGCCCGATGAACGAATCAAATCAATCGAACTCCCCGAAACCGTCGGACTCTGATGGACCGCAGAAGCGACTTCCCCCGGAAGTGCCACAGAGCCCACGACGACAGTACGCGACCTTTGCGACTTTCCTGATTCTGGGATTGCTCATGCTCTATGCGCTCACGGGCGGCATCACGAGCGGACAGCAGGTGAACTGGAGCGAGTTCCTCGCGTTCGCTGATGCGAAGCGACTGAAAGCCGACTCCGTGCAAGTGGAAGACACTCGCATTACGGCGCAACTTGAGCCCGGGGCGGATTCGCCAGCTGGGGCCGCCGTGAAGACCATCATCGTCAAGAGCCGCCCGCAACTCATCGACCATTATGTGAAACAGCTCGAAGAACGGAAGCTTGCGTACGATGTCGTGGAAGAGTCGATTTGGAAGAGTCTGATCGTCCAACTCATTCCGGTCGTCATCATCATCGCGCTGATCTGGTTCCTCATCTCGCGATCCATGCGCGGCGTGGGCGGTGGCCCTGGCGGCATGCTCGGCAACTTTGGGAAGTCCCGCGCGCAACTCCAGAGCAAAGAGCGGATCAACATTACTTTCGCGGATGTCGCGGGCGTTGATGAGGCGAAGGAAGAAGTCTCCGAGATCGTGGAATTCCTGAAGAACCCGAAACGCTTCGCGCGCCTTGGAGGGCGCATTCCGCGCGGCGTCTTGCTCTCAGGACCTCCCGGATGCGGAAAAACACTGCTCGCGAAGGCCATTGCCGGCGAAGCGAATGTTCCTTTCTTCACGATTTCAGGCTCAGACTTCGTCTAAATGTTCGTCGTTGTCGTCTCGTCGCTGGTGCGCGAACTCTTCAAGATCGCGAAGTAGAAATCGCCCTGCATCATC
>SXGR01553135.1_pt1 | contig 18650 bp, 18 predicted proteins | sample 3174711 | NCBI WGS metagenome assembly SXGR01 (sample SAMN11356860, study PRJNA531348) | freshwater metagenome | isolation source: freshwater sample F1-60 | place: China: Fuxian Lake, Yuxi | collected 2017-12-25
GACAAAGGCTGGGCTGTTGAAGTACCAGAAAATGTTATCAGTCTTTGGGGCAAATACACGTGGACTGGGACGGGGCTCAAAGGTTTGACGCTGGGTGGCGGCTTATATGATCAGTCGAAAAAGCGCACCGGTAACATTTACTATACTGACTATCCGGTGACTTACAATATTCTTGCTAGGTACGATATTAATAGACGCTGGTCGGTCCAACTCTCCGGCGACAACATCACGGACGAGTATTATATTACCACGGTTGGCACGCCTGGACTGGTACAAACTGCCTTCGGCGCCCGATACCGATTCAGTAGTACGTTCCGATGGTAATGGGCGACTGATATCTACTGCTAATTCTTCTGAGGCGCCACCGGCGACGGCCGCGCCTTTTTTCCAAACCGAAGCCCGATGGGGCAGCCAACTGCCGCCGGGATTGATAACGGCCTTCCACAGTTTCATAGGTCAGCCGAAGCCCTGAAAGTGAAAACACCAGACCGAAACCGCACGGGAGTTGCAACTGGTTCCCCGGAAAGCCATGGTTTGCGCTTCGCGCTAGTCCGAAACTAGCCATGAATCCGGAACCCACACCGCCCTCATCGAACCGTGCATGGCTGGTTGTCGGCCTGTTATTCTTCTCCGGCGCTCTCCTCAGCATAGACCGCAGCTTGATCTCGGTGATGCGTTCGTCGATCCTGGAGCAGATTCCCATGACCGAGAGTCAGTTCGGTTTCCTGATGGCGATATACACTTGGGTCTACGCCTTTTTGAGTCCATTTCTGGGTTTTCTCGCCGACCGACTCAACCGTAGTGCCGTGCTCGCCTGGAGCCTGCTTATATGGTCGCTGGTCACCATGCTCACCGCCTATGCCAAGACGTATGACCAGTTGCTCGCCTGTCGGGTTGCGTTGGCCATCACCGAGGCTGGCTACCTGCCCTGTGCGCTGGCGCTTATTACCGACTATCATCGCGGCTCCACCCGCTCGCGGGCGACCAGCGTACACATCGTCGGCATCTCCCTCGGCGCTGCCGTGAGCGGCGTGGGCGGCATGCTCGCGACCCGATACTCCTGGCAAATGCCGTACACCTACTTTGGCCTGGCCGGCGTGGTGCTGAGTAGCGTGCTCATTTGTTTCCTGCGAGACCCTCCGCGCGCGACCGCAGACGCCCGAACCGCCGTCCAGGTGACCTTTGGTCGGGCCTTGGCCAGCCTGTTTGGCTATCGCTCCTTCATGATCGTCTTCCTGTATTTTGGTTTAGCAGCCCTGGCGACCGGCGGCCTCAACAATTGGATGCCCACCTATCTCAAGGAACATTTCCAGATAACGCAGGGCACGGCCGGGCTGGCCGCGACCGGCTATATCAACATCGGGGCGATGGTCGGCATGCTCATCGGCGGTGTTTGGGCCGACCATTGGTGCCGGACCGATTCGCGCGGCAACATCTTTGTCGCGGGCATCGCTCTCGCGGTGTCCGCGCCCTGCGTCCTGTTGATCACCCAAAACTCCTTCGGGTGGGCCATGCTCGGCTTGTCGATCTTCGGGCTGACCTACTCGGTCGGCGGCGTCCAAACGATGCCCATCCTGTGCCAGGTGACCGACCCGCGCTACCGCTCCACCGCCTACGGGGTGCTGAATTTATTGGCAGCGTCCATGTCCGGCCTTGGAACCTATGCCTGGGGCGCGATGCGGGACGCACACATCGATTTCAAGTGGTTTGTCTTTACCGCCTCGGCTAACCTAGTGGTGTGCTCGATGCTGCTCTTCAGGATCAAGCCCCTGCCACAAGCGAACGCCGGAACGTAGCTCATATCGTTCGGTGCCCCATTTCGTGCGAAACCCCACAAACCGACGAACCGCATCAAACCGCATTCCGATGCACTGGCCCAACTCCCAACAACTGCTCAAAAACAACAGCCGATTCATTCCCGGCGGCCTGGCTTCGCTCAATCGCAAGGCAGATCCCGTCATCGCGTTCGCGCGGGCGAAGGGCTCGCGCCTATGGGACGTGGACGGACACGAGTACATCGATTACCACGCAGGCTTCGCCCCCTATATTCTCGGGCACAATGATGATGACCAGAATGCCGCCGTGATTGCGGCAATGCAGAGCGGCCGGTCGAATTACGGCACGGGGCCGACGGCAGACGAGGGCGAGCTGGCGCGACTATTCCTCCAGGCCGTGCCACATGTCGATAAGGTGCAGTTTTTCAACACCGGATCCGAGGCTACGTCGCAGGCAATCCGCGTGGCCCGGGCGTGGACCGGCCGGTCGCACCTCATCAAGATGCAGGGCGGTTACAACGGTCACCACAATGCCGTCGCCATGAACCTGATGGGCACCCGCGAGCAGCTCGGCGGCAAGCGGGTTTCAGGCGACGAATATCCCAGCGTCCCATTCACGGCCGGGATCCCACCGGAGGAAAGGGCCCTCACCCACGCGGTCCCTTTCAACGACCTCGCCGCGGTGGAAAGGGTCGCGAAAAAGCATTCGATCGCCGCGTTGATCACCGAACCGGTGTTGCAAAATATCGGGGTCGTCAAGCCGCAGGCCGGCTACCTGAAGGGCCTGCGCGAACTCGCGGACCGTTACGGCTTCCTGCTGATTCTCGACGAAGTGAAGACCGGCTTCCGCGCGAGCCTCGGTGGCTACCAGCCCATCGCGGGAGTGACCGCGGACCTCTCGACCTATGGCAAGGCGGTCGCCAACGGGTTTCCGCTGGCTGCACTCGCAGGCCAGGCAAAATTTCTGGACCTCGCCGCAAGCACTGATCCCCAGAAGCGCGTTCTCATCGCCGGAACTTACAATTGCCATCCGGTCCCCGTCGCCGCCGCTCTCGCCTGTCTGAAAAAGCTGATGGACCCGACGCTCGACGTGTATGGGAAACTCGAGCGCCTCGCGCGGCGGCTAGAATCGGGCCAGCGCGAGCTGTTCGGTCGTTACAAGGTCCCCGCAATCATTTCCCGGGTCGGCAGCGCCAGCTGCGTCTACTTCTCGAAGAAGGAACCGGAGGACTGGTGGGATATTCTCGAATATCACGACGACGCCTTCGACGTCCGCTACCGCCGGGCGCTCATCGAACGCGGGATCTACCTTTTCCCAGTAGTCGTGAAACAGGGCAGCATTAGTTTCGCCCACAGCGAGGCTGACATCGATCAGACCCTGGCCGCAACCGACCGCGCTCTCCGCGAGCTGGCGCAGGCATGAGCCGAGTATCCCGTTGCACCCTGTCCCGCCCGACCATGCGCCCGCTTTTTGACGCCCACCTCGATCTCGCCTGGAACGCGCTTTACTTCAACCGTGACCTGCTCGCCAGCGTCGCGGACGTCCGGAAGTCGGAGCAAGGCATGACGGATGAACTCGCGCGCGGCCGCGGCGTTCTGACGCTGCCCGAGATGCGCCGGGCGCGGGTGCCCGTGTGCGCGGCCACCGTGATGGGCCGCAGCGGACCCGCGCAGGCGCCGCTGCCCACGTTCCGGCGCACGGAGCTCGATTATCGGAACCAGGCCATCGCCTACTCGCACGCCAAGGGGCAGCTGGCCTACTACCGGCTGCTGGAGGAGCAGGGTCACCTGCGCCTGATCACCACCCAGCGGCAGCTCAAGACGCACTGGGAGGACTGGCAAAAGGCCCCCTGGACGGCCCCGCTGGGCATCATCCTCAGCATGGAAGGAGCCGATCCGATCGTGCATCCCGACCAGGTGCAGGCCTGGTGGAACGACGGCCTGCGCGCCGTCGGCCCCGCCCATTACGGCCGCAGTCAATATGCCCACGGCACCGCCACCGACGGCCCGCTGAGCGCGGCCGGGGTGTGGCTGCTCGAGGAAATGGGCCGCGTGGGCATGGTCCTCGACGCCACCCACCTCTCCGACCAGTCGTTCGCCCAGGCCATGGACCTTTACCGCGGTCCGGTGCTCGCCAGCCACCACAACTGCCGCGCCCTCGTGCCCGGCGACCGGCAGTTCACCGACGAGCAGTTCAGGCTCCTGATCAGCCGCGGCGCCGTGATCGGCACCGCCTTCGATTCCTGGATGCTTTATCCCGGCTGGAAGCGCGGCGAGACCGACCCGAAGGTCGTCGGCATCGACGCGATCGCGGACCACATCGACCATCTCTGTCAGATCGCCGGCAGCGCGCGCCATTGCGCGATCGGCACGGACCTGGACGGCGGGTACGGCACCGAGCAGACCCCCCGCGATCTCGAGACCTACACCGACGTGCACAAGCTGGAGGACATTCTCGCCCGTCGCGGCTACAACAGCCCTGAAATCGACGGAATATTCTTCGGCAACTGGCTCCGGTTCTACGGCGCCGCGCTGCCCCAATAACATGAGCGATCCCACCGGCACGAATCCAAAACCGGAACAGGCCGGCCTTCGCGGCAAACTTTCCCTGATCGGCCGACTGCCCGCCAGCGTGCCGACTCCGGCGCTGGTCGTGGACGGCGCGGTGCTGCGCCGGAATATCGAGCGGATGGCCCGCTACGCCGCCCAGAACGGCCTCAGCCTCCGGCCGCACACGAAGACCCACAAGTGCCGGATGATTGCGCAGCTGCAGATCGACGCCGGGGCCATCGGCCTGACCGTGGCCAAGGCCGGTGAGGCGGCCCTCATGCAGGAGGTGTCCCAGGATGTGATGATGGCCTACCCCGCCGTCGACCCCGCCCGCTGCCGGCAGCTGGCGGAACTGGCGCGCAGCGGATTCATCCGGGTGGCCGTGGACTCCACCGCCGCCATCACCGCCCTGGCCGCCGCCGCGACCGCCGCGGGCAGCACCATCGGGGTGTTGGTCGAGATCGACGTCGGCATGGGACGGACCGGCGTCGCCACGGCGGCCGAATCGCTAGGGCTCGCCCAGGTCGCCTCCGGCACACCCGGCGTGCGCCTGGACGGCCTGCTCTGCTACCCGGGACAGATCTGGGCGCCGGCGGGAGAACAGGCGGCGCCGCTCGCCACGGTGTCCGCCCGGGTCGAGGAGGCCCTCGCACTCTGGCGCGCGCATGGCCTGCCGACCGGCATCATCGCCGGCGGATCGACGCCGACCGCGTGCCAGTCGCACCTGGTCAAGGCCTTCACGGAAATCCACCCCGGCACTTATGTCTTCAACGACATGAACACGGTCCACGGGGGCTATTGCTCGCTCGAGGATTGCGCGGCCCGCGTCGTCTGCACGGTCGTCAGCGACGCCGTGCGCGACCAAGTCGTCATCGACGGCGGTTCCAAGACGCTCACCAGCGACATCTGTTTTCCCGCGCCCGACAGCGGACACGGTTATGTCGTCGAATATCCGGATGCCAAGATCGCGCGGCTGAGCGAGGAGCACGGCCAGGTCGATGTCTCGCGCTGCACCCGGCGGCCGCAGGTCGGCGAACGCGTCACGATCATTCCCAACCACATCTGCCCGTGCGTGAACCTGCACGACTCTTTCTGGTGGCTCGAGCCCGGCGCCGAGCCGTGGCGGGAGCCGGTGGATGCGCGCGGACGAATCTCATGATCATCGACGTTCACAGCCACGCGTGGGAGTTTCCCGCGCACTTCAACGAGGATTTCCGCCGGCAGGCCCGGCGGGCACGGGCGGGGACCGAGGTCGACTTGACGGTCCGCTACGAGGACTACCGGGCCACGGTTCCGCCCGGCACTAAGACCATTGTGTTCGGCGGCAAGGCCCGGCTCAGTGGCCTGTGGGTTGACGACGATTACGTCGCACGTTACGTCACCGCGCATCCCGAAATGCTTATCGGTTTCCTCTCGGTCGATCCCACTCAGGAAGGCTGGCAGCGTGAGATGGAGCACGGACACCAGGAGCTGGGCCTGCGCGGCATCAAGCTCCTGTCCATGTACGCCGGCTTCCGTCCCGACGAGCCGCGGCTGGACCCGCTCTGGCTGTATGCCACGAAGCACCGCCTGCCGGTGCTTCTCCACACGGGCACAACTTTCGTCTCCCAGGCCCCGCTGGAATGCACCCTGCCCCGCCATCTCGACGCGGTCGCCATCCGTTTTCCTGAAGTCAAAATCATCATGGCCCACCTGGGGCACCCGTACGAAGGCGAGTGCATCGTGACCATTCGCAAGCACCCGAACGTCTATGCGGACCTCAGCGGCCTCCACTACCGTCCGTTCCAGCTTTATCATAGCCTGATGCTCGTGCAGGAATACGGAGTCTGGGACAAGGTGCTGTTCGCTACGGACTACCCATTCACCACGGTGAACGCGACGATAGACGGGCTGCGAAGCCTGAACGACATGACGAAGGGCACGGGCTTGCCGCGCCTCAACGAGGCGGCCATTGAGGCGCTGATTCACCGCGACTCGCTGCGCATCCTCAACCTGGAGGGTTCATAACGATCCCGGGACCATTGCCGCCGGGGTCGCCTACCGCGGACCGGCCTCAGCGAGTCCGGCTCCAGTTCCCTCGAAGCATCAGACCCATGAAAACGAGCAAAGAACCTGCGCGAAAGAAAGCCAACCGCCCGCCCGAACGCGTCGGCGTGGTGGGTCTCGGTCTGCTGGGCCGGGGCATCACGGCGTGTTTTCTCGGACACGGGTTCGAGGTTGTCGCGGTCGACCGCAACCGCGAGCAACGCACCAAATCCGCGCGGCACATCGGCCGGATGCTCGACGAGCTGGTAGAAGTGCGCGGCTTTCCGGCCCGGCTGCGCCGGGAGTGGAAGTCACGCTACCTGCCCACGGACGATTTCGCCCTGCTCCGCGGCTGCCATTTCCTGGTCGAAAGCGTGACCGAGGATCCGGCAGCCAAGGAGGACGCCCTCGGCCGCATCGAGCAGGTGGTGGCGCCGTCAGCAGTCATCGCCACCAACACCTCCGCCATTCCCATCAGTCGGATGCAGGAGCGCCGCCGTCATCCTGGCCGATTCATCGGCATGCACTGGGCCGGGCCGGCGCATGTCACACGCTTCATGGAACTGATCCGCGGCCGGCACACCACGGCCGCGACGTTCAAGGCCGCCGCGGCGATGGGCCGCCGGCTGGGCAAGGATCCCTGCCTCTGCCGGAAGGACGTCCCGGGTTTCATCGTCAACCGTATTGCCTATGCCATGTACCGCGAGGCACTCCACCTGCTCGAGTCCGGCGTGGCCGATGCCGAAACCATCGACCGCGGCATGCGCAATGCGCTCGGCCTGTGGGCGACGGTATGCGGCCCGCTGCGGTGGATCGACCTCACCGGCGGCCCCGCAGGGTATGCCAAGGCCATGAATCTGGTGCTGCCCACCCTGAGCAAGGCGGACGCGATTCCGCCCGTGATGAGGGAACTGGCCGACAGCAACGCGAAAGGTATCATCAACGGCCGAGGTTTCTTCAAGTACACGCCGCAGGAGGCACACCGTTGGGAAAAACATTACCGGCGGCACGCTCTCCGCGTCACCGCGATGCACGATGAGTATTCCCCGTTGAAGAGAAAAACCCGGACATGAACCTCCCACCTCCCCTGAACGCCCGCGATCAAAAACTGGCGGAGTTGGGCTACCCGCTCGACCGGCTGACGCCGGAAGGGCCGCTCGTGGATCGACTGGCGATCGCCGGCGACATCCTCTATGCGTCCGGCCAGGTGCCGTTCGACGGCGACAGACTGACGAGCACCGGCAAGGTCCCGTCGCAGATCGGCATGGAGGAGGCCACCCGTGCGGCGGCGCTTTGTGCTGCCAACGTGCTCCGGGCGGTCCGGGCCCACCTTGGTTCGCTCGACCGCATCCAACGCGTCGTGCGCATCACCGGTTACGTCAACTCCGACGCCGGTTTCACCGACTGCCATTTGGTGATCAACGGTGCGTCGAAGCTCGTGCGCGACGTCTTCGGCGAACAGGGCCGGCATGCACGGACAGCGCTGTCGATGGCACAGTTGCCGCTCGGGGCGAGCGTCGAGGTGGAGATGATTTTCCACCTCAAGGAGTGAGCCAGTCCCACCTTCACCCGCCCGTGACGGGCGCCTGCCAGCGCTCGATCACCTCCGCCTTGAGCGGGATTCCGAATCCCGGTCCCGGCGGCAGGTGCATGTATCCGCCCCGGATCAGGGGCTGCTTCTCCGGAAGGTCGAACCACATCGGGTCGCGGTTGTAATTGGGAAAGATCTCCACACACAGCCCGTTCGCCGCCCCCGCCAGCAGGTGCAGCGCGACCTGCGGCTCCTCGTGGTGCGCCATGTTGACGCCGAAGCCCTGCGCCATCCCCGCGATGCGCCGCCACTCGGTCACACCCGCGGCGATTGTCGCGTCGACGTTCAGGATGTCCACCACGCCGCGCACGACCAGATCGCGGCAGCCATGGCGGGAAATCTCGCCCTGCCCCGCATTGACTGGAATGCCCAGCGTGCGGACCCGCGCATTGCCTTCAATCTGCTCGTTCCAGCGCACGGGTTCCTCCAGCCACGCCAAGTCGAGATCGCTGACCCCGCGGGCAAATTTCATCGCATCCTCCACGGTCCAGGACTGGTTCGCATCGGTGCAGAGATGGAACCCTGGACCACCGGCCCGGCGGGCCCGCCGGGTGCGCTCGATGTCCTCCGCCACGCTCAGCTTGCCGACCTTGAGCTTCATGCCGCGGATGCCCTGGTCCCGGTAGAAGGCGATCTCGGTCTCGAGGTCCACCGCGTTCTTCCCAGCCATCACGTAGCCGCCGATCGCGATGACCGGCACCCGTTCGCGGCACCCGCCGAGCAGTTTGTACACCGGCTGGCCGAGCAGCTTCCCCAGCGCGTCCCAGAGTGCGATATCCACCGCCGCGATCGCCTGCGTGTGCACGCAATGTTTGGCGAGGTCGAGAGTGTGGATGCCCCGATTGCCTAGATCAATCCGCGCGGACCACATCCGCTCCCAGTGCGCCTCCACGTCGCGCACGTCACCCCCGGCCAGCATCGGCCCGAACACGTCGTTCACGATCCGGCAAACCGCGAGCTGGTACTGGTCCTCGTCGCCGCCAAACGTCTCGCCGGTCACGCTGTTGTCGAGCACCACCCGCGTGACGATCGTGTTGCGGCTGGTGATCTTGTAGGTGCCGCCCTGGAACACGTCCTCGAGCTGGCGCACGAGCGGGATGGCTTCAATATGTTTGATTTTCATCGGGAGTGGACGATCCGGCGGACGCGCAGGTCCCGGTCTACTGCTTGAAGACGCCGAAGGAGAATGCCAGCGGGAGGCTGATGAAGATGACCTCGCCGCGCGCGTCGGTCTGCAGCACCTCCGACATGTTCTTGTTCCAGCGCGGCGTCACCGGGTGCGCCGCCATCTTCTTGTAGGATTCCTCCGAGGGCGCCTGCTCATGCACGAACAGCAACTCCTCATGCCGGTAGATCACCATGCTGATGTCGAACGAGTTCAGCGCCGTGTGCATCTCGGGCCAGAGTTCGTCGTGCCGCTTCTTGTATTCGTCGTAGCAGCCGGGCCGCAGTTTCAAGACCAGTCCGATGGATTTCATGTTTCTCCTTGGGTTGCAGTTTGGTCCAACATTTTCCGGTCATCCTCGCGTCTTTTTTCACGCATAGACGTAGTCACCCACAGTTTCCGGCGCGGGCGGCGGGCTTTCCTTCGCAAAGGCCAGCGCGACCTCGTTGAACTGGAACGCCTGCTGCTTCAACTGCTCGAGCTGCGCGTCGGTTGCGCCGAGTCCGCGCAACACCGTAGCGAACCGCGGGATCGGGTCGACCTTCTTCCATTTTGTCGCCTCTTCCTCGTTGGCGTATTTGCCGGCGGAGATGGCGCTGTGCCGCTCCCAGCGGGTGGTCTTGCATTCGACCAGTGTCGGGCCATCCCCACGGCGAGCACGGGTGGCGGCGTCCGACACGGCGCCCCAGACCGCGACGGGGTCGTTCCCATCCACTGCCAAGCCGGGCAGCGAGAATCCCAGAGCCCGCCGAGCCACATCGGCATCGGGAATCGCCTTGGCCGTGGGCACGGAGATCGCATACCCGTTGTTCTCGCAGATGAAAACGAGCGGGATTTTCCAGAGGGCCGCCATGTTGAGCGTCTCGAAGAAAGCCCCCTCGCAGGTCGCGCCGTCGCCGAAGAACACCGCCGTGATGCGGCCGTCCTTGCGCAGTTTGTTCGCCACGGCCATGCCGCCGGCGATCGGGATGTGCGCGGCCACGACAGCGTTAGTCCCCCAGAGATCCTTGTGGACATCGCACAGGTGCATCGAACCGCCACGGCCCTTGCAGCAACCGCTCGCCTTGCAAAGTAACTCGGCCATCAGCGCCGGCAGGTCGAGTCCGCGGGCGATCGCATGTCCGTGTCCGCGGTAGGTCGCGAACACCGGGTCGGTCGGACGAAGCGCATGCCCAGCGCCGACCGCGATGGCTTCCTGGCCGATGGAGGGATGCGTGCTGCCGGTGAACAGGCCCTTGCGGTAGGACTCGATCGCGTTCTCCTCGAAGAAACGAATCGTCCACATCTGTTGATACCAGCCGAGCAGGGTGCTCAAGTCGGGTGTGTTCATGAGGGTGAGAGGGTTTCGATCTGGCTGAGGGCGGCGGCGCGGACCCTGGGCTCCCAGTCGCCCGGGATCTCAGACTGCAGCAAATATGATTTGTAGCCGAGCCTGGCTTCCATGCCTCCCTCGGCGCTGATGGCGAGCGTCGGCAGGTAGGAGACCACGCCGTTGCAGAAGCCGAGCACCCACGTGTCGGCCGCCGGCGAGGCCGCGCGCAGCTCGTTCCCGGTCTCCGCCATGGCCTCGAAGGGCAGTCCCACCACGGTGAGCGGGCCGACACGCAGGACCTGCACGGGAAAGGTCACCCGCAGCGGATTCGGACCCTCCCTCGCCGCGGCCAGTCGCCGTTCGGCCCAGCAGGTGAAACGCTGGTTCAGGTTGCGCTCGGACTCGGGGGCTCCGCGCCGGATCGCCTCCGCCTGGCGCTGCCGCCACTCGCCCGCCTCCTTCTCGACTTCCGCCAGCGGGGGAAACGGGACGAGCGGAAGAGTCAGGCTGGTCTCGCCCGCGCGGACCGCTCCCGGCGTCCCCGGCGGGACCGGCTCGTACTCATACAGCCAGTAAACCGCCACGGAGCGGATCAGGCGGGGCGCGCAGCGCCGCCGGTGAGTCCGCAGCGTCGCGCAGACCTTGAGCACCTCGCTGCCGATCATGTGACCGACGCGATTCGTGTCCTCCAGGCCGGTGGCGTCCGAGCCGATCCCCGTGATCGGATTCTGGTTTCCCGCGCAGCCCTGGAAAAAGAGCGCCGGGCAGTCCAGCCCCTGCTCCACCACCGCGCGGGCGGGTCCGGCAAAGTCGGGCGAGATCACGTGCGTGCGCGGACCCAGCGTCACCGTGTGGCAGGAATATCGGAAAGCCACCGCCAGCGGACGGCCCGTCAGATCGTCCACCCTCAGCACCCCCACGCTGTGATCGGTGGGCGCCTGCGGATCCTCGCCCAGCAACACGGAACCGTCCGCGGTCCGCTGGCGGCGGTTGATGTTCGCCCGGCACTCGCCCCAGCCCGGGGCCAGGCGCGCCGGCTGCCGGGCCTCGGCCGCGCGCCGACACGCGCGGGCGGTGGCCGCCAGGACGCCGTCGGCCCATTCCGCCTGCATCCGCAGTTGCACGGGCGAGTCAAAGGGCGACCAACCCGGCGGCGGCGGGGTCGAATGGGAATGACTGAAGTTGATGAGCACGTTGGACGCCGACGTGCCAAGCGCCTGGGCGCAGGCATCGCGCATCGCCTGCGCGTACGGCAGGTGGGCCAGCACCCAGTCGATCGCGACCAGCGCGACGCGTCCGCCCTCGCCCTCCAGCACCAGCGCCGTGACGGACAGTGGTTCGTCCACCCCCGTGGAAACCCCCTCACGCACCCCGTAGCCGGCGAGCGCAATGCCCACGGGCGGGGTGATGTCCTCGCGCGCGATTCCGACCAGATAGGTTTCGTTGCTCATTGTATTACATCAGGACTTTTTTGACCGCGGCCTCGATGTCCGCAGCGTGGAGAAATACTAGGTCCTGCAAAGTGCCGGGTGGAATGGGCAGGTCCTCCGAGGTCACGCGGATGATCGGCGCCTGAAGGAAATCGAAGGCCCCTTCGATCGCCGTCTGGGCAATCTCCGCGCCAGCCCCGCCGGTTTTCACCCCCTCATGGACAATCACGAGCCGTCCGGTTTTCCGCACCGAAGCGCAGATTCCCTCGCGATCGAGAGGCGCCAGGGTTCGCAGGTCGAACACCTCGCATTCGATGCCGACGGCGGCCAGCCTCTGTGCCTCGCTCATCTCAGATACCGGATGGCGCTGATAGATGTCCGCCACACGGCTCGCAACCCGTTCCGGCTGGACGGCTTCGTTCCGCCGCGTCCACTCGGCCTGATCGACGCGCACGACCTCGACTCCGATTTCCCGTCGCAGTACCGCTTCATCGACCAGAATGTCCAGCATCGCTGGAAAGGGCTCCCCTACCGCCAATAGCCGCGCTCTGCGGACGGCCTTCGCGGCGTGGACCACGCCGAGGAACGCGCCGAGCTCCTTCCGGGTGCGCGGCGCTGATTCATAGCCAGTGAGGATGCGGAAAGACCGGCCAGTGCGCACCAGTGTGTTCGCGAGGGCCTGAGTGCCGATCTGGCCGGTGTTCCGGACGATCTCTTTCATCGTGTAGCTATCACCCACGGTCTCTATCTGCTGCGCGTTCCAGACCAGTAGCGGGCAGGCCACCGCCTGCAACGCCGCCATGGGGATCGCGCTGAACACCGCGATGCTAGTGAAGGCCACCACGCAATCCGGGGACTGCTCCGCCAGCGCCCGGCCGGCAGCGGTGGCCTGCGCATGATCCTGAATCATCCGTCCCTCCCACAGAACGTCGCCAAATCCGCGCAGCACTTCCGCCAGGCGCTCACAGATCGCCTGTTTCTCGAATGGAAAATCTGGGCAGATTCCCTCATAATAATCTACATAAAACGGGAGGAAGCCGATGCGCAGCGCTGGAGTCTTGGGGCTCATGCGTGGTTCAGCTTGAAGCCTCCATCGATAGTGATGATCTGCCCGGTGACATAGGCCGACTCCTTCGAGAGCAGGAAAGCAACGAGCGCGGCCACCTCGTCCGGTCGGCCCACGCGGCCGAGCGGGATCTCCTGCTCCATTTTCCGGATCAATTCGCCCGGCTTCAGGCCCAGCATCGCCCCGCGTTCGCGGTCCACCTGCGTCCACATGGCCGTGTCGATGACGCCGGGGCTGACCGCATTGACGCGGATACCGTTCGGTGCCAGCTTCAGTGCGAACGTGCGCGTCAGGTGGTTGACGCCTGCGCGGCTGACCCCGTAATCGGCGCAGTCTGGGCGCGCGCCCTCGCCCGAGGTGGAGGAGATGGTGACAATGGATCCCGGGCACCCGCGCGCGATCATGGCACCGGCGACAGTCTGCAGGATAAAGAACGTACCGCGCAAACTTAGGTGCATAACCGCGTCCCACTGCGCGGCGTCAATTTCCAAGACCGGTTTGAAGCGGATGAAGCCCGCGCACGGGACAAATCCGTCGATCCGCCCGAACCGCGAGAGTGCGCACTCCACCAGCCGGTGGCCCAGGCCCGGATCGCCCGCGTCACCGGGAAGTAACTCCACGCATGGCGGCGGATCGCCGGCCACGGAACGGGCCGCCAGGATTTCCGCTGCCGCAGCTTGCAGGGCGCCCTGATCGAGGTCGGACAGAATGAGCGAGCCACCTTCGCCGGCGATGCGGCTCGCAATGGCGCGGCCCAGGCCGCCGGCAGCGCCTGTGATGAGGATGACCTTGTTTTGAAAGCGATTGTTCACCGCGGCGCGCTTTCTTGCGCCGGCTGGGGCACGAGTGTTTCCTCTAGCGTGCTTTCCGCCACGCCGGCCAGCTGCAGCCGCAGCCGCACGCGATGCGCTTCCCCGCCGGAGGGGAGTCCCCGGATCTCGAGCGTCCCGCTCTGGAAACGCCGGATGTAGAAACCTCGGAGAGGAGACAGCCGGTCGGCCCGTTCGCACCGGCCTTCGCCATGATTCAGGTTCCGAAACGTCACGTTTTTTGCCGGCACGTCCTGTCCGTCGACCTGCAGCTGCGCGACCGCCGAAATATAGCGCGAATAACCGCTGTCATTGTGCAGATCGAACTCAAGACCGTTCTTCGTGGCGCGGTATCCGCCGGCAAACTGGAGCGGCTTGTTCCAGTGGGCGGCGACAAAGCCGCGCAGGTCGGCGTAGTTGTCAACGGGGCCTCCAGCCAGCATGGCCCGAACCCGGGCGCCCAAGTTCTTCACAAAATGATCCACTATGCGCCGGCCCCAAGCGGGCGAAGCGGTGAACTTAGGGTTTTTGCCATAGACACCTAGCGGCGTCTCTTCCGGGTCGTCGCTAAGCTTGGAGAGATCCACCAGTCTGGGCCACAGCGCCTGCATGAGGGAGGTCTCGACCTTCGCCGCATGATCAAGGATCAGCTCCTCGCCCGAGTCGACAAGCAGCTCGAACCAGCACAAGCCGAACGCCCGACAGTCGGGGTGCTTCGCCATCAGGTCCGCGCAGGCTACTTTGAGCGTATGGATCTGGTCCATCGGCCCGTGTCCCGTCAGCACGATGATGCAGCGAAACCCCTCCTTCCGAACCTGCTCCAGCGTGTCGCGAATGTTGTGTTCAAGCACTCGCTGGTGGTAATTCAGGGAGAGGGGAAAATTCAACAGGCCGCACGACACATGCGTCGCCGGCAGGACAACCCCACCTGTCGCCACAACTGCACGCGATACCAACCCGTAGGAGATCAACGCATCCACGCCAAGCGGCAGATGCTCGCCGTGCCACTCGATGGCCCCGACAGGAATGTACGCCACGGGACACTGGTCCCGGATGCGGCGGACGTCCGCCGGCCGGAGGTATTGCAGGTTGGTGGCGGCGTAAGGATCGGTCATCTCCATCGCACGATCCGGTGCAGTTTGACGTGGCGTCTCCATTGGCGGTCCCGGTTACACCTTTTCTACCTTCCGGCTCCGGCTGGACCGGTAGGCCGCGTCGAGGATCTCCACTGAGTGCATTGCCACTTCGCCGGGAGAATAGTTGCGTTTAGTCAGACCGAGAATCAGGTCGACGAATTGGTGGGGTGGACCATCGCATTGGTAGGCCCCATCGCCTGGCTTGAGCGGCACGATCTCGTGCCGGCCGCCGTGGGTGTGGAGCGAGAGGTGATCGCGGGCAATGTCGACCACCAGCACACCGTTCGCGCCGAAGAGGCGCACATCCAGTTGAAATGTGCCGGGCGTGCCGGCTGGCAGCGTGGCCGCGCCGCTGATGTTGCCCACCGCCCCGCCGCTGAACTTCACGCTGATCGCGTCGTACAGGTCAACGCGCGCACCGGGCCGGCTCATGTTGGCGAAGACTGATGCGCCGCGCAGACCCGAGAGCCAGAGCATCAAGCCCATGGCGTGGGAAAGCTGGCCCTGGCCGTAACCTCCCTGCGAGATGCGCGGGTCCGCCCAGGTGGAGAGTTTCGCATCGACATAGGCACCAGTGCTGAAGTCAAAAGACCGGCCCGAGAAGAGGTTTTTCAGCGGCGAGGCCATGTGGCACAGGACGAACTCGACCCTGCCGAGGGCACCCCGGTCCATGATCTCCCTAGCCTTCTGGCCGATTGGCCGGTAGTGCCACCCGTAAGGCACGACGATGTGGAGCCCTTTCTTCCGAGCGAGCGCCACTACCTGGTGCGCAGTGCGGGCGTTGGTCGTAAACGGCTTTTCGACCATGACGTGGCACCCTGCCTTCAAAGCCATCAGGGCGTGCTCGGCGTGAAACGAATGCGGCGAAGCGACGACCACACCGTCCAGGTTCTGGCGCAGGAGATCGTGGTAGTCCGTGGTGGCGTGGGAAAAGCCAAAATCGCGCCGGCAGCGCTTGAGCACGGCGGGATCGAGCCCGCAAACTGAGACCATCTCGACGTCCTGACGCGCCGCGAACATCGGCATGTGGTTAGTGGTCGCCCACCACCCCGCACCGATGAACCCGAGCCGCGCCTTGCGGTTCCGCGACTGCGCGCGGCCGGCAAATTTCCGGATTTCATCCTTGCTAAGCATGCCAATTCTGCGGTTTTCTTTGCTCATGGTTCCTTTGTGGCGCATAAAAGCGGAAGCGGGGTTTCGTTATTTCCGGTCCTTCATTTGATTGCGGGTTGAAGCAGTTCCAAAGCGACCCCATCCGGGCCGTTAAAATAGACGGCCCATGCCCCTTGGTTGACCCCGGAGGTGACCTGTTGCGGCGAAGACTTGAATTTCACCCCGCGGGCCGTCAGCCGCCGGTACTCGACCTGGATATCGTTGACCAGGAAACACAGATGCGCATTGCCCGGGCGGTTAGTCGCGGTGTCGCCGGGCGAGCCCACGGCCCGGGCGTACTCGATGAGCTCAAGGCAATGAGGCGGACGAACACCCTGTCGTTCCGGGAACGCGAGCACCGCGATTTTCAACATCGCGTCAGGCAGCGCGACGATTCGGCGGATGTAATCGAAGTCGTACTGGCCGCCACCAACGCGCTCCATGCCGAGGAGATCCACAAAGAAGCGCTCGGCCTGGTCGACGTTGGTCACGGTAAAGCTAGTGTGATGGAAGCCAGCGATCATACCATCAGCCAGCCGTCGTTGATGACCCAGTCGAAAGGCAGCCGATCATCGATGTGGATCACAGCGGCGGGCGCCGCCGCCATAAGTCGACGGTGGTCGCCCATTCCCTTCGGCATCGGTCCGAAAAGCGCAACCACCCTGCCGCGCAGACTGCGTGGCGTAAGACGCCGGGTGCTCTCGGGCATCTCCAGCCAGACCAGTTCGGTCTCGAGCGGTCGGTCCGTCGGCGTGCCGGGCGAGCCGACCAGCACGGCGCTTTTCACTTTCTGCCAGCCTTTGCCCGTCTGCACGCTGATGCGAATCCTACTGGCGCAGAGACTTACGCAGGGAAACGTCTCCTGCCGGGCGCAACTGCAACCGGCCTCCGTCATGGACTGGGCGATATAGTCCGCCGCGCGGCGTTCACCGACGCCGCCGGCCCGCCGCTCGCCGATTTCCCCGCAAAGCACCTGCCAGTCCCGGCGAATCCGGCTGGGATCGATTTTACCGGCGCGTTTCATCGGTTTGGAGGTAAGGACCGCCATGGCGCCTGCCGGCGCGGTCCGGGAATCACTGGAGAGTATCGATGCATGAAAAAGAAACGCAATGCAGCATCAGGCCGAGGGTTCTTCCTTTTTATCTCATGCCACGTGAGAGGCGGTTGGCGGAAGCCACTCCTTGTTGGATGCTGCCTTCTCAGATGGGCGGGGGCCGCCGGGTGTAGGAAGGCGGAGCGGGCGGCGGCGCCTTGGGCAGCCGGGCGAACTTCCACAGCAGGTCCGCGGTCATCACCTCGCCGACGTAGATGTCCCCGTGGCGGTCCACCCACAGTCCATGCACCCCGTGGTGCTGGTCGTAGGGCCGACCGCTGACGCGGAAAGCGGAAAGCAGGTGGCCGTCTAGATCGAAGATGCTGACGCCGGCGCCTTCCGCCAAGTACACGATGCCCTGGGCGTCAATGTGCAGGGCCATCGGAATCAACCGACCCGGCCACTGGGCAAGGAACTTGCCGTGGGGATCGAAGACTTGGATCCGGTTGTTCGGCTCCCTATCCGCCACCAGCACCCGGCCATCCGGCGCCACGCAGATGCCGTGCGGCAAAGTGAACTGGCCCGGTGCGCTGCCCTGCCCGCCCCAGGTCTGCAGCAGCTTGCCCTCGGCCGAGAACCGGTGCACGTAGTTCTGCTTGTAGCCGTCCGACACGTAGATCTCCCCCTTTGGCGACAGCACCGCGCGGGTCGGCCAGCAGAATGGCTGGCCCAGCGGCGCGGTCTGGTTCACGGTGCCGAGCACTTGGAGGATCTTCCCTTCGGTCGTGCAGATCCGCACAGTGTGATCACCGGCGTCCGTGATGTACACTCGGTCATCGGGCCCGATCCAGATCTCGTGGGGAATCTTGAACACACCCTGGCCCCAAGCTTTAAGGAAGTTTCCCTCTCGGTCGAAGACCGCTATCGCCGGAGTTGGCTCCCGGTCCACCACGTACACCCGCTCCCGCGAGTCCGTGGCCACGCCCGAGGCATAGCCCAAGGTGTAGTTCTTAGGCCCCTTGCCCCAGCCCTTCACCAGTTCGTAGCGGTAGTCGCCATATCCCAGTATCATCTCCCTTTTATGCCACTTCTCCCGCCAAACAGGAATGGATAAACTGCCCATTCCCATGGACTTTTTGTAACCCGCTGGCGGGCAATTCGCCCTTCTCTTGGTCGGCTGTAGGGCGGGGTCGGCGACCCCGTCCTACAAAAAGACATCTCCCGCCCTTTGCGTCCTCCGCGGTTAATTCCCCGTCGGCTCATCCACCGAGCGCAGGCAGTTGGCCGCCCTCGTTCAGCAGGCGGTCGAGGTCGCCGTGGAAAAGATAATCGCGGGAAGCGACCACCACGAGCATCCGGCAGGGGTTGCCGCTGACCGTGGTGACACCGTGCGGGACCCGCGCATCATAATAAATGGCGTCCCCCTGCTTGAGGCGGATGGTCTACTTGCCGTAGATCATGTCGCATTCGCCCTCGAGAATGTAGTTGAATTCCTCCCCCGAATGCGGCCGCGGCAGCGGCGTCTTAGGGACCGAGGTCACATCGAGGATAATCAGCTCCATCAGCTTGCCCTTTTTTACCCCGACGAGGATTTCATAGGCAAAGC
>SXGR01177133.1_pt1 | contig 18622 bp, 15 predicted proteins | sample 3174711 | NCBI WGS metagenome assembly SXGR01 (sample SAMN11356860, study PRJNA531348) | freshwater metagenome | isolation source: freshwater sample F1-60 | place: China: Fuxian Lake, Yuxi | collected 2017-12-25
AGTGCTCGGAGTTGGCTTGCGCGAACATCATCAATTCAACATCAACGGGATTGCGGCCGAGGGTTTTGAAGGCATCGACTAAATAGTCGATTTCGTCATCAGCTAGCGCTAAGCCCAAAGACTTGTTCGCCGCAACGAGTGCATCGCGGCCACCGCCAAGGATGTCCACGCTGGTTTGTGGCGCTGGAGCTTGTGAAGTGAAAATTTGTTCGGCTTGTTCAAGGCTATCGAAGACAATTTCAACCATGCGGTCATGCAGCACAGCGGCAATAGCGGCGCGGTCTGCCGCAGAAATAGTGCCTTGTACATAATAGGCAACACCGCGTTCAACACGCTTAATGACTTCAAGGCCAGTGTTTTTGGCGATATCGGTCGCCTTAGACGCCCATGGGGAAATGGTCCCCAAGCGTGGGACTACAAGAAAAAGCTCACCCTCGCGATACTCTTTACCTTCTGCCTTCGGGTCACCTTCTACTTTCGGGCCGTAGGTTAATAGCTGTTGCAATACCTGAGTTTGCGCATCGGTCAAAGGCGCTGAAACATTGGCAAAATGCACGAACTCAGAGGAAATCCCGGTAACGGCTGGAACCCGTTGTTGCACGGTGTTCAGCAGTTTTTGGGTACGGAAACTAGAAAGAGCGGGGGCGCCACGCAGAATCAGCATAGTGATTTGAGCCTCAAGCGTCGGGATGTGAATATAAGGAGCGAATTAACGAGGCGCGCATTGTACTGGATTTATCCGCTGGCAGGAATTCATATCCTCCATCTGAGGGTAAAGATCACCCCCTCACCCAAACACAGGATTACACCAATCCCAACTCCATCGCTTTTAATACAGCTTGGGTACGATCTCGGCATTCCAGCTTCGCCAATATATTAGAAACGTGGTTGCGCACCGTACCTTCCGCCAAAAACACCGCCCGCACTATCTCTTTGTTAGACATTCCACCAACCAACAAACGCAGAATTTGCAGTTCTCGCTCCGTCAGCTGAACACTTGCTGGGCGCGATTTTTCCTGCTGCCATTTTTTAAGCATGGCGTTATCGGTTATAAAACCACCCTCCACAAGCGATTCAATACTGTGGATGAGCTTTTCCAGCGAGACATCTTTTAATAAAAAACCATTAGCGCCTGCTGCCAAACTACGCGCAAAGAGTTCGCTGTCATCGAAGGTAGTGAGCATCATTACCGGCGTAACAAACCCAAGCTCACGCAACTTGTGCACAAGTGTTACGCCATCCATAACAGGCATACGAATATCCGCCAAGAGAATATCCACTTGTGTGCTTTGCATTTTATCGAGCGCTTCCACACCATTCGCGGCTTGCCAGAGAATTTCAGTTTTGCCGGATAGCGATAGCAAACCCGCAATACCTTCGCGCACTAATTGTTGGTCATCAACTAAACCCACCTTAATCATGTGCAATTTCCTTAAAGCTAGGATTGAATGAAATCGCCAAGCGACAACCTTGGGCGAGTGCTGATAATTCAACTAGGCCACTATAAGGAGAAAGGCGCTCGCGCATTCCCTGTATACCCGTTCCATTACCTGCACCCGCGACCAAGCCACGGCCATTATCATCTAGAGAAATCTTAATCGCATTCGATTGCTGTTCCAGCAATAAGCTTATACGAGTCGCGCGCCCATGCCGCAGCGCGTTGCTTATCCCCTCTTGAATACAAAGCACTATTTGCTCAGCGAGCTGTACGGAATCCAATTGCAGTTCGCCCTCGATCTGTATTTCAAGTTGTGGGATATGTGCTAACAACGCTTGCACGGCTTGGCGAATATCCAGTGACAATAAATTACGTTGATCGCGCACTACTTGGCGGATATTTTCGAGTAATTCTTTAGCAAGACCTTTTGATTGCTGCACAGTTTCACGCAACTCTTCCGGCACTTTGTGCTGCAAAATCTCCAATTGCAAATTTAACGCGGTGAGTTGATGACCTAAAATATCGTGCAGATCGCGCGCAATGCGCACACGCTCATCTTGTCGGCTAGATTGCGCCAATAAAATTCGTGTGGCCTGCAACTGCTGATTTAATTGTTCAACACGCTCGCGTGCATTTCGCTCACTTACGCGCGCAAACGAAGACGACAATGCAAATAGCTGAAAACCCAAATAAATTAAACTGGTGACAATAGGGTATGAGTCAGTCCAGCAAAAATACATTATTGCGCAAAAGCACAAGGCACTTATTATAACTTGCGCAAATGCCGCACGGCGCGAGAAAAAATCCGGCAGCTGCCCTGCCCAAACCACCAATAGAACGGGCGCTACCGGCCCTTGATGCACAATCAATGACACCAGCGCCACCAATATCTGTCCCGTCAATAAGCCTTGAGAAAAATACGGTGGAAACTTGCGACTGTAACCTGTGCTTATCGGCAAGAAACACATCAGAAAGAATATATATCCCAACATACTCCATAAGATGTAAGGACTGCCGCTCAGCCGCTCAAGCTCTACATAGGCCACCAACCCCAGCGTAAAAACACCAGCCAAAGTTAACAGTATGTATTCATTTTTCATCATAGATAGAAAGGCTCATAGAGATAAATTTTATTGTCAGACCCACTAACAACTAAAAGTTCACCAGCTTAAAGCAGTGTTCAAGCTTAGTGCTATAGGTCATTTGTCATGCACAGAAAATGACAACTTACACGCGCGCCGTGAAGACCTGCATATTAACCTAGAAGCTCTTGAATGAATAACAAACCCAACAACCTAGGAGCTCTTCATGAAATTCAACCATTCACATAAAACTTTTGGCACATATAAAATTCTCGGCACACTTTTATTCAGCAGCTTTCTGTCACTCAATGCTACGGCTCACGAGCTGGTACTCCAAGTGGATCAGATTACTAAAACAAAAGGTGTGATGATGATTGCACTCTACAATTCCGCTGATAGCTACAAGGGTAACAAAAACGTTTTTAATGGACAAAAAGTTGCCGTAACGCAAGGAACACTTACCGTCAACTTTGGCGATGTGCCTGCCGGCGACTACGCCATAAAACTCTACCACGATGAAAATGAGAATGGCGAAATGGACAAAAACGTGATTGGCATACCCACCGAAGGTTATGGTTTCTCTAATAATGGTGGCGCCATGGGGCAGCCGAGTTTCGATGAAGCAAAATTTAGCGTGACCGACAAAACAGCTATTAGTATTCATTTGCGTTAAGGATTAACAACATGAAACGTCGTCATTTTATTGCGGGAAGCCTAGCCGCTAGCGGCACAGTCTTACTACCCAATGCACTCTTAGCAGCCAACAACCCATCTTTAACTGCAACCGATAAAACACCTTGGCAGAAAGGATTTGCTGGTGTACCTGAGCCATTCAATACCAACAGCTTAAGGATTGAAGGCAAGTGGCCTGCGGATGCTTACGGTAGCTTTTATCGTAACGGCCCAGCGCGAATGGAGCGCAATGGAACTCGTCTACAACATTGGTTTGATGGCGATGGCATGGTGCATCGTTTTAACATCAACGCGAAAGGAATTTCACATCGCAGCCAGTTTGTAGCGACGGAAAAATATTTGCGCGAAGAAACCGCACAGAGGTTTTTATACAACACAACGGGCACGCTAATCCCCAACGCCAGTAATGCACGCAATAATGATAGCGTCAACGTCGCCAACACCGCCTTACTACCTTGGCAAGATGAACTCCTTGCACTCTGGGAAGGCGGCTCAGCTTACAGTTTGAATCCTGAAACGCTGACAACTCAGGGCGAAAAAATCTGGAGCGATGAACTTGCACACGTACCTTTTTCTGCGCACCCATTGCTAGAGAAAGATGGCAGCTTGTGGAATTTTGGATTTTTACCTTATGGCAAGGAAGCGCGTCTGTTGATTTACCACATAAGCCCTAACAGCAAGGTCATTGGTTTCAGTAATATTGTTTTACCTCAGCGAGGTTATTTTCATGCATTTGCGCAAACAACTGATTATTTAATTTTTTATGTTTCTGCGTGTATCTATGAGCAAGGCGAAACTTTTCTAAGTGCATTTCATTGGCGGCCTGAAGTAGGCAGCAAAATAATCGTCGTCAACAAAAACGCACTTGATAAACCGCGTTGGTTTGATGTTCCAGCAGAATTTGTTTTTCACTTTGGTAATGCGTGGCAAGACAACAACAATATCCATGTAGTCATGGCAAGCTATAAAGACGCGAGTTTGATGTTAAATGGAATGCATAAAGTAATGGTTGGCGAGCAACCTGAAATTGAACATGCGCACATAACGATTGCAAACATTGATTTGCAATCGGGAAAGGTCACGCTGAATGAAAGTGGCGTAAATCTGGAGTTTCCCAATTACAGTCCTGATGCTGCTGGGCCCACCACTATTTATGGTACTCATGCCGCATCCCCCGAACATAAATTTTTAGGCGATAGCTTAGCGGCTATACATCCCGACAAAGGCTTGCTCAATCGATATTGCTTTGGCGCTAAGGTTATTGCTGAAGAGCCTTTGTTAATAAGCTCTACAAAAAATAGCTATTTAATCGCGAGTTATTACAACTATGACAAACAGCATTCAGGCATCGCATTATTCCATGCGAATAAACTGAATGACGGCCCCATCGCCCAAGCAGCTATGAATTATGTATTGCCGCTGGGTTTTCACGGCTGTTTTGTACCCGATAACGCATAAACAAATGGATATAAATAAGTGTTACAAATCCTACAACACACACCAATCTGGGTATTTGGTTTATTTTTCGGCTTAATTTTTTTAGGTTATAGCCAAACCAAAACGCGAAAAATTTCGACGCAGCGTTTAGCAATATTACCGATTGCCATGCTGTGTTTATCGGCATCGGGCGTTTGGTCAAGGTTTGGCGCAAGCCCATTAGGTTTTACAGCTTGGCTAAGCGGGATAAGTATCGTGCTAGCAATTTTCGCGTGGTTAGAATATCCAAAAAATATTGTGTACTCTTCACAGGAACAGCTTTATACAATTCCCGGTAGCTGGATCGCCTTTACGTTAATCATGCTGATATTTTTCACAAAATATACTGTCGCCGTTTTATTAATCCGCAACTCTACTTTGCATCAATCAACATTTTTTATTATTGGAATTTGCACTCTTTATGGTTTAAGCAGTGGTTGGTTTTTCGCACGCGCTTTTTTTACTTACTATTTTTCAAAAAAATAATTACAAACCAGTTTAAAACCTAAAACCACTCGGAAAAATTACATATTGTGCTTAGTTTTTTGCGGAGGGATACACAATGTTTGCTCATGATTTCCGATGAATGGTGCATTTTTGCGCTGATTTTTCACGCTTTTTTACAAAAAAATCTAAGGAAAAGCCTTATTTACAGGCTTTTGGCAGCCCAAAACGGCACCTAAAACAGCAAAAAAACACCTTTTTTTCACTTTTTTACAGCTAACAAGTCAGGCGAATAGCTTTTTATAAGTTACTGTTTATTAGTAAGTTTTTATTTTTTAGATCAATTTACACCCAAGCGCCTACCCCAGTTCTGCTCATAAAACAAGCTATGCAGAGGTGCTTCTTGGCTTTACCATGGTATCCATGTTGCGCGGGTCAGTAATGGATTAGATCCGGCATGAGTGCATATACGAAGTTATTTCCCAATTCGGGCGATGCAATTGAAATACCGGAGATACACCTATGGCCTATAAATACCTTATGGACGGCCGAAAGCGTACCGCAGTAAAACGTTTTTCCATTTCCAATCTGTTGATTGCCATGCTGTTGATTTGCTGTGCCGCCCTTCTCGTGCGCAGCGCACCAGCCAGTAAACTTGAACAAGTGCGAACCGCAGGTGAACTGCGTGTGTTATCGCGCAGCGGCCCCGTCAGCCACTATCAAAGCACTGAAGGCCTTACCGGCTTCGAATACACATTGCTTAAGGGTTTTGCCGATGAGCTAGGTGTAAAACTTGTATTAGTAGATGACTCATCGGCAGTTGAATCGCTGCAAACGCCTACTCACAGCGCCAACTTTGACTTGGCTAGCCCCAGCGTTATAAACAATCACACCACAAAAGCGCCCTATGATTACACAACTGCGTTTATGGATTTAAGCCTGCAGCTTATCTATAACAGCACCCAAGCCGCCCCTGCCGATGTAAAAGCTCTGGCGGGTAAGAAAGTGTTGGTTGTTAATAGCGCCTCTATCCCTCTACCATTGCAAGAGCTGCAGAAATCCCTGCCCGACATCCACTGGGAGTTGGTAGAAAACCTAGAAATGACCGACTTGCTTGATATGGTTGAGCGAGGCCATGCAGATTATGCGATCGTGGACTCAGCGATTTTTGATATTCATCGCTATTCATACCCGCACACCCAAGTGGCGTTTGATATGCAAGCACCTCAGCCTTTAGCATGGGCGCTCGCACCCTCGCACGATGCGAGCCTCTATCAAGCAGCACAAAAATATTTGGAAAAGATAAAAACCAATGGTCAACTTGCGAAGGTTTCATCGCAGTTCTTCGATCAATTTATTGAAGTCAATACTGACGATGCACTGATGTTCTCTAAACGATTAGAGAAACGTTTTCCGCGCTGGGAAGCAAGTATTAAAGCTGCCGCCGAAAAATACAATTTAGATTGGCAATTAGTAGCGGCCGTTGGCTATCAAGAATCGCACTGGATCCCCAATGCAGAATCGCCCACAGGTGTACGCGGCTTTATGATGCTAACGCCTAATACCGCAAAAGATTTAGGCGTACAAAATCTGGAAGACCCAAAGCAAAGTATTTTTGGCGGCGCTAAATATTTGCGCTACCTCATGGATACCTTGGCAGATAGTATTCAAGGTGAAGACCGGTTATATATGGCACTGGCGGCCTATAACCAAGGCATTGGTCACCTAGCAGATGCACGCGCACTTACACGCAAATTAAAAGGCGACCCCAATAGCTGGCAAGATGTCAGCAAAGCCTTTCCACTACTCGCCAAAGAACAGTATTACAGCAAAGCAACTCACGGCTATTCGCGCGGCTGGGAACCGGTACTCTATGTTAAAAACGTTATAAACTATCAAAAAATTCTTGCCTTTAAAGAGAACCAACAACAATTACGTTTAGCCACCAGCAATAATGATGACGGCTTAAACCTCACTAAGGCTCCAGAAGAAAAAAGTGCATTGGAAAAGTTGAATCAGTTGCGTTTAAGCAGTGCTTCATCACTCTCTTTCTTGTAGTTAACAAGCCAAATCAGTATTAAAAAAATGCCGCAACTTATGCGGCATTTTATTTTAATGATTGATCTACTTTACACAGTTTACGTTGCTCTCTCCTGCGCCGAAAAAAGTCACTTAATTGATGCTGACAGATTTCAGCCAAGACCCCTCCTTGCATGCTCATACGATGGTTGAAATAACTGGCATTCAATAATTGCGATTGACTAACGACTGCACCCGCTTTGGGTTCGGTGGTGCCGAATACCAAACGCGCTATGCGGGCGTGAATCAAAGCACCCACACACATAGTGCAAGGCTCAAGGGTTACATAAAGCGTTGAATCCACTAAGCGATAATTTTCAATTCGATTAGCCGCTGCACGCAGCGCGACAACTTCTGCATGAGCGGTGGGGTCATGGCTAGTAATTGGTTGATTAAAACCTTCGCCGATAATTTCACCACCGCACACAATTACCGCCCCCACAGGGATTTCACCCAATTGCTCACCCTGCCCCGCTAATTGGATAGCGCGGCGCATATATTGTTCATCAGCGGCGTGTAAATCTAAATCAGTCACGAACATGTTCCTTAGTAAAATCCATTATTTCATCTGCCGAAAGCTCGCGAACATATTGAAAACGAGCAATAGCTTCGCCACCAATCTCTACGGTTTCAGTAAACATACTTAATGGACGCACCCACCAAGAATAATCGCCATACAGGCATTGATAAACCGCCAAAGCCTCTCGCGTTTCGCTGTGGTGTGCGACTTGAAAAACATAGTAGTCATTGCCTTTGTAATGGCGATACAAACCCGGCTTCAAACTCATCATTAAATAACGCCTTTTTCTTTTAATTGATCAATATCTTTAACCGATAATTTTAAAATATTCTCTAAAATATCCTGTGTATGGCTTCCGACTTCACCACCTGGCCAATCAGTGCGCCCTGGTGTTTCAGAAAGTTTTGGGAGTATCGCCGGAATTTTTAGCGGCTTGCCGTTAATTTCAACGTGCTCAAACATACCGCGCGCATTGAAATGCGGGTCAGCAAACATATCTTCCACATTATAAATCGGCCCAGCGGGTACGCGTGCTTTATCTAGCAATTCCAAAATTTCTTCTGAGTCTTTACTTAAACACCAAGTCGCCAACGCATGATCAATTTCAGCTTCGTGAATAACGCGGCCAGCATTGTTACTCATACGCGGATCACTCGCCATTTCTGGGTGACCCGCAACTTCCATAAGGCGTTGAAAAATAGAATCACCATTGCCACCAATCACAACATATTTTCTGTTTTTGCAGCGATATGTATTGGTTGGAACAATTCCGGTGACTGTTGTACCGGATGGCTGACGAATAACACCTGCGCCTGAAAATTCAGGCACCACAGCCTCCATTAAATTAAACATAGATTCGTAAAGCGCAACATCTACCACTTGGCCATCGCCATCACTATTTCTTTCACGTTCAAGCAACGCCAACGCAATACCGAGCGCTGCATGTATGCCAGAAATAGTATCACCAATACTTAAATTGGGGCGCACAGGCGCTTGGTCAGCAAAGCCATTTACATAGCGAAAACCACTCATACCTTCGCACACAGAGGCAAACCCAGGCTTGCTGGCGTAAGGCCCAGTTTGGCCGTAACCGGAAATGCGTGCATAAACCAATTTAGGGTTGGATTTTTTTATTTCATCCGGCCCCAAGCCCCAGCCTTCCATAACACCGGGGCGAAAGTTTTCAATCACTACATCGGCAGAATCAATTAACTGCCGTGCGATTGCTTGGCCTTCAGATTTTTTTAAATCGAGCGTGATACTTTTTTTGTTGCGCCCAATACTGCGCCACCAATGCGATGTACCGTTTTCCAACACACGCCAACCGCGAATAGGGTCGCCTTCTGGCGGTTCGATTTTGATAACTTCTGCACCAAAGTAAGCGAGCATACAGCCCGCAAAGGGGCCAGCAAGCAACTGACCGATTTCGATAACCCGAATGCCATCTAAAGGGCGACGAGAGTTTTTCATATTAATTCCTCTGTAGTCCCTCCCTTTAGCAAAGGGAGGTTAGGAGGGATTTAAAATCTCCCCCAGCCCCTCTTTTTCAAAGAGGGGAGTTAATAGTTAGAATGATCTTCCCAATATGCTGACTCGATTCCATTCGTTCATGGGCTTTTGCAACCTCCGCAAATAGGAACACTGAATCAATCATGGGTTTTATCTTTTGTTGGTTTAGCAGCGGCCAAACCTGTTGTTTTAATTCTTGAGCAATACCCGCTTTAACATGCGCTGATTGTGCGCGCAGTGTTGAGCCTGTAAGCGTTAAGCGCTTTAACATCAGCGGCATTAAATCCAATTCGGCTTTGCTGCCATTTAAAAATGCGATGTTAACTACACGTCCGTCTTTAGCGGCAGCTGAAAAATTACGCTGAATATAATCGCCGCCTACCATATCCAGAATCACATTGACTCCCTGCCCTTGGGTTTTCGCTTTTATCTCGGCCACAAAATCCTGTTCTCGATAATTAATGGCAACTGCACCGAGTGATTCAATCGCGTTGCATTTTTTGGCTGAACCCGCCGTCGCAAAAACCTGTACGCCGAAAGCAGCTGCCAATTGAATTGCAGTTGTGCCTATGCCGCTAGTGCCGCCGTGAATTAATAAAGTCTCACCCGCTTTTAATTGCGCGCGTTGGAAAAGGTTGTGCCATACGGTGAAAAAAGTTTCGGGTAATGCAGCAGCCTGAACAAATGAAAAATTATCGGGTATAGGTAAACATTGTGCTGCAGGCGCGACTGCATACTCAGCGTAACCGCCGCCGTTCACTAGAGCACAAACTTTATCGCCAATTTTCCAATCAGTTACATTTTCACCAAGCGCTGTAATTTCACCAGCGACGTCTAAACCTAGAATGGGTGATGCATCGGCAGGTGCGGGGTACAAACCTTGGCGCTGTAAAATATCGGGGCGATTGATGCCAGCGGCGTGAACGTGGATTAAAACTTCGCCGAATTTTGGAGCTGGGATTGGAGAATCGCCAACTTCTAGCACATCGGGAGCACCGAAACTTTTTATTGTAATGATTTGCATAGGTTTGCCTGATGTTACTCGAATAAGCATTGCTACATTAAAATAGTTTTCTGCGTTGCTTGTGTTGGGTTACGGCGCTCGTTGTACTCGCGCCTAACCCAACCTACGTTTGCAACAAAATCTGGCGATGAAAAATCAAGGTTCTAATCGTTCAATCGTCCAGGAATTATCGGGCTGTAAATTGTATTGAAAACGATCATGCAATCTTGCAGCGCCGCCTTGCCAGAATTCTATTTGATGGGGTTTTACGCGGAAACCACCCCAAAAATCGGGCACAGGAATTTCGCCTTTGGCGAATTTATTTTTCATAGTTTCAAACTGTTGTAATAACAAGGCGCGCGATGAAATCGGGCGGCTCTGTTGCGATGCCCATGCGCCGAGTTGGCTATCGCGCGGGCGCGTTACAAAATATTTTAGAACGTCTGCGGTAGAAAGTTGTTCAGCTAGGCCGCAGACTTTCACTTGACGCTCTAAAAAGTACCACGGAAAGTGCAAACTAATTTTAGGGTTTTGTTTTAAATCTTGTGCTTTGTGGCTGTTGAGGTTGGTAAAAAAAACAAAGCCGCGATCATCTAACTGTTTGAGCAATACGATTCGCTGCGAGGGCTGGCCACTAGCATCCACGGTTGCAATGGTCATTGCATTGGGATCGGGAAGTTGTGCATCCACGGTTTGTTGCATCCAGCGATTAAATTGTTCTATGGGATTTTCATGTAAATCCTCGCGCTCTAAACCACCTTTGGTGTATTCCGTACGTAGACTTTGTAAATCGAGTGACATTGGGTTTTCCTCAAAAACAATATGTTCGCAGTCTACTGTTCAGCAACAAAAAAGGCACTGATTTCTCAGTGCCTTCTTCATGTTACAGGGATTAATCACGCAACCCTGTTACAGTGCCAATGGTGTAATAGACCAAATGTTGTCAATAAACAAACCAGAGCGCTAATAAGTGCATGTAAGCCAGCATTTGCGTAGAGTGCATTGGCAACACCGGCCTGTCCCAAGGCAACACCGACTCCACTCATGGCAATTAACGCCCCCAATTGTTTACGACGAACTAATTCAATGCTTACGACCACACTAAACACAAATAGACATTGTTTTAACAGCGTTGCCCCCAGCTCATCGGCAGCAAGTACAGTCGCCGTACTTAACACCAAAAGGAGCACTGCGCATAAGATCACTTTGAGACGACTTCGCAAAAAGCGCACAGCACCTATGGTTAACATAATCACGATAGTAATTTTTAAAAATTCTTTTAACCCATTAAAGCTGACGGTTAACCAAGGGATATAGGTTGACCAATCTGCCGCGTAAATTGGCGGCGCTTCTTTGGAAGGAAATAGCAGATTAAGGGCGGCATACAAACCCGCTAAGAGAACAGCTAAAACAGTACCTAAAAGCAAATCGGTTTTAACACTTGCGTTAGCCAAGGGGCGCTCGGCATGAATGGCTTGCGCCATAAATAATAAAAGGATACCAACTGCACCAGCGCCCAAAAGCTTGCCGCCTAAGCTCATCCACAATTGTAAATTCCAACCCATGGTTGGTTTAAAACCACTAAAAGTACCGTCGAACCATAAAATACCCACCACGAGATTTGCACTCACGCAGAGTAATATCCAAGGTAAAGCAACTCGCACATTAATTTTACGACCCGTGTACTTACGGAAAAAAGTGCTTAGCGCCAAACCGGCCAAGATCAATACGGCCAAATCCGCTGCCATATTAAATGGCGTTTTCTTGGCATTTTTTTCTGCTTCTGCTCGCGACCATTTATCGGGCACATCGATTGTACGCACTGCACCCGTAATCTCATCACCACTTAAAGTTACGCGAATAATGGCTTGCCCATCTTTTTGATTAAAGGCCGCTTTGTCGATGTACTTAACCACCCAATCGCTGCGCGCGGGTCGCACCGTCTCTTCAACGGATTTCTCTTCTAATTGATTCGCGTTGCCCCATTGCTTAACCACTATCCAACTCAAGGCCGCAGCAGTAGCTTGCTCACGGCTTAGCTTAGCGCCCGCTCGACCTTCAGGCAGCGTGTGAGCTACATCATGGAGACTGCCATCAGCCTCTAGGTATACACTCCATTCTTCTGAGCGCTCCTCGGCAGGGCCATCAAACTTACGCCAAGTTACCTGCCAGAGCGGCTTATCCAAATAGCGCCCCACCAAACCTTCAAAAGTCTGTTTATCGGTTTCACGCCATACAAAATCCATGGGCTGACGCCAGCCGCTATGCGTCATTACGGTTGAGTGCCACTCTCCCTCAAGCTTGGTGCCATGCTTGAGCAATTCAACTTCCGCCATTGCTTTAGCTTGGGCGCGATCAATGGTGTATTGCGGCCAGTTGATTTCCGGCGGCTTACGCCAAGCCATAAGAATGGCGATAACCGCAATAATCACCAACGGAAGCCACAGCTTAATGCTGAGCGATACCGGCTTTATAGCAAGACTCTCATGAGCAAGAGAGGGATCTACAGGGATAGGCGCTTCATGAGCCTGATCTTCAGGGGTTAGTTCCGCAGGAACACCATTGCGCCACTCATCGGCCAAAGGAATAGCTGTACCTGACTTATAACGCGCCCACAGCAATATCAATAGCGGTGCCATACCGACCAGCACCACCAACATCTTATCAATCAAAAGACTGGGATCGTTGGATAAAAAGATTGGCAAGCTCATAAGCACAAGATCGTAGAGGAAGTGAGTCAATATACCCACCACTAAGCCAAAACGCAGATAAACCAAGCCGAAAGCAATCGCCGGAATAAATAACTCTACCAAACGGCTGTAACCGGGTAAGTTGGCGTAGTGAGCATGGCCACTGCCAAAGATAAGTGCTTGCAATACCAATGTCACCAGTATCAGTGGCGTGCGTATCCCAAAGTGTTTGCCAATAATCGCCGCTAACGCGAGAGGTACGGCGCGGAACAAACACTCCTCCCAAGTACCGGCTTGCAACGCTTGGAAGATTGGCCCCAAGGCGGGGCGCAAGCTAGCGAGAATATTGGGGTCTGTTAGGGTGTCTGTAGGTGACCACCAGCCAAAGTTTCTGCTCAACAGCTGAAAGGCCATTGCATAGAGCAAGAAAAAGCCTGCCCAACCGTAGGCACCCAAGACTCGCCCCATAGCCTCTGGCGAGGCTGCTACTGGCTTACGAAAGAAATCAAATAGCCGTGGGTGATGGGCAAAAGCCATACGCGATAAGCCTTCACCCACACAAAAAATCAACGCCAGCCCCAAGGTATAACCCAGCAATACCATGCCTGCACCAGCCACTTGCTGTAGCAAGAAATTATTGACAGAAACTGTGGTGGCGTAACTCATCCAACTCATCGGCAAGTTGCTAATTACACTTGCTGCAAGGCCCGTAGCCACAGTAGCTGCCAGTAAAAACGCAGGTTTCCAGCGCAATTGATGGCGTCTGTGCAACCAGATACCCCCGCCCACTAATCCACCTAAACCAAGTAAGCCCAGCATTAAATAATCGGCAACTTGTTTAATGTGGTTATTTACCGCGCGCATTTCGTCAAAGCGCTGATCAAAAGCTTCTGGAATATGACTCAGTGTATCTATGCCGACTAACTTATCGCCCGCCACTCTAACTACCACACGAAAGCGCGCATCTGCCAATTTGAGTGATTGGTGTTCGTAGGTAAAACTGTAGTCGGTTCGCCCCGTAGTTTGACGGCGCACAACCGTTTCAAACGGCTTGTAAGTATTAAAGCGATCTCCTAGAAATGCCTGCGCACCCTGCTCGGCAATAACACGCGCAGCGGCTTCTTCCAAGGCTGCGCCTGGTTCTTGATCGGGCAGCGTCAGCCAAAATGACAGGGGCACGCCCTTGGGGCTAAAAACGCTGGTCAGCTCTTTCTCTTGGCTCTCTGAAAACCTGCGCACTTTCCAATAGTGCGCCATAGCATCCACATTATTAACAATGGCTTGGTAAGCTTTTACCCCGCCGCCTTCCAGCTCCACATAGTTTTGCAAACCGCGATTGCTGATAAATACGGCGGCGCTACGCTCGGTTTTGAGATCGGGAAATTGTTTTTGCTGAAATTGTGCCGCAGCGGCCACCGCTTCTGTGCGCGAAAACTCGATATCGACTTTTAGCACCGGTATGCTGTTAAACATCAACTGAAATGCTGCCAAGCTAGCGATTAAGGCGGCAGCCAAATAGAGCGCCCACAAACGGCGCGATTGCAGTGTGAACACACTCATCTTCCTTTGTCCTTTAGAGGTAGTCCCGCTCAATAAGCGAATGTATTTTGAGCGGTCAGGTTATTGTTATGATTTTCTTAGCCAATGTAAAAACGCCGAAGAATCGCCAAACTGAATGAGCGATACAGCAAACCCACGCGATGCTATAGCGATTCAATGCAAAGATAAAGTGTGTGATACGTGAATAAAAAAACGTATCCACGTATCAGAATTGAAGTCAGCAGATAAAATCTTTAGGCGCATTGTCAACTAACAGCTAAACTAGACATTAAAGAAATGTAATTTTATATGCCACTTTACTCAAGCTGAATCCATTGGGTATAAACGAGCGTATAGACAGTTAAGGTGTAAGCCTTAGTTTTCTAACTGAGTGTTATTATTTGCGTATGAAAGCTTCCGAATCCGTTGTAGGTATTATCCTCGCTGGCGGCCTTGCCCGTCGCATGGGCGGTGGTGACAAGTGTTTGTTACCTCTAGCAGGTAAAACCCTCTTGCAACGCACCATCGACCGCGCACAGCCGCAAGTAGAGCAGCTTCTACTGAACGCTAATGGCAACAGCTTGCGCTTTGCCCGTACTCGTTTACCCGTAGTGCCTGATGCGTACCCAAACAACTTGGGCCCCTTAGCCGGTATTCACGCCGGTTTTACGTGGATGCAAGCCAAAGCACCCAAGGCTGAGTGGCTAGTAAGCTTTGCTTCTGATACGCCCTTCTTCCCTGCCGATCTGGTCGAAAACCTACTTACAGCAGCTCAAACATCATCTAGCAAGCTTGTGGTGGCAGTTTCAAAATTGCGCGTGCACCCTGTATTTGCACTTTGGCACATATCACTAAAAGAACAGATAGAAGCTCAACTCGATGGTGGCGAAGCACCTCGCCTGCAAGAATGGATGACTGCGCAAAAGCCCACTCAAGTCGATTTTAATGCAGACGTTTACGATCCCTTTTTCAATATCAATACACCGCAAGATTTGTATGCCGCTGAGCCTATGTCCGCACTGGTAAAATAATCGCTTTAAAATAATCACATCTCAATAGTCAACTCACCGACACCACAAAGAACTTAATGTTATTCTGCGGCCAGCAAAATTTCGGAGTTTCTTATGTTTTTGTGGCGACCACTTTGCCTAGTGCAATTTCTCATGCTTCTAGCGGTTTTTATCTATTTAGGCCTAACCCCCAGCCCTCAAAACTCAGTACCCATGTTTAACGATAAATTAATGCACTTTACGGGTTACTTTATTGCCGGTGGCTCCATTAGCTTTGCATTTCCACTATGGAAAATATGGCAGCGTGCCAGTTTTTTAATTTTGTTTTCCGTTGGTATTGAAATAGGCCAGCATTTTATGCCGCCGCGCACTTTTGATTTTTTTGATATAGGCGCAAATTCTAGCGGTGTGGTTTTAGGGCTATTGGTAGTTGCGCTATTAACCAATAAGATTACTTGGTTTAGGTATCTCCGTTTTTGGCAAACCTAAAAATCCCTTTAAAAACACTTTAAAAACAAAAAGGCCAGCAATGCTGACCTTTTTTGATACGAAACAGACAACTTAGATTACAACAACAAACGACGCAAATCGCCAATAACACCGGTCAAGTAAGTCATAAATCGACCAGCATCGGCACCGTTCACTGCACGGTGATCGTAAGACAATGACAGTGGCAGCATATTGCGTGGAATAAACTCTTTTCCATTCCAAACAGGCTTAATTTGCGCACGCGACACACCGAGGATACCTACTTCAGTCGGCGCGCTAACCATTGGTGTAAAGCCGTTACCGCCCATAGCACCAAGACTAGAAATGGTAAAGCAACCGCCCTGCATTTCTGCGGGGGTCAACTTGCCATCGCGCGCTTTTTTGGCGAGCACGTTGATTTCATCCGCTAATTCAAACAAACCTTTTTTATCAGCGTTGCGAACAATCGGCACCAACAAACCGTTGGGAGTGTCTACCGCGATACCAATGTGTACAAACTTTTTGTGCACGATACTTTCGTTGTCTTGATGCACAGAAACGTTGAAAGAAGGTTCAGCAACCAAAGCAGCTGCAACGGCTTTCACAATGAATGGTAATGGAGTCAACCTGCTACCGCGCTTTTCAGCTTCGGCTTTCATGCTGTTGCGGAAAGCTTCGAGATCAGTGATGTCAGCGTCATCAAATTGGGTAATGCGCGGAACATTCAACCAACTACGAGTCATTGCATCGGCAGTTAGCTTCTTGATCTTGCTCATTTTGACGATTTCAACTTCGCCAAACTTGGAGTAATCCACCACTGGAAGAGCAGGAATACCTGAACCACCGCCAAGCGATACACCAGACTGAGCAGCTTGAACAATCGGCTTAACGTAGCTGCGAACATCGTCTTTCAGCAAACGGCTACGTGGGCCTGAACCACTTACTTTGCCAAGGTCTACACCGAGCTGACGCGCGAGTTTACGTACCGCTGGGCCTGCGTATACATCGCCAGTTTGTACAACATCTTCTACTACAGCAGCTTTAGGGGCTGGCGCAGCAGCGGCTACTGGAGCCGATTCGACTTTAGCGGGAGCAGCAGGTGCAACGGCCGGTGCCGGTGCGGCAACCGCTGCGCCACCCGCGCTAGCAACAACAGCAATTGCAGCGCCTTGAGAAATTTTGTCGCCAACATTCACCGCGATACTCAATATTTTACCTGCCGTTTCCGCAGGGATTTCCATGGACGCTTTGTCAGTTTCCAATACGATTAAGGTATCGCCTTGAGCAACTTCATCGCCTACTTTTACACTAATTTCGATAACTTCAACGGCTTCTGCACCGCCAATATCCGGTACGGTCAGAGTCACTTCTGCACTGGCAGCCGATACTGGGGCTGCAACTGGCGCAGGCACAGCTACCGGAGCAGGAGCAGGTGCCGGAGCAGCAACCTCAACGGCACCCTCAGCTTCAACCTCAACCAAGGCAGCACCTTCAGACACTTTATCGCCAAGGTTCACTTTTATAGCGACAACTTTACCGCCCACACTCGCAGGAATTTCCATTGACGCTTTATCAGTCTCAAGCACAACGATCGAATCGTTTTCAGCAATTACATCGCCTACTTTTACTGAAATTTCAATTACTTCAACGCCTTCTGCGCCACCAATATCCGGGACTTTAATTGTTTGAATTGCCACTGTTTATCCTCACTGAGATGCGCTCTTTATAAAGAGCCTATAATCGATCAAATTGTATTCAATACAAACGTAAACCGCCCTCCTTGTGGGAGGGCGGTTTGGTTTTAAACGCTCATTGGATCCGCTTTGCTTGGATCAATGTCAAACTTCTTAATTGCTTTAGCAACTACATCGGCCTTGATCTTACCTTGGTCGGCCAAGGATTTAAGTGCAGCGACTACGACGAAGTAACGGTTAACTTCAAAGAAATGACGCAATTGCGTGCGAGTATCGCTGCGACCAAAACCTTCAGTGCCCAACACAGTATAGGTGCCAGGAACATAAGCACGCAGCTGTTCGGAGTAGGTTTTCAGGTTGTCGGTTGCAATTACAAATGGGCCATCACGGCCTTCTAACTGCTGAGTGATATAAGGCTTACGTGCTGCAGACGTTGGGTTCAACATGTTCCAGCGGGTTGCACGCTGACCATCGCGGGTCAATTCGTTCACGCTGGTAACGCTCCACACATCGGCTTCAACATCAAAATCTTTACGCAGAATTTCAGCAGCAAAACGCACTTCACGCAAAATGGTGCCAGCGCCCATCAATTGCACGCGGTTTTTAGCTTTGCCAGTACCCTGCTCCAACAAATACAAACCTTTAATAATGCCGTCCTCAGAGCCAGCAGGCATTTCAGGGTGTTGATAGTTTTCATTCATCAAAGAGATGTAATAGAACATATTCTCTTTGTCGTGATACATGCGTTTAATGCCGTCTTGAATAATCACCGCTAATTCATAGGCGTAGGTTGGGTCATAGGTGCGGCAGTTAGGAATAGTGTTCGCCATTACGTGGCTGTGGCCATCTTGATGCTGTAAGCCTTCGCCATTCAAGGTCGTACGGCCAGCCGTTGCACCTAGCAAGAAACCGCGCGCTTGCGAGTCACCCGCCGCCCACGCCAAGTCACCAATCCGTTGGAAACCAAACATGGAGTA
>SXGR01111001.1_pt1 | contig 18620 bp, 16 predicted proteins | sample 3174711 | NCBI WGS metagenome assembly SXGR01 (sample SAMN11356860, study PRJNA531348) | freshwater metagenome | isolation source: freshwater sample F1-60 | place: China: Fuxian Lake, Yuxi | collected 2017-12-25
GCGCCGGCGCGGATCAGCATGCCCAGGCGCGTGCGCACCACGACGTACCAGAGTCCCGCCGCCACCGCGAGGCCGACGAAGATGATGAGCATGCGGTACAGCGGGTAACGGAAACTGCCCGCGATCTCGACGTGGCCCTGCAGGTACGCCGGCAGCGAGCTGTAGATCGCCGCCCGGCCCCACAGCATGGCCACCAGCTCGTTGAAGATCAGGATCAGGCCGAAGGTGGCGAGCACCTGGTCGAGGTGGTCGCGCTCGTACAAGGTCCTGAGCGCCACCAACTCGGTGACGATCCCCACCAGCAGCGTGCCGGCCAGCGCCAGCGCGACGCCGAGCACGAACGAGCCAGTGGCCTGGAAGAAGTACGTCGCCAGGTAGGCGCCCACCATGTACAGCGCACCGTGCGCGAGATTGACCAGGTTCATGATGCCACACACCAGCGTCAGGCCGGCGGCCATCAGGAACAGCATCACCCCCAGCTGCAGGCCGTTCAGGATCTGTTCGAGTATGAGGATCATGGAAAAAAAGGGGCGCGGTCGCCCGCGCCCCTGGTTCGGCTACGGGGTGCGCCTCACCACTTCATCGGGCAGTCCTTGTAGAAGGCGTCCTTGTGGTTGGTGAACACCGTCTTCTGGATCTCCATCACCGGGTCCTTGCCCGCCTGTCCCGCCACCGCCTTGAGCAGGTAGAAATTCTGGATCGGGTGGTGGTTGGTGTTATAGCTGAACTTGCCGCGTGTGGAGGCAAAGTCCGCCTTGCGCATCGCCGCGATCATCCCCTTCTGGTCGGCCAGGTTGCCCTTCACCGCGCGCACCGCAGAATCGATCAGCATCATGCCGTCATAGCTCTGCGCGCCGTAGAACGACGGCAGCCTACTGCCGTGCTTCTTCTGGTAGTCGCCGACGAACTTCTGGTTGGCCGGGTTCTTCAGGTCCGGGCTCCAGTAGCGCGTCTCGATCTGGCCCAGCGCGGCGTGCTTGACCGCGGGGATGGAGAGCTCGTCCACCGTGTACACCGAGTACAGCGGGAACTGGCCGCGCAGGCCGGCCTCGGAATACTGGCGCAGGAACGAGATGCCCATGCCGCCGGGGTAGAACACGAACACCGCCTTCGGGTTCTTCGAGCGCAGCTGCGAGAGCTCGGCCTGGTAGTCGGTCTGGCCCAGGCGCGTGAACACCTCGTCCACGATGCGGCCCTTGAAGTAGCGCTTGAAGCCGTTGACCATGTCCTTGCCCGCGGCGTAGTTGGGCGCCATGACGTAGATGTCGTTGAGACCGGCGTCCTGCATGTACTTGCCCATCGCCCCGGGGGTCTGGTCGTTCTGCCAGGAGGTGTTGAAGTAGCGCTCGCTGCATTCCTTGCCCGCGAGCTGGTTGGGGCCGGCGTTGGTGCCGATCATCAGCGTGCCCGCGCCGGTCACCGTGGGCGCCACCGCCAGCATCACGTTCGACCAGATCACCCCGGCGACGAAATTCACCTGGTGCTTCTTGAGCATCTCGTCGGCGATCTGCTTGCCCACGTCGGGCTTGACCTGGTCGTCGCCGTAGATGATCTCCACCGGCAGGCCACCCATCTTGCGGCCCAGGTGGTCCAGCGCCATCTCCACCGAGTTACGCATGTCGTTGCCGATCACCCCCTGCGGGCCCGACAGCGTCGTAATGAAGCCAATCTTCACCTTCTGCTGCGCCAGCGCAGGCGCAGCGGCAAACAGACCCGCAACCAGGCTCGCCAGAACAGCCTTATGCAATAGGGTTCTCACGGTTTTCTCCTTTAAAATAGTAAGATAAGTATAGACTAGGAGGCCATGAAGCGCGAAAACGTCATTGGCCGGGCCAACGTCGAGGACACCCCTGAACTCAAGGCCTACTACCGGGACCTCGAGGCGCTCGAACTGGGCGCGCTATGGAACGTCGCCAACAACATCGAGCCCTGGTACCCTCAGCCGAAGTCCGTCCCGGTGCACTGGAAGTGGCGCGACGTGGAGCCGATGGTGCGCCGGGCGGCGCAGCTGGTCTCGGCCGAGAAGGCCGCGCGCCGCGTGGTGATGCTGGTCAACCCGGGCCGCAGGGAGTGGAGCGCGGCGGCGGGATTGCTCTACACCGGCGTGCAAGTGATGAACCCGGGCGAGTTCACGTCAGCGCACCGCCACCAGGCCTCGGCGCTGCGCTTCATCATGAAGGGCCGCGGCGCCTACACCGCGGTGGACGGCGAGCGGCTCAAGCTGGGGGCGCGCGACTTCGTGCTCACGCCCAACGGCACCTGGCACGACCACGGCGTGGAGGCCAGCGGTTCGCAATGCGTCTGGCAGGACGGGCTGGACATCCCGCTGATGAATTCGCTGGACGCGAACTTCTACCAGGTCCACCCGCAAACGGTGCAAACGCCCGCCCCGCTATCGAGAGACAACTGGACCAGGCCGTATTCGCCGGTCTTCCTCTACAAATGGGACGAAAGCTACGCGGCGCTGAAGCAGGACGGCGCCGTGCACGAGTACCGTAATCCGCTTACGAACGGGCCGGTCATGCCGACGATGGGTGCGCGGCTGCAACTGCTGAAGAAGGGAACCGCCGGTGATCCCGTACGCCACACCGGCAGCGTCATCTACCAGGTGGCTTCGGGCAGCGGCTGGTCCGAGGTGGGCGACCAGCGCTTCGAATGGCAGGAGAAGGACATCTTCTGCTTGCCGTCGTGGGCCACCTACCGCCACGGCGCGCACGAGGAATCGGTGCTGTTCTCGTTCAACGATTTCCCGGCGATGCGCGCCCTGGGCCTGTACCGGGAAGACTGGGAGATCCGGGCCTGACCGCCGCCGGCCGAAGGTCCCGCACGCTGAGCATCAGTATGGGCAGGCGCGCAGCCATCGCCTCGGGCCTGTTCGGCGTGCTGGGCCTGCTCGGCGTGCTGAGCGTGCTAGCGTAGCTCTGCTTCCAGTTCCCCGACCTGCTGGTGACCAGGGACACGTTGCCGTTCTACAAGTCCAACCTGGACCTTTTCCGCGGCATCCTGTGGACCAGTATCGTCGCCACATTTCTCTTGGGTGCCGCCAGTCTCATCCTGCTGCGTCGCCCTCCCGATGCGCTTCATCGATTCGGTGAAGACTGGCCCCGCGAAGGTCAGTGACGGCCTGGACTATTTCGTGCTGGAGCTGCTGGTGCTGGGCCTCGTCTTCATCCCGCTGAGGGGCATATTCGGGCTGCGCCGGCAACGCCTCCGGCCCGCGGTGGTAGTCCATGCAGATCTCGCGCGGGGCGAGGTGCGCGAGGAACCGGTCGTCGCCGAGCAGGTGATACTCCGCGCCCTCGCAGTCGAGCTTGAGCAGTTCCACTGACTGCGGGAGGTGCTGCAGCGTGTAGGCCAGGCCCTCCACCAGGGACTCTTGGAACAGCGCCCTCGAGCGCCAATAAACCCGAGCGCGGCGCACGCGCTCTCGCAGCGTCATCGGCATTCGTACTGCATGATGGGTCGAGTCTCTGGCACAGCGCGCTATCCGGCGCAGATCCTGGGCAGGATCTCGCTGATCGATCCCGGCAGGACCGCATCCGCAATGTCGTCCATCGCGGTGGGCTGCGCATTAATGATGGCGACCTTCGCCCCCGCCGCCTTCGCCGCCGGCACCGCGCCCGCCACCGGGTAGACCTGCAGCGTCGAGCCGACCGCCACCAGCAGGTCTGCCTGCGCCGCGACGGTCATGGCCCGGTCGATCACCTCCGGAATCAGCGCCTGACCGAAGGAAATCGTGTCGCTCTTCAGGATACCGCCGCAGGCAAGGCAGGGCGGATCCGCCTCTCCAGCCCGGACGCGCTCCAGCGTCTCCAGCATCGGGCCGCGCCAGCCGCAGCTCATGCACACTGCCTTGCGAACGGTGCCGTGGACCTCGATCACCTTGTCCGGCGAGTTGCCTGCGATCTGGTGCAACTCGTCAATGTTCTGGGTGATGAGCGCGTGCAGTTTGCCGCGCCGCTCCAGATCCACCAGCGCGAGGTGTCCGACGTTGGGCTTCGCCTGCCAAGTCGAATGCTCCAGGCGGGATTGCCAGGCCAGCCGCCGCACCTCGGGATCAGACATGTAATAGCGGATGTCGGAGAGCTTTACCGCCTTCGGATTGCGCGTCCACAACCCCTGCGGGCCGCGGAAGTCCGGAATCCCCGAATCGGTTGAGATGCCGGCGCCGGTCAGAACCACGACCCGCTTCGCCTCCTTCACCCAGCGCCACACTTCTTCGATCATCGTGCCGCCACCACTTTCGCCATGAATTTCGGTGCCATCTGCGTCAGGCGCGCATCCGACAATCGGCCGCTACGCGTCATGTAGTCATAGGCGAGGCCGACGGCATCTAAACGCGCCATCTTCTCCGGAAACTTCTCGTACCAGTAAGAGCTCTGGTTGGCAGCGGCATACAGCTTGTCCACCACCGGACGGCGAATGCGCTCGAATGCGGCCAGCGCGGCAGGCACGTCCTCGCCCGTCTCGCCGAAGGCGCGGTCCAGCGCGATGGCGTCCTCGAACGCCGCGCGCGTGCCCGACCCGATGGAGAAGTGCATGGTGCGCAGCGCGTCACCCAGCAGAACCGTATTGCCCGCGCTCCAGTGTCCGTTCGACAGCAGCGGGAAGCGGCGCCAGACGGACTTGTTGGAGATGAGCGGCTGGCCGCCCAATTCGGCCGCGAACACCCGCTCGCAATAGGCCCGGGAGTCCGCATCCGCCATCCTGCCTAAACCGGCCCGGTGGAAGGTCGGCTCATCGCACTCCACCAGGAACGTGCTCATCGCCGGCGCATAGCGATAGTGGTGCGCGACGAAGGCGCCGGCGACGTTCTCCCGGAACGTCAGCGTCAGGCAATCAAACGGCTGCTCGACGCCGTACCAGGCGAACCGGTTGCCCAGCCACTCGGTGCGTGTGCCAAACTCGCCTTCGCGCCCGGCCCGCAACACGGAATTCACGCCGTCGGCCGCCACCACGAGATCCGCCTCTCCGAGGTCGGCGGCGGAGGCGATGCTGCGGCCGTGGTGCAGCGCCACGCCCGCTTCCCGGCACAGGGGCTGTAGGAACTGCAGCAACTCGAGGCGCCCGATGGCGGAGAAACCGTTGCCGTCGATCTCCACCACCTGATCGCGGTGCACGATGCGCTGCATCGGCCAGGCTTCCATGCGTGCGGTCAGCAGGCGGTGCAGATCCGGCGCATCACGCTCGAGAAACGCGAGCGCGCCCTCGGAGAACACCACGCCGAAGCCGAAAGTGGCGCCGGGCGGGTTCTGCTCCACCACGTCCACGTGCCAGCCGGGATGGCGCCGCTTCGAGAGCAGCGCGAACAGCAAACCGGCGGGCCCGGCGCCGGCGATCGCGATTCTCACGCAGGCTTCTCGCAGGCGGATGCGGGCTTCGCCTCCGCCGCGTTCGCCGCCTCGTCCTCCCGCAGCGTGCGCGCGAACTGCTCGCGCAGTTCGTTGGACACCGACACCTTCTGGTCGGCTTCGTCCTTGTGCACCGCATAGAGCTTCGCCAGGACCACGTTGTCATGCTCAGCGAAGCTCTGTGCGGCGCGCGCCGCCCGCTCCGCGTTGCCGACCACCGCCGCCAGCGCCGCGCGTCCCAGGGCCAGCGCCGACAGGAAGGTCTCGCGCTCGACAATCTCGACGCCGATGTCGCGGAGCTCGAACAAGTGGCGCATGTCGCGTGCGCGGGCGATGACGCACAGGTTGGGGAAATGCTTGATTGCTGTCCGGGCCAGGTGTGACGTGGCGTCCGGATCGTCCAGCGTAATGATGAGGAATTCCGCCCGCGCCGCTCCCGCCGCCTCCAGCAGGTCGAGGCGGGTGGCGTCGCCGTAGAACACGCGAAAGCCGAAGCGCCGCGATTGTTCGACATGGTCCAGGTCGTCGTCGAGGATGGTGGGATCGTGGCCGGCGCCGTGCAGCAGGCGCGCCACCACCTGACCGACGCGCCCGAGGCCAGCGACGATCACCTTGCCCTCCTCGGGCGTGTCCTCGGTCTCCGCCGGCGCGTCAACCTTCAGGCGCGGCAGGATCACCCTGTCTTGCAGGATGAGCAGGAACGGGGTGCTCAGCATGGACAGGGCCACCGCGAGCGTGATCGCCTGCGCGGTTGCAACGGGCAGCACCTGCTGCTGCACGCCCACCGTGAGCAGCACGAAGGCGAACTCGCCGCCCTGCGCGAGGAGCAGGATGAACAGCGGGGTTTCCCCCAGCGGCAGCTTCGCCGCGCGGGCGATCAACCACAGTATGGCGCCCTTGATCGCGAACAGGCCGACGATGATCCCGAGGATCAGCAGCGGCTTGCCGAACAGCAGGCCAAAGTCGACGCTCATCCCGACGGCGACGAAGAATAGCCCCAGCAGCAGGCCCTTGAAGGGCTCCACCGCCGCCTCGATCTCGTGGCGGTACTCGGAATCGGCGAGCAGCACGCCGGCGAGGAAACTGCCTAGCGCCATGGACAGCCCCGCCTTCTCGTAGGCCCCGGCGATGCCGATCACCAGCAGCAGAGCGAGCGCGGTGAAAATTTCGCGCTGGCGCATCCGCGCCACGTAGCGGAACACCGGCCGCATCAGGAAATGGCCGCCCACCAGGGTGGCGCCGATCACGCCCACGGCGAAGGCGAGCCCGCCCCACGAGAAGCTCGAGCCCGCCCCGGCGGCGCCCAGCAGCGGCAGCAGCGCCAGCATCGGGATCACCGCGATGTCCTGGAACAGCAGGATCGCGAACACCGATTGCCCGCCCTGCGTCTTCATGGCGCCGCGCTCGGTGAGCGGCGCGAGCGCGAGCGCCGTCGACGAGAGCGCGAGGGCCATCCCTGCCACCACGCCCACCCGCCAGTCCACGCCAATTGAGAATCCTACCGCGGCGATGAGCGCGATCGAGCCCAGCACCTGGGATGCGCCCAGCGACAGCAGTCGCACCCGCATCTGCCACAGACGCTTCGGTTCCAGCTCCAGGCCGATGACGAACAGCAGGAACACCACGCCCAGTTCGGCGAAGTGGCGCACGTTGTCGACATTGCCGACCAGCTTCAGGCCGAACGGGCCGATGGCGACGCCCGCCAGCAGGTAGCCCGCCACCGCGCCTAGGCCGAGCCGGTGCGCGGCGGCTACGGCCAGCACCGCGGCGCCGAGGAAGACGATGCCCTGGATAAGGAATGAGCTGCCGTGTTCCATGAGTCGAGGCAAATCCTAATCTAAACTGCGCCGCAGTTTCCCATGAATGCCGCCAACGCCACGCGCCGAATCCTGCACATCGACATGGACGCGTTCTACGCCTCCGTGGAGCAGCGCGACGATCCGTCCCTGCGTGGGCGGCCCCTCGCGGTGGGCGGTTCGCCCGAGTCGCGTGGCGTGGTCGCCGCCTGCAGCTACGAGGCGCGCGCATTCGGCGTCCGCTCGGCTATGCCCATGGCCCGAGCGCTTCGACTGTGCCCGGAACTCGCGATCGTCCGCCCTGATTTCAACCGCTACCGAGCGGTCTCGCAGCAGGTGTTAGCCCTGTTCCGTGCCTGCACGCCGCTGGTGGAGCCGCTGTCGCTGGAGGAGGCCTACCTGGACGTGACCGAAAACGCCTGGGGAGAGCCTCTCGGCATGGAGGTTGCACGGCGCCTGAAAGAGCAGATCCACGACCAGTTGCGGTTGACCGCGTCGGCCGGCGTCGCGCCTAACAAGTTCCTCGCCAAGATCGCTTCAGGCTGGAAGAAACCCGACGGCCTGACCGTGATCGCGCCCGAACGGGTTGAGGCTTTCCTGCATAAGCTGCCGGTGGAGGCGCTCTGGGGTGTGGGGCCGGTGACCGCGGCCAAGCTCCGGCGGATCGGCATCGAGCAGCTGGTGCAGGTCCGGACCGCGGACCTTGCGCAGTTGCGCGCGGCGGTCGGCAACCAGGCCGACTGGCTGATGCGGCTGTCGCACGGCGACGACCCGCGCCGGGTGAATCCGGACCGAGCCTCGAAATCCGGCAGCACTGAGACCACCTATCCCGAAGACCTGACCGAGCTGCGCGAAGTACGAGCCGAAATGGAGCGCCTCGCGCGCAAAACCGCTGCGTGGCTGGAGCGCAAGCGGCTGGTGGCGCGCACCGTGACCATCAAGGTGCGCTATGACGATTTCTCGCTGGTCACGCGCAGCCATACCTCCACGATGCCCGGCCGGGAGGCGGACGATATCGCCTCGCGGGCAGTGGCGCTGCTGGAGCGGACCGAGGCGGGACAGCGGCCGGTACGGCTGCTGGGAGCGGGGGTCCATGGATTGATCCCGGACCGCGCGTAAGGCGGGCGCAGAAGGGGTCCAGATGTAACCGATCGATTACATTTACATCCTAAACAGGCCTGGGCTTAGTCAGGGGGTCGGAACTGAATGGGGGTGACGGTGGCGGTATCGCGAAACTCGATGGGTAGCCATGTGCAGGCAGATACGGATATCCAAATTTGAATGTTCGCAGCCACGGGTGAATGCCATCCTTGGCAGCGGCGTGCTGTGCAAACATCAAGTCGGGCCTTAGAAGGAACACGGATCCCCTATGCGAATTGAACATGAGAGCGCGACGCAGTGAAGGTCGCAAAGGCCCTTGGCGTCAAACTGCACGCGGAGGCCGCCTAGCTACCCCGGCAAGTAGCGCGCCGCCCTCGCCCTTCAGCGCAGCAGCAAGCGCGTCCGGCAGCGGCCTTTATGTAACTGATCGGCTACATCTGCAATTAGGATAGATTGCACGCCGCGCCCAGCCCTCCTGCCTACCCTCATCAACGTCAGACTCCCCATGTCCACCCCTGCTCCACACGTTCCGTACTTCTGCCAGTGGGAGTCGGCGGATGCTGCGGGCAGAATCATTGCAAGGGAAATGCGTCTTGTGGACGATCCGTTATGGCGGAATTCTGGCGCAACGTCGCCGCACGAATACGCTGAATGGGCGAATCACATTTGTGGAATGGCGTGTCTCAAGATGATCCTGGCCACAAGAACCGGGATCGTTCACCCAACCCTTGATCTTGCAAGGATGGCCCTGAAGTTTGGCGCCTATGTGATCAAGGACGGAACCATCCACGGGATGATCTACGCCCCATTCGTCCAGATGCTGAGCAGCCGGTTCGGCATCGCCGCCGAGGTTGTTACCGATGTCGCCGCCAGGGACCTGGCCGGGACCTGGGTGCCCGGCTCGCTGTTCCTGGCATCCGTGCACCCTTCCATCCGGTTGCAGAAGCCACCCCCACCCAAACGGGGCGGTCATCTCGTGCTGGTAACGAACGCGTCGTCAGGGAACCTGACCTTCCACAATCCCTCAGGTCACGACCCAGCGACCCAGCAGAATGCAAGGCTCGCGGTGAAGGTGTTTGCCGAGTTTTTCGCGGGACGGGGCGTTCTGGTCAGTCCTGCGCCCCAGAACACAAGCTAACTTGATCGGCACACGCTCTAACCCGGCAAGTAGCGCGCGGTCCTGATCCTCACTGCACGCATATCGTCGCCGCGCAATTCCTTCAGCGCATAGCCGGCGAAATCGTCGGCCACTTCCTTGCGCCAGTAGAGGTCCATATCCGTGTTGTCCATCGGTTTCGCACGGTTGGCCACCAGCGTCGCAGCCTCGGCGATGACCTCGTCGGTGAGCCGCTTGCCCTTCAGGAAGTGGCCCGCCTTGTCGACCCGGAACGGCCGCGAGGCGACTGCCCCCAGGGCGATGCGCGCGTCGGTAACCACGTCGCCGTCCATCTTCAGCGCGGCGGCGACGCCGAGGAGCGGGAAGTCGAACGAGCCGCGCCGGCGCAATTTCCAGTAGGTGCTCCTCCAGCCGCTCGGGATGACGACTGCGCTCAGGACCTCGTCCGGCTTGCGCGACAGGTAGTCGATGCCATCGTTCTGATACAGCGCCTCGACCGGGATCTCCCGTTCACCCGCTGGTCCCACCAGCTTCACCTTCGCATCCAGCGTGATCAGCGCCGGCGCGGTGTCGGTCGAGGACACCGCCACGCAGCGTTTGCTGGCGGTCGCCACCCAACACACGCTGCCGTCCTTCTTCAGGCAGTAGTCGATGGCCTTGCGCCATTCCTCGGTCTGGTTGTAGTAAGTGCAGCGCGTGTCCAAGCACAGATTGCCGCCCAGCGTCCCCATGTTGCGAATCTGCGCCGTGGCCACCTGGGCGGCCGCCTGACGCAAAGCGCTTGGCGTAGCCACATGCGCCACGACCTCGGCCAGCGTGAGCCCGGCACCGTAGCCGCCGTTCAGCTTGCGCAGTTCCGCGATACCCTTGAGCGACACCAGCACCTTCGGCGACTGGTGGCGCCGTTTCATGTTGGGCAAGAGGTCCGTGCCGCCGGCGACGAGCATGGCCTGCGGGCCCTCGCCCGCAAGGATCTTCACCGCCTCCGCGAGCGTGCTCGGGGCGCGATACTCAAACCATGGCAGCCGCAGCACGCTTCTCGCCTCCCTTGCGCGACTCGTTGCCGTCGCCGCCTTCCCAGGGCGGCAGCACGAAAATGGGTTCCGGATAGGGCACGGACGGGTAGGATTCCGGTCCGACGCGCGCCGCCTTGCCGGCGGCCTTCGCTTCCAGCGCGCGCAACACCTTGTCCGGCGTGACTGGAATTTCGTCGACGCGCACGCCCACGGCGTCGAAGATGGCGTTCGCCAGCGCCGGCATCACCGGTAGCAGCGGGCCCTGCCCGACTTCCTTGGCGCCATAGGGACAGTTCGGGTCGGGGTCCTCGATGAGGGCGACCTCGACCTCCGGCATGTCCAGTGCGGTCAGGCTTTTGTAGTCGAGCATGGAAGGGGCCCGGTGCACCAGCGCGCCCGAAAGTTTTTCCGGCAACCGGCGGAACGATTGCTCCTCCATCATCGCCTCGGACAAACCCATGTACACGCCGCCGATCACCTGCCCGCGTGCCAGCACCGGGTTCAGTGCCCGCCCGATGTCATGCGCGATCCAGATCTTCGGCACGTGGATCCACCCGGTGCGCTCGTCCACCTCAGCCTCGACCACGCAGGCGCTGAAACTGTATGCAGGAGACGGCCCCACCCCCGCGCCCTTGTAACGTCCCGGGGGCTTGGGCGGCGAATAGGAGCCGACCGCGGAAAGGGTACCTAATTGGGCCTCGGCCATGGTCACCGCCTCGACGAAACTCATCCCGGCGCCAGCGTTGTCCGCAGCGAACACCTTGCCCTGCGAGAACACCACGCGGTCGGGCAGCGTGCCCAGCGTCTCGCACACCGCAGCGGCCAGGCTGGCGCGCAGGCGCTCGGCGGCTTGCACCGCCGCGTTGCCCGCCATGATGGTGACGCGGCTGGAATAGGAACCCAGGTCCACCGGCGTGATGCCGGTGTCGCCGCTGACGACGCGCACCAAGCCGGTGTCCACGCCGAGCGTCTCAGCGACGATCGCGGCCAGCACGTCGTCCGAGCCCTGGCCGATCTCGGTGGCGCCGCAGTAGACCACCACGGTGCCGGAGCGGTCCAGCAGCACCTGCACGCCTGAGTGCGGCATTTTGTTCCAGTAGATCGCCACGCCGGCACCGGACATGTAGGTGCTGCAGGCGAGGCCAACCCCCCGACCTTTCTCGAGCTTGCCGTGCTGCGCCTTCCAGCTGGACATTTCCCCGACTTTGCGCAGGCAGTCCTCGAGGCCCGTGGAGCCGACGCGAAGCCAGCTCGCGGTCAGGTCGCCGGCCTTGGTCAGGTTCTTCAGCCGCAGCTCCAGCGGATCCATACCGAGCCGCTCGGCGATCTTGTCCAACTGCACTTCCTGGCCGAAGCGCGGCTGCGGTGTGCCATGTCCGCGCTTGGGGCCGCACGCGGGCTTGTTGGTGAACACCCGGCAGGCCTCGAACTTGAAGCGCGGGTAGTGGTAGGTCACCGGCGTCAGCACGCCGGTGTAGAAGGTACTGGCCGGGCCGTGCGAACCGTAGCCTCCGCCATCGAGCAGCGTCTGCAGGTGCATGCCGGTGAGCTTGCCCTCCTTGGTCACCCCGGTCTTCATCTTCAGCAGCACCGGGTGCCGGCCGCGGTGGACGTAGAACACCTCTTCACGCGTGAGACCGATTTTCACTGGGCGGCCGAGCACCAGCGCGGCCTTGCAGACCACGAACTCGTGGCCGCCGGGATCGCACTTGCCGCCGAAGCCGCCGCCGTTGGGCGTGGCGATGACGCGGATGCGCGACTCAGGCACCTGCAGCACGCGCGCCAGTTGCCGATGCAGGTAGTGCGGGTTCTGCGTCGAGGACGAGATCTGCAGCTTGCCGTCCTGGTCGAGGAAGGCGAGCGAGGCCTGCTGCTCCATGGGCAGGTGGGTGTTGCCCTCGTAGAAGAACAAATCCTCAGCGACGAAATCGGCGTTCCGCAGTGCCTCGTCCACATCGCCGAATTCGTAGGCCTGGTTGCGGTGGATGTTGCCCTGCTCGCCGTAGTCGTGGATGCGGGGCTCGGGGTGCTCCAGGCCGTCCTGCGGACCGCTCACCGGGCGCAACACCTGGTAGCGGACCTCGATCAGGGCCAGTGCCTCGACCGCGGCCTGCTCATCCACGGCGATTACCGCGGCGACCGGGTCGCCAACGTAGCGCACCCGCTCGCGCGCGAGCGGGTACTCGTCCACCGACACCGGCATGATGCCGAAGGGCACCGGGAAATCCTGTCCGGTCAGCACCAGCTTCACGCCCGGGTGCTGGCGCGCCTTCTCCGCGTCCACGGCTTCCACGATCGCGTGCGGGTGCGGAGAACGCAGCAGCTTGGCGTGCAGCATGCGCGGCAGGGCCAGGTCGTCGGCGAAGCGCAGTTGCCCAGTCACCTTGGAGCGAGCGTCCACCCGGCGGCGCGGCATGCCGATGACGTCGAGCCGCTTTTTCGTCTCGTTCATGGCCGCTCCCCGCGCAGCATAGTAGCGGCGGACTCAATGGCCTCGGTGATTTGCTGGTAGCCGGTGCAGCGGCACAGGTTGCCCGCGGTCGCCTCGCGGATCTGGTCGCGGGTCGGCGCCGGATTGCGCGCCAACAGCGCCTTGGCGGTCATGATCACGCCCGGGGTGCAGTAGCCGCACTGCGAGCCGCCGCAGTCGGCGAAGGCCGCTTGCAGCGGGTGCAGATCGGGTCCGCGCTGCACGCCCTCGATGGTCTCGATCGCGCGGCCGCCACACTCCAGTGCGAGCGCTAGGCAAGAGAGCACCGGTTGGCCGTCAACCAGCACGGTGCACGCGCCGCACTCGCCCAGTTCGCAGCCGTGCTTGGTGCCGGTGAGGCCGAGGTCCTCACGCAGGACTTCGAGCAGCGTCTTGTAGGGCGCGGACGAGACCGGGGCGGCCTCGCCGTTGACCTGCATTGTCAGGTGCACGCGTTCCGGGATGGCTGCCATCGCTCTCTCCGTTATTTGTTGGGACCCCAAACAAATCGCACTTTACTACACCGGCGCCCTTTCAACCAACCAGGTACGGCGGCCGGCTGTCACCGTCTGCCACCGCGTCGGCTTGGAGACCATGAATCGGGCGCTCGGCCGGCTCATACTCGTGCTGGAATTCCGCAAGATCGGGGGTCCCGTCAATTCCGTTATGCTCCCGCTTCCGTCGCGAAACCTGAAGGCGATGCGGATGATTAACAACATGGCTCGAATCACCCTTGAAGCGCTCACGCCAGTGATGCTCGCCGCCTGCGCCGAGTTGGAGCCAGTCCTGCGCGCCTTCGCGCCCGCGGCCCAGACTCCGGTCACCCTCGTGCACGGCAACGGCGACACCGCCGCGCTCTGGCACGCCACCGCCTAGCGCTTCGAGTCCAACAGCTGGCCGCGCGACTTGGCGACCGAGTTCGACAGCGAACGCATCGTCGTGCGCACCTGGCCGGCGAAGGAAGGCCATATCGTATTCGCCGAAATCTACTATTGATGACCGGCCTGGACGTCGCCTAGGGCCGGTTGATGTAACCGATCGATTACATCCTGGGCGGCTAGCGGCGCAGCTTAAAGCGCTGGATCTTGCCAGTGGCCGTCTTGGGCAGTTCTGCCGCGAACTCGATCCAGCGCGGGTACTTGTAGGGGGCCAGCTTCGATTTCACGTAGGACTGCAGGTCCTCCACCGAGGCCTGCTTGCCCGGCTTGAGCACCACGAAAGCCTTGGGCTTGACCAGCTTCTGCTCGTCCTCGTGCCCAATCACCGCGGCCTCGAGCACCGCCTCGTGCGACACCAGCGCAGCCTCCACCTCCGCCGGCGAGACCCAGTTGCCCGAGACCTTGAGCATGTCGTCGGTGCGGCCGCCGTAGGCATAGAAGCCGTCCGCATCCTGGGTGTACTTATCTCCGGAGCGGGTCCATTCGCCGACGAAGGTCGAGCGGCTCTTCTCGCGGTTATTCCAGTAGAGATTCGCGGCGGTCGGCCCCTTGATGAGGAGTTCGCCTAACTCGCCCGGCTTCACCGGATCGCCCTGCTCGTCCACCAGCTTTAATTCGTAGCCCGGCACCGCCTTGCCCGTGGTGCCGTAACGCAGAGCGCCGGAGCGGTTGGACAGGAAGATGTGCAGCATCTCGGTGGAACCGATGCCGTCCAGGATCTCGACGCCGGTCCGTTCCTTGAATGTCTTGGAGATCTGCGGTGGCAACGCTTCGCCCGCAGAAATACATTGCCGCAGCCTAAGCGCATCCTTCGCTGGGAAAGCCGGCGAGGCCAGCATGGCCGCGTACAGCGTCGGCACCCCGTAGAACAGCGTGGGTTTCCTTTCGGTCAGGCGCTTGAACACGGCGTCCGGAGTCGGCCGCTCGGCCATCAGCACCGTGGTCGCGCCGACCGCGATCGGGAAGGACAGCGAATTGCCCAGTCCGTAGGCGAAGAACAGCTTCGCGGCGGAGAACACCGTGTCCGCTTCGTTGTGGGCCAGCACGCCCTTGGCGTACAACTCCGCCGTCAACCGCATGCTGGAATGCACGTGCACCGTGCCCTTGGGCATCCCGGTCGAACCCGACGAGTAGAGCCAGAAGCAGGCGTCGTCGCGCGTCGTCGGCGCCGGATCGAGCGCGGGACTCGACTTGGCGAGCAGTTCCGAGAGCGGCGGCTTGAGGATGTGCTTCAGGAACGGCAGCTTGCCAACGCAAGGTTCGAACTGAGGCCACAACGGCGGGGAGACCAGCAGCGCCTGGGCGCGGCTGTCCGAGAGCATGTATTCGTAATCCTTGGGCGTCAGTAGCGTGTTCACCGCAATCGGCACGATGCCGGCCTTGATGGCGCCCAGAAACGCCACCGGCCAGTCGATGCCATCGTGCATCGCGATGAGGATGCGGTCTTCCATGCGCAGGCCGAGCGACAGCAGGTGGTTGCCGAAGCGGTTCACCCGGTCGGCGAGCTCGCCGTAAGTGCACTGCCCCGCGTCGTCGATGTACGCGACCTTGGCGGCGCGGCTGGCGTTCAGGTGGCTGAAGACAAGGTCCTCGGCCGCGTTGTACTGGCGCGGAATCTCGATGTTCCCTACCCTCTTCAATCTGAAATCCTGGCGATCCACTCCCTACCCCACTCCGCCGCCACTTCCTCAGGCAGCGTGCCCGAGGAAGCGTCGTGCTGCACGCGCTCGCCGATGCGCTGCGCGCCCAGCTCCGTCATCAGCTCGTCGAACTTCCTGCCACCGAAGTTGAAGGTTTCCGCGTAGGTCCGATCGCCCAGGCCAAACACGCCGTAGCGCACGCGGGACAGGTCCGGGCGCTTTGCCTTCAGGTCCTCGTACAACGCCTTGGCGTTGTCCGGGATGTCGCCCTGCCCGTAGGTGGAGGTGCAGACCAGGAACATGCCCGGCTGATCGAACACCGTCGCGTCCAGTTTATCCATCAACAGCGTGGCGACGGAGGTCTTGCCGTCATCCCAGGCGAGCTCCAGTTCCTGCGCCACGAGCTGGGCCGTGCCGGTCATGGTGCCGACGAGGATTTGGATCCGAATAGACATTCTTGACACCTATTATATTGCAGCCTACAATTTCGGTCAAGCATCATATTGCATGAACGCCCCTCACCCCCGTCCTGAGTTCCTCTACCTGTCCCAGCTGGGAGACCGGGTGCGCGCCTGGCGCGCGGGGCAGCGCATGACCCGCAGGGCGCTGGCGGCGGCTTCCGAGGTCTCGGAGCGCTATCTCGCGCAACTGGAGGCAGGTGAAGGCAACGTTTCCATCCTGCTGCTGCGGCGCATCGCGCACGCGATGGAAGTGCCGGTGGAAATCCTGGTGCGCGAGCACGATGCCGATCCCAAGCGCGGCCGGGTGGCGCTGGTCGGGCTGCGCGGCGCGGGCAAGTCCACCCTGGGCGCGAGGCTCGCGCAGACCATGGACGTTCCGTTCGTCGAACTAGATCGAGAGGTTGAACGCGAGGCTGGCGCCGGCCTGGGCGAAGTGTTCTCCATGTACGGCCAGGACGCCTTCCTCCGCTTCGAGCGCAAGGCCCTCGCCCGCGTGCTCAAGCAGCACCCGCGCGCGGTGATCGCCACTGGCGGCAGCCTAGTGAACGATCCTGAGACCTGGCGCATGCTGCTCGACAACTGCACCTGCGTCTGGCTCAAGGCCTCCCCCGAGGAGCACATGAAGCGGGTCATGGAGCAGGGCGACCTGCGCCCGTTCGCAGGCAAGATGCAGGGCCGCTTCACCGCGCTGGACGAAATCCGCCGGCTGCTCGCTGAGCGCGACGCGCTCTACGCCCGCGCCGACGCGACCCTGGACACCAGCGGCAAGCCCCTCAAGCAGAGCTTCTCCGAACTCAAACGCACTATTTCCGAAAGACAGCCAGCACAGCCATGATCCGGTTCGAAACCCAGCCCGAGAACTACAGCCACTGGAAGCTCGCCTTCGATGGGCCGGTGGCCACCCTGACGCTGGACGTGGCCGAGGACAAGGGCCTTGCCCCCGGCTACAAGCTGAAGCTCAATTCCTATGACCTCGGCGTGGATATCGAGCTACACGACGCGCTCAACCGCATCCGCTTCGAGCACCCGGAAGTGAAGTCGGTGGTGATGACCAGCGGCAAGAGCCGCATGTTCTGCTCGGGGGCCAACATCTACATGCTGGGCCTGTCGACCCACGCCTTGAAGGTGCACTTCGGCAAGTTCACCACCGAGACCCGGCACGGCATCGAGGAGTCCTCGCGCGATTCCGGCTTGAAGGTCCTCGCGGCGCTGAACGGCACCACCGCGGGCGGCGGCTACGAGATGGCCCTCGCCTGCGACGAAATCGCCATCGTCGATGACCGCTTCACCACCGTCAGCCTGCCTGAAGTTCCGTTGCTGGGTGTGCTGCCGGGCACCGGAGGCCTGACGCGGATCGTGGACAAGCGGAAGGTCAGGCGCGACCTGGCCGATGTGTTCTGCACCACCGCCGAGGGGGTTCGCGCCGATCGCGCGAAGGAATGGAAGCTGGTGGACCACGTCGCCAAGCCGCAGCAGTTCGCCGAGTTCGTGCAGAAGCGTGCGCTGGATCTGGCACAGCAGTCCGACCGTCCCGGCGGCCAGGGCGTGAAGCTGACCCCGCTCAAGCGCGAACTGGTGAAGGTAAAAGTCGACGCGGGGACCCGAACCGCTGAAATTACCGTGCATGCGCCGGAGAAGGCGCCCGCGAGCTTGGATCTGAGCGCTGACTGGTATCCGTTGCAGCTGGCGCGCGAACTGGATGACGCCATCCTGGACCTGCGCCACAACCACCTCGAGGTCGGGCTGTGGCTGCTGAAGACGCGCGGCAAGGCTGAAGAGATGCTGAAGGTGGACGCGTTGCTGGAGAAGCATGCGTCGCATTGGCTAGTGAGAGAAACAGTGGGCCTGTTGCGCCGGACCCTCGCGCGCCTGGATGTCTCGTCGCGATCGATGTTCGCAGTTTTTGACGGCGAATCCTGCTTCGCAGGAACGCTCGCAGAGCTCGCTTTCGCCGCCGATCGGAGTTACATGCTAGACGCGGAGCCCGGGCCATCGCTTACCCTTACCAAGGCAAACTTCGGGAGCTATCCGATGGTGAACGGCGATACGCGGGTCTCGGCGCACTACTGCGGTGAAGTTCCGGAGCTTCCGGTTGGTTCAGCCATCTCTGCCCGCAGGGCCGATGAACTGGGTCTGGTCACCTCCGCCCCGGACGACATCGACTTCGAGGAAGAAGTGCGCATCGCCATCGAGGAGCGGGTCAGCCTGTCTCCCGATGCCCTCACCGGCATGGAGGCGAGCTTGCGCTTCACTGGCAAGGAAAACATGGCGACGCGGGTGTTCGGCCGCCTCACCGATTGGCAGCACTGGCTCTTCATCCGGCCCAACGCGGTCGGCGAGCACGGCGCCCTGAAGGTCTACGGTACTGGCTCGAGGGCGAAATTCAACTGGGAGCGCGTATGAGCAACATGAACTACTCCGAGAAGATTCCGAACAACGTCAACCTCGCCACCGACCGCACGCTGCAGCGCGCGCTGGAGCACTGGCAGCCGAAGTTCATCGATTGGTGGAAGGGCATGGGCCCGTCCGACTTCCAGGGCGCCGATGTCTACCTGCGCACTGCGGTATCGGTGGACGCCGACGGCTGGGCGCAGTACGGCGCGGTGAAAATGCCCGACTACCGCTGGGGCATTTTCCTCGCCGACCCGGTGGCCGACCGCCGCATCGGCTTCGGCGACGCCATGGGCCAGCCCGCCTGGCAGCTGGTGCCGGGTGAGTACCGTTCCACCC
>SXGR01219967.1_pt1 | contig 18618 bp, 14 predicted proteins | sample 3174711 | NCBI WGS metagenome assembly SXGR01 (sample SAMN11356860, study PRJNA531348) | freshwater metagenome | isolation source: freshwater sample F1-60 | place: China: Fuxian Lake, Yuxi | collected 2017-12-25
CAATTTGGATCGCCACCAGTCACCGCAGTGCGCACCAATAAACTCATCGCAACAGTTCGTGCAACTTGCAGCGCATCCGATTGCGTCCGTCCTCCGTGGACTCTCACTAAACGTCTTGCCGGTGCCGGTGGGACCGATGAGCAGAACATTGCTTTTTTGAACTTCGACCTCGCTTTCGGTCGTGTTCGCCTCAAGGCGCTTGTAGTGGTTGTACACCGCGACCGCGAGCTTCCGTTTGGCTTGATCCTGCCCAACCACGTACTGATCAAGGAATCCCTTGATTTTCGAGGGGGAGGGGACGCCGGAATGTCCCCACGCAACAGGCTTGTTCTGCCCATTTTCGCGAATGATGTCCAAACAGAGCTTGATGCACTCTGAGCAGATGTAGACATTCGGCCCCGCAACGATCTTATCGACCTCGCGCTGTGGCTTGTGGCAGAACGAGCAGCTTAGCCCGGATGGATTGCTATACTTGCCCATGCGCTCCTCGACGGCCCTGTGCCACCAAGGACGATCATAGGCAGCCGCGGGCTCAGGGTCAATGGCGGATCCCGTTCTGTTCTGCCAGGAGGGTCAGCACTGGTGTACGATGGACGTGCAACCGCGGCGGAGTCACCGCATGGACTATTACGAGATCCTGGGCGTACCGAAAGAAGCGACGACCCAGGAGATCAAAAAGGCCTTTCGGCAGATCGCACGGGAGTGCCACCCGGATGTCACCGGCGATGATCCGACGGCGGCGGAGAAGTTTAAAGAAGCGCGCAAAGCCTACGAAACTTTGATCGATCCGGTCACCCGGTCTCGGTATGATCGGCGGGGGCAACGACGCAGCTTCGCAAAAGGCTCTTTTTTCGATGCTTTTTATCGGCACACCGCGGGCGCCGCCGAAGGCACGCCTGAGCCCGCAGGCCCGCGCAAAGCGGCTCGGCCGCCGAACGTCGGTGCGCACGATGCCGGAGGAACGCCGGGTCCAGACCGAAAGCAAAAAAAGAACCCCGCCAACGACTTGGACCTCGACGATCTGTTCAACAATTTTGGTGATTTTGGATTTGGTGGCGCAAAGGCGAAAAGCACGGGTTCTCCGGGGTCGTCGCGCGCGCCGGAATCTGCGCCGGAGCCCGGAGACGACGTTCGCATCGTGCTCGAGGTGGACGCCGGGATCGCGCGGGACGGCGGCACGGTGACCGCGCAATATTCGCGGTTACAGCGTTCGGATCGGTACAGTGGTGGCGGCGGCGGGGGGAGCCTCGCCCGCGTCAACGACATCGCCGACATTCGGATCATTCCAGGCACCCTCGATGGTGAGGTACTTACCGAGCGCGGTTTGGGCGATGCGGGCCTACACGGTGGCAGCTACGGCGATCTGATCGTGAGGGTGCGGTTGGTTGGCCGCGCCCCGGCGCCGCCTCCGGTTCCGGATCCACCGCCGGTCAGCGATGGTCAGGAAGAGAGTGTGGTCGTCGACATTTCGGTGGTGGAGGCGCTCCTGGGCGGGCGAGTAGAGGTCGACACACCGAGGGGAAGGGTGAGGTTGACGCTTCCGCCGGGGACATCGTCCGGTACCCGATTGCGCCTCAAAGGAAAAGGGAACGCTGGCGCAGACCTGTTTGTGGAAACGCGCATCGTCGTTCCGCGCGTGCTCGACGACGAAAGCCGCCGGCTCATTGAGGAATTCGCGCGATTGAACCCGGGAACTCCGCGAGAAGGCTAGTCTCGTGCCGCTAAATGGTCAAGCGGTTGACCATTTACGGGTCCACCGCCTTGCTTTCCGATCCTTGGGAGGCGGCTTCCAGCTCCTGTTCGATGTGCCGTCCGATCGGCTGCAGCTGGTATTGCCGCGCGATCACCGTGGCTTGCTCTAAGTCCGCAATTCCACCGGTTCTATCGCCGTGTTCGAGCTTCCAGCGGCCAAGCAACCAACGTGCGGTGGCGAGCGAGTCGTGGTTGGCGGAAGCTTCGGCCTGCGCAATCGACTGTTGCAAGCGTTCGAGTCCCGCCGCGACATCACCGCGTTGAGCGTCCAAATACCCGAGATAGGTCTCGTTCATCGCGATGCCGCGTTCCCAGCCGCTTTCGGTAGCGAGGTCGAGGCTTCGCTGAAAGGCTACATGCGCTCGGGCCCAATCGCCTCGTGCAAAGTGCACATCGCCGATGTTGTGGTGGTTGACGACTACTCCGCGGGTGTAGCCGATGCCCTCGCGCACTTCCAGGGCTCGACGGAAATTGGCGAGTGCATCGGAATAATTTCCGTTGCTGGTGTGCAACAGACCGATGTTGTTGAGAACCCGCCCCTCGAGAATGCGGTCGGCTGCACGTCGGGCCGCATGAAGGGCGCTTTCCAAAAGCGGAAAAGCCTGGTCGAAATTCCCTGCGCGAACGTGCCTGCCGGCGAGGCCCAGTCGGCAACGCGCTTCGGCAGCGGGGTGGCCGTCGCAACGGTGCAGGGCGTCGGTCCACAGGAGCTCGGCTTCGGCGTGTCGGCCCTCTTCCTGGGCGAGGGCGGCTTGGGCTTCCAGAGTTTCAATCCACAGATCGGCGGAGTCCTGCGGAGTGAGCTGTTCCCGCGCCTGAGAAAGGTGGGCATTGGCTAGATTGAACTTTGATTTTTGAACGTAAGCGCGCCCAAGTTCCACGTGCGCGCGCACTTCGACCCATGGAATACGCGCTTCGCTGGCGATGTCCAGGGCGACCTGCAAGGAGGTTTCAGCTTTGCGGGAATCGCCGAGCAGCCCGCACACGCGGCCCAGGTTCAGTGCAAGCATGGCTTCGCCCTGAACTCTCGCGTCCCAGGCTTCTGGGGTTTCGGGGACGAGGCGTATCCACGCCAGGCCTTTTTCGTAGCATTGGCGGGCTCGTTCCAGCGCGGAAGCGCGTTCTAAGCTCTCTCCCGCCTGATAGGCGTAGCGCGCGGCATCCAAGAGCCGACCCCCTTCTGCGCAGTGTTGTGCGAGGTTCTCGGCCAATTCCTCCTTGCGTTCGGGGTAGACGGTCTCGATCGCCGCAGCGGCCAGTCGGTGGTAGTCACGACGTTGAACGCCTAGAATTCCACGCAGCGTGACCTGACGAACCAACTCGGAAGCGAACGTCCAGTGATCGTGCCCGGTGGGGCTGCGCAGGATCAACGCATGCCCCATGAGATCGGTGATCAACGGCGTCGGATCGTCGATGCCCGCCGCTTGGGCCAAAATTCGCCCTTCGAAATGGGTGCCGAGAACCGCCGCAAGCTTCAAGGCGCCCTTGGAGGCGGGATCGAGTTTGTCGATCCGGGCGCCGACCAAACCGGCAAGACTGGCGGGCAACGTCTGTTCTTCAAGCGTGCGCACCAGGGACGCTACGCGATCTTTGGTGGCGATCGCCGCCTCATCGACAAGGAACTTTACCATTTCCTCGAGATAAAGGGGGTTTCCTTCGCAGGTTCGTTCCACGAGTGCGACGAGATTCGGATCCAATTCGTCCGCGTCGAGCATTCCTCGCATCAGGCGTTCCTGAGTCTGCGCAGGGAATGGGCCCAATTCTACCTTGGTGACGAGGCTTTCGAGATCCTCTGGCCACTCGCCGCGATGGGTGAGCAGGAGCAGCACAGGCAGAGAAGAGCAGTGTTGCAGTAGCTTCTTGAGCCGGCCGCGATGGCGGGTGGCGACGTGATGCAGCTCTTCCAGGGCGATGATCAACGGTTGTTCGCGGGCGAGGCCGGCGATCATCCGGCCGAGAGCCTGCCAGGTGTCGTCCGGATCGGCGAGGTGGTCCCTCAAGCCGAGCAGAGTGGCCAGGGCATCCATGTCATGCTTTGAAAGCCCCAGTTCAGTCAGGCGCCGCAATGCCTGCGTCAACGCCAGCCGATCTTGAGCATTCGGTACACCGAGCACGTCGCGAACCAGATCTCCGAAGGGGTCAACGCCGTTTTCGTTGTAGGGTAGGCAGCGTCCGAGGAAGATCGGCAAGTGCCGACGCTGCGCGCGATCACGGATTTCGCGTACAAGCCGGCTTTTACCAGTGCCTTCGTCGCCCAGCAAGACCAACGCGCGGCCTTTTCCGTGGCCGAGATCGACCAAGGCGTCGCGGATGACTTCGAGTTCATTGCCGCGTTTCAGCCAGGGACCCTTTCCAGTGGTGCGGATCCCGTGGCGCCGACCCTCGAGCATGTACGAAAAATCGGTAGGTCGTCCGCCGCGATCAGGTAGATCAGGGCCGCGTTTCAGGCGAAAGGCGCCCGAGGCGGCGCGGAGGATGCGCTCCGATACCAAGACCTGGCCATGATCGGCGATTGCCGACAACCTGCGCGCGAGGCGGGTGGTGTTGCCGCGGGATTCGTACCGCAGCTGCCCCTTTTGCGGGGTGATGGTGACCTCGCCGGAGTGCGCTCCGATCGCCAAATCGATGGAGAATCCCTTTCCGCGGAGATCGGGGGCGCGACGTTGGAGCTCCAACGCGCAATCGAGCGCGCGCGCCAGATCGTCCGCTCCGGTGCGGGGGACGCCAAACAGGATCAGCACTTGATCGTCGACCGCGCGCTGAACGGTCCCGCCAAACCGATCGACGATTCTCCGCATCCAACGCAAGAGTTGGAAGTGGTACTTGAACAGTGCGTCCGGATCGACCCGCGAGGACAGCGCCGTCAACCCGTCGACATCGAGCACCAAGACCACCACCGGCTTGTTTTCGACGTCCAAGCTTCGCAAAAAAGCGCTTGGCGGAGCGGTCGGCGTGAGGGTAACCCCCGATTCGAGGGTGGCGTCCAGGCGCTCGACATCGGCCACCATTCGGCGAAGATCAACGCTTGCGCCGGCTTCTGGCTCATCCGGAAACGCGCGGTGCATTTCAGCGGCGACCTCGGCGCGCCCGACGCGGTGCCCTTGGTAAAACAACCAGGCGCGAAGGTCTTCTTCGAGAAGGGCGGCGCTGGTGTACCGATCGTCGCGCTCTTTCGCCAAGGCCTTGGTGAGAATGGACCAAAGCCCAGGATCGATCGCAATCCCTTCCTCCTGGGGATGGGGGATGATTGCTTCCCGTACCCGCCGCAATTTCTCGGTGGGGTCGGGATCTTGAAAGAGTCGGTGGCCGACAATGAGCTCCCAAAGTACGATTCCCGCAGAGAAGATGTCGGTGCGATGGTCAACCTCTTGACCATTTGCCTGCTCTGGGCTCATGTAGGCGTACTTGCCGCCGCCGGGACGTCCAGGTTCGACGCCCTCTTGCGGCTGGGCGGAGTTGATGAGGCGGGCGATCCCGAAGTCCACCAGCTTGACTTCGCCGGCGAAGGTGACGATCAGGTTGTGCGGTGAAACGTCCCGATGGACCAAGCCTACCGAGGATCCGGATCCATCTTGGCTGCCGTGGGCGTACGCGAGGCCGCGGCACATCTCGGCGACGATGGCGACACTGATCGGCAAAGGAAGCCGCTCATCCATGGCGCGAAGCGCTTTGACCAGGCGGTTAAGGTCGCGCCCGTGCAGATGCTCCATGGCGATGTAGTGGCTGGTACCGACCTTTCCGAGATCGTAGACTTGGACCACATTGGGGTGATTCAGGTGAACGCTGATTTTGGCTTCGTTGATGAACATCCCAACAAAGCGGGGATCCTGCGCGAGCTCGGGCCGAATCCTCTTGATAACCAGCTTCTTCTCGAATCCCGCGACTCCGAAGCTCCGCGCGAGGAAAACCTCCGCCATTCCCCCGGTGGCGATCCGGTCCAGGAGTTCATACTTTCCGAAGGGTGCAGGCAGCTCCACGGGTCTCCCGATCGGGCGATCGGGTGTAGCGTAACCAATGAGGCCCAGGTGTGAACGTCAGACTGCAATCCATGGCGGCGATCGCGGGAATGTCCGCGGCCTTTGTGCTCGGCGTTTTCGTGGGGCAGTGGGGCACGCCTGCATCGGATTGGCCGGATTACTCCGCGGTGTACACGGAGCAGGCGCAGTCGGTGGTGGGCATTCGGGGCGCCGGAGACTCGGCGCCGCTGGGGACCGGATTTTCCATTTCGCCGACGCGGATCGTGACGGTTCGGCATTTGGTGGTCGGTGTGGACGAGGTCACTGCGCATACTCTCGACGGTCGGGCCGTGGAAATGCGCGTGGTCGGTACCGATGCACGCACGGATCTCGCGCTGTTGGAAAGCACAGTAGCGATTTTTACCCCGGTGAAGCTTGGAAATGCAGGCCCCGCAGTCGGCCAGACGGTGGCTGCCCTCGGGCATCCGTACGGGCTTGGGCATTCCCTCGCCGTGGGGACGGTTTCCGGGCAAAATCGCCGCATGGCGTCCTCGGATACGGAATTTCTGCAGCTCAACATTGGATTGAATCCGGGAAATTCGGGAGGACCGCTGTACAACTCGAACGGCGAGGTGGTCGGCGTATTGACGGGGTTACACGCCCAGGGACAAGCGATCGCCTTTGCGGTACCGGTGGAGGCTCTGGTTTCCGTGTTGCCGGCGCTGGAACAAGGCAGTCGGGTTTCTCGAGCGTTTCTTGGCGTTCGAGGGGAAGTCCGTGACGACGGCGTGGAGATTGCATCCATTATTGCTGCAAGTCCGGCGGCCAATGCGGGGTTGAGGGTGGGTGATCGCTTGTTGGCGCTGGGGGACCAGAAAGTAAAGTCCCTTGACGATTTGGCGCAGGCGTTGGACGCTGGAAATGGCGGAACTACCGTTGTTGCTGAGGTGTTGCGCGATGGCCAACCCTTGCGGCTGGACGTGGTGTTGGCGGATTGGGCTGAACATCCGGTGGTCACCGGCGGCATGACGCTTTCGCCGTTCCCGGGTTCGGGGGGCGAAGTGTTGGCAGTGAGGCCCGGATCCAGGGCGGAGAAGGCCGGGATCCGGCGAGGGGATCGGCTACGGGCGATCGACGGTCGGCCGGTGCAGGCGCCAGCCGATGTTTTGGAGCGACTGTCGGGAAGTGGTGCTCGATCGGTGGATTTGTGGCGTGAAGGTGTGGTGTTGACCGTTCAACTCTCGGCTCCGGGGTAAGCATGTGGTGGTTGGCATTGTGGGCTTGTACCGAGCCGATTCCTCCGAATGTGCTGTTGATCACCCTCGACACCACTCGGTTTGACGCGCTGGGGGCCTATGGCAATCCGGAGGGGCCAACGCCGAACATCGACAAGCTTGCGGCCGAAGGCACGCGGTTTGATCGGGCCTATACAGTGACCCCGCTGACGATTCCGGCGCATTCTTCCCTGTTTACGGGGTTGTTGCCGCCGCGCCACGGGGTTCAGGACAACGGCGATTTCTTCTTGGACGAGGGCGCCTTTACCCTGGCCGAAGCTCTAAAAAAGCGCGGTTACCGGACCATGGCCTCGGTGGGTGCTGAGGTGACTTCTCATCATTGGGGGTTTTCGCAGGGGTTTGACGCCTTTTATGACGACATGAACGATCCCGATCAGCCGAACCGTTGGCAGGTAGAACGGCCAGGATCGGCGGTGATCGCCGATGCGCAGCGGTGGTGGACGGAGAGTCCAGAGGACGCTGGCCCTTGGTTTGCGTGGGTGCACCTGTTCGACGTGCATCATCCATACGTTCCACCGGAGCCGTTCGCAAGCCAGCTTCCTGACCCCTATTTGGGCGAGGTGGCCTATGTCGATTCGTTGGTTGGGGAGTTGGTAAAGGGCTTGGAGGCCAGGGGAGAGCTGGAGAATACTTGGATCATCGTGATGGCGGATCATGGTGAGGGATTGGGCGCCCACGGCGAAAGCACGCACGGTGCGTTGTTGTATGACACCACCACCCACATCCCGCTGATCATCCGCGCGCCAGGGCGATCGCCGGGGGTCGTCGCGTCCACGGTGAGCTCAGTGGACGTGTTTCCGACGGTGCTGGCGGCGGTGGGCGGCGAGCCGGTGCCGGGGATCGACGGGCAAGATCTCGGCCCGCTCCTGGGCGGAGGGGCGGCGGAGCGGGAGGTGTATGTCGAAAGTCTTTATGCGTGGCGGCATTACGGCTGGGCGCCTCAGCGCGCCCTTGTCGACAACCGCTTCAAGTGGATCGGTTCGACGACGCCGGAATTGTATTCGATCGAGGATCGCGCCGAGGTTTCGAATCTTGCGCCCACGGACGCCGCGACCGCTGCGGCGATGTCCGAGCGTTTGGGCGCGTGGAAACAGAGGTTGACGCCAGAAGCCGATATTTCGGCTCGAGCGCAGGAGAGCGCCGAGAGAATCGCCCAATTGCAGGCGTTGGGGTATCTCACTGGCGAAGCTCCCACGGAAGAGACGGAGAATCTGCCCGATCCGGTAGAGAAACTTCCGGTATTGCGCGAACTTCAGAAGATCATGCAACTCAACCGCGAGGGAAAGACGCCCGAAGCGCGGCAGTTGTTGGAGGAGTTTGTTGTTCGAGAACCGGGATTAAATGAACCTTCCTTGCTGTTGGCGCAGATTCGGTTGGCGAGCGGGGATCTCGATGGTGCGCAGGCGCTGGCCGAGGCGGTGGAAGCCAAGACCCACTCCTCGGGGTCAAAAGCGGCGTTGGGCCACATTGCTCGCGCACGAGGCGATATGGCCGGTGCGAGCCTGTGGTACCGAGGGGCGGTGGATGCGGATCCCTACGATGCGGGCGCGTGGGTGGTTCGACTGACCTTTTTGATTCTGTCGGGGCAGTTGGAATTGGCGGACACTGAGGTGGCCACCGCCAAAGCAAATTGTCCCACCAGTGCCTCTATCACCGGTTTGGAAGGGGTGATTCTTGCGGCGAGGGGGTTCGGCGATCGGGCGTTGCCGTTGCTGGAAGATGCGTTGAAGCGGAATTCCCGCGCGCCGCTCGCCAACTATGGCACGGCTCTTGTCTGGAAGGGCCGAGGGAACCTGGAGAAAGCGGAGGGTTACTTTCTGGAGGAGGTGCGCCAGTCGCCGCCGGCGATGGGATCCCGGCGCGCTCTGGTGGAGATCTATGTGGAGCAACGCCGAACCGCGGATCAGGTGGCGCAGGTGCGGGAGATCCTGAAGGTGGATCCGGGGGATGTGCTTTCCCACCATTCGTTGGCGCAGGGGTTGTTTAACCTGCAGGACTATCCGGCGGCGGAAAAGGCCATTCATACCTGCCTGACCGTCGATCCGAGGTATGCGCCGTGTGTGATGTTGCGGGCGAATGTGCTGAAGAAGCTTGGGCGGGATGCCGAGGCGCAAGCGGAGTATCAGCGGGCGCTGGGGTTGGCAAAAAGTAAGGTGCCCTGACTATTCGGGAAGATATCGGCTGCTGTTGGGGGACGCGGCCCACGCGCTAACGCCGTCGAAAAATAAAGTGGAAGGACGATGTCAGAACCAGCACAACGATTCGTGATCGACGGCGATGGTCGAGTGGTTTGGGTCCGAACGCCCTTCGAGCGCTCGATCCGATTTTCCAGCGCGACGCAGGCGGTTGAGTATTACGAAGCCCATTCCAAAGGGTTTTATGCGTTGCTCCCCTTGTTGGTCGGCGGCGTACTCATGACGCTACTACCGGATAAACAAGCTTTTCCCGTGTTCGGGTTGGCAGTATCGGTCGCCGTGTTCGGATTGGCGCTGTGGCTAGTGTGGTTTTGGCGGGCGTTTCGGGGGATTGGCGAGGTGCTGTCCTGGTCGGAGTCGGCGGTGCACGACGATCGACCTGTCGCTCAGGGCGCGATCGCGAACTCGTTTGCAGCGGCAGGTGTGACTTTCGTGGTATGGATGGGGATTCTCGCGTTACTGGTGGACGGCCATCGAATTTCCAGGGAGCCGAAGTTGGGTGCCGTGGCGCTCGGAGTGTTCGCGTTGTTCGCATTCTGCACCGTGGTGTTGGTGCGAGCGGGCCTGCATCAGCGTCGTTTTCAAAGCGAACGCTCGGCGTATGTGAAGGGTCTTGGCTACGGAACCTCGACGAAATAGACCCGCTGATTCGTATAGTCGTACGAAGCAGCGAAACTCTCCGATCCGAGCTGGACGACCTCATTGAAAAAGCCGATCGCCCCATTGGCGCCGCCGAGGGTGCTGATCGTCCAGCCGGTACCGTCGGGAGAAGCCAACTTCATATCGTTGTTTTTCCCTTCAAAGTACACGATCCCGTAGCCGTCACCCTTCTTGAACACTTCGGTGTCCGCGCCGACAAATTCACCAGAATCCACGGTGACAACGTCAAAGTCAGCGGACGGCGAGCTGCGGGTGGCGAGCTGCAATTCGCCGGCGCCGCGGTTTTCGAAGGCGATCGCCATTTCAGTGCCGTCGGTCCAAATGGAGGGCCACTGGCCGAGATCGCCCGCTTCGACGGAGTGAACCACCGTGTTGGTGTAATTCCCGGCGGTGCCGCTTAACAATTGGAGGTTTTGCGCTGCGGCGTCGTAAAATGCCAGATATTCAGTGCCATCGTGGATCACCAAGCGTGAAAATTGGCCGACATTGGCGGGTCGGGTCTCCGGAGCTCCCGTTTCGTCGACACCGTCGAAGGGCTCGCCCTCCCAGACGGTGGCGGAGGTCCAGGCGCCGTCGGCGCGGCGCGCGATGCGGAGGGTGCCGTTGTTGGCGTCTTGGTGTGCTACGACCGGCTCACCTTCGGCGTCCAATGCGAGGGATGCCCAGTTACCGGAACCCGCCGTGGTGTCGACCACCTCGGAAGTCCAGGTTTTATCGACCCGATGGGCCACCCAGAGGTTGCTGGTCTCTTGAAATGCAATCCACACGGTGCCGTCGGGCGCGACCTTCATGGATGCGTATTTCCCGGCATCCAACACATCAAAGCCACCTTCTTCGGGGTATCCGGTCACCTGCTCGTGGCGCCATCGAATTTCGCCCGAACTGCGGATTTCCCCAGTTGCAAAGCCGAGGGCCGTATTGGTGACGTCATAGTAGGCGATCACAGGGTTGCCGTCGGGACCGACGTCCATCGACAGCCATTTTCCGTAGTTGGAATCGATGTCCTGCCACTCCACCGGGGCAAACGACTGCTCGTTACAGCTGCAACCGATTGCAACAAACGTTGGAAGAATCGAAATGGCGGCGAACAACCGAGGGGACATGGAATCCTCAAAAACGTGCCTCACAGAATGCCCGACATACGCCTCACTGTCAATGAATCCCCACCTTGACGCCGATTGCGAAGTTTCGTATGAGAGTGCCGCAACTCCAGAGGAGACGTGATGAACAAGTTAGCTCTTGCGGCAGTTTTGGCGATCCCACTCTTGACCGGCTGTTCTTTGAAGACCCGCTCGATCCCCGATTCTGGGATTGTGTACGCCCACGCTGACTACACGGTGCTCGGCGCCACCAGCGCGGAAGCCTGTGGCACCTACATTCTCGGCATCGATTGGGGCCATTTGTTCAAGGATCAGCAGGGTTCCGCGACCATGGGCGCGTCGTCCAATCCATTGTCGGCGATCATGGGCTTGATCAGCGGCGGCGGCGGCGCTGAGGAAGGCCGTGCGCTCTATGACGCGCTGGCGAAAATGCCAGAAGCGACCAACCTTTACGCTCCTCGCACCGAGAGCAAGGCCAGCGGCCTGTTGCTCATGGGCAAGCCCATCTTCGGCAAGCGCTGCGCGAAAGTCGAAGGCCGCGGCGTGAAGATTGGCGCTGGCCCCGTACCAAACGCCAACTAGTGACGTCCCTGCGCCCGGATCCCTGCGTCGCTTGTTCCGGTCCTCGGTCGCGGGCTTAAGCCCAGCCTCCCTCCGGTCCTCGCTACGCTCCTTGGCCTCCGGACGCATTGACGCCGCTAGCGATGAAAACACCAGGGTTATCCCTGGTGTTTTTATTTGGTAAACCACTTTACCATCTGGGCGCCTCGGGCTTCGGCCGACCGGCCCCTGCGGGGGTTCCGTCGCTCCGAGCTTCGCTCTCCGCGACCGCTGCGCGCCCCTACGGCTCCTGGCGCGCCACGAGGGCCTCCAGTAGCTCCGGCGCCAAGTGTTTCCGGAGAAATGAAAAGCCGTCTTCGATCTTTAGGGGATTTCGTTGCATATCGGGGACCCATCCGGTGGCGATAGCCGCCCGAATCACTGCGGCGGCCACCGCTGGCCGGTGGAGATTGCAGGACCATTCCCCCCAAACATACACGGAACCGTGGCTCGGATAGCCCGCTCCGGTGGTGGGGCCCGCGGAAAACCAAATGTGCAAAGGGGAGGTCGTTTCGCCGCTGAGAAAAGCCGTAAACAGCTCCCGACATCCGGTTGCCGAATGGCCCTTGGAAGTAGCCGAATGTCGGTGGCTGACCTGCCAACGATAGATCTTGCCGTCGACGGTGAGCTGACGTGGCGCCATCGTTGGCGTCCGATCTACTTAAATAGTCGTTTGTCGAACTGTTTGGCGGTCATCTGCTCCACGGTCAGCAGATAGGTGTCGAGATCGGTCCGGCTCGGAGACGCAGTTCGTTCGATGGTTTTCGCTTCGGTGGACATCCACCAAGCGGGCTCGCCAGTATCGAGATCGTACAACGTCAGCAAAACCTCGGTTCGCCCGCCGGACATGGAACCATAGTCCTGACCCAGAAACCACCCGGCATTGTGGGTGTAGTAGTTCCGAAGGATGGGTACCAACAGCCAACGGTGACCTTCTGAGCGCTGTTTTGCGGTCGTTCGCTGGTCGGGGGTGAGCGACGGCGGTGCCAAAGTGGTGCGCGGTACGTTTAAGTTGTCGTGTCCATCGTCCGGGTGCCTTCCCCGCGTTTTTTCGCGGAGGGGCGCCAGATCGGTCAGGGGATCGACGCTGAGTGTGACGATCTTTTTGTCGGCGAGCTTCTCCGAAACCAAACGACCAAGCCAGGTTTTTCCTTGGGTTTGGTATTCTGGGTCCTGGCCAAGTTCTACCAGCCGCGCCCGAACCTCGACGCCTATCGATCCAAGCCGAACAAATCCGCCACCGAACCGGACATTTCCGGCCCACTCGTTTCGCAAGAAGGAGGCGTCGCGTGGGTCCTTGGGATCGAGCCGGGTCGGCTCAGGGAGATTGTCGGCGACGTCCTCGACCAATACCGAAACCGCATCCGGAGGCGGTTCGTCGGGAAGGGGAGTCGCCGGAAGCTCCGACGCGAGAACCGGTTTGGCTACCGCGATCGTTTCGTGGCGAAGCGCTTTTTTGGCGATTGGCCAGGCGCCACCGTGAACCGGCTCCGGCAAGGGGAGTTTGGGGGCGCAGGCGACGAGAAATGCGAAGAGGGTGAGACGAAGGTGCATTCGGGCCGCATATCGCGCCTTGCCGCTTCGTGCGAGCGGTGTGCAAGAAGTGTCAGGAAGTGTCCTGGCAGTGGATCCTGGGACCGTTTCATGGCTCTATGCGGCCGTGGAGTTCCGATGTGGTGGATGACGATCGCTTCGGCGTTGGCGGCGGGTCAAAACTTCGGAATCGGTGGCACGGCGGGTGCCGACAGCGCGTCGGCGGTATTGTGGTCGGCGGTGGCGCAAAGTGCCAATACGGGGGCGCCAGGGTTTGGGTCCGACGGCCGCAGGGTTTGGGTGGTGTCCCACCAGGGCCGTGTGGCCTGTGAGGCCTTCGGTGAGCCTGAATCGGCGATCACCGCGTGTTTGTTCGAGGGGCTTCCTCCGCAACGAGAGTTTGTAGGGGATTCCGATTCGCTGGCGGGCAGGCTGTACCAAGCGTTGGAAGCCTATCCTTGCCCGAATGTAGTGCGCGAAAACGATGCACTGTCGGTCCGTCTCAGCGACGAGGGCGTGCAGTGCTCGCGCTCGAACGGTGGGGATCGAGCGGAGTACCGTTGCACTCTGGTGGTCGCCGGCCGATAGGCCTGCTACTTCTTAAGCTTCATTCCGGAGAGCAGATCGGCGAACGTGCCAAGGCTGCCGCCGCTGGTCCCGCCCTGCTGGCCGCGCCAAGAGCTGTCATCGTCAGCGGCCTTTAGGCGGAGGGAGAGGGTGCTGCGGCGTCGCGACGGGTCGTGGTCGATCACCCGTGCTTCGACGGTCTTGCCCGCGCGGAACCGCTGAGCAATGTTGGTGTTGCCGGGGAGATCGATTTCCTTGGCGGGAACCCAGCCGGTAACTCCCCCTTCGAGGTCCACCAGCAGTCCATTCTTCAGGACTTGTTGGACAACTCCCTTGACGATTTCTCCGCCGGCGGCCTTGGGCGCAGCCTGCGCGGGACCGGCGTCTTCGGCGGCAAGTTCCAGTCGTTGCCGATCCCGATCGATCAATTGGAGCCGAACTCGAAGCGATTCGCCCACTTTTGGCCGCAGTCCGCCGGCGCGCGAATAGTGAAGCAATCCCTGAAGGCCTGGAGCAAGCTCGACAAAGACGCCATATTCGGCGGTGCGGGCGACGCTGCCTTCGTAGACGTTGCCTTCGACGAAGTCCGTGCCGACTTTGACCCATGGCGAAAGCGACTGATCTTTGGAGGAGAAGGTAACTTTTCGCTTGTCGTGGTCCAGGTCAACGATGCGAACCTGCAACGCTTGACCTTTTTGGAAGCCGCTGAGGTCGATGTTATCGTCCCATGAAAGCTCGCGTTTGGGTACGAGGCCATCGATCCCGTTAGCGTCGACAAACACGCCGAAGGTCTGGATGGAGGTGATCACCGCGCTGTGCACGTCGCCGATCTTAGCGGTTTCCCAGAAAGCGCCGCGTTTCTCCACAATCCCAGCGTCCAGCAAAGCGCGCCGGGAGACGACCGTTTTTTCGTCCGCTTCGATCACCTTGAATTCGTAGGTTTGACCAACATAGGTGTCGAGGTCGGCGTCGGGATGGCGATCGATCAAGGACACCGGGCAGAAGGCGCGCACGGTGCCGATGCGTACATCGAACCCGCCGGCATTCCGGCTGACGACCTTGCCTTCGACCGGAACGCCCGTGGAAGCCGCTTCCAGAATGAAGGCGCCGGCCGCATTGCCGCTGAGGCGCGCCGACATATGAACGCCGTCCTCGTCGATATCCAGGATGTAGGCGGTGATCGAGTCGCCGACGCGGACGTTAGGATGGTTTTCCCGCTCCAGCATGCCTTCGGATTTGCCGCCGATGTCCAGGTAAATGTGCTCGGACCCAACTCGGGTCACGGTCCCGGTGACGCGCCCGCCGGGTTTGATCGTGTTGCGAGAGGCACTTCCATCCATGAGGCGGGCCAGCTCCTCCATGTCCATGCTGGCCAGCGCTTCGAGATCGCTTCGGTCGAAAGCGACACGGGCCTCAGACACCACGGGGCGCGCCGCTTTTGGCGGCGTGCGGGTGGACGGGGCAGCGGAAACGGGAGCCACAACCACGGGTTCGGGGGGCGCTACGACCGGTGGTCGACTGGGCTGGCCTTCGCGTCGCCGCACGGTTTTCGTGTCTTGTGCCATCGGATCTCCCTGAAACGAGCCGGGTGGTTAACCCGCCATGGGCCGATCGCACGCACCCGGCTGGACGCGGGCCCGCGTTGGGCGTAGATGGGGCGCCATGGGCGAACTGGACGAATGGGACTACCTGCTTCCTGAGGGTTGCATCGCGCGCGTACCGGCGTTGGAGCGGTCGGGTTCGCGTCTGATGCACCTTCCATTGTCCGGCGGCGAACCAACCGATCACGCTTTTGGCGAGGTTCTTTCGTTTCTACGGCTAGGCGACCTTTTGGTTGGGAATGACACCCGTGTCATGTCGGCAAGACTGCGCGCTACCCGAGCTACGGGCGGCGCTTTGGAGATCTTGCTGCTGGAGCCGGGTCCTGGGGTGGTGCAGGCGCTCCTTAAACCCGCTCGCCGCCTTCGCGAGGGTGAAAGGGTGAATTTGGTTGGCGGAGGAACGGTCGTCGTTCACGGAAGGGCGAAGGACGAGGGCGTGTTTCGGATCGAGTTCGACGCCGATCCGATTCAAGTGATGGCGTCCCAAGGGGAGATTCCGCTGCCTCCGTATCTGGAGCGCCAAGCGACCTCTGAGGATGCGGAGCGCTACCAGACGGTGTACGCGGGCCCCTTGGGTGCGGCGGCAGCCCCGACGGCGGGTTTACATTTTTCGACCGAACTTTTTGCACGGCTGAAGGAGCGGGGGATCGGCTTTGAGACGCTGACCCTCCATGTCGGGATCGGAACCTTTCGCCCGGTGAAAGCGGAAGATCTTGCAGTGGGGCGCCTTCATGAAGAGCGGTACTCTATTTCTCCGGCGTTGGTCGAAGCGATTCGTCGGACTCGGGAGAAGGGGGGCCGGGTTGTCGCGATCGGGACCACCACTGTTCGCGCCTTGGAATCGGCGACTCCAAACGGGGATCGCATCCCTGTATCGGGCGCTTCGACCACAAACATCTTGATCCGACCTCCGTATTCCCTCCGGGCAGTGGATGGTCTGATCACCAACTTCCACCTTCCTCGCAGCAGTCTGCTGATGCTGGTCGGAGCGATGGTAGGCCGCGAACGCCTGCTGAGCACCTACCGATCGGCGGTCGAACGCGGGTATCGGTTTTATTCCTATGGCGACGCGATGTTGCTCATTTGAGTTGAAGGGCCGGATCGGCGACGCCCGCACGGGCATCCTGAAGCTCCCTCATGGTGACGTTCCAACCCCGGCCTTCATGCCCGTGGGTACCCGGGGAACTGTGCGAGGAATCAGCACACAGGAGCTCCGAAATGCCGGGGCTACCTTGGTGCTCGCGAATACCTATCACCTGTGGGTTAGGCCCGGTCACGAGACGATTCGTCGGCTGGGTGGATTGCATCGGTTTATGGGCTGGGATGGGCCCATCTTGACGGATTCCGGCGGATATCAGGTTTTCTCCTTGAAGGAACACGCCAAAGTGACGGAACAGGGCGTGAAGTTTCGTTCTCCGGAGGACGGTCAGCACCGGTTGCTGACACCGGAAGTGGCGGTGGAAATACAGGAAGCACTTGGCGTCGACATCGCGATGGCGTTCGATGAGTGCCTGGAGTGGCCTGCCACCCCCGAACGAACGGTGGAATCGACGGCGAGGACCACCCGCTGGTTGATTCGGGCGTTGAATGCACGGCAACAGCCCGATCGAACGGCACTTTTCGGCATTGTACAAGGGGGAATGTATGCCGACCGCCGCGCGGCCCACGCGCAGGAATTGTCGGCCTTAGATTTGGATGGGTATGCGATCGGCGGGCTGTCCGTTGGGGAAGGCCGTGAGGATCGGGTGGCGATGATCGAAGCGAGTACGCCGCATTTGCCCGAGGATCGCGTGCGATATTTGATGGGGGTTGGGCAACCGTGCGACATCGTGGATGCGGTGTGTCGGGGGATCGACCTGTTTGACTGCGTCCTGCCGAGTCGCGCCGGTCGCCATGGCCAGGCGTACACATGGGCCGGACGCCGAAATTTGCGTAATGCGGCGTACACCGAGGACTCTAGGCCGCTCGACCCGGACTGTCCGTGTGAGGTGTGTGCGGGTGGGGTGAGCCGCGCGTACCTGCGGCATCTGACCAAGACGGGCGAGATCCTGGGCATGCGTTGGCTTAGTCTGCACAACCTCGCTTTTTACCAGCAGTTGATGGGCAGGCTTAGAGTGGCCATTCAAAGTTGCAATGTTTCACAACTCACGCAGGTCCAGGCCGAGGCCGAACGGGCGAGCGGCCTCGCGGCTGATTGAGTCGATCGTCGCATTTCCCGCTGTGGTGGCGCGACACGGGGGCACCGGCGGGTTACTTGGTGCGGTGGAGGGTTGACTCCGCGGCCAGGGTGATTCCCTTGCGGCGTCGATTCTGGGAGCGTTGAGATGGAGTGGTCTCAGGTGCTGTTTGCCGCGCTGATGATGGCGGGCCTCGGCTATTTGACGTTCTATGTCCCTTATCGGGAGAAGAAGGCGCTTGACCAAGTGTTGGCGGCGCTGACCAAGGACGACCGGGTGATTACGGCGAGCGGCATTCACGGGAAGGTGGTGCAGGTCGACGGCGAGCGCATTGTGCTCGAAATCGCCGAAAAGACCAGAGTGACTTTTGATCGGTCGGCGATCGCCAAGAAGGCGGATGTGCCGGTAGCCAAGAAATAGCGGAGGGGTCTTGGAAACCTGGAACTGGCTGAAATTCGGCGCCATCGTCGCGATGGTTCTGGGGTCCTGCTACATACTTGCGCCGACGGTGGTGCGGGTGGTGGATGGCCCGCAAGCCGAACTCCAAGCGAAAGCGGATTCATCGCAGAAGAAGGTACGCAAAGTGGACGCTCGCATTGGCGTGCGCGTCCCGGCGGGAGGCGATTCGGCCGCCGCGGCTACCGCAATTGAAAGTCGATTGAAAATTGCTGGTGTTCCGCACGATTTGGTCACCATTGATGGCAAGAATGTCGAGGTGGTTTTGGCCCCGGGTGGGCGTCGGATCGACATCGAAAAGGCGATCACGGCAGGGCAGGTGGTTTGGTACGACGCCACGGGTGCGCTTCCCACCGATATGGATTTGAGCCAAACCCCCAATCCCACCGTGTCTTCGGGTTGGTCGACATTGATTGCGAAGGCGGGTTCGGCGCCGGCGGGTGAGCCTTTGTCGGGCTCGTACTCGGCATCCCGCACGGAAACGCAGGTGGTTCTTACCGCCCCGAGCGATGCGCCCCCGGTGATCTGGGGAGCGGTGGGCGGACAATTGCGTTGGGTGGCCTTTAAGACGGCCGACGGACACCGGGTTTTCCCTTTGCTTTCGCCGGAAGTGGCGGCGGACGTCAAAGCTTGGCCAACGACCGACAGCGTGGCGTTGGCGGGCAATGTTCCCGATGGCCTTCAGGTGATTCCGCGGGAGTTCACGGACGCCAAGACAGACGATGC
>SXGR01548324.1_pt1 | contig 18615 bp, 21 predicted proteins | sample 3174711 | NCBI WGS metagenome assembly SXGR01 (sample SAMN11356860, study PRJNA531348) | freshwater metagenome | isolation source: freshwater sample F1-60 | place: China: Fuxian Lake, Yuxi | collected 2017-12-25
ATGCACAAGCACGCCAAGGCGCGCATCATCAACTACCGGGACCCGGCGCAGACGGTGCAGCCGTGGTGGTTCGGCGAGCGTGCATTCAAAGCGACGGCGTTCTATCTAAAAAACCTTCCGCCGCTCGTGGCGACAAACAAACTCACGCCGCCAAAGCCGGGCACCGACGAACACAAAGCCTGGTCGATGATTTTCAGGGCATCGCCGGGCCCCGACCGTTGGAAGACGCGCAGTCGAACCTTTCTCGGCATCGCCGACGCGATGGCGGACCAGTGGGGCGGATGGGCAGAGGTCGGCCCTGCGCAGCGTGAGTTGTTCGCGGTGGCGTCATGAGTCTCAAAGACTCCTGGTTCAAGTTCTTTATCAACTTGTGGCTCGCGGGCACGCGCCGGTTGTCGTTCGAGGAAAAGGGCCTCTATGTCGACCTCATCGCCTTGTGGCGCGACGGCCAGGTCGTGCCGAACGATCCGGCCGAGATTGCCGCCGAGCTCGGCGTGCGCGATCGGCGCACCGTGGCGCGGCCGCTCGCCGGCTTGCTCAAACGCGGCAAGATTCGCATTGGCGACGACGGCAACCTTTACAACAGCAAGGTCGAGGCCGACCTCATTGAGCGTGCCGAGCAGCGCGCCGGGCGGCCGCGTCAACAAGGCCAGGCCGACGGCCAGGCGGTGCTACATTTCGGGCCGCGGCTTGTGCGTAAGGGTGGGGACAAGTGACGGCAACGTGGGGATGTTCTGTGCGAGACGGCCGTCAATTGCCCGACAAACGGCCGACAGATGGCCGACAGATGACCGTTTCCCGCGCGCAAGCCTTTGGGAAAGAACGAAAGCCGCGTGAGAATCAGAGATAGAAGCAGAGGCAGATAGGTGTTGTTGCTGCCGAGTCTCATTGCCGCGCGTGGGATTGTTTCGACGACGCGCATGAGGCTCGGCACGGATGGCAGAGGCAGCGAGTCCAATCAGGTGAGGGCGAGGTCGAGCATGAGCAAGCGAGTCTGGAATGGAACGACCATGCGGGACGGCTTGAGCGCGGGACGGCTTGAGGTTCGGGCATCGTTGGGAACCAACGTCGAGCCGGGCAAGCCTGTTGCCTTGAAGCCGGCGGCCATCGAGCGCGACGACAAGGGCACGATTGTACGGGTTCGCCTGGTCGACTATCGCAGGGTCGCGAGCGTCACCTTGCGCAGGGTGTCTGCTCGACCGCCGGTCGAGGCCGGCGACGGGGCCTGGTCGCCCGCGCTCGTCGAGGCGCGGCTGCGGCGGGCGGCCGAGACGTTCAATGCCATGCCGGGCGCCGCCGATATCTGGCCGGGCGGCTACAAGTCGACCATGCCGACGCCAGTGCGCGAGCCGTTCCACGATTGGGAGAACGACCGGGCCCGACCGCCGCGGCCGGGCCGCGAGGAAATCAGCACGGCGACGTCGACCTGGGAATGGCTGCTCGACGTGCTGTTCGACAAGACCGACGGCACGCGGCTCGCGCTGGCCGAGGCGGTCGCCAACAACCTGCGCACGCGCGAGGGCAAGGGCTGGTCGGCCATCGCTCGGGCACTGCGCGCTCGGGCCGATTGCCTGTCGCTGTCGAGGATCGGCGCGCAGCAACGGGCGCGCAGGGTGCTCGACGAGCTCGCCGCGGCCTGGTCGTCGAGCGGCCATGCGTTCGACGAGGTCGACATTCGGCGCGCGGTGTCGCTGCAGGCGGCCGGAAAATCGGTCGTTATCCACTAGAAAAAAGGGCCGCGAGTTTCACCTTGCGCCGCGCCGTGAGGCACTAATAGGTCACGATCGGGAGGGTTGCGGGCGCATGTACGAGATACGCGCCAAAACCAACGCTCGGGACTACATCGACGCGCTAAGTGACCTGCAGCGGCAGCAATTGCCCTTCGCGATTGTCGTCGCCCTCACGCGCACCGCCTGGCTCGCAAAGACGGCCGAGCAAAACGAAATGCGCCGGATATTCAACCAGCCGGTGCCCTGGACCCTCGACAGCATTGAGGTATTGGCGGCGACCAAGGCCGACCCGACCGCGCGCATCCGCTTTAAGGACGAGCGGGTTAGCGCGGGGCTCTATCTCGGGCCGCAGGTTCGCGGGGGCCAGCGGCGGCACACGCCTTTCGAGGGCCGGCTAGTCCGCTCGGGCATCATGAGCCGCGACCAGTACGCGATGCCGGTGTCGGGCGCCGACCGTGACGGGATGGGCAACCTCAATCCCGGTCAAATCATGAAAATCCTGTCCGACCTCGAAACGGTCGACACGGCGCAGGCCTTTCCGGGGGCACGCAATCGCGGCGTGCGTGCCGGCGAAAGCTATTTCGCGACGACGACAGGCGGGCAACGAACGGCGCACTTGAAGCCGGGAATCTACAAACGCCAGGCCGGCGCGGCGGGCATCGTGCCGGTGTTCATCTTCACGACGCGGCGCCCGAGCTATCGGGCTATCTATGCGTTCGACTCCGTCGCGCAGCGGGTCGTCGACGTGGAGTTCGGTCAACAACTCGACCGGGCGCTCGGCGACGCGGTGCGGACGTCCAACCATCGGGACAAGTGGAGCAGGTAACATGACGGCATTGACCATTGCGGCGGCGAGCGTGGCACTCGCGAGCGGGACTCCGCTGGGCGACCAGGTGGCAGGCGAGGCGTTCGTCGCCGGTGCCATGCTCTACCTCAACACGACCGACGGCCGCTGGTACAAAGCCAAGAGCAACGGCACGGCCGCGCAGGCCGGCGCCGATGGCGTGGCGATGGCGCTCGGCACGGCCGACGCGGCGGGTGCCCGAGTCAGCATCGCGCGGCCCGGCGCTATCGTCGGCGTCGGCACCGGCACCGCGGGCGGCGTCTATGTGCCCGGCACGACGGCCGGCGCGCTCATGCCGACCGCCGACCTCGCGTCGACCAACAAGGCGACGCCGGTCGCGCTCGGCATCGGCGGCAGTCAACTGCTGTTGACCTACGCATACAACGCGGGGGCTGTCGTTCCGTAAACAGAACACCGTGCAGGGTGCCGAGGTCGGCGCGAGCATGTGCGTCGGCCTCGGCCACGCGGCGGGTCCTCCCTCGGCCGGGTGCCCCTCGCGGGTTATTCGGGCCCCGCCTGGTCTGTGGTTTTCGGCCTCGCGAATTTTCGCGCGGTTGTTCTTTCTGTTGAGGTTCGCCGATGCTTTACGCCTTTGCTTTCCTCGGCGGTGTCGTCGTGACGCTGGCGGTCGGGCTCGTCGTGCTCGCCAACGGCCTGCAGGTTTGGCACCGATGATTATTCGCCTGCCGGGCTGCTATCCGGTTCACCTTGACGCGAGCCTCGGCCGTTGGCGGCCGAACGGGACGAAGCACGCCAAGGGGAATCCGGCGGTCGTCGCCGTGTCGGTCGTCAAACTCGGCGTCGACAAGCCGACCAGCGGCTCGCGCCTTTGGCTCTATGTGCGCGGCGGCTACGCCTTGCACGTCGACCTGGTCGTCGATCGGCGGCCGCTCGTGAAATGTCGGGGCTGCGGCCGCATGAGGCTCGCCGCCTAACAACCTTTGAGGTTCTGCCGTGACGCTCGTGGTCAACAAGGCCGAGCTCGCGCGCATCTTCGGTGTCAGCGAGCCGACAGTTTCGAAATGGCTCGGCGACGGACTGCCCTTTGAGAAGGGCGGCAGCAACGGCGTGCCCTACGAATTCGACGTCGACCGGGTCAAGGCCTGGCGCGCCGAGCGCGAGGAAGCCGAGCGCGACGCGGCGCAAAAGCGCGAGGAGGAAATCAGCCGGCGGCAGGCCGAGCTATTCGGCGAACAGCGGTTCATGCCCGAGGGCATGAGCCAGGACGATATCGGGCAGTATCTCGAAAACCTCAAGCAGTTCGAAATCGTCAAAAAACTGCGCGGCGAGTCGATCGAACGCGAGCTCGTGCGCCGCGAATTCCAGGCGGTGTTTAACGTGCTGCGGCAGCATGTGCTCGGCTGGGCGACGACGCTCGCCAAGACGGCGTCGCTGACGGCCGAGCAACAGCGCGCGGCCGAGCAGCTTGCCCGGCGCACGCTCGACGCGGCCTGGCGGCAGATTTCCGACCCGGACCTGCGGCCGGGGCTCGACGATGGCAGCGCATAGCTTCCGCCTGCCGCCGGCGGCGAGCGCGGTCGACGTTCGTGTCGAATGCGCTGGCATCCTGAAACCGCCGCCCGATATCGACGTCGCCGAGGCGGCCGAGCGTTACCGGCATCTTTACAATCCGGGCGGCGGCTACAGCGGCCCATGGCGCAACGTCGTCGTGCCGTACCTGGTCGGCCCGATGCAGGCGTTGACCGACGCGCGCTATGAAATGGTCGTCGAGGTCGCGCCGGCGCAGAGCGCAAAGACCGAGCTCGGGCTCAACTTCGCCGGCTATGCGATCGAGGTCGACCCGTCGGATTTCCAGATCGTGTTGCCCGAGAAGCAACTCGCCGAGGATTTCAGCGGCCGACGGCTCGGGCGCATGGTCGATCATTCGCCGGCCTACTCGTCGCGACTGCAGGAGCAAACGAAATACGCGGCGACGTTCGACCGCTGCATCGTCAACCTGTCCTGGCCGACCTCGACGAATGCCTCGTCAAAGCCGGTGCCGCGCAACTGGCTCGACGAGCGCGACTCGATGGCCGACGACGTCGACGGCGAGGGCGACCCGGTCGCGCTGTATCATAAGCGGTCGCAGACGTTCGGCGCCCGCCGCATGACTCTGGTCACGAGCTCGCCCAAGCGGCCGCCGGTCGCTGGCGCGCCGCCGCCGAGCGGTGCGCACGAGGCACCGTCAACGAAGGGGATTCTGGCGCTCTATAACCAGGGCACGCGCCGTCAACTCTATTGGCCGTGTCAGCAGTGCGGCGAGTTTTTTGTTACCAAGGCGAAAGACCTGCGCTGGTCCGACGAGGCGACCGCCGACGATATGACGGTCGAGGTTACGTTCGCCTGTCCCGCGTGCGGCTATCCGCACGGCGAGCACGACCGCCGTGCCTTGTGGGATGGCGCGCACTGGCTCGCCGAGGGCGAGACGATCGACGCCGAGGGCGTGGTGAGCGGTGCGCCGCGCAACACGACCATCGACTCATATTGGCTGTTCGGGCCGCAGGCGGCGTTTATCACGCTGGAGGAATTGGCAAAGAAGCGACTCAAGGCCGAGCGCGAGCGGCAGCGCACCGGCAGCGACGCCGAGTTGCGTACATGGTGGAACGTCGACGCCGGCGAGGTCTATGTGCCCGACGGCGACGACCAGGCGCAGCTTTCGCCCGACGAGCTCAAGGCGGTCGCGCCCGACCTGGCGCGCGGCGTCGCGCCGGAATGGGGCGAGGTTCTGCTCGCGGCGGTCGACGTGCAGTCGGCGCGGTTCGAAATCGGCTGGCTCGCCTACGGCAAGGAAAGCGAGGCGGCGTTCGTCGACCTGCAGAAGCTCGTCGCCATCGCGCCAGGCAACAAGCCGGTGCTTACCGGCGCTGGCGGCGGCGGCGCGGTCGCCGGCGAGTTGGAGGTTTGCGACCCGGCGACAAAGGTCGAGCACTGGCTCGCGCTGGTCGAGGCGGTGTTCGATCGGCCGTTGCCGCTTGCGGTCGACCCGTCGAAAGGCCTCGTGCCGCGCCTGGTCGTGATCGACACCGGCGGCAAGGATGGCGTTACCGACAAGGCCTATAAATTCGGGCGATGGCTGCGACGCAACCGCCCGGACCTGTTGCGCCGGGTCATGTTCGTCAAGGGCCGCGGCCTTCGAAACCCGGTGCGCGTCGCGCCCGCGCCGGCGTGGGATGCCAAGACGTCGAAAAAGAAAACGACCAACCGGCTCGGCGTCGACCTGTGGTTCGTGTGGACGAACGACCTGAAAGACGCCGTGACGTCGCGGCTGCGCCGGGCGGTCAAGCAAAAGGGCGAACGCGGCCCCGATACCCTGCACCTGTCGCGGCACTTGCCCGAGGCGGTGTTCGACCAGGTGTGCGCCGAGTCGGTCAACGACGACGGCGAATGGGAGAACGTGCGCAAGGTGCCGAACGAGGGGCTTGACCTCGCGGTGTACGCGCATGCCGGGTGGCTGCGGCTGCGCGGCGACAAGGTCGACTGGTCGAATCCGCCGGCAACGTTCCGGGCGATCGACCAGGCGAAAGACATTGAGAACGGCGGCCCGGCTACGGGGCCAGCGAGCGACTCGCCAACCGTGAAACCGGAGTCGACTCCTGCGCCCGTCAAGGCGCCGCCGAAACCGCCGCGGCGCGCCGGCTTTGCGCGTCGCGGCGGTTCCTGGTTGTCGAGTTGGCGTTCATGAAACAAGGGGAGGCACGATGACGGCACAAGTGCCGACTCGCGAGCCCGACAGATTGTCGGCGGCGACGACCTGGACCTGGCGACGCGACGACCTCGGCATTTATCCGGCGCCGACGTGGACCCTGCGCTATCAGTTCACGAACGCGGCCGCGAATTTCACGTTCGACGCGGCCGCCGACGGCTCGGCGTTCCTGGTCACGCGCCCGGTCGCGGAGACGACGACCCGCGCCGCCGGCACCTATTCATGGGCGGCGCGCGTGACCGACGGGACGAGCACCTATGAGGTCGGCCGCGGCACGCTGGTCGTGCTGCCGTCGCTCTCCTCGGGCGACGCGCGCAGTCATGCCCGCAAGGTGCTCGACGCCATCGAGGCGGTTATCGAGGGTCGCGCGAGCCGGTCGGACCTGTCCTATACCGTGTCGGTCGGCGGCTCGATGCGCATGTTGACCACCCTCAAGCCCGACGAGTTGGCATCTTTCCGCAATCAGTATCGCGCCGAGGTCCGGGCCGAGGAAGAACGCGAGCGCATTGCGCAAGGTCGGCCCGGTCGCCGGCGAATCCTCACTCGATTCACGAGGCCCGGTTGATGCGCTGGAACCTGTTTGCCCGTCGCGCTGCCGCGCCGACGGCCGTGAGCGTGCGCGTCCCGCCGCGGTTTGATCGCCTGCCGCTGCGGCCGCTGTCCGTCGCCTCGGCGGCGCCCGGCCTGCGCACGTTCAATGCCGGCACGGTCGACATGCTGACGGCCGATTTCCTCGGCACGATCCGCTCGGGCAATGCCGAGTTGCGGCCGGCGCTGCGCGTCATGCGCGGCCGCTCGCGGTCGCTCGCCGAAAACAACGACTATATGCGCGAGTTCCTGCGCATCCTCGGCCGCAAGGTGCTCGGCGCCGAGGGCATCCGCGCCGGCGTGCGCGCCATGCGCGACGACGGCAAGACTGTCGACCAGGCCGACTCGGATTACCTCAAGGCGCAGTTCGACGACTGGTCGAACAGCGAGTCGTGCACCGTCTGCGGCCGCTACACGCTGGCCGACGTGCAACGGCTGTCGCTGACGACGACGGCGCGCGACGGCGAAATCCTCGTGCGCCTGGTGCGCGGCTTCCCGAACAAGTGGGGCTTTGCCCTGCAATTGATCGAGGCCGACCAGCTTGACGAAAACCTGAATGTCGCTTACGGCCAGGGCCACGGCGGCGTCAGCAAGCGCGCCGATACCGAAATTCGCATGAGCGTCGAGCGCGATCGTTGGGGCCGCGCGGTCGCCTATCACATCTTGACCCGCCATCCCGGCGACGACCTCGGCATGTGGCAGGGTCAAACCCGCTACGAGCGGATTGACGCGGCGGACATGATTCACCTGTTCGTTCCCGACCGGGTCGACGACGCGCGCGGCGCACCGTGGGCATACACCGCGATTCGCCGGCTGCAGATGACCGGCGGCTATGAGGAAGCCGAATTAGTGGCGGCGCGCCTCGGCGCCAACAAGGGCGGCTTTTTTATCGAGGAAGCCGACGGCGAGGTTACCGGCGACGGCACCGACGGCGACGGCAACATCGTGCAGGACAGTGAGCCGGGCGAATTCCATCGCCTGCCGAAGGGCGTCAAATTCGAGGCCTACGACCCGCAACATCCGAACGCGAATTTCGGCGCGTTCATGAAAGCGATTCTACGCGGCGCCTCGGCCGGCCTCGGCACGTCTTACAACGCGCTGGCGAAAGACGGCGAAGGCATCAACTTTTCGACGATCCGGCAATTCGAGCTCGACGACCGCGAGCAGTGGAAGCTCGTTCAAGGCTGGTTGATTCGCCAACTGCTGCGCCGGATTTACACCGGCTGGCTCGACATGGGCCTGCTGACGGGCGGCCTCAACCTGCCGCCGTCCAAGCGCGACAAGTTCAACGCCGCCATCTGGCGGCCGCGCGGCTGGGCGTGGGTCGACCCGACCAAGGATATCACCGCCGACGCGCAGGCGGTGAACCTCGGCGTGAAATCGTTGACGCAAGTCTGCGACGAGCGCGGCGTCGATTTCGAGGAGGTCATGCGCGAGCGCAAGCGCGAAATCGAGCTCGCCAAACAGTATGACGTGCCGCTCGGCACCGGCGACCCGAAACTCGCGCCGGCGACGCCGGTCGACGACCCGAACGCGGTCGAGCAACAAGGGAACACGAAACCATGAGCAAGCGAATCCCGCCCAAGTCGATCAAGCTCGGGCGCCAATTCCTCGCCGCGCGGATTGATCGCACGGCGGTCGACGCCGAAAAGCGCACGGTCGAATTAGCCTTTTCCAGCGAGACTCCGGTCGCGCGCTGGTGGGGCATCGAAATCCTGGGACACGAGCAGGGCGAAATGAACCTCGACTGGCTGTCGAGCGGGCGTGCGCCGTACCTCGTCGACCACGATACCGGCCAACAGATAGGCGTGATCGAGCGCGCCTGGCTCGGCAATGACGGCAAGGGTCGGGCGCTGGCGCGCTTCGGCACGACGCCGCGCGCCGACCAGGAGCTCGCCGAATGCGCGGCCGGGATTCGCGTCAACGTGTCGGTCGGCTATCAAATCGACGAGCTCACGCTCGTCGAGGTCGAGGGCGACCCGAGCGACGACGACGTCGAACCGACCTATCGCGCCAAGTGGACTCCGCTCGAAATCTCCAACGTCGCCATCCCCGCCGACATGAGCGTCGGCATCGGGCGCGCGGCCGCGGGCGACGACGGTCGCGAGGTCCGAGTCATCGCAAAACGCCAACAGGAGAAACAGACGATGGAAACCGAACAGGAAAAGGCCGCGCGCATCGAGCGTGAGCAGCGCGAGCAGCGCGAGCGCGAGGCGGCCGATACCGCCCGCATCGAGGCGGCGCGCACCGAGGCCGGCAAGGCCGAGCGTCAGCGGGTCGCCGACCTGCTCGCCCTCGGCGAGCGGCACAACCAGGGGCCGCTGGCGAAGGAGCATATCGAGAAGGGCACGAGCCTCGCGGAGTTCCGCGGCATCATGCTGAACACGATCGCGCCCGGCACCGCCCTCGAAAAGCCGGCGACCGACCTCGGCCTGTCCGACAAGGAAGCGCGGTCGTTTTCGTTCATCCGCATGTTCGCCGCGCAGGTCGCGGCGCGCGACGGCCGCACCGTCGCCGAGGTCGCGCCGTTCGAATTGGAATGCTCGCGCGAAATCGAGAAGCGGCTCGGCAAGTCGGCGCAGGGCATGTATGTCCCGCTCGACGCGCAGCGGGTCAAGATGGCGCCGGTCGACCAGCGCGGCCAACGCGACCTGGTCGTCGGCACGAACAGCGCCGGCGGCTACACCGTGGCGACCGACCTGCGGCCGCAGGACTTTATCGAGTTGCTGCGGAACCAGATGATGACCCGGCAGATGGGCGCCCGCGTCCTGACCGGCCTGGTCGGAAACGTGGCGTTCCCCAAGCAGACCGCCGCGGGCACCGCCTATTGGGTCGCAGAGTCGGGCGCACCGTCCGAGTCGGCGCAGACGTTCGGCCAGGTGACCATGTCGCCGAAAACCGTCGCCGCGTACACCGATATCAGCCGGCTCCTGCTCAAGCAGTCGTCGCTCGATATCGAAAACCTGGTGCGCACCGACCTGTCGGAAGTGCTCGCGCTGGCGGCCGACCTGGCGGCCTTGCACGGCACCGGCGCGTCGAACCAGCCGACCGGCATCGCCGCGACCTCGGGCATCGGTTCGGTTGCCGGCGGAACCAACGGCGCGGCGCCGACCTGGGCGAACATCGTCGGCCTGGAGTCGGCGGTGTCGACGGTCAACGCGGCCATCGGCAACTGCGGCTATCTCACGAACGCCGCGGTGCGGGGCAAGCTCAAGACGACCGACAAGACGTCGGGCGGCTTCGGCCAGTTCATCTGGCCCGACACCGCCATGAGCAACGGAATGGGGTCGCTCAACGGCTACAAGGCCGGCGCGTCGAACCAGGTGTCGAGCGCACTGACCAAGGGCTCGGCCTCGGGCGTCTGCTCGGCGATCTTCTTCGGCAACTGGTCCGACCTGCTGATCGGCGAATGGGGCGTGCTCGACGTCCTGGTCAACCCGTTCACCGGCGCGACCGCCGGCGACGTGCGGGTGCACACGTTCATGTCGCTCGACATTGCCGTGCGCCGGGCGGCCTCGTTCGCCGCCATGCTCGACGCGCTCACGACCTGACCGTCGACGTAACCTGACGACTCACAACGGGCGGCCCGCGGGCCGCCCGTTGTGTTTCGGGAAATGCCGGCTTTGTCGGCCTTTCCAGAAGCACAACCGAGGAGCACGACAAATGCGCTACATTCAGACGACGGTCGACTCGCTGCACAAGGGCAAGCACGTCGACGCGGGCACCGTGATTCCCTTCGAGGATGACGACGGCGCCATCGGCAACTATCTCGCGAGCAAGCGCGGCAAGGAAATCGACGCCGACGAGGGCGCCAAGGCTGTGCGCGCGGCCGCCAAGGCCGAGAAGGTGGTCGGCTGACATGGGCCTGACGACCGACAACGCCGCGGCCCTCGTCGCCGGCGGCAACAAGGATGCCGGCGCCGAGCGGCGCGTGCGCATCGTGGCGCCCTGCCTCGTGCGCGGCGCCCATGTCGACCCGGTCGACGAGAACGGCAACCCGACCGTGCTGTCGGTCACCGCGCGCGAGCGCGATGACCTGGTCGAGGCCGGCCGCGCCGTCGACCAGGTCGACGAGCCCGCGGCCGAGCCCGCGCCCGCCGCGCCGCAGGCGTAGGGGCGCGCAGCGTGACCGTCGAATCGTCTGACGACCAGGCCGTGTTTTTGGCCGATTTCGGTCGCGTCGTGACGTACACGAAAACCGGCGGCTCGCCGGTCACGCTGCAGGGCCTCTATGACGTGCCGGCCTCGACCGGCCCGGCGTTCAACGAGGCGCCGGGTTTCATCCTGGCGCATCCGCAAATCGTCGTGCGCACGATCGACGTGCCGACCGACGCCGGCGAGGGCGATGCCGTCGCGGTCGCCGGCGTCGCGACCCGCTACCAGGTGCGCGCCCTCATCGCCGACGGAACCGGAATGACCCGTATCGAATTGGAGTCGACCTCGTGACGTTCCACGGTCGCCGCCAGGTGCGCGACGCGGTCGCGGCGGCCCTGCTCGGCCTGCCGACGACCGGCGCCAACGTGTTCAAGTCGCGCACGACGCCGACGGCCGACGGCAAGCTGCCGGCGCTGCTGGTCTATACGCGCGCCGAGCGCAGCGCGCCCGACGCCATGGGCACGCCGGCGACGATGAAGATTGCCCGCGAGTTGCGCATTTGGGTTGTCGGCGTCTGCCGGGTGGCGGCCGCCGAGCCCGACGACGTGCTCGACCAGATATGCGCCGAGGTCGAGGCGACGCTGCCGCTCGCCGCCGGCGTTAATGCCCTGCTCGAAAAGCTCGTGCTGGAGTCCACCGATTTCGACGTTCCGACCGATGCCGCCGACAAGCGTGCGGGCCGAGTCGGCATGACCTGGCGCGGGATTTACCGCACCGCGGCGGCAACGCCGACTCAAGCGGCGTGATCGCCGGCAACATCGCAGAAGGGGAAAGACAATGACGGCATATGCAGGGTTGGGCGGCCAGGCTGTTATCGGCGCGTCCGGGGTGCTCAACGAGCTCGTGTCCTGGCAACTGCAGGAAAAGGGCGACCAGGTCGAAACGACCTCGATGTCGAACGCCGCGACCAGCGTGCCGAAAACGCGCATCGGCACGCTGATCGAATGGTCGGGCCAGGTGACCATGAATTACGACCCGGCCGATGCCGACGGCCAGGAATTGCTGGTCGCGAATTACGCGGTCGCGCTCAAGGTCTATCCGCAGGGCACGACGACCGGGTTCAAGTATTGGTCGGGCAACATCATCGTGTCCGATATCACGACGGGCGCGTCGGTCGACGGGAAGATCACAAAGACGTTTCAATTCAGCGGCACCGGCACGCTCACGCGCACGACCGCGCCGTAAAGGCGCGGCGCGGCCGCCGCGCGCAAACGACAAACAACAATAAGGAGCCGTCACCATGTCGCAGCCGACAACCCGCCTTGCCGATATCGCATCGAGCGAATGGGCCAGCGAGCGCAACGTCAAACACTCGTTCGTCGTCGAGAAATGGCAGACGACGGTTTACTGGTCGGCCTGGACGATGGCCGACTATGACGCCGTTTTCGGGCCGACGGCGCCGCGCGGCAACAACGGCCGCGCGGTGCGGGTCATCGTGACCAAGGCGCAGGACGAAAACGGCAAGCCGCTTTTCGTGGCGCCCGAGGAAGATCAATTGCTGTCGGGCGCGCGGCCCGAAATCGTGACGGCGCTCGCCGCGGCGATCGTCGAGACGATGCCCAAGGCCGACGGGGCAAAAGACGCCGCAAAAAACTAGCGGCCGATTCGTGGCTCTTTCAGTTCATGAGAGTCGCGGATCGGCTCGGCAAGACGCTGTCGGAAATGCGCGGCATGTCGCTTTCCGAGTTGCAGCTTTGGCTCGCCTACCTCGCCGACAAAAGGACTCAGTAAATGCCTGACGGCTTTGGCGGTTCACTCGGCCTCGATTTCACCGCGCGCGACCTGACGGGCCCGGCGTTCGCCTCGCTCAATACCAGGCTCGACGCGATGGCCGAGCGTACCGAGAATGTCGCCGCGTCGATGGGCAAGACGCCGGCGGCGATGGACGTGTTCAAGGGCGCCCTTGCCGCCCTCGCGCTCGACAAGGTCATTGACCAGTTCGGCGAATTCCATACGCGAGTCGTCGAGCAGACGGCCGGGTTCAAGGATATGGCCGAGCGGCTGCAACTCGGCGTCGTGCAATACCAGGCCTTGCGCCTGGCGGCGATCGAGGCCGGCGTGTCGCAGGCCGTGTTGCAACAAACCTATGTGCGGTTCAACGCGGTTATCGGCGAGGCCGAGGCCGGCACGAAAAAGGCGGTCGACGCCTTTCAACAGTTGGGCATCAAAATCCTCGACGCCTCGGGCCATGTGCGGCCGACGACCGACCTGTTGCAGGAAGCGGCGCGCGCGCTGTTGCAGATGGAGGACGGCGCGCGCAAGGCGCGCCTCGAAACCGAGATTTTCGGCCGCGCCGGCGCCGACCTCAACCCGATGCTCGCGGCCCTCGCCAAGGGCACCGACGCGCTGGTCGAGAAATTCCAGGCGGCCGGGCTCATCATCGACAAGGATACGGTCGAAAGCCTCAAGCGACTGCAGGTTCAATCGGACGCGGCAAAGGCGCGTTTCGAGGCGCTATATGCAACGGTCGCGCTGCCGATCTATGTCGGCGCGCTCGACGCGCTGTCGGCAAAAATGCTCGAAATAACGAACCGGATTTCGGGCGCGCAGGGCGCGTGGCAGAAATTCCTGGCGGCGATCGACGCGGCCGGGCCGGTCAAGCTGCGGCCGATGGGCCAGGACGCCGACGATTTCGCGCGCTTGCAGCGGTCCGAACAACTGCGGCAGCAAATCGACTCGTTCGACAAGCGCATCGCCAACCCGCGCCGCGGCGACGCGCCGTCGGACCGGCTGCAGGCGCAGCGCGCCAAGCTGCAGGCCGAGCTCGCCGGCATCGAGGCCGAGCAGGCGGCGGTCGACAAGGCCACGGCGGGCGCCCGCACGGCCGCGGCCGATCGTGACCGGCTGCTCAATGAGGGCCTGCCGCCGCAGGACAGTTTCAGGACGGCGGGCGCGAGTAACCCGGCGGCCAAGGGCGGCGCCGGCGGCGGCGCCCGCGATCGTGTCGGCGACTCCATTGCCCGACTGCAGGCGGAAAAGGTCGCGGCCGACCGCGCGCTCGCCGCGATGATGGCCGGCGCCGCGATGCCGCTCGCCGAGCTCAACCGCCAGGTCGAGCTACAGAAAAAGATCGACGACGAAATCGCGCGGCTCGGCGCGGCGGCGAAGAACGACCCGCGCCTCGCGCAACTCAAGGCCGAGGTCGAGCAGCAGCAAAAGGCCGAGGATGCCCTCAAGCGATACCAGGCGGCCGCGGCCGAGGCCGACGCCGTCACGCGCAAGTATGGCGACGGCACGGCCACGCTCAACGACACGATGCGCAAGCTCAACGACGCGCTCGACAGCGGCCGACTGAAACAGGATGTTTATGCCATCGCCGTCAAAGAGGCGAAGCTCGCGCAGGAGCAACAGGCGCTCGCGATGCGAGGCCAGCAGAACAACCTCGACGGGCTGGCGGCCGGTTTCGAGGCGGCGGCGCTCGCCTACTCGCGGCAGAGCAACGCCTTTGCCGTCGGCGGCCAGGTGTTCCAAAGCACCGCCTCGCTCATGTCCGATGCCTTCACGAAATGGCGGAAAACCGGGCAGTTCGATATGGGGGAATTCCTCGCCTCGTGGGCCGACATGATTGCCCAAATGGGCATGAAGTGGGCGGCCTCGCAGATTTTCAGCAGCATCGCCGGCGCGGGCGGCGGCGGCGGCATGTTCGACTGGTTGGGAAAGCTGCTCGGCGGCGGCGGTGGCAGCGGCGGGGCCTTTGATCCCGGCGCCGGCGGTGCGGGCGGCGGCTTTGGCGACGCGATCCCGGCGTTCGCCGACGGCGGGCGGCCGACGCCAGGCGAGGTCAACAAGGTCGGCGAGGAAGGGCCCGAGTTGTTCGTGCCCGACACCGCCGGCACGATCATCCCGGCGGGGCAGACGGCCGCAATGCTGTCGGGTGGCGACCAGGTCGTCGTGCATCAGACATTCAACATTTCGACCGGCGTGCAATCGACCGTGCGCGCGGAGATTCAATCCATGATGCCGGCGATTCAGCAGGCGACCGTCGACGCGGTGCGCCAGGCGCGCGAGCGGGGCGGCAAAGTCGCGTCGGCGTTCCGATGACGACCTATCCGTTGACCCTGCCGCGGCTCGACCGCATCAAGTCGCTGCGGCTCGGCCGCCGGGTCGCCGCCGGCGCCAACAAGTCGCCGTTTACCTTTCAGCGCCAGGTGTTCCTATGGCCGGGCGACGAATGGTTCGGCGAGCTCTCGCTCGTGCCGCTGGCGCTGGCTGACGCCGGGCCGTTCCATGCGTTCTTTATGTCGCTCGACGGGCCGGTCGGGACGTTCCTGCTCGGCGACCCGTTGCGGCGCACGCCGCTCGGCACCGCGGCCGCGCTGCCGGGCACGCCGGTCGTCAACGGCGCCGGGCAGACCGGCGAGACGTTGAACGTTCGCGGCCTGCCGGTGTCGCGGCCGAATTACCTGCTCGCCGGCGACTATGTGCAACTCGGCGCCGGCTCGTCGACCCGGTTGCACCTGGTCACGCAAACCGTCGACAGCAACGGGTCGGGCCAAGCGGCCTTGAACCTGCGCCCGCGGGTCAAGACGGCGCCGGGCGACGGCGCGGCGGTCACCGTGACCGGGACGCGGGGTATCTGGTCGCTCGCCGACGCCGACTATAGCTGGCTCGGCGACGCGACGCAGCTTGCCATGGGTGTCACCGTCGCCATTGTCGAGCCGCGCTGATGGCGCGCGACCTGACAAGCGGGCTCAGTGCCGAGCTCGGCGCCGAAATCGTCTATCCGGTGCTGTTGTTCGACCTCGAATTCATTTCGGGCTGGCTGTACCTGTGGACCGGAATCGGCGAGCTCGTCTGGAACGGGCATACCTATACCGGCGTCGGCAGCGTCGTGAGCCTGTCGCCGATCGAGGAAACCGGCGAGGTTCGCGCGGTCGGGATTACGGTCACGCTCGCCGGCCTCGATACGTCGGCGACATCGAACGCCTTGCAGGAAATCGCGCAGAACAAGCAGGGCATTATCCGGCTCGGCCTGCGCGCCGGGCTCGACGGCGCCTGGATCGACGGCGGCCCGGCGATTGCCTTCTCGGGACGCCTCGACCTCGGCGCCATCAAGGAAGATGCGCGCGGCGCGACTATCTCAATCAATTACGAGTCGCGGCTCGTGAACCTTGAGGTTCCGCGGCTCTGGTCATGGACCGACCAGGACCAGCAGACGACATATCGGGGCGACCTCGGCCTGCAGTATTCCGGCGCGATCGCCGACCAGATTTTGAAATGGGGCGGTTGATGACCAAGGCAACGCGGCGCCGGGCGGTGACGCCGCCGGCGCTCATGACGTTCGCGCGCCTGCCCGGTTGGGAGGATCGACTGCACGCACTTGTCGAGGAACGCCGGCATCGGCCGTTCGCGTGGGGCTCGCACGATTGCGGCCTGTTCGCCGCCGACTCGGTGCTCGGCACGACCGGCCTCGATTTCATGGACGGGTTGCGCGGGCACTATGACAGCGCCCTCGGCGCGACTCGCATCCTGCAGCGGCACGGCTGCGCCGACATTGTCGACCTGGTCATCGCGCGCGGGTTCATCGGCCGGCAGCATGTGCTCGATGCGCGGCGCGGCGATATCGTCTGCGCCGAGGGCGGCGCCGGCTTGACGCTCGGCGTCGTCTGCGGCGCGCGGTTCGCCTGGGCCGGGCCCGACGGGTTGCTGTTCGTGTCGATCGACCGGGCGACGCGCGCCTGGCGCGTGGGCTAACGTGCCGTTCATCATCCCGGTTATCATTGCCGCGGTCGCCTATGCGGCCGGCTATATCGCGCTGTCGACGTTCGTCGTCATCGCGATTTCAGCGGCGTTGACTGCAGTCGCGCAACTGCTCATGCCCAAGCCGAGTCCGCAGGCGGCGACGCAAGGCGGGGCATCGCTCGACCCTGGCGCGAAGATCACCGGCAACGCGGCCGACACGCCGCGCCAAATCGTGTACGGGCGCACGCGCGTCAATGGTACGGTCGTTTTCCAGACGACGACCGCCGGCGAGCGGGTGCCGCCGAACATCAACGACTTTTTTGCCGCGGCGGTTTTTAGCACGCCGCTGCCGAGTCAAACGGGCAACGTCGGTAATGCCATCCTGCACCTGGTCGTCGCCCTGGCCGACCACGAATGCGAGGCAATCGACGAGGTCTGGTTCGGCGACACGAAGGTATGGACGTTGGCGGGCGGCAAACTCGCCACGAAATATGCGCCGCATCTGACGATCTTTCCGCACCTTGGCGCGAGTGACCAGGCGGCGAATAGCAACCTCATGGGCTGGGCGCCGGGCTTGTGGTCGTCGGCGCACCGCCTGCGCGGCGTGACCTATGTTTACATGCCGATGTCGTGGAACCGCGAGGTATTCCAGGGTTTCAGCCCGCAAAATATATGGTGCGTCGTCAAGGGCAAGAAACTCTATGACCCGCGCAACGGCCACACTGAATGGTCGGCGAACCCGTCGCTCGCGGTCGCCGACTATCTGGCGAGCGCGCGGCACGGAGTCGGCGCCGCCTATGGCACCGAAATCGACAACACGGTGCTCGCCGCCGCGGCGTCGATCTGCGACGAGTCGGTCACCGCCGGCGGCGTGACCGAAAAGCGGTTCACGTTGAACGGCGTCATCAAGCTCGACCAGAAGCCCATCGACGTCATCGGCGGCATGCTGGGCGCAATGGCGGGCCGGGTCGTATTCAGCAGCGGGAAATGGCGGGTCGCCGCGGCCGCCTGGTCGACGCCGGTGCTGTCGTTCGACGAGAATGACCTGCGCGGCGGCTTCACCGTGCAAAACCTGCTCGGCCGCCGCAACTCGTTCAACAGCGCCAAGGGTTCCTATGTGAACCCGGCGAAGCTATGGCAGGCCGACACCTTCCCGTCGGTCGTCGCGCAGCCCTATATCGACGCCGACGGCGGCGAGCAGAGTTGGAAATCAATCAGCCTGCCGTTTACCGATTCGCCGGTCATGGCGCAGCGTATTTCGGTCATCGACCTGCGCCGTCAACGACAGTCGCTGTCGATGATGTATCCGTGCAAGCTGTCGGGCTGGCGCGCGACGGTCGGCGACGTCGTGCAAATCAGCAACACGCGGCTCGGCTGGTCGTTAAAGCCTTTCGAGGTCGTCAACGCGACGCTCGTGTTCGAAAAGGCCGAAAGCGGCCAGGCGACCGTTATCGGTGTCGACCTCGACCTGCGCGAGACGGCGCAAGCCATCTATGCCGACGACGTCGTCATCGTAGAGAAGATCGACCCGGCACCGAACACCGGACTGCCGGATACGTTCAACGTCCTGCCGGCGTCGAACGTGCGGGCCAGCGAGGCGCTTTACAGCAGCCGCGACGGCGGCGGCGTCAAAGCGAAATGGACGATCGCATGGGACGCCTCGCCGGATGCGTTCGTGCAATCGGGCGGGTTCTATCGCGTGGCCTATCGCCTGGTCGGCGCCTCGACCTGGACGGCCTTGACCGATACGACGGCATTGTCGGCCGACGTGCTCGATATCCAGCCCGGCACTTACGAGGCCGCGGTCATCGCCTACAATTGGGCGGGCGGCCCGGCGCCGGCGGTTGCGTTGGGCGCGACGCCGGTGACCGGGTTGAGCGCGCCGCCGGCGGCGCCGAGCGGCCTGACCGTGG
>SXGR01127997.1_pt1 | contig 18606 bp, 18 predicted proteins | sample 3174711 | NCBI WGS metagenome assembly SXGR01 (sample SAMN11356860, study PRJNA531348) | freshwater metagenome | isolation source: freshwater sample F1-60 | place: China: Fuxian Lake, Yuxi | collected 2017-12-25
AAGTCTTGTTTTTATGTATAATCCATTTGACAGTGTCGTTTTAGAAAAGTTTATTTCCAACAATATCAATCACTTTAAGATACATAACTCAGTTATAGCTTACGCAAACGATATCCGGCGACTATCACTAGCAAAGTTTGGATTTGAGACAATATTTAGAAACCAGACACGCAAAATTTCGCTCTATCAACTTTCCTAAACCAACTCAACTGCCGCTTTAAGCATAGCTGGACGCAAGTCAATATAGCGTTGTGTAGCTTTACGTGTAACTTTAATGCCAACGCCCAACTAAATCAACAACTTAGTTGGGCGCGTGTGTGTTTTGTGTAACTACAAATCCTATATAAATCAACTACTTAAGTTAGAGTTGTTACTCCCACTCGATAGTGCCAGGGGGCTTCACAGTTGCTGGCGCGCATCTACGGGGTGTTTGCGCTCAAGTGCAGCGGGTGCGGCGGGCGGGTGCGCCTGATTGGCTTTATCACTGAGCCGGCGACGGTGCGACAGATACTCGCGCATGCCGGCGAGCCAACAACTGCACCGGCAATCGCACCAGCGCGCTCACCACCGGTGGAGGTGAATGCACAGCAGCTGATTGCTCCAGAAGCAGTAGAGGCAATCCCCGAGCTTGAGTTTGAACAGCTGCAAACCTCGAAGCGGAAGCTGGACACGATAGGTTGGTGGCTGATGTGGGTGCGCATGCAGAGCCGGTCCCGGAGCTGGAGTTTGATCAGACATTGGGTTGGTAATCCTGCGCTGCAGAAATGGCACACGCGGCGGAGCGTGAGTAGGCGTGGTGCAGCCGCCGGCAGAGTGCACTGAATGTTCAGGGCTGCCAATGCTGGTCTGTCCAAATCGGGCCATTTCCGCCTGTTGCGCTGAACGTACCTCTCGGAATATCCAACAAAAGTGATCGTTGACCATAAAGTATCGGCGGGGTGGAAATTCGTGCAAATTGGCACTTGACAAACTTAGGACAAGCGCTTATTATCAGGGAGTGGTTGAGGCCTTGAATTTCCTATCCGTAATTATATGGCGTCAGCCGCCTGACGATACGCCGCGCGTTGGATGAACTGGTGCGCCAAGACTGGCTGGAAAAAACATGGAGTGGGTACCTTTGTCCGGCAACCAATAAAGGCATCCATCGCGGCTAATAGATTAAACTTCACCGGACAGATGAAGGCCATTGGCATGAAACAGGGCAACAAACATATCAGGCACCGGTTGGTTGCAGCAACAGATAAAGTCGCGCGCGCTCTGCGTGTTGAGGTGGGCGATCCGATCATTGAAATCACCCGCGTACGTCTGGCAGATAATGTGCCGATCTTGCTTGAGATGGCATGCCTGTCAACAACGCGCTTCCCTTCTCTGGTAGATTATGATTGGATTGGTCGAAGGCTCAATCACTATACAAAATGTTGAACGGAGAATACGGCATCATCATTTCAACGGTAGATAACACCATCAAACCGGTTTTGCTGACTGAAATGGAAGCGCATTATCTTAAATCTAAAGCAGGCAGTCCGGCGATACTAAGCGAGACTGTTGCACAGACGCGCGATGGCACGCCAGTGGAGTATTCGTGGTCGTTCTCAAATCGAGATAAAAGCGAATTTTATTTCCGTTTTCAACACATAGAACCAGAAATACAAAAAGGAGGTGCAGCATAAAATTTTCCCGTTCAGATGTGTGACCATATTAAGTTCATTTCATTAAGGAAAAAAAACATGGCTACTAATGATAAAAAAACTGTTGTAGAAACAAATAAGTCCTGGACTGACCGTTTGACAGGTTGGATGGAAAATCTGGCCCCATTTTTTGATCAGCCCCACTTGGCGTCGGTGCGCGATGGTCTCGCATCCTTGATGCCTTTCCTGATCATCGGCGCTTTCACCCTGTTGATCCTGCAATTCCCAGTTCAGGGCTGGCTGGATTATTTGGATGGCAATGCCTCCCTGACGGATAAGCTGTGGGTGCCATTCAACATGACATACGGCCTGATGTCAATCTTTGCAGCATTAGCAATCGCCTACAACCTGGCCCGCCGCCGTAACATGGACCCTCTGATGCCCTCGATCATGTCCCTGTTGACCTTCCTGGTTATCGCCGCTCCCAAATTTGTCAGCGACGCAGATGGCAACCCAGGACTTCTGTCAACCTATTTCGACAGCAAAGGGCTTTTTACCGCGATCATCGTCGGGTTGCTCTCGGTTGAGATCTATCGCTTCTTCGTTGAGCGCAAGCTGGTCATCACGATGCCGCCGCAGGTGCCACCCTCTATTGCCAACGCATTCATCGCGCTTGTTCCGGGTGTCGTGCTTCTGGCACTGGCTTGGATCGTTCGAGTTCTTTTTGATATTAACCTTGCGCAAGGGGTCGTGGATGTAATCTCCAAGATCATCCCGGTGGCTTCCAGTTATCCGGCGGCGGCATTTGCTGAAACAGTGCATGCTTTTCTGTGGACGCTGGGTATTCATGGCGACCTGACGATTGGCATTGTATTACAGCCCATCTGGACTTCAAATATCGCGGCCAATGCAACAGCGGTAGCTGCAGGACAATCTGCGCCGTTCATCTACTCATCCGAGTTCCGCGCTGCCTATGTCGTCCCCGGTGGTTCCGGCGCAACATTTATGCTGGCCGTCTACCTGATCCGTAGCAAGGTCGCGCGCTTGCGCAAGGTGGGTTGGCTTGGCATCTGGCCAGGCATCTTCAACATCAACGAACCCATCACATTTGGTACACCGGTCATCTTCAACCCGGTCATGGCGATCCCCTTCATTTTGATCACCTTCCTGAATGTGACCTTCGCATGGCTCATGCACACATTTGGCTTTGTAAAGCCAATGTTCATCGCCATGCCATGGACGCTGCCAGGACCGATCCTAGCCTTCCTTCAGGCTGGTTACTCATGGCAGGCTGCCCTTGTCACGATCATCACACAGTTTATCATTCCTGGCGTGATCTGGTATCCCGCTTTCAAGGCTTGGGAGCGCATCGTAATTGAAAAAGAGGGAACTGGAGACTAGGCAGAAACATTTGCTGAGTTCGCCGGTTCTTTGTGACATAAAACAGTTGGATCAGGGAGGGGATTGATGCGTCAATCCTCTCCCACTTTTTCTGCCATCAAGCGGAGACAAGTTATGAAGTTGACCATTTTAGGGGCGGCAGGCGTGCGTACCCTGCTAGTTCTACAAAGCATCATTGCCCGCCAACATAAAGTTGGATTGAGCGAACTTGCTTTAATGGATGTTGACCTCCACCGGCTGGAAATGATGCGCGATTTATGTGAAGATTAATTGGCAATGCTGACATCAATTTCTAAATCACCTGGACACAGGTTTCCCGTAGTGCCATACGTGGGGCAGACTATGTGATCACCACCTTCCGAGTGGGCGGGATGGAATCCCGGGTTATTGAAGAGCAAGTGCCGCTTCAGTATGGTGTGCTGGGTCAGGAAACCATAGGTCCAGGAGGTTTTGCAATGGCGCTGCGTACAATTCCGGTGGTACTTGATTATGTGAAAATTGTGCAGGAAGAATCACCCGATGCATGGCTTCTTAATTTCACCAACCCGGCTGGCATCGTTACAGAAGCAATCATCAATTCCGGAAATCACCAGCGGGCCATGGGTATCGGCGATAAGCCTCCGTCCATGTGGCGTGCAGCTGCAGCCCGGCTTGGGTTGCAGCCTTCCGATTTGCTGGTGGAATACTTTGGGATTAACCACCTTGGCTGGATGCGAGCCATTCATCACGAAGGGCAGGATCGATTGCCTGAATTGATAGATTTCATCGAGTCGCACAAGGAAGGCATCCTGCCAGGACTGCCCTTCGAACCGGGATATATCCGTATGTTGGGCATGATCCCAAATGAAGATAACTACTTTTACACCAGCACCCAAAAAGTTGTAGATAATCTTAAACGCACCGGGCAGAGTCGCGCACAACAGGTTATGATTTTCAATGTTGAGCTTTATGAGAATCTAAGCCAGTTTGCTTTAAGAGGAGCTTCGGTCAAGGAAATGAAGCTGTCTACCTGAACTATCTTGCAAAACGTGGTGAGACTTATATGAGCATCGAAACCGGACACAAGCATGAAATTCCGCCTGAATGGCAGGAAAAACTTACCCAAATGGAAGCTTCTGCCGAAGGCTATTCCGATGTTGCATTGGGCGTAATCGAGTTGTTGCGCAACACGGCCGGCGGACTGTCAATTCTCAATGTTTGCAATCAGGGTGCCATCAATGGCATGTGTGATGAAGACGTGGTTGAAATAACCTGTCAGTTGGGACATGGGGTTATCCGCCCACTTGTTGTTGGTACTAACCCCGATCATGCCTTGGGATTAATGAAACAGGTGAAGGAATATGAAAGGCTAACCATCCAAGCCGCTGTGGAAGGATCGTACGATCTAGCGCTCAAAGCCCTAGCATTACACCCATTGGTGCCATCTTTGAGTATAGCCCGCTCGATTCTGGATGATTACTGCCAACAACATGGCGCATATTTTCCTCAATTGAAACACTAGCGCCGGCTGGTTGGTGGTTTTAAACAATACAAGAATGGTAGATTTCAAAAAGCAATATGTTAGTGTCACGTAAAGAGCATTTCAGAGGTCGATAATGGCACTATTTTACAAAATTTTGAACCAGTCGCGTTTGATATGATGAATGGTCTGTTTGAGCAGATTGAACAAACCATTCCAAAGGAGAAATAAAATGTCTGAAACAGATACAACTCAAAAGCCTATTAAAGCCCTGATGGTGTGTGCCATGGGAATGTCATCTTCCCTATTGGAGAATAAGACCAAGAAAGCGGCAGCCAATGCCGGTATTCCCTTTGAACTTAAGGCGACAACCGTCGCAGATATTGTCCGATGGGATCCAACGATGCATTGGTACGATATTATCCTGATCGCGCCCCAGGTTTTTTATAAGCGCAAAGCAATTGAGCAAACAGCTTTTCCGCATGGCATTCTTGTGAAGCCCATTGACCCAACTGTGTTTGGCATGGTGGATGGCGAGGCATTGTTAAGACAGATTCTGGAAGCCATTCGGGTCCGTGAGGAAGCAAAGGACGAATAAGGATTATCCATTTAGGAGGACCCAAACCTTATACTCATTCTTCGTGGCTTGATTGTTGCTTTTGGCGGGTTTGTGTTCATTTTCCTGCCCGGCTCCCTTATTTCCATTCTGTCCCGGCGCAACCTGCGCTTTGAGATGTCTCTTCTGCTTTGGGGCATGGGAATATTGGTAGTAACCTTATTTCCCGCCATTTTCCTGACAAGTCTGACACGCATGATTATCTTTGGCAAACTTGCCCCTGAAGGGGGCATGCTCTATGCCTTCTTATTAATAGGCAGTCTGCTGGCGGCAATTTTTCTTGAAGGGAGTAAGTATCTATTTTTGCGCTGGCGTCAAATTCCGACCGAAAAACTATTAGGCAGCGGTATCCTGCTTGGGCTTGGTGTTGGCCTGTTGACCAATGCCTATCAGGGCATTTCCCTCGTCGGCGCAGGCTTTCGACTGGTCCTTGGTGATACTTCAACACCTGACCTTGCAAAGATCGCGTCGCAGGCATGGTTTGATCTAATTTTGGGACTAGTCTCGCTAAATGTTTACCGCATCGCATTGGTAGCAATTAGCGCCGCCCTGGGAGGACTTGTTGCACATGCGCTGATAGAGGGACGACAACGCTGGTTGTGGCTTGCTATACTCTTTAATACAGTATATGCTTGGAGCTACAGCGCCATTGGGCTTGCTCTAGGGAGTGACAACTTGGTTGCTAATGGCATCGTGTTTCTTTACCAGGGAATTTTGGTGATACTGGCTCTGTTCTTGTTGATGCGGCAGGTGTCAACTTCACAAAATAAGCGGGACTCGATGCCCGTGGATGGTGACTCATGAATTCTCAAACACCTGAAACAAATTAAGCCAAAGATAATAAAGAAATGATCATGATCCCATCTGGAGAGTTTTTGTTTGGCGCAAACAAACAGCCCATGACTCTTCCCGCTTATTACATTGACCGTGTCCCGGTCACCAATGCTGGATATAAAGTTTTTTTGGATGCAACACAGGCCAGTTTCCCACCTCACTGGCGCCAGGGCAAACCGCTTCCCGGAACTGAGGATCACCCAGTGGTGCATGTCACATGGTTTGATGCGGTTGATTATGCCAAATGGGCCGGCAAGCGACTGCCAACCGGGCCTGAATGGGAGAAGGCTGCGCGGGGTACTGATGGGCGCATTTTTCCCTGGGGCGACACTTTTGACAAAATATGCCTGAATTCCGGAGAAGGCGGTCCTTTTACGACTGTGCCTGTTGGACAATATTCGCCGAAAGGGGACAGCCCTTATGGCGTTGTAGACATGGCAGGTAACGTTTATGAATGGACGAATGACGGCAATGAGGTCGTCACGATGGGATTGCGCGGCGGAAGCTGGCTTGAAGGACGGGATAACGCGCGCACATTCATTGTCCGGAAGCACACCCCCCGCCGCAAGAATGACTTCATCGGCTTTCGCTGTGTGATGGATGTGCCTTAATGACTATTTAAACTCTAGTTCGGCACGGTACAACGGAATGGATCGAACAAGGGCTTCTGCATGGAATTTTGGATGCGCCTCTGAGTGTACGCGGGGGGCAGGAAGCAAATCTTGCTGCTTCGGCATTGGCGAATCAGCATTTTGATGCCTTCTATACCAGTCCCTTGGGGCGTGCTCGTGAAACTGCGGCTATCATCGGTCAGTCAATTGGCATGGACCCAGTTCCCTTGGACGGCCTGCGTGAGATGAATTTTGGCAGGATGGAAGGCGGGCGGCTGTTTAACTTTGCCAAAGATACACCGCTCCAACGTAAGCTGCGCTTGCCTCGGTCCATTTCATTGTGCAGTTAGGCGGAGAGCCGCGCAACAGGTTTGGTGAACGGGTGGTTGCATCGGTCTGCGAGATAGCCCGACAACTTCCCAATCAACCAGTACTGGTAGTCATACACATGGCTGTTCGAAGTAACATACTTGCGGGACTGATCGATCAAGACCCTTCTGCTTGGGTAAATTACTATGGATGGCCTGCAGGTGCATTCACCGAAATTGAACTCGACCCCATGGGTAATGCAAAGATCAACCGTTTGACCATTGACGACCATCTAAAAACATTAAGGAGTAACCCATGACCGACGACCAAACCATGAACTGGGAACAGACTTTGTTCAACATCACTTTACATGCCGGGAACGCCCGCTCAAAGGCGCTGGCAGCTGCCGAGGAAGCTGAAGCAGGTAATTATGAAGAAGCTGAAGCCTCTTTAGTGGAAGCCGAAGATGAGCAAGCCGAGGCTCATAAAGTACACGCAAAGGTCATCCAAATGGAAGCAGGCGGCGAACAAGTACCTTTCTCGGTATTACTGATCCACTCAATGGACTTATTGCTACTGTCCTGGGCAGAGATCGATCACACCCGTCAAATGATCGGCATACTTAAGCGCGTGTCTGATTTGGAAAGTGAGATGAAGAAATGGCGAAAATAGAAAAGATAGCAATTGTTGGGGGTGGTAGTGCTTACACTCCTGAATTCATCGAAGGCTTTATTACTCACGAGAACGAAATCCAAGTGGGCGAGATCGCCTTGTTCGATGTCGACGAGGAGCGGCTGAACATAGTCGGTGGCATGGTCCAGCGTCAGGTGCATCATGCTGAGTTGGATACGCGTATCACCCTTACTCTTTCGTGCCCAAAGGCGGTGGAAGGTGCACGCTTTGTGGCATCTCAAATGCGTGTTGGCCAGATGCCCGCACGCATCCGCGACGAAAAGACTCCGCTCAAACATAATGTGATCGGTCAGGAAACGACCGGACCGGGTGGAACACTCAAAGCCTGGCGCACCATCCCTGTTACCCTCGAAGTGGCACGTGATGTCGAAAAGTATGCGCCTGGAGCTTGGTATCTTAACTTCACCAACCCATCAGGCATCATCACAGAGGCTATCCTTAAACACACCAACCTGAATGTGGTCGGACTGTGCAATAATCCGATTAATATCCGTCGAATGATCGCTCAAGCAATGGGCGTGCGTGACGAACAGGTGTATCTGGAATGGATCGGATTAAACCATGTCAACTGGGTGCGTCACATCTTTGTCGATGGTCAAGATATTACGGAGCGCGTTTTCGAAGACTTCGAAAAATTCAAGGGTGAACTTCATTTCCCAACGGGACTTGTCCGTATGTTGGGCGTTCTTCCGGGTTCCTATCTTCAATACTATTATGATCATCCTTGTAAACTGGCTGAAGCAAAGGCAGTTGCGAAGTCACGCGGCGAAGTGGTGCAGGAAGTCGAGAAGGAGTTATTTAAGAAATATATAGATCCCAATCAGGTTGTCAAACCACCAGAACTCAGCCAGCGCGGTGGCGCGCTGTACTCGGAGGCGGCCATGCGGCTTATGCTTTCACTGTTGCATGACCGGCGCGATATCCAGATCGTGGTTACTCGTAACAACGGTGCAATCTCCGATCTTCCCGATGATGTTTCTGTTGAAGTTCCCTGTGTGGTGGGTGCGCACGGTGTCACGCCGTTGCACATGGGACGCCTACCTGAAACCATTCGCGCCTTATGCCAACAGGCCAAGGCATGGGAAAGTTGGACAGTTGAAGCGGGCGTTACCGGTTCCCGTCAGGCGGCTCTTATGGCTATGACGGTCAATCCGTTGGTACCCTCATTTGAGGTGGCCCGTGCATTGGTGGATGAGATGTTGGAAGCAAACCGGGACTACCTGCCCCAGTTTTTTCCTAAGAAATAAGTTGCTTAGTGCTGTCATTGCGAGGTGGTGCACTTCCGCCGAAGTAATCTCCCGTTTAACTTGAATAGAGATTGCCACGCCGCCGAAAGTGTATCGGCGTCTGGCAATGAATCGTTAAAAAAATCAAAACAGGCGAAGTTGCAAATCCGCCCTGCAAAAGGAGTATAGAATGACACATATTGATCTTACAAAATCGGTTGAGGTACCGTCCTGGCTGAAGATTGCGGCACGCCCGACTTCCATTGGCAACGGTGAGTTGGAACGACAGTGGCTGGAGATCGGCGAGGAAACAACCGAGGCAATTCTCAAAGTGTTGCCAACCGGTAAATATACAATGGGGCCGTATCTTAATGCCTTTGAAGACGAATTTGCGAAATACAGCGAGTGTCAATATGGAATTGGTATTTCAAGTGGAACTGCCGCATTGCACCTGGCAATCCGAGCCATCGAGGTCGGTCCTGGCGATGAGGTAATTACTGTCGCCAATACCTACGTAGCGACAGCCCTGGCAATTTCCTATACTGGTGCGATGCCAGTTTTTGCGGATGTGGACCCCAGGACTTACAACTTGACTGCAGAATTAGTATCCGCGAAAATTACCCTGCGCACAAAAGCAATCCTGCCGGTTCATCTCTACGGTCAGCCTGTGGACATGGACCCAATTCTTGATCTAGCTCGAAAGCACAACTTGTGGGTGGTTGAGGATGCTTCACATGCCCACGGCGCAACTTACAAAGGCCGCAAAGTTGGTTCGTTGGGAGATATCGGCTGCTTCAGTCTCTATCCAAGCAAGAACATGGGCGCTTATGGCGATGGCGGAATCATCACGACCAATAACGATGAGTTGTTTGAGAAGGTCAAGATACTGCGCTACGTCGGCCAGCGTGTCAAGTTTGTGCATGAAGTGATTGCCTTTCAGGAAAGACTGGATGAGATTCAAGCCGCCGCACTAAGTGTCAAACTGCGCTATCTGGACTCGTGGAACAACCGCCGCCGCAAGTGGGCCGCCATCTATAATGAAATGCTGGCCGATGCTCCCGTAGTGCTTCCGTATGTAGCGCCCGGAGCTCATCACGTTTATTATTCCTATGCCATTCTGGTCAAAAAAGAAGAGCGCGATGACCTGATGAACTTCCTTGCAGACCACGACGTGGGATCGTTTGCCATGTACCCGACTCCGGTACCGCTCCTGCCTTGCTATGCTGACCTGGCCTATAAAACGGAAGATATCCCCCTTGCTGCGGAATATGCCGATCGCGTGGTTAACTTGCCTATCTTCCCGCAAATGCGGGAAGATGAGGTGCGGAAAGCGGCTCAGGCAGTTGTTGATTTCTATAAAAGCCAAAACTAGAGGTTTCATGTCTGAAGGCATTAAGTTGGCTGTCCTAGGTGGTAGCGGAGTTGCCACCCCTGAATTGATCGATGTGTTGGCTCGCTCTGACGAACGTCCAGCGCTGCATGTGTCACTCATTGGACGAAGTGTTGACAAGCTGCAGGCAGTTGCAGAGATGTGCAAGCGGCTGGCTACAAAAAAACCCCCGCCCATTACAATCAGTTTCCATGTTGATCCACAAGAGGGGTTGGAGGGTGCGGATTATATACTCAATCAGATTCGTGTTGGAGGTTATCAGGAACGAGCTAATGACGAAACTTTTCCACATGAATTCGGAATTCCTGGCGAGGAAACTTTTGGGCCCGGCGGGATGAATATGGCGCTCAGAACCATCCCTGTCGTCATTGAGTCATGCCGCATTGTAGAGAAGGTTGCGCCAAAAGCATTGATGATCAATCTGACCAATCCCAGCAGTATCGTTCAATACGCCATTAATTATGCCACTCGTGTTAAGGTGGTCAGCATTTGCGATCTGCCGATGATGGCCGCGCAGACAATAGCTGATTTGCTCAACCTCCCGGTACGTGAACTGGTTGTGCGTTATACCGGCATGAATCATTTTGGCTGGGTTACAGAGGTAAGCTGGCAGGGAATGGACATGCTGGCACGGGTGTTGGATAAGTTCGTTACGATGCCTGGCTTGTCGGTGGAAGCGGATATTATTCGGGCGTTGGGCGTCATCCCCACGTCCTACTTTAAATACTTTTACCATGCCAATCGTGTGCTCGCGGCGCAACAGGGCAAGCGTGCACGCGCCGAAGAACTGCTTGAATTGGAAGCCGAAATTTTTGCTGAGTACCGTTCCGAAAATCTGGATAAAAAACCAACGGGTCTCGTGAAACGTAATGCAGCCTGGTACGAGCACATGATCGTGCCATTGTTGTTAGCCCGTGCTAAAGATACCGCTGAGGTTCAATACCTTCAAGTAACCAATGATCACGCCCTGCCATTTTTGCCATCGAAGGCGATCGTTGAAGTGCCTTGTGTGGTGCGACAAAATGGTTTTTTGCCATTAGCCTATGACGGCGGACTGTCGTCTGATCTCGAGTCCCTGCTGTTGACCAATGCTACGTTTGAAATGTTGTGGGCAGAGGCTGTTGTTGAACAGAATTACTCGAAGGCATTACGCGCGATGTTGATGAACCATCTTGTGACCAACTACGATCAGGCCCTGGGTATCCTGAATAAAATCTGGCCGAAATAGGTGATTCATATAATGCAATCGTTGTCCATTGTTGTTCTTAATAAAGTGGGTTTACATGCCCGCCCTGCCGCCCTTTTTGTGCAAGCTGCGATGCTGCATCAGTCCAAGATTACCTTGACGAACGGTGAAAAGAGCGGCAATGCTAAAAGTATCATGGGCATTCTTGCACTTGGGGTTCAACAAAACGACGAGATCACGATCAATGCCGATGGGCCGGATGAAATGGAAGCAGTGGCTGCGCTTACCAAGTTGGTTGAAGATAATTTTGGTGAATCATTATGAGTGAGTTTATCCTGAAAGGCATTGCTGCTTCTGAAGGGATTGTCATCGGAACAGCGTTTTGCCATAAACCCTTATTTCTTGAAATTCCGCCTCGACCTGCCGGACCTATCCAGGAGGAATTGCAACGATTTCATGTTGCTTGTGAACAAGCAGTACAGGAACTTGAATCGCTCAAAGCTGATGTGCTGTCACGCAGCGGCGCGGAAACTGCCGCAATCTTTGATGCTCACAAGATGATAGTTGCAGACCCGATGCTGCACGATGCCGTCCAATCCCGCCTCGAAGCGGGACAGACCATCGAGACAGCAGTGCAGGATGCTAGTGAGGAGCTTGCGGCAATGCTCGGAGCTATGCAGGATGAACTCTTTGCCGCGCGTGAAGCGGATGTGCGCGATGTTGGGCGTCGGTTACTGCGCACACTGTTGAGCATACCTGATACCTCGATTCACAAATTACAATCCCTAGCGGTAATAGTCTCGTACGATCTGACGCCATCAGATACAGTCTGTCTTCTGTCTGAATTTACACTTGGTATCTGTACAGCCGGTGGCGGACTGACATCGCATGTTGCCATTCTGGCCCGGACAATGGGTCTGCCCGCTGTCGTTGGATTGGGGAAGAAGGCACTGGATCAGATTACAGAAGGAACCACGCTTGTTCTGGATGGAACAAGTGGTACGGTCATAGTAGACCCGGAGCTTGCCACTTTGGAACGATGTGAAGCTGCTCGTGCTAAAGCCTTGGCGCGTGTTGCGACGATGCAGGTCACATCATCCAAAGAAGCTGCTACAGCGGATGGCCGGCGCGTGGAAGTCAGCGCGAATATTGGCGACGCTGACTCGGCACAGGAAGCGGTTCGCTTTGGCGCAGAAGGTGTTGGTCTGTTGCGTACTGAGTTCTTATATCTACAAAACACTCGCCCGCCCGACGAAGAACAACAGATAAAGGCTTATAAGAGCGTTTTTGCTGCAATGGGAGACCGCCCTGTGATCGTCCGAACATTAGATATTGGCGGGGACAAGCCGCCCGCTTATCTTAAATTTGACGCTGAGTTGAATCCATTCCTAGGCTGGCGCGCGATTCGCATCTGCCTTGAAGATCATCCATTATTCAAAACACAGCTTCGTGCCATCCTGCGCGCTGCTGTCGGCCATCGCGCTCTCATTATGTATCCGATGATTAGCAGTGTCGAGGAGCTGAGAGACGCTAATGCTGTACTCGCAGAAGTACGCGCTGAGCTGGATGCCGCGGGGTTGGACTATGCGCGGAAAGTGCCGGTTGGGATCATGGTTGAGACACCCGCCGCCGCAATGCTGGCAGACATACTATCCGTTGAGTGTGATTTTTTTAGCCTTGGGACCAACGATTTGACGCAATATACCCTGGCTGTTGACCGCACAAATGAGCGCGTAGCAAAGCTGTTTCAACCGCTTCACCCGGCCGTATTGCGGCTGATCAAGAAGACCATTGACGATGCTCATCAGCATGGTAAATGGGTTGGAATGTGCGGAGAATTGGCCGGAATGCAAAAGGCTATTCCGATTTTGTTAGGGTTGGGCCTTGACGAATTCAGTATGGCGCCACGCTCCATCCCAGAAGCCAAGTGGCTGATCAGCCAGTTTTCAGATGCACGTGCCAGAGAGATTGCAGTACAGGCATTGAACAAAGCTACTGCCGTCGAAATAGAAAAATACATGGATGGGATGCTGGAAGAACGTATAAGCTAATTGTGCTGGCTTTGCAGACGGCATACTACTCGTAGTTGCGAAAAGAGTATTTGGAATAGAAATTTTAAATTGTTGGCAAGGTTCGAGTTGTAGTGGCCAGTTGAAAAAGTAGGCCGCGTAGGTCAGCCTCTTGCGGCGGCGAGTTTACCAGTAATTTAGTTGTGACAGGACTTGCTTATAGCGCGACTTTGCCTGTGGATATAAATAGTTACTCGTATGCCTGACCTATTAATTACGAAGAGAGTTTCCATAAAATTTCATCTTGATACCGCCGAAGTTTATATCCCAAACAACGAGTCTGTGGAAGAGGTGCTTTCAAGCACCACACACTTGCGTTTTTCCGCGCATCAGGCTTTCCCATCCTGACCACAGCCATCCCACTAGCGATCTACCTGTTCCTCGAATCGCTCAACAATGTTGAATCCGCCCTCGCTGGCCGAGATACGTACGACACCCGCGAAGCCATGCTCGCCGCGGCAGGCGGAACCGCGGTTGCCTCACTCTTCGGATCACCCTTCCCAACCCTGATCTATATTGGGCACCCGGGCTGGAAGTCGGTCGGTTCGCGTATCGGGTATTCGTGGCTCACAGGCGTAACCATGTTTGTGCTGGGCATCTTCGGCTTGCTGGGTATTCTCTCGGCGGTTATTCCAGTCGTTGCGATTCTGCCCATCCTGGTTTACATCGGCATGTTGATTTCCTCGCAGGCCTTCAACGCCAGCCCGCGCCGTCACGCGCCTTCTGTCGCCATCGCCGTCATCCCATGGATCGCGGATTACGTCACCTCGCAGGTCAATAACGCGCTTGGCGCGGCAGGCACAGATTCCGCCACCCTGGGCGTCGTCACCCTCCAGGGCGCAGGCGTTTCCTATAGCGGCATGAACATCCTTTGCGCCGGCTCGATCCTCGTCGGCATGATCCTCGGCGCGATCGTCGCCTTCGTCATCGACCGCAACTGGAAAGGCGCCATCGGCTACACCCTGTTCGGCGCCGCCAGCGCTTGGTTCGGTTTCATCCACAGCACGCAACTGCGTTTCGTCCCCAACGCTCCGTTCAATTTCAGCGACCTGTCATTCAACGCCACGTGGGGTCCCATCGTCGGGTACCTCGCCATGGCGGTGTTGTTCATCGTCATGAGGAACTACACCAAAAACGACCCCGCTCCAAAATTGGAAGATTAAGCTCATCCGTCATACATACAGCCTGGGGTTTTTGCCTCAGGCTGTATGTATTAACTCCATGCAGGTACAAGCCGCATCCCTTGGTGAAGCCATCCCGCGCGAAAACTTCGACGCGATCATTCAATCTGTCTTTGACTCGGCCGTCAATCTCCGTCTTGCGGATGAGGACCGACTCATCACGCTTTTGATCTCGGAACAGTATGAACTGCCGCAAGGGATTCGGATCGCGGATAAAACTCTCTCGCTTCAAGCCCTGACTGTGGGTCTGCGCGCCGCTTCGAGGGGCAGGATACTACGCTTTGACTCTTCCGCGTTGACGATTGACTTGCGCGGCGCATCCGTATGGAGATGCCACGTGAAGGAACTGAGCGCGGATATGGAATCCACGTCCGCGCTTGAAGCATGGAGCAAGATTTGGCAAGCGCTCAATGAAACCCAAAGATCGAGACGCGCCGATCTCATTGCGGACGAATTGTTTCAAGAAGATTCCGTTTTCCCCTGAGCCGCAGATTGAGCCAGCCCGTCAGTCAACTGGCTTGAGCCGGCTGGCAATTCGACGTTGATGCCGCGACCCGCGCCGCCGGAAAAATGATCGGACTCGGTCCCGGCGTTACTCCCTCCGGCGATGATATTTTGATCGGCTTCTTCGCGGCGATGTGGAGCATGGCAGGGAATACACGAACAGCAATTGTCTTTCTTCTATTCGTTCGGTGACACGTTGATGCGGGTCGCCAGACAAACCAACGAGATCAGCCGCACGTACCTCTACCACGCCGCGCAAGGACAATTCTCCAGCAGTCTTTCGAGCCTTGCCGAAGACTTCGCAACTGGGTGCGACGTCTTGGAAGCGACGCGATACGCAATGCGTGTAGGACATTCCTCCGGCATGGATTCAGTCACGGGATTGTTGCTCGGCTTGCGCGTTTGGGAAACTGTTCCGATCGCAGTCCCCGGCGATGGAGGACTCTGGTGACGCTACATTCATTGTTTTATTCCCGCGGCGGGGACGCCGCCTTGAGCAATCAACGGACAAATTATGACCATTTCTCAACGCATGATAAAAATCTCTACCGCGATTCCGTCTTGCTGATGCAGTTCTCTGAAAAACTGCGCGCGTTGGATGGAATCAAGCAAGCCTCGGCGGTGATGGCGACCGAGAACAACATCAGTTTGCTGGTCGAAGCTGGTTTATCTGCAGGCGCAGTCCCGCCCAGCCCGAACGATTTGTTGATCGTCGTCGAAGGTAGAGACGAATCCTCCGTCAGCGGGGCATTGGATTCGGCTGAGGCGATGTTGAAAGCCAAATCCGCAGATTCAGGCGAGGGTGGAGTGCAACGCGTGCCTCCGCGTAGTATCGAGATGGGACTCGAGTCCATGCCTACTGCAAAATTTGTCCTGATCTCCACGCCGGGCGAATACGCTGCGGCGGAGGCGCGCAAGGCGCTGCAACTCGGCTTGCACGTGATGATGTTCAGCGACAACGTCAGCATGGAAGAGGAAATCCCGCTCAAACAATATGCGCGCGTGCACGATCTGCTTGTGATGGGACCCGACTGCGGTACGGCGATCGTCAACGGCATTCCGTTGGGATTTGCAAACGTTGTGCGGCGCGGCGATATCGGTGTTGTTGCGGCGTCCGGCACGGGTTTGCAACAGGTGACGAGTCTAATCGACCAATTTGGCGGCGGCATTACGCAAGCCCTCGGCACGCGCGGTCATGACCTGAAAAGCGAAGTCGGCGGCATCACGATGTTGCAGGGTATCGAAGCGCTTGCAAAAGATAAAACTACGAAGGTTATTCTGCTTGTTACAAAACCGCCTTCGCTAGATGTAATGAAGAATGTGCTGGAGAAAGCCAAAGCGAGCGGCAAGCCTGTGGTGGTGGAGTTCATCGGCGCGAACTCGAAAGATATTACGAGCGGGAATATTTACGGCGTGAAGACTCTCGAAGACCCCGCATCGGCGTGGGTGATGTTATCAAAGGGCAAAGCCGTGGAAAAGTTTTCGGATGCATTGCCCGCCAGATATAAATCGCTGGCGAAACCCGCGCAGAAAAAATTGAAGAAGGGACAGAAATACATCCGCGGCTTGTTCAGCGGCGGGACGTTCTGTTATGAGACCGTGTTGTTATTGAGCGAGTCGTTGGGCAGGGTGTATTCCAATACGCCGATCAAGAAAGAGGAAAAAATTCCCAACGTGTGGAAGTCGCTCGAACATACCGTGATTGACCTCGGCGACGATTTGTTTACGCAGGGACGCCCGCACCCAATGATTGACTTCCGTTTGCGGAATGAGCGCATCGTTCAGGAAGCAAAGGACCCCAAAACCGCGGTCATCTTGTTGGATAGTGTGCTTGGTTACGGCTCGAACATGGACCCGGCAGGCGAACTTGTGCCAGCCATTCAACAGGCGCAAAAGATCGCATCGAAAGCAAAACGCAACGTGGTCTTTGTCGGTTCGGTGTGTGGCACAGAATCTGACCCGCAGAATCTTTCGCGCTAGGAAGCAGCGCTCCGCGAAGCGGGCGTGATGCTTGCAGATAGCAACGCGCAAGCCGCGCGCCTTGCATCGGCGATTGTGAGGTAATCATGGTCAATAGACTTTTTGAAGGCGACTTACAAGTCATCAACGTGGGATTATTTTCCTTCGCGGATTCGATCCAGCAAACCGGCGGTAAATCCCTGCAGTTGGATTGGCGTCCGCCTGCGGCGGGCGAGCGCGAGACTGGTATGAGCCTCGCAGCGCTTGTCAACGATCCCACAGTCGAAGCCGCGAACCGGACGGCGTATGAACGGTTCTTATCCGCGCAACCGGTTTTGATGGGTGTGGACTCGGCGCGGAATGCGATTCCAAACTTGGGCGAGCGGACATTGCTCCATGCGGGACCTCCGATCGAGTGGAGTCGCATGTGCGAACTGATGCAGGGCGCGATCATAGGCGCGGTTCTCTTCGAAGGCTGGGCTGAGAATCACGACGCGGCGCGCAAGCTGGCTGGAAGCGGCGAGATCCAATTCTCGCCCTGTCATCATTACGGCGCGGTCGGACCGATGTCCGGTGTGATCAGCTCTTCGATGCCGGTCTGGATCGTGAAGAACCAGGATTGCGGCAATATGTCTTTCAGCCACTTGAACGAAGGGTTGAGCAAAGTCCTGCGCTTCGGCGCGAACGACGACTCGGTGTTGGAACGACTCAAATGGATGGCGGCGGTCCTCGGTCCCGCGATGGACGCGGCTGTTAAATAACTGGGCGGGATCGAACTGCGTCCCATCATCTCGCAAGCCTTACACATGGGCGATGAGTGTCACAACCGCTACGCGGCGGCTTCGTTAATTCTATTCAAGAAACTTGCGCCCGTATTATTGAAAACAGATCTTCCCCAAAGCGATATTGTGAAGGCACTTGAGTTTATCGCGGGCAACGACCGTTTCTTTTTGAATATCTCGATGGCGTGTTGCAAGGCGATGCTGGATGCTGGTCACGATGTGGAACACAGCACGCTGGTCACGGCGATGGCTCGCAACGGTGTGGATTTTGGAATCCAAGTCAGCGGCTCGGGCGACGCGTGGTCCACGGCTCCTGCCCCGATGGTTTATGGTCTCTTCTTCCCCGGCTATTCCCAAGCCGACGCCGCGCCCGACCTCGGGCACAGCGCCATCACCGAAACCGCGGGCATCGGCGGTTTTGCAATGGGAGCCGCGCCCGCCATCGTGCAATTCGTAGGCGGCACTCCGCAAGATGCGATCGCGTATACGCGCGAGAAGTATCACATTACGATGGGAGTCAACGGCGGCTTCACTCATTCCAGCACAAACACGGTCCCGAGCGGGCGCGAAACCATTCGCGCACCGCGGTTGTCCGCGTCTTCTACTCCGCGCTACCACTGGGCCACTGGTCGCGTGGTTCCCACCCCAACAAATCGCGAGTGGCGGTCAGGTCGTAGGCGTGTTTGGAAACGTACAGGCTTGTCGCGTACACCACCGCGAATGGCGGGAGCGTCGCGACTTCCACCGCCGCCGCGAAG
>SXGR01179559.1_pt1 | contig 18603 bp, 16 predicted proteins | sample 3174711 | NCBI WGS metagenome assembly SXGR01 (sample SAMN11356860, study PRJNA531348) | freshwater metagenome | isolation source: freshwater sample F1-60 | place: China: Fuxian Lake, Yuxi | collected 2017-12-25
ATTGGCATCGGCTTTGCCATTCCGGTGAACCTCGCCGCATCCATCATGAACAGCCTCGTGATGACCGGCCGGGTCTCGCGCGGCTATTTGGGCGTGAGCCGCCCCGACAGTGTTACCCCGGATGTCGCTGAACAGCTCGGGCTGGCCAAGGACACCAAGGGCGTCCTCATCACTGACATTGACGTGGATAGTCCTGCGGAGAAGGCGGGGCTCAAGCGGACCGATGTTATTCTCGGCTTGGATGGTCACTTGGTCACTTCGCTCGAAGACTTGCGGCTGCGGATTTCACAAATGGTCCCGGGTTCCGCCACGAAGGTGAAAATTGCCCGGGACGGACAAGAGCAGATCATCGAGGTGACGCTCGGGACGCTGACCGAAAATCCCAACGAGCTGTTTCCCGGCGTAAACGTCACGCCGCTCACCGGCGAAACGAGACGGCGGCTCGGAATTGCAGACCCGCGTATTGGCGGCCTGATCATTACGGATATCTCCGAGGACTCTCCGTTTCGGGAACGCCTCGCTCCAGACGTGATCATTATCGAAGTGAACCGCATCCCGGTCCCGGATTTGGCGACAGCGAAGTCTGCGCTCAGGAAAAACGGAGAAAATGATCTCCTCACGGTGTTTTACCGCGGGCAAATCCGCTACGCGGTCGTCAACGTACCCAAGGCGGCTAAGTGATGCGGCCGAGTGAGGCCGGCGCGTTCGGCGCTGACTCGAACGATGCCTGATCGTGAGCGGGGACCCTGCGCGGAATCGCGGTTAGCTTCCCGGTTTTTCGATGGGAATTTTCGCCAACCACTCGGGCACAGCGTCGGCCGGGAAGGTGGGAAAACTGAGTTCCAAGAGAGAAATGGCTGGCACTTCAAAGTGAGCAGCGCCGGCGCTCCGGTCGACCAGCATCGCGACACCGGCGGATTGGCCACCGGCTTGCCGAACGATTTCGAGGGCCTCGAGGACGCGGCCGCCGCGGGTGACGACATCCTCGACGATCAGAACCTGTTCGTTGGGCGTGAGCGTGAAGCCGCGCCGCATCACCAGTGCGTTATTCTCTTTTTCCGCAAAAATATAGCGAGCGCCGGCCTGTCGGGCGATCTCTTGGCCGATCACAAGGCCACCCATCGCCGGAGCCAGTACGGTGGAGAATTTCAAACCCTGGGCGTGCACCCGTGCCAGCAGCAGCTCCGCGAGTCGCTGGACCGCATCCATCCGTTGACAGACCTGTGCGCATTGAAAGTAGTGCCCGCTATGCAGTCCCGAGCGGAGGACGAAATGCCCTTGGAGGAGAGCGCGGGTGCGCGTGAAGATATCGAGAATTTCCTGTTGTCCGGCGTTCATTTTCCCACCGTGAGACATTCGTGAGAAAAAACAAAATCAATTTTGCGCTGCCCAAATTCTTCTCGTTACACTTTCGCCGTGGCGACCCATCAAACCAACCCGCCGCTCGAAGATGAGTTGGGCGACGTGCTTGAAAAAGCGATGCATCGTGCCGGTCTGAACGACGAGTCGCTCGCTCTGCGGAGTGACGTGCGCGCGGGCCGGATACTTGACGCGATCGATTACCGCTCCGACTTGACCACCGCAGAACTCCGTCGTCTTGCAGCCGTGCTGGGACTCAACGAGGTCGGTCTCTGCGCACTCGGCACGGGCCATTACCCGCAACCGGAAATTGGAGCGCTTCCTTTCTGTGTTTGGCCGTTGCACATGCCGCACGGTATCGGGGTGGCCAATGCCTATCTGGTGGGGGAATGCGGCAGTGATCGCGCGGTGCTCTTCGATACCGGCACCGGGGTCAGGGCACTTGACGGTGCGTGGCCCGACAGTATCCGGCGACTTGACGCTGTCTTCCTCACGCACATTGAGGCCGAACATACGGGCGGGCTCAGCGAAGTCATGGCGCGCTTTGACGTGCACACCGCGTTTGTGCCGTCAGGCGCGGAGATCGCGCGCGGCCATCCCATCGGGGAGGGAGAGGAGAAAATATTCGGCTCTCTCGCCATCACTGCCTATGCGACACCGGGACACGCTGCGGCGCACAATTGCTATCTGGTACGTGCGCCCGCCGCGACGACCGGCGGCATGCTGTTGATCTCGGGTGATCTCGTTTTTGCGGGCTCAGCTGGCGGAGGCTACTTTTCCCACACCCAACTACAGATCAACCTGCGGCGGGTTTTGAACGCCGTACCGCCGAACACGGTCATAGCGCCCGGACACGGTCCGCTGACCACGGTCGCAAACGAGCTTCGCTACAATCCATTCGTCATTTGATTGCTCGCTGGGGACAGAACGGAGCTGAGCGATCAGAGTGCGGGCCTGAGGGGTGGGGCAGTCAGGCTTGGGCGGCGGATTTGAGCGCGAGGAGAGCTTTCATCACGCGGGACAGGTCGGAGGACTTGTTCACTCCGCCGAAGGCGTCGTGGGTCGTGCGGTAGAGGGTGTAGAGCTGATTGTAGACTTTGCGGTTGGCGGCGATGGGGCGGTAGCTTTTTGCCTGCACGGAAGTCATTTTTTTCTGCGCGTTAGGGAAATCCTGATACGCGTCAGCGAGGACGGCGGCGGCGATGGCGGAGCCGAGCGCGCAGGCCTGTGAAGAGCCGGAGACCTGCATGGTGCAGCCGGTGATGTCAGCGTAGATCTGCATGAGTAGCGGGTTTTTTTCGGCAATGCCACCGGCACACACGATGCGATCGACGGGTACCCCGTATTCCTTGAGGCGTTCGAGAATCGCGCGGGCACCGAAGGCGGTCGCTTCGATGAGGGCGCGGTAGATCTCGGACTGCGTGGTGTAGAGCGTTTGGCCGAGGAGGAGGCCGGTGAGGAGCTGATCGACGAGGATGGTGCGGTTGCCGTTGTTCCAATCGAGGGCGAGCAGACCAGACTGGCCGGGGCTTTGTTGCGCGGCCTCGGCGGTGAGCGTCGCATGAAGTGCGCCGTCGCCGCGGCAAACGACTTCGACCCACCACTTGAAAATATCTCCGACGGCAGATTGGCCGGCCTCGATACCGTAGAAGCCGGGCAGAATCGCGCCTTTCACGATGCCACAGATTCCGGGAATATCGCGGACGTTCTTCGTCGCCGAAACGACGGCGCAATCGCAGGTGGACGTGCCGATGATTTTGACGAGCACGCCTTCGGCGACCCCGCAGCCGATGGCGCCGTAATGGACATCCATTTCGCCGATGGCGATGGGGAGACCGGCGGGCAGGCCGAGCTGCTTTGCCCACTCGGCGCCGAGGGCACCGGCGGCGGTATTGGCGTCGTAGGCCTTTTCGTAAAGGCGATCGCGGAGGGCGGCGAGTGCGGGATCGAGGAGCGCGAGAAATTCTTTGTCCGGCAGACCACCCCAATCGTCAGCGTAGAGGGCCTTGTGGCCGGCGCAGCAGACACCACGGACCACGTGGTGGGGATCATTGATTCCAGCGAGCACGGACGGAATCCAATCGGCGAGTTCCACCCACGAGTGCGCGGCCGCGAAGACTTTCGGGGCGACGTTTCGGCAGTGCCAGATCTTCGACCAGAACCATTCGGACGAGTAGATGTGGCCACACTTGGCGATGAAGTGAGGGCGATGTTTCGCCGCGAGCGCAGTGATTTGGGCGGCCTCGCGGTGGGAGGTGTGGTCCTTCCAAAGCCAGCATTGGGCATCGAGGTGCTGCTTCCACTTGGGGGTGAGGGCGAGCGGACGGTTGTGGGCGTCGACGGGAATCGGGCTCGAACCGGTCGTGTCAACTCCGAGACCGATCACCTTATTGGCAGCGAAGCCCTGCGTTTTTTTCGCGATGGCAAGGGCGCCGCGGACGGATTTTTTGAGACCGAAAAGGTAGTCGCCGGGGTGTTGGCGGGCGAGGTGGTGATCCTTGGGGTCCAGCAGCACGCCCTGCTGACCGGACGGATAATTGACGACGCAAGAGCCGAGCTCTGCGCCATCGGAACAACGCACGACGAGCGCGCGGACTGAGTTGGTGCCGTAGTCGATACCGAGGGTGAACATGGGTGCGAGGGGAAGGAGACAGGTTGGGAAGGAAGGTGAACCACGGCTCACGACGTGAACCGTTTACTGAGAAGTGCCGGGAAGTCTGGCAGGAGCGCGCGGCACGAAGCGAAAAAATGCGGAAAGTGTCAGGGTGCGCTAAACGTCGCGAGCACAACGGAAGCCAAGATTGGTGGTGCCGCTCTCGGGGGTGTTGCTGGAACGGGCGTCGGTGCGGTAGCGATTGCAGTAGCTGGCGTGACACAGGTAGCTGCCGCCCCGCATGACGCGGCGCTCGCCGATGGCGGGCCCGGTGGGGTTCTCAAAGGGAGACGCTCGATAGTAGGCGGTGTCGGAGTAGTCCCAGCACCACTCCCAGACGTTGCCCGTCATATTGTAGAGACGGTAGGCGTTGGCCCGAAAACTTTTGGCAGGCGCGGTACCGTAGTAGCCGTCGGCTCCAATGTTTTGGGTGAAGAAGATGCCCTGCCAGACGTTCATGCGATGCTTGCCATCGGGTTCAAGGTCGTCGCCCCACGGAAATTTTTTTTGCACGAGACCGCCACGGGCGGCACATTCCCACTCCGCCTCCGTGGGGAGACGTTTGCCGACCCACGCCGCGTAGGCGGAGGCGTCATGCCAGGAGACTTGCACGACCGGATGAGACCACCGCTGCTTAAGGGTGGAACCGGGGCCGTCAGGGTGCCGCCACGACGCACCCTTTATCCGGCACCACCACTCGCTGCCGGCAACGCGGATTCGGGCGGTTGTTAGCTGGAGCGTGGGGCTCAAGTGGCCGCAGAAAACGAAGGACCAGCCAAATTTCTCCGCCTCGGTATGGTATCCGGTGGCATTGACGAAGGTGTTAAAGGCTTCGTTGGTGACGCAGGTTTCATCGAGATAGAACGGCGCGAGCTTCACTGCGTGAACCGGGCCTTCTCCGTCTGCGAGAAAACCGTAGTCACGTTCATTGCCCATGAGAAATTCACCGCCCGGGATGAGCTGCATAGCGTCGGTCGATCCGTGGGTGATGCGAATGAAAGCCGCGCTTTGCCCAAGTGCGGGCGGATCGCAGGGGGGATCGCGCGGCGGAGCGCAGCAGGTTTTCTGAGGTGTGATCTCCTCGGACATGAGGGAGAGAAGGTTAGTGACGGCGCTGGCTGATTGGGATTGGAACGCGAGGCAATAGCATCGAGGAAAGAATTCAAAGGAATCGTGCGGCGTCACTCTGTTTTTGAGCGCACGAGTCGTGGTCGTCGGCCCGGAGGGAAATGGGCGAGGGGGAGTGGCGCATCTCAGTAATCGCAGATTTGTGGGTGGCACTTGCAGGTCCGCCGCCCGTCTTCGTACCGGCTCGGGCCGGGAAGGATCGGCATGCCAACGAACGACGGCCCTGCGAAATGCCAGTAACCGGGATTGATCCGAAGATGAGCTGCGCTGTTTCTCGGGCTCGCTTTCAACGCAGTCTTCGAGTGGTCTTCACACCTTGTCGTGAAGGGCCTGCTGAGTGGGGTGGGTGTCACGTCGATTTACTCATGCACACTTCGAAATTCCTTGTTCTGCTCTGCGGTTGCGTAGGTCCTTTTTTGGCCGGTGCGGCGGAGCAACCACGACCGGTGGGGGCGGCTTATGAGACGAAGGTCAAGCATGACCGCGATGGGATCGGGAAGTTTTATTTTGGACGCGAAATTGCCCAAGTCATGGGGCATCAGGCGGCCGGTTGGCTGGAGCGGCGCAATCGGGAAGAGGAGGAGCGGACGGACCTGTTGCTCAACGCGCTCGATCTCAAGGCGGGCGACGTGGTGGCCGACGTGGGCGCCGGGAGCGGCTATTTTTCGTGGCGCATGGCGCAGATGGTCGGGCCGACCGGAAAGATTTTTGCGAACGATATTCAGCCGGAGATGCTGGAGTTGCTTATGGCGCAGATGCGCAAGCGCAACGTGGAGAAAATTGTCGAACCCATTCTCGGAACGGTGCAGGATCCGAAGCTGCCGGCGAACTCGACGGATTTGATTCTGCTCGTCGATGTGTATCACGAGCTCGATTTCCCCTTTGAGATGACCCGCGCGATGATCAAGGGGCTGAAGTCCGGCGGACGGCTCGTGCTCGTGGAATATCGGGGGGAAGATCCGGCGGTACCGATCAAGAAGCTGCACAAGATGACGACGACACAGGTGAAAAAGGAAATGGCCGTGCATCCCTTGACCTTCGTCCGGCAGATCGACGTGCTGCCGCAACAGCACATCTTGATTTTCCGCAAGTCAGCCACCGAATAGTTCAGACCCAGGCACACAACCATGCGCGCGAAGCCGAAATCCGCATCGTCCACTAGCCGCATTGTGCTCATCCGGGCTGCGCCGATTGAGCTGTCGCAATTCCTCAAATTCGCCGGTGCTGCCGAGAGCGGCGGTCAGGCGAAGCAGGCGGTGGTGGACGGCGAAGTGTGGGTCAATGGCTCGGTCGAGACGCGCAAAGGAAAGAAGCTCGTCGGCGGTGACAAGGTCACGTTCGGCGGTGAGACGTTGGTGGTGCAGGTACAGGGCTGAGATGAAAGGAAACCGAGGGTGTCGCGACGCCTCGCGACGGGTGCGGCCTCGAAGCTGGGGGACGTTGCTTACCTGCCGCTCTGTCAATTGTTAGATCATGACCTTCGATCTGACCTTCATTCGACTGGTTTTAGAACAACCCTTGTGGCGCCTTCTTCTTCGAGTTTGACCGCTATCGCCGGGAAAAACCCGCTTTTTGAGACTTGGACGCAGGCGATTTTCTGAGCTTGTGAGTACCGAGTTCGGAGAAGGTGTCGCGGCGAGGCAGGTGTGCAGTGCGAGGCAGTGCCGCAGCAGGCGGATGAACGGTCAACCCAAGGCGAAGTTAACCTGAGGCTAACATGGGGTCGTCAGGTGGGCGCGGCGATCTCCAGCGTACCCAGGGCACTATACGACCCGACGCCCTGCCGCTCTTCCGGCTCAGGTTGGACGCCTGAGTTCGAGGTGGATTAAAAATCTCTTTGCGCCGACCGGTGGATTTTGCGGCGATGGAGTTCTGTATGTCTCGTCTCGCTGTAAGTTTCGCCCGCGCCCGTGCTCAAAATCGTGCCGCTTTCGTCGCTTACGTTTGCGCGGGGGACCCTGACTTCGACACGTCGTTGGCGGCGTGCCGCGCGTTGCTCGCAAACGGGGTCGACGTCTTGGAACTCGGGGTTCCGTTTTCTGATCCCCTGGCGGATGGTCTGACCAACCAACTCGCGGCGCAGCGCGCGTTGGAGAGCGGGATCACGGCGGCCCGCGTGCTTGAGTTGGTGCGCCGCCTACGCGAGACGAGCGCAACGCCGATCATTTTCTATACCTACTACAACCTCTTGTTTGCGAATGGCGTCGAGGCCTATGTACGCACCGCCAAGGACGCGGGAGTAGATGGTATCCTCACGCTGGACTTGCCGCCGGAGGAGGCGGGCGAAGTGACGGCTGCGTGCCGCACCCACGGAATGGATACGGTGTTTATCGTGGCGCCGACCACACCGGACGCGCGGATTCCGATCATCACGGGGGTGACGACGGGATTTATTTACTACGTGTCGCGTGAAGGTGTCACTGGCGTGCGGGATCAGGTGGCGGGAAATATCGCCGAAGCCGTGGCGCGGATCCGTCGGCACACGCTCTTGCCGGTGGCGGTGGGCTTCGGGATTGGTTCCCGGGAACAAGTCGCGCAGGTGGCGGCCGTGGCGGACGGAGTGGTCGTCGGCAGCGCCCTCGTGAACGTGATCCGGGACAATCTAGCGGATCGGGCAAAAATCGCCTCAGAACTCGGAGCGAAAGCGGCGGATCTCGCGACCGGCGTCGCGCGCAGACAAGGCGGAGGTTACTAGGCGGGAGTGGGCGGATTGTTTTCTTACCTCTTATTCCATTTTTGAAGATGAGCTTAAGCGGCTTGGAAGTAGGAGCCTGTTATCTGGTCAAGGGCGAGATCACACCTCGCGAGCTGAAACGTTCACTGCACTTTAACGAACTTTAAGCGCTATGGGCGCGATGAGCCGGAGGCTGGCAGGACGGATCACAAATTCGACGCGGGCCGGGGCGGAGTGGAGTTCGCCGTCGGTGTGGAGGAGGCCGGGAGCGGGGCGCTCGATCACGAAGCGCGAGGCCCGTAGGTTGAGCACCGCGGACGAGCGGGTGAGGGTGCCTCCAAAGAGTCGCGCGAGGAGTGGGAGGGCGTTCAACAGGCCGACGCGTGAGATGGCGGTGAGGTCGAGCAGGCCGTCGTCCACGCTGGCGCCGGGGGTAATAAAGGCACCGTTGCCCTATTGGTCGGAGTTGCCGACGGCAAGAGTGAAGGGCAGGAAATCCGTCCGTTTCCCGTCGTATTCGATCCGACATGACTGGGGTTTGTAGCGCTGAAATGCGGCGGCGCTAGTGGTGAGATAACGGAAAAATCCCCGGCGAGGGAGGCGATTGAAGCGCGCGGCGATTTCGGCTTCAAAACCGAGGCCCGCGACCGTGAAAAACGGGTGACCGTCGGCGAGGCCCGTGTCGATGAGGCGAGGTTGGCCGCTGAGGAGAAGGGTGAGTGCACGAGTGACGGTGCCGTGGATACCAAGGTGGCGGCCGAGGCCATTGCCAGAGCCGCAAGGAATGAGACCGAGCGTAGCGGGTGTGCCGGTGAGGACGGCGGCGATCTCGTTGAGCGTGCCATCGCCGCCGACGGCGACGATGAGTGCCACGCCCTCGTCGAGGGCGCGCGCGGCGAGTTCGGTGGCGTGACGAGGTCGCGCGGTTAGCGAGACACAGGCGTCGTGCGTGGCGGCGAAAGCACGCACGGCGGCAAGCGCGCGTCCGGCGCGACCGGAGTGGGGATTAACAATGAAGAGCGTTTTCAGACGGAGATAATTTTTGACCGGAATGGGGTTGGATGCCACGGATGAAGCATGATCAATCCCCGCAAATGAAACGGATGCTCCATGTGCTCACGGGGCCGACGGCGGTCGGCAAAACGGAATGGGCGTTGCGCTGGGCGGAGGAGCAGGGGGCGGAAATCGTATCGTGCGATTCGCTGTTGTTTTATCGTGGCATGGATATCGGTACCGCGAAACCGACGGCGGTGGAGCAGGCGCGGGTGCCTCACCATCTCATCGACATGTGCGCGGTGACCGAGCGGAGCGATGTCACTCATTACGTGGCCAAGGCGCGGGGGGCGGTGGACGCGATTGCGGGGCGTGGGCGGGCGGTGCTGGTCACGGGCGGGAGTGGGTTTTATCTGAAGAGTTTTTTCGCGCCAGTGGCGGATGATATTGTGGTGTCGGGTGAATTGCGAGCGGAGGTGGCCGCGTTGCCCCGGGCGGAGGTGCTGGCGCGGTTGACGGAACTCAACCCCGGCGGTTTGGGTGCGCTCGACGTCGCGAATCCGCGGCGGGTGACGCGGGCGTTGGAGCGGTGTATTGCGTCGGGTAAGACGCTGGCGGTGGTGACTGACGAATTTGCGCGGAAGCCCGGGGCATTTGCTGACTGGCAGGTGCAATTGACGCGATTGGACCGCGAGCCGCAGGATTTAGATCGGCGGATTGAGGCGCGGGTGGCGGCGATGTTGCACGCCGGGCTGGTCGAGGAAGTGCGGCGGTTGCGCGGCGAGGGGCTGGAGAAAAATCTGAGCGCGGCTCTGGCGATCGGGTATCGCGAGGTGCGGGCGATGCTGGATGGCGAATTGCCGGAGGCGGAGTTGGCGATGGCCATTGCGAAGAATACGCGTGCGTTGGTGAAGAAACAGCGGACGTGGTTTCGGACGCAACTGCCGGCCCACCGGGTGCTGGCGGCGGACGCCGTGCGCATACCGTCGGAGTTGTTTGCCGTGTCTTGACCGCAAGGCCGACGCTACTTCGACCGACGATAGGTGTCGCGGTAGTAGAGTAGGGTGTCGGGGTTGACGAAATCGACGACGCCGCTTTCGAGCGTAAGGAGACAGAGACGTTTGTCGCGGCGGCCGAGCCGAAACGTGTCGGTGTTGATCGAGCTACTGTCCCGGGAGCCAAGTTCGGAGAAACGGACTTTTCCATCGGGGGTGACCGTGATCACGCGGTCGCCGGGTCGACTGCCGGTGGCGTAGCTGCCGATGGCGTCGCGGCCGCGAGTGGTTAGTTCATTGAGATCGGTCAGAACGACGACCGCGGGGGGCTGAGCGACGCTCTCGATGCTAAAAACGGAGTTGATCGTGTAGCCGTTCAACCCGAGGGCGGCGAAGACAAAGGCGGAAGCGATGGCGTAATGCGGGGCCGCCTTGGGTTTCTTGGTGGGGGTCGTGGACGGGAAGGCGAACGGTGCCTGGGTGATTTGGGGAACGAGCTGAGTGACGATTTCCTCCGGCGAGCGTAGGCCATAGGGTGCGGTGGTATCGCGGGCGTCGAAGAGGAAAAGTTTTCCCTGACCGGTGCGAATGATGAAACGACCCGCAGCGGAGGTGACGACGAGGTGCGGATCGGCGTCGTTGGGTTGGGCGGAATCGATGCGGCGAAGCCGGTCGAGGAGTGAGCGAAACTCATCCGGCGTGAGCACGCCGAGTTCCGACGGGCCGAGGCGGGAATCAGCCGCGGATGTGTCGGCCGAGAGATTGACGGTCGTGACGGTGACCATGCGGCTTCCTCAAGGTTCGAGCACGTAAACGAGGTGGTTGCGGAAGCCGAGGCGGAGTTGGCCGGTGTCGAGGCTGCCGTCGTCGAGCTTGCGGTCGACGTCGACGAGTTGCGCGCGGTCTGACGAAATTTTGTCGGTGCCGACGGATGCAATAACGATCGCGGCGCGGTAGCGCTGCCCCTGTTGCAGCGTGTTGGGCGACCAAGTGTAGAAACCGCCAAGGGGTGTTCGGCGCGCCCAGTTGGTCGTGCGGAGGTAACCTTCCATTCCAGGTGGAAAGACGCCGGGTTCGCTGTTGCCCGCTGGCCAGTCGCCGCGTTCGCGGGCGTAGGTTTGCAACGCGGCGGCAAAAATGCGGAGGTCGTTAACCACGGTGGTGGAGCGGGCTTCAAGACTGGCTTGCTTGACTACGGGGACGGCCAGCGAGGCGACCACGCTGATGATCAATAAAACAACGCTGAGCTCGAGGAGAGAAAAGCCGTGGGCGCCGTCGAAAAAGCGGTCACGAAGGCGACGGATACTGGAGGGAGACACTAGCACCGGGATGACAGCCAGAGACGCAGGCGGGGAGGGGGACGTTCAAGCCGAGGACTGATTGCGCGCGAGACGCACGAAGATGACGACGTGCGTCGCGATAGTGAGCGGCACGAGGAAAGTTGGGAGCAAACTGAGCGGAAGGTACGTGAGCGCGCGCAGGTGGGCGGGATCGGCCAGACTGAGGCGGGTGGTGGTGAGCAGCACCAAGGCGATGTCGACCAGACCGATGATGTTCCAAATGCGGATGGCGCGTTGCCGAGTCGTGTCGGCGAGAGGAGCCAAGGCGATCGGGAGAGCGAGGGTGGCCACGATGATGTCGCCAATACCGCCGGGCACTGCGAAATCGTAGGGCAGCTGCCCGCGGCGATAGAGGACGAGAAAGTAGATGCCGACGAAACGCATTACGTGGAGTAGAACGAGGGCGCGGAGATCGAGGGCATCCACCCACGTGCGCACGGGGCCGAAGCGGAAGTAGGCGAGGAGCAGCAAGGTGGTGAGGCTGATCACCAAGGCCGGAATCGCGAGCACGGGAAGGCGGAGTAGGAGCAGTTGCTGGCCAGCGAAAAATGCGGCACCGAACCAGAGCCAGAAGACGAGGCGAACGACAAGGGCGGTCGGCATGACGAAAGGGACGAAAGCGGACCGACTGCGGCTCGGCGAGTGCGGATTAAGAAAATATAAAAGCGCGTCGGCGAGCGACGCGCTTGGGTTTAGGCACGAGGCGGGCAAGAGGCCAAGGAGTCGCGAGCAGACGCGCTCGCACACGAAGCAAGGATGTGCCGTGAATGCCTCGGGGATCTCTACTGCGGCAGCTGGACGTTGTAACGCCCGAGAGACGAGGCTTCGAGGCGACTCACCTCGCCGTTGGCTTGGCGCAGAGCGACTTTGGCGGCGAGTTCATTGAAGCGAGCGGTCTCGAGGTCTTCTTGCGCTTGGAGGACGAGGCGGGCCGTGGAAAGGCCGGCGTCGAAGCGGGCTTTCTGGAGGTCGTATTGCCGGGCGCTTAGCTCCGTGGCTTTGCCGGCAATCTCGACCGCGACGAGTTGGGTCTCGACGGCCCGCACGGCGCCGCGAACGTTGACGACGAGAGCCTGTTCGAGTTGCTCGAGACGGACTTTTTGGGAGCGAACGGTGTTAAGGGAACTACGGTAGTTGGCCTTGTCGGCCTGCTGGCCCCACGGCATCGAGTAGTTGACGCCGAGGCTCCAGTTATTGCCGTGGTCGTTGGGGATGTTGGCAATGGCGCCCCCGTAACCATCTTTAGTGGCTTTCGCGGTGTAGCCCAAGGAGGCATCGAGGTTGAGGGTGGGTTTCAGATTTTTTTGTGCCACGGTCAGGTCGAGTTCGAATTGCTTGATCGCCTCTTGTTGCGTGAGAGCGTCAGGGAAGCGTTCGCGGGCGAGCTTATAAGAAGTGGCGAAGGAAGGCACGTTACCCTTGAAATCGTCAAAGCGCACGGGGCCGGGGCGGGAGTCGAATTCAGGAAGGTTAATGACGTTGAGCAGGGCATCTTCGCGATCGGCGACGGTTTGCTGGGCGATGATGAGGGCGCGGCGGGCGTTGGCCACGCCGACTTCGGCGGTGAGGACATCGAGGTCGGTCATCACGCCGGTGGCCCGACGCGCGGTGTTTTCATCGAAGAGGTTTTGGTTGCGCTCGAGGGTGAGCTGACGGATGCGGACGGTTTCGCGCGCGGAGACGAGGTTATAATAAGCGGTCTCAGTCGCCGCGATCACGGTAAGAATGCGGCTCGTGTAGCCGAGCAAGGCGATGTCGACCCCGAGCTTGCTGCGGCGGGAAGCTGACGTGGCGCTTTCGCGTCCGACGTTGCGGAGCAAGGGTTGGCTCAGCGTGGCGGTGAGACCATTGCCGAAGCTGGGATTGAGCAGGGCGTTGGAGGAATTGGTGGCCGAGCGTGTGAGGTTGGCGGAGAGGCCGATGACGCCGTTGGTGGGGGCGAGGCGCTGGCTGACGCCGGCGCGGACGGTGGTGCCATCGTTGCGGGGCCCCTCTAGTTGGAATCCGTCGAGCCGGCTGGTATTCGACGCGGCTTGACTGACGGAGCGACTAATCGAGCTCGTGAGGGTGGGGTCGAAAATCGCAGAGGAGGCGTTGAACGACTCGCGCGCGTTCTGGGTCGTAAACGTCTGGATCTGGATATCGAAATTTTTCTTCAGCGCGAGCCCGACGGCTTCCTCCAGTGAAAGCGGCTTGCCGGGTGTGGTTTGGGCACCGGCGGGCGCGAATGGGGTGAGGAGGGCGAGGGCGAGGAGGGCGGGAGTGAGATGGCGTGACATGGCTTGGGAAATGGGAGGATCGACGTAGGAGGCTAACGCACTGGCTTTGGTTTGAAAGTTACTGTTTTTCAAATTCACCGCCGGAAGTACGCTTGAGAATGGTGAAGCCTGCTTGTCGAGCGCGCGAGACGGAAAGTGGGGCGGAAAGTTTCGGAGAATTTACAGCTTGGACGGAGACGCGCCGGACGCCTTGGCCGCAGGTCGGACAGGTTGCGAGTGGAGCGATGCCGGCTTGCGCAGCGTGCTCGAATCCTGTGCCGCACAGACGGCACGGCGTCGAGAGCGGGGCGTAGGCGTGGAGCGGCATCGGGGAGGATTTCACGACGACGCGTGAGCGACGGCGAGCCGAATGTGGGCGCGTGGCGCCTAAAAGAGAAAAGTGGTTGCTGTCCGGTGTGGTATCATCATTAAAAAGGAAGCGTGTGGGGACGACGCACTTCGGACGGGACCAGGGACGACGAGAATGCGCGCCGGAGGTACGACAGGGATTTAGGGGGCCTTGGGTTCGGACTTCTTGAGCTCCTGTTCGACGAGTTCGGAGATGTAGGCTCCGGCGGTTAACCGAGCCGTGTAACCGGCGATTTGCAGGCGCGTGGCGACAAACTGAGGGTTGGTTTCGGTGAGGTCGGGAGCCACTTTTTCGGTGGCGTAGACGAAAATACCTTTGTCCTGCGCAATGAGCATTTCGGAGAGCTGACCTTTTTCGAGGCGGTCCAAGGCACCCAGCACCGTGTAATCTGCATCTTGGGGGCGATTGCGCAGCGAAAAGGCGGCGAGACTCTTGGCCTCAATCTTCACGCTCGCCGTAGTGGCGGTCGTGGCCGCGGCGACCTCCATGGTATCGCCAGCTTTGATGCGAGCCTCGAGTTGGATCTTCATGGTCTTGCCGAGTTCGACGAAACGGCGACGCTTCTCGCCCTCGGTCCAGTCGGCGACGACTTTGTCGCGGACTTCGGTGAGGAGGGGCTTGCGGGCGGGTTGGGTTTCTTTCCAGAAGAGGACCACCGCTCCGGCGGGAACAGCGATGGCTTCGGAGTAGTAGCGATCTTCGCGAGGGAGCTTAAAGGCTTCGGTCGCGACGTCACGGGATCCGCCGAGCTCGGCGGGACCGGCTTCGCGGGTAAAGGGGGCGAGGGACTTGGCACTGAGCTTAAGTTTGGCGAGGAAGGCGTCGAGGCCGGCCGCGGTAACTTTATTTTCGTAGAGGGCAAGCGAGAGGTCGCTGGCCGACTTTGTAGCCAGTTTCTGGGCACGCTCAAGTTTCAAGGTCGCTTCGGCCTGCGGCCGGGCGGCGGCGTAGTCGGCGGCCGGGTCTGACTTCTCGGGCGTCTTGTCGTCGGCTGGTTTGACGGTGGCCGCTTTCGGGAAACGGGACGGGTTGGCGTCGTAGTAGCCGCGGACCTCGGCTTCGGAAACGGTGATGCCAGCGAGGTGGTTGAGCGAGGAGAAGTCAGCGAACGTGACGACGACCCGCGGAGGAATTTGGTATCGGGCGGCCTCTTCTTCGAAGTATTTGGTGAGGTCGGCTTCGGAGGGGTTCAGGGTCGGGGCGAAACTTGCATAGTCGACGTTCGCGGTTGCGATGGTCCAGGATGTGTCAGCACGGGCGAGTTGGCTCTTCACGTCGCTGGGCAGAACGTAACCGGGGCCAGCGATGAGTTTATTGACCTTGTCCGCGCGCACATCGGCGGCGAGGACCCGGAGGACGTCCCCTTCTTTGACCCCTCGGGGGTTTGTTTTGAGGTTATCGACAAAGGTGGCGTAGGCCTTGGCGTCGAACTGACCGTCTTGACCGGCGAACATGCGCAGGGTTTTGATTTGGTCGGTTATTTCAGGAGTGGTGGGTGCCGGGATATGCCACAGATCGGCGAGGTGGAGCGTCGCGGCGCGCTGGAACGCGTAATTCTGGATTTGCTCGGCTTCGAGGCCACCCATCGCGCCCGTCTGGAGATTGGCACTGAGGCCGGCGTCGCCGACGAGACGTTGCTGATCTTGCTGGAGGCCAAGATTGTAGCCAAAGAAATGGCGGTCGACCATGCGACGTTCGCCCTGACCGAGGCCACCGGAGGCGCCGATCGTGAAGACAAACGAGACGATGATAAGCGCCAAGAGGACGCCAAAAATCGCGCGGAAGTGGTGCTTAAAATACTTCTGAATCCAAGTAATCATGAGGGGAAAACGACGGACGCTAGGTTGCGCCCCTCGCGTGGCAAGGGCGAATTCACGACGGAACGGGGGGATTGCACGGCGAACCGGGAGGCTGAAAAGCGGTGGTCCACGACAGGGAACAGGTGACGAGGGAGGGCGTGCGGTGGGCGCCGGCCGGGGTGCGGTTTCGTCAACGTGGCTGCTGGTCGAGCGTGAGAGGCGGGCGAGATTCGCCGAACGGGTGCTCGATAAAAAGTTGTTCGAGACTCTTCCGGAAAAAGACCTGATCTCCGAGTCGATGGAGGCCCTCGTCGTAGTGTTGGAGAATCGGGTCAATCCGCTCCAATGATTGCCCCATGGGGTCCTCGCCGAAGTTGTCGTCGAGCGTCTTGAAATCGAAGAGATTCATGCGACTGAGCGGGCGAGCGGGCTGGTAACGGTGCTCGGTGGCCGGGGTATTCTCAGCGGGCCGCAGCGTCGTAATGAGATGCATGTGGGCGAGGCGGTTGAGGCACTCATTGAGGATCTGCGTCGAAACTTTGAGGAGATCGCTGAGTTGGGAGGCCGTGATGGGCGGCAGGCAGGCTTGGAAACGGCGGCCAATGGTGAGCAGGACGACGAGCGACAGACGTTCGCGCATCGATTCGGAGAGTTGGCCCCACGCGGCCTGACTGCTGCGGAAGTGGATGTTTTGAACGGCGTAACTGATGACGCCGCCGACTAGAACATAGAGCCAAAAGATATAAAGGCCCAGCATGAGCACGAGCGGAACCGCGAGTTTGCCGTAGAGATCCTGAGTTTGGATGACGCGGCGGACATAAAAGAAACCCAAGAAATTATTGAGCATCAGGAGCGCGGCGACGACGAAGGCACCTGCGAAGGCGGCGCGCCAGAACACGTGCGTATTAGGGATCACTCGATAAACGAGCGTCAGCATGACGACGAGCAGGGTGAGTGAAAACACCGGGAGCGACCACCGCAGGATGGCGATCAGACCTGCGCCTCCGGGAAGTTTGCTCAAAGGTTCACTGAAAACGTTAACGGCTGCGCCTGCAGTGACGAGCGTGACCGAGGCAAAAAAGAGGACCGCGCCAAGCGTGAGGATCGTCCAGTAAAAAACGATACGCATGAGCAACGAGCGGCCCAGCCGGATGCACCAGATGTCGTTGAACGCGTCTTCGACCCCTTTGAACATCAGGAGGACGATGACGATGAGCGAGAGTGCTCCGAAGACGCTGCCGTAGCCCGACCGCGCACTCGTGATGAACCCGTTGAGCATCGAGACGAGCTCCGGATTGACGGCTTCGCCGATGGTGGCGTCGGCGTTGTTCGCGGTCTGGAGGGAGCGTAGTTGCGGAGCGACCTGCTCAAGCAGAGCCCCGACCTGGTTGGCGACGAGGTTGGGATCGTCATTCTTGCCGAGAATGAATCCGCCGACGAGGACGGCGATGGCGATGAGCGGGCCGAGACCTAAGAGCGAGCTGAAGCTGAGCGCTGCAGCGCGACTCGGAACCTTGGTTTCAATAAAAACCGTCCCCGTGATCGATATGACGCGCAAGCACGCGAATAACCAGCCGCGGGGCGAAGTGTCCTGAAGGTGCGCGCAAGCCCAGATCTCTTTTTTCCAGACGTGGGTCAGACGCTGGCTGACGCGGGAGAGCTGCGCGGTGAGCGTGGAGGGCGGTGGTCCGGAGTGCGGCACAGAATCAGCGCGACAGGAGATACCCACTCAGCGCGCCCATGCCACCGACGGCGGCGCCTGCGACGATCACCACCGGCAGCATGCTGACAAAAAGCGTGCACAGATAGAGCCCGGTCGAACCGATCACCACCAGCAGGGCCGGCAAGGGCTGACCTTGCGCGACAAACATGAAACCAAGAAAACCAAAACCGAGCGCGGCGCGAAAACGAATGAATGGATACAGGCTCACCATGCCGAGCCCGAGCATGACGGCGAGGAAGACGTCGAGCAGGCCGAGGAGCATGATGGGCTGCGCGAAGATTTTCGCCGGTTCCATCGAGAGCAAGGCATCGGTATGGGGGAGCATGGCGCCAGCGGCACTGGCGAGGAGGGCCCCGAGGCAAGACCACAGGCCGACCCTGGCTGCGCGCATCATGGCGATCGCAGGATCTCTCTTGTCCGTGGTGTCGTCCGTGAGTCCCTCAGCGGCGGCCAGCATATCATCGACCGTGATGGCCTTGGCGTTTTTGTCGGTCTGGTTGAGCGTTTTGATTTCCTTGGCCTTCAGGACGAGTTTTTTCTTCTCGGGGAGGAGGGTGGCCATCAGTTCCGCGTTGGCGCTGAGGGCGACCCACTGCTCAGTGGCGGCATCGTAAACGAGGGTCGCTGGCGTGATCTGTCCGGCCTCGCAAAGCGACGTGACTTGTTCTAGACTGTAGGGGCCGCGGCCTTCGGAGTCGGTCTCGTTGCGGATATAGAATTCCTGCGTGGCCATTCGTGACGGTGCGTGGCGGGCAGTGGAGCGGCAAGAATTTTGTCGGGCGAGCTGGCGCGGCTTGGCACGGGTGGCAGCGGGAGGGCCTGCGCGCGTGAACGTCGATCGGGTCGTACTGCTGGTTCGGTTGCCCTTTTAACGGATGGTGCCCGCAAGGTTTTTTGGGGCGAAGCTACGGGGACGGCGGATGGGGGCGCATAAATGATCCGCAACCACCCCCCGAACGGAGGGAGCGGCCACGGGCCGTAGCCGCGGCCATTCCGTCGGATCACCTTCCACGAATGAGTTCACGGAAACCATTTCGTGCAGGGCTGGCGCACGCCGCCATTGCGCGTTTTTCGGCCGCGAAACGGCGCGTCGGCAAGCGACGGCCCGACATTTTCACTCCATCGTTACGGCGTAGCCGGTGCGGCCCACGAGGGCGCGCGGTCTTGGCCGGAATCAGGTGAGCGTCACGCCCTTGGCCTTGGCGGAGCGGAGGAGGGCGTCGGCCATGTCGGAGGGCGTCACCGCGACTTCGATACCGCACTCTTTGAAGACGGCGATTTTGGCGGCGGCGGTGTCCTCGGCTCCGCCGA
>SXGR01419093.1_pt1 | contig 18594 bp, 11 predicted proteins | sample 3174711 | NCBI WGS metagenome assembly SXGR01 (sample SAMN11356860, study PRJNA531348) | freshwater metagenome | isolation source: freshwater sample F1-60 | place: China: Fuxian Lake, Yuxi | collected 2017-12-25
AATGTATTGTGTCGGATTGGTATCAGAGATCGTTTCCTGCGGTTTCAGTGGATAATAGAGGTAAGGCCCTGGATCGACGGGATCTTCAACAATGAAGAAGCGACCCGTGTGATCCAGCAACGTATGTTCAGCATCGAAATTCCCCATGCGTTGCAGCTGTTCTTGCACACCGCGTTGCGCTTCAGAGGACAGCGACGACATCTGATTTTGCATTTGCACGGGCAGAGATTGAAACGCAATGGGATCAGCAAAACCGACGGTTGAAAACAAAGTAACCACAAGCCCAACACACCCCGAAAGTGTAGGTTTCATACATCACCCCCATATTATTATTGTAGCAATAAAATATGGGTATGCATTGGTTTTAAGGAGCCTTGGATTCGCCCAGTTCCAATGTATTCTGAAGAAGCATGGCAATCGTCATAGGACCTACACCGCCAGGCACAGGTGTAATGAAACTTGCGCGCTGTGATGCCGATTCAAAATCCACGTCGCCGCAGAGTTTATCGCCCACGCGGTTGATACCCACATCGATCACAATGGCGCCTGGTTTAAGCCATTCGCCGCGCACAAGACCCGGACGACCCACCGCCGCAATCACAACATCCGCCATGGCAACTTCAGTGGCGAGATCCTGTGTTCGTGAATGGCACAGGGTCACGGTTGCATCGGCATCTAAAAGCATCGCAGCAATAGGACGGCCCACGATATGGCTTCGCCCGATCACCACCGCTTTTTTACCACGCAGTGCTATGCCCGTTTCAGCGAGCAAGCGCATGCATCCACGCGGCGTGCAGGGTTGAACACCACCCTGCCCCATCAACACCGCGCCGAGATTGGTTGGGTGCAAACCATCGGCATCTTTTTTAACATCAATGCGCAAAAGCACCGCCTGTGTATTCACCTGAGAAGGCAACGGAAGCTGGACAATAAATCCATCGATGTTGGGATCATCGTTCAGTGCATCAACCGCACACAAAACATCGTCGGTGGATGAAGAAGCAGCCAAACGATCGGTGCGTGAATAAAATCCAGCACCCTCGGCCGCACGCATTTTATTATTAACATACACATGAGAGGCCGCATCATCGCCGACAAGCAACACACCAAGGCCCGGTTTACGGCCGTGTTTTTGGACGAACAGGCGTGCCCGTTCTTCCATGGCCTTGCGAAGTTCCTGTGCCAGTTGTTTGCCGTTTAAGATCGTGGCTGTCATCGGGGCCTCGCGTCAATCGAAAGCGATGTGTTTCCCCCGGAGCCATGCGAACAGGCGCTGTAAGGCCCAAGGGCACGGCCTTTACACCATGCAGATCCGATGACGTCAATTGCCAGGGTGGAATAGCCTGCACAAAAACCTCAACGTCTGAGGTTTTGGGTAGGATGTGGATGATGAGATCGCCCGAAGCGGGCGGGACGCCCGCGCTCCCAGGCCATTTCCAGGTACTGAGCGCCGTGGCTTCCACATGGACGGACCGATGATCATTTTTTTTTAACCGCGCATCGATACTCCATTCTTCAATGGGGGTATCGTTCCATGCGACGCGAAGTCCCGACAATGCCTGCTTCGTCATGGCATGGGCCTGGGGCAAGATCCCCAATGCGCCTTTGCGCGAAATGGCCGTACGGCTTAAAATCCCCACCCCCGCGTCGTCCACTTGAAAAACAAAGGACAGATGGGTTTTGGCAGAATGAGCGTGCGCCTGCCATGCACTTAAGATGGCAACAACAACAATCAGTGATGGCCACTGATGTGCATAAAGACGCGGCGAATATCCCATGGCCAATCTCCCTTGCTTTCAGGCACTGTTTGCTCAGAAGCCACACTGCGACCGACGCTACGCCCTGGGGCTCGCGCAGCACATTGTTCTTTGGTCAACGCCTTGGGTGCTGGCCCAAAAGATACCGTGTTGCCGGGTGGATCAAAATGACCGTCGTTGTCGACATCAAGCCAAATGGGATTGGTCAACGCATAGGCATAAACTTTTTGAACAAAATCAGGCGACAAAATACCAGCAGCAAAGGTGGACCCACCGCCTGTTAATGATCCCGTGATCCCCGTCAATGCCTCGCTGATATTCGCAGGTGGCGTTTCATTGGGCGTGGCCACCGGGAACATGCTGTGTGTGCTCACCGCTTCGGCCACCAGCACCACGTCTTTCGCCACACTAAAAGTCCGCACCACCGTGTATTCTGAATTTTGCCCAGCACGGCTTCGATCGACAGGGACGCTATGAATGATTTCTCCATTGGCATAAATGTTGATGGTATCCACACTGATCCACGGCGCCGTACGCAAATCGAGAACCACCGTCACCGTTTTGGTATCATCAGAACCAGGCAAGGGCACCAAACTCCCCTGGTGCCACTCCTTCTTGCTCGCATCACGCACACGCAGCAACAAAAAGGGCCCGGTGCTTATGGTGACCCGTTGCGATCGAAACGCATCGACAAGATCGCGGTCAGAGAAAATCCCTGGGTGGCCATCGCGATTTCTCCCATTGCTATCTCGCGTCACGTGAAAATAGGTTCGCGGATTTCCAATTTCTTCGCCCGTATCATGGCTGTCAGAATTGCCTGTTGCAGTAATACGCAATCCACGGTTGAGTAAATGCAACCAGTCATCGACCGCCCCTGGATACTCGTGTTGTCCATTGCTATCCAACAAAATTTTTCCAGCACCGTTTTCGGGGTGACCCCCATTGCAATCAGAATCAAGAATTTTGGTAACCGCCGCGTCCGGCACGTCGATTGGCACACGAAAGGGATGATTCATATCCATGCGCTTGCCGTTGAAGACTTCGATGGCATCAAAATTCACCGAGAATTTTCCAGCCGCGAATTGCTTGGTCGTGACATTGTTGGGCGAAAAATACGATCGCGTATCGGGATTAAGAATCGATGGTTCGCCAGGAGGCTCTGCCTCCATCGTATACGAATTCGTATAGTATTGATGAAAATATCCCAAAATAGCATCACGCGGATGATTGACCTGAATAATCGTATTTTCAGATCCTAAGCTCCCGATAGCACGCAGCGACGAAAACAGTTGATCGGGCGAGCATTGTACCCAGTCAAACGCAATACCGCGCGCTTTCTCGCCTTGTGCAGGAAAACACGATTCCACAAAGGGGAAATGAGAGGGTGTATCCGGTGTGTATTTGAGAGGAAAACCATTAAAATGGCCCATCTCCAAAGTCGACAATTCAACACCCACCACGTTGCGTACCCAATCGTTCAATCCCAACATACCAATGGTCGGACGATAATCGGTGATCACGTTGTGATCGGTCGACACCAACACTTCAAGACCTTCGGCCGCTGCAGTGATCACGCGGCTGTCAAAGGCCATGCTCGAATCAAGCGATGCGCCGCCATGCACGTGAAAGTCTGCCGACAGATAATCATCGGTATTGATTGCGCGTAGCAACTGCACACGAAATGGTGTTGTTTCACCTGCCTTCAGCGTCACGCCTTCTTCAACATGCAGCGTGTATTCGGGACCATGGGAAATATAAATTTGATACGTACACTTGGCATCGCCATCACAGCGCGATGGCCGCACAGGCAACACCGCAAAACCATTGCGTGCAAAACCTTGGGCTTGAATAAACTGTCGCTTGCGTTGCCCCACAGGATCACGCCACGTCAAGTCCGTGGGTTTGCGTGATGCGCCCAGATGAAATTGAAACAAAAATTCTTTGGGGTCGAGTTCATCATGCTGCGAACCATACTCACCCACCACGGTCACTTTGGCGGGAAGAGCACGGCCATCGCCATCACGCACGTCGACCATCAAAATGGCTGGATCCGGCAACCGAATATAGGACCATTCGGTATCCCCTGCCGCATCGATCGTAAACGTAAAATTCGCATCGGGTGTTTCAGGGAATGGATAGCGGCCTTCGGATGTTACCTGGTAGGTATACGTTCCAGGCTCAAGTTCTCCCACAAATTCACCCAATGTATTGGTACGCATCTGATTGTAGGGATTGCCATCCTGGTCAAAAATATGAACCCATGCGTTTTGTATGGCTTGGCCTGTGTGTTCGCTTAATATTTGTCCCGCAAATGTTCCTGTCGCAATCCCTCGAATTTTGTAAAGTTCATCGCGAATGGACGACACATCGCCATTCCCCACAATAAAGTAACGTGTGTACTCAAACGTATCGCCAAAATTTTCAAGCGTCGGTGGTACTTCATACATCACCGCAGCAAATGCGCTGATCAAAAAAGGAACCAGCATGCTGTGCTTGGTGATTTTTGCTTGGGGATCACGACCGTAATAATCGCGATTACGCCATGTATAATTGCGTTCACTGTCACCGACGGCAAAACCGTAACTCACATCATCACCGGCGGTTGCCAAAAAGTCGGTCACCATGCCTGGAAACAAAAGCGTGCTTGGCGCAGGATTGGGCGGGGGCAATTTGTAGCTTTCTTCCACTGCAAATCGCAGATCAAACCCAATGGGCTTTTTATTGCCAAGTCGCGCTTGGTGCTCAGGCCGTCTACTTACCGAACCTGGGGCAAAAATCGTATTGCCACCCCCAAAGAGCGCGACCTCCCCTAAAGGAATATCGGAATTGACCAAATCAAGGCCTTCAGGAAGTGCGGATTCCAAAGTCGCCGCACTGCTTGTTGGAAATGTTAAACGTTCGTTGGACTGGCTGATCAAACGCCCCACCACGCGCACATGGGATGCACCCGGTTCCAAAATATAATCGGTTTCAAAAAAAACAGATGGCAGCAGATTGCTTAATAGAAAATGGGCCATGGTGAGAAAATCACCGCCTTTGGCCCGTGTACGGATCACAGCGGCTTTGCCGTCGCTGCCATCGTTGATTACTTCAATACCTGCAAGATCGACTGTTTTATTCTGTGCAAGATCAAAACGCTTTTGATCGTCCACATCAAAGGCTTGCAAAAAAAGGGCAGGAAACAATTCTCCGAAATTGTCGAGGCCAAGCCCACCCGATCCGTCAACGCCCGTGGATGGGCGAACAATATCGGCATCAATAATACCGCCACCAAAAACACCAAATCCCCGCGACCATCCTTGGTCTTGAATGATCACACGGATGCGATCGTTGCCAAGGATGTAATCCCCCACAGTACCAATGGCACCGGGTCCACCGATCAATTGTTGCGATGTGCTCACGCGCGCAGCGTAGGCATGGGGATCGGTGTTTTCGCATGCGAGAAAACACATCATTGAGAAGAATAAAACGATGTAGGGGCGCTTCGCGAAGCGCCCGTGCAGCATTTGAATCAAAGTCTTATTGGGCGGTTCACGAACCGCCCCTACAGCGGGGGTCATGTTTGTTCTCATCGGAACAATACCTGCCCCGCCAAGGCCACGATATCATTGGGGATGGATCGTCCGCCTTCTTCAAGGCTTCGTGTGTAATCAAGAAGCATGATGATAGGCCAGTTGCTTGGTGCATAACGCAGGCCCACCGTATGATGCATCACCCGTGCGAAGTCTTCGCTGGTGCCTGTGCCTCCGGTGCGACGAAACCGTGGATCGTAATAGGCATAACGATAACTCAAAAACAGATCATCCCACATAGGGATGATATTCACCGAAAGCTGCGCATGGCCACCGAGGGCATGCTCTTTTACATTCCCGATATCGCGATCGGTGAGTTGATAAATAACCTGTCCACGAAATCGAAACATCCACCGGTGTCCACGAAAATGAAACATCCGCCAGTTGACCGTCGCATCGAAACTTGCGGCGCCCACGTCATCGGAAATTTTATCAGGCGCATTGCCCGAGCTTACACGATTGTAAAAGCCACCGATGCCCAATACCGAATACAAACCTTCTGTCTTTTTATTGTTTTGGGTCGCTGGACCTTCTTCGTCACCGTTCTCTTCTTTTCCCGTGGTCAATGACATGCGGGCGTACACTGCCGGCAAATCGTTGTCGTTGAGCGACATCGTCGCTTTGCTTCCGTTGGTCACGGCAAGGGCGTATTCGAGACTTTGACGCCTGGACAATGCCTGTGAACCCGAGAGCATCATGCCCACTTGATACCCCTGATCAAAACCATGGAGATCGTTACCGATGCCTTCATTGCGCACCACACCACGCGATTCCAAAGCACGACGCACAAAATATTGCTCAAAGACAGGGGTTAACGATTCCATATCAAACGGCGGTTTGAAACGCCCAGCCCACAGCGTGGCCAGATTATGAAATTTAAAACTCAAATAGGCGTTTTTTACCCCCACCGTCACTTCACCCGACGGACTGTTGGCATCGGTGTAACGAACCACCGAGGCATCAAGACCGATACGTGCATAGAGTCTTTCTTTGTATGAAGCACGCAGATTGATGCGCGCATCATCGATCCCAAAACCGTCGTTGCGCCCAACGTTGGGATCGCGCACGCTTTCGTTATCGTCCTTGGTCGGAATAAAAAAGAAACGACCTGCCGTGCTGGTTGTAAAACCTGCCGTCAAATAACCGTCAAATGAAAGTTTAAAACCATTTTTGGTGGTAAGCGCTGTGATGCCCGGCGGTGGCGTGGGGGCTGGCGCTGGGGCGACCGAAGGCGTAAGCACAACAGGAGGTGCCGGAACTGCCACAACGGGCTCCGCAGGAACCACGGGCTCACCGGGGGATGCGGCTGTTTGTGCAAGGGCCAGCGAAGAAAAAAGAAGAACAAAACAACACAAAGCAACACCAGCACTTCTCCCCATTACAAACCACCTCAACTATATTTTGCTGCTACGAACATGCATTTCGTGCACAGAACATACATCAGCTGTCAATGGGATTTTGTGAAGCGCGAATAACAATCATAATAAGAAAAATAACAAAAAAAAGAGACGGCAAAGTTCAAAGAGATTCTATTGCTGCAAACAATGCTGCCTTTTCTTTCACACGCGCAATCACATCTTCGAGCGGAACGCGACGGTACAGATTGTTTTCTCCCATCGGGTACCAGCTCAACGACGATGTTTTTCGAACATCACCTTCCCAATCGGATAAAAGAATACCCATTCTAGTTCCATCAGCACATGGAGAAATACCACCCAAGAATCCCACGTGCTCGGTACTCATCGGAACGCCGGATTGGATATCGATCTCCATAACGATGTCAGCCCAATGGGCATCGGTCACCGTGCTGTGTGCCGTAATCCACTCCCCCGGGCCATCCATCCACGCAATGCCTGGTGCACAATAGCGCGTATCGCTGCACACGAGATCGCCTTCATCATTTTCTTCATCGGCATATTTTTCATCTTCTTCAAGATAAAAGCAGTGAACCTCATGCGCTGTCAGAAGTTTAGCGGCGACCAATTCACTCAAAACAAACGATGCACAATTTAAAGGTGTTGGTGCGGGCAAAGGCGACGGAAACGATTGACCGCCCTCGACTGCCGTAGCAAGCCAGGTACGAAATGGATATGGCGCCTCCACATAGGCTTCAGGGAAAAGGTCATAGGGATCATGCGGAATAGAATAGCCTGACAATACTTCGTAATCTGCTGCCCTCGGGAGGGTCAAAGCAATCAACTCTTGATAGGGCATTGTACGTGGTTCACCCCACACAATCCCTTGGGCACGACGATGTTCAGCGCTCTGAAGGATCCCCATACGCGTTTCCAGTGAAATCGCAGGCACCGTGGTTTTGGGACGAGCATCCGACGCAGGAATAAATTCTATGGTTCTAATATGGGACACCATGCGCAAGTGTACAAACATGGCCGAAGAAAATCAGGATATTGTTGGCGAAGGATGTTTGGGCACCTTGCGCACATCACACGATACTCACACCAAAGCCGCTTTAAAGCTTGGCACAGGTGCACGGTATTCTTTAAGAAGCGCTGTGATATTTTCTAACGTTCCACGTTTGCGGCAATAGAGTTCACATGCATCGCCAAGCTGCAACGCGGGTTTGCCATGGCCTGCCAGAAGCTCGCCCATACGAATGGCAATATCGTGACTATGCGCTGCCGCATATTTAGCATAATCCGTACGCTGATTTTGCGACACATGGGCATTGATGGCCAAAGCCTTCCCCGCAACATCAGCCGCCGTTCCAGAAACGATGGTATTGGCCTCATGGTCTCCCAAACGGCCCCATGGGGTTTCTGCAATCATGAGTGTGAAATCAAGTGATGGATCTTCACGCAGCATCGCTTCCATGGCCATCAAAGCAACCTCTGCCGATTGTCTGTGCGTTGCATGCAAATCGTTTGGTGGAGGGATCACTACAATATTGGCCTCACTTTTCTGCAAAGCTTCGCGCATACGTTGCACATCGACCTCATTGATATGTTTCGTATCATAAAGCGGCAACGCCAAACATTCGGCCTGCACCCCCAGAGAGGCGCCTTCAAGCAACGCTTCATCACTGCGTATTTTAGCGCGTTCGGCATCGTTTTGGGTGCCTGGAATTTCAGCACGTGCGCCCGTCGTGGCCACCAAGATCTGTGGTTTTCCGCCATGTCTTTTCACATGCTGCATCAAGACAGACGCACTGATGGCGCTATCGTCGGGATGGGGAGAGATCACAGCAATATTTTGTTTCCGCATAGGATTGTTCTTATCGACAACGCAAAATCCATTGACAGGCAATGCAGATGCACGCTGTTGCCCAGGGACACGCACCGACGTGATATGCTGCAACGTGTCTTCACAAACCATCGCGGTGACGGAGGGATGTTCACGCAGCCATGTCACGGGCCATGTGGAGTCCACGGGCCCAGACAGCAGCGCATGCACAGCTGCCGATTTACTCGGGCCATTGGCCAAAAACAAAATTTGTTTGGCACACAGAATCGTCTCAATACCAACCGACAGTGCCTTCGTTGGAACACGTTTCGGATCATTCCCATAAAAATGTTTGTTTACATCGATGGTACTTTGTTCAAGCGAAACAATGCGCGTCACACTGTCCCGTGCCGATCCTTTTTCATTAAATGCCACATGCCCTTCGACCCCGACGCCAACAATCCAAAGATCCGGAGGATGCGAACGAACAAACGATTCATAGCGATGTGCTTCTGCCACCAAATCAGACGCCATACCGTCGGGGATATGCGTATTTTTTGGATCAATACCCAGCGGCCCAAAAAGATTGTCTCGCATCTCATGGGCATAATCGGCATTGCCAACATAGGTATCGAGATTGATCCAAAGAACCTTCTCTCGCACCTCGGATAACAGGGATTTGAAATCACCCGATGTTAACTGTCGCACAATTTCGGCATACGTCGCACGGGGCGTCGATCCAGTGGCACAACCGATCACCGGATTGCGACCAGCCGCCAGCGCCTCTTCGATCGTTTTCAACACCAACAGCGCTGCTTTTTTCGCCATCGCCGCAGGGTCCGCGCAACGTACAAGCTTCGGTACATGCGTAGGGTTCACAGGAAATGCCGGGGGCTGCACTGCAATCTTCGACGATGCTGGGGCATGCATCGGCAGCGTCAACTCCCATCGCCTTTTCTGCGCCGGCGTTACATCGATGGCCAATGGCCCTATGGCCACCCGTTTATGTTGAATAAAATGATGACTCGGCGGAAAAACCGTAAATTCCGATGTTTTTGCTTTTTCGACAGACCCCATGATTTATTCTCCTACGCGGCCTGCTCACCTATGCAGTCTTAATCAGAATTGTCAAAACAAGACCGTTGTGGCGGGAAATGCGTGGATGATAGCTGACTGTGTTACTTCGCCCGCTGACACGGGCTCGCAATGATGGATCTTAGATCAAACGTCCATAGCGTTTGCCGCATACCATGCAGCTTTTTCCTTCACACGCGCAATGACACCTTCGAGAGGAACGCGACGGTACAGATTGTTTTCTCCCAAGGGACACCAGTTTAATGTCGATGTTCTTCGAACGGAGCCTTCCCAATCCGATAACAAAACACCGGTACGTCCGCTTCCATTGGGGTCTTGGCCAATACCCGTAAAAAATCCCACGTGTACTGTGTACATCGGAACCTCGGATTGCGTATCCACCGCCATCACGATATCCGCCCACTGGTGGGCATCAGACGCTATATTTTGCGCAGTAATCCATTCTCCCGGACCATCCATGCTGCCGATGATGGACGAGCAATAACGTGGATCCGTACAATCGCCCTCATTTTCATCATCGATATCTTCGTATCCATATTTTTCATCTTCTGCGCGATAAAAAAGATGAACTTCTTGTGCAGTAAGAAGTCTCGCAGAAACCAATTCGCTTAAGACAAAAGAGACGCAATTCAAAGGTGTGGGTGCAGGCAACGGTTGCGGGAAATGATCGCCTGTATCGGCGGCGGTTTCGAGCCACTCTCGAAAAAAATAGGGCACTTCACCATAGGTCTGACCAGGAAGACGATACGCCGAATAACCCGTCAGTGTTTGGTATCCAAGGATTGCGGGGGCTTCCAACGTCATGAATTTTTCATCGGGCATCATGCATGGTTTGCCCCATACAATCCCTTGGGCCCGTCGATGCTGAGCACTTTCAATGATCCGCATTCGGGTTTCTACTGCAATTTCAGGCACAATGATTTTTGGCGGTGCGCCAGCAGCAGAAACAAATCCAATTGTTCGAAAATCACATCGAGAAACCATGCCGAAAGATACAAACAGGTCAAGAGAAAATCTGGGCTAAACCACAAACGTCGGTTGATTGTTGATGAACGATGTCTGGATAAAGCAAAGCATTGATTGCAGTGATGGAAAAAAGGAGCGGGACTGAGAAAACTCCCAATCCCGCCCCAAACCCAGGATGAACTATTCTTAGTAAAAACGAACCTGAGACTTAATAGTCTTCAGGAGCCTCCATACGTGGTTCTTTGGTCATTCTACCTCCTGCGCCTGCATCGCGATGTGCAGGCCCCTGCCCATGTGGCTTAGCACCAGGCGCCTGCTTGTCCTGGCGTGGATTCACATCGCCCTGCTTCCCAGGGACCTGCGTGCCACGTTCTGAATCTGCGGGGCGTTTTGTGGTATCTGGACGGTTTTGATTGCCTTGATTTGTACTCATAATATATCTCCTAATGAAGTCATAACACCTACATATCTTCTCATATGTAAATAAAATTTGTGCAAAAAAATTCGTGTTTGATCCATATTTTTTTAGGGGGTACGTGTTAACACTAAATTCATGACCTCATCCTCACTTTTCGCAAGCGTGCGTGAAGCCGCAGAAACGGCAATATGGTCCCGTGGGATCGAGCATGTTCGCGGTGAACGTGTTTCCATTGCGGAACAAAATGCAAACAATATCGATGTTCGCGTGCTGGAACCTGGACGTCCCATCGCACGTCACGTTGTTTTGTACCCAAAAACGAATGACTGGGAATGCAATTGCATGGATGGTGATGATCCATGCCAACATGTGACTGCCGCAGCCATTTTTATCAAACAAAACCCCAATGCGACGGTATCCACAGCGCCCACGCGCGCAAGCGTTGCTTACAAATTTATAAGTAAACAAGGTGCACTCACGCTTACGCGACATCTTGCGTGGAAAAATAACACCGCACCGCTCCAAGGTTCTGTGGTCGGAACATCGCCCGAAGGTATGCCGCCCATTGATGCCACCGATCTTGATGTACGCATCGAAGGACTTCTCATCCAAAACCGAAACGCCGGCTCTGTTCTTGCCGGTGCACAGCTTCGCACCCTGCTCTCCTTGCTGATCCAACATCCGAGGGTTTTCCTCGACGGTGAATCGGTCCAAGTCATCGAACCCGTGGCAGGCGTACGGGTGCACCTTGCGCGCATACCTTCCGGCATGCGTCTTTACGCAGAACAAGATCCCAGCATCCGCCGTGTATTCGACGGTGCTGCCCTCACGCCCAAAGGTTTCTGCAGCATCAACACGCCACCGCCAGGCATCGATGTTGGCGCTCTAAAGCGTGGCATGGTGTTTTCAGATAACGACATGCCCATGCTTGTGGGCGAACTTTTGCCAAAGATACAAACGTGGTGCCCTATTGAACATCACGACGTCATGCTCCCCACGCTGATGCAAGGCTTAAAACCACGCATTCATATTGACGACGAAAAGGCACAGAACGGCGTTGTGGTGCTTCCTACGATTGTCTATGGCGATCCACCCATTGCACGCATCGATGGTGAACACTTGCATCTTGTGGGAAACATCGTTCCTGTGCGCGACAAAACAGCCGAGCGTATTCTTGCAGAACGCTTGCAACGACAAACCGGTTTAAAACCAGGATATAAACAACGCCTCACAATCCAAGAAACCATTGCATTGGTGGACGGTTGGCACGATTTCGATCCATCTGAACGCCACACACTTAGCGGCGACCTCACCCATACATTTTTTATGGCCGGCGATTTACAGCCCGGCTTTGATCAACACGGCATCAATTTTTCAACCAACAAAAACGGGCATGCCAATCCCTCAGACGTACTTCAAGCATGGAGAAGCAACGAACCACTCGTCAAATTACTGGACGGTGGCTTTGCAAAAATCCCACAGGCCTGGCTCGATGCACATGGATCGGCCCTTTTGGACATTTTTGAAGCAAGCGACGCAAATCCAACACTCGGCGCACTTGTGAAAGCAAGCATGGCCTCGGAATTTAGCGACCGCGTTCCGGAAATACCAACTGCCCTACGCGATCTCATGCAAGATCCGGCTGAGCTTCCCCTTCCACCCATTCCTGAAGCAACCATCCAAGCCCTGCGACACTACCAACAAGATGGCGTACGTTGGCTGTATGCACGCGGAAATCATGGATTGGGCGCATTGCTTGCCGATGACATGGGTCTTGGGAAAACGCTGCAAGCCCTTTGTGCTGCGCAAGGCCGTACACTGGTCGTATGCCCCACCAGCGTTCTTTCTGCGTGGCTTAACGAATGCACGCGGTTTCGCCCAGATTTTCAAGGTCACATTTACCACGGTGCAAAACGTGAACTTGATGAACGCTATGACGTCATGATCACATCCTACGGACTTCTACGGCGCGATCTTGACCAAATAAGCGCCATTGCATGGGACACGATAATTCTCGACGAGGCACAAACCATTAAAAATCCCGAGAGCCAAGTGGCCCAAGCGGCCTATCAATTGCGTGCACAAAGACGTATCGCGCTGACTGGCACGCCCATTGAAAATCACTTGGACGATTTGTGGAGTCAATTTCAATTTTTAAATCCAGGTCTTTTAGGAGGTCGCAACGACTTTCGCACCCGAACCATTCAACCGATGCAAGCGGGCGATCTCCGGGCACAAAACCGTTTGCGCGCACGCGTGATGCCATTGCTTTTGCGCCGTAAAAAAGTGGAAGTCGCCAAAGAATTGCCATCACGTACCGTGGTGACGTTGCAATGCACGTTATCACAAAACGAACGACAACTTTACGATGCGGTGTACGCCGCAACCGTTCCTGGTGTTCTTGCACAACTGCAAGAAGGTCAAGGGGCGATCAACGCACTTACCGCATTGATGCGCTTGCGTCAGGCCTGTTGTCATACGGGATTACTTCCTGGACAACATGCAGAAACATCGTCAAAAATTATCGTATTGCTTGAACAGCTTACAACACTCACCGAAGCAGGCCACAAGGCACTTGTATTCTCCCAGTGGACAGGCTTTCTCGATCTGATCGAGTCCCATCTCGTCAACGCCAACATCAATTTTTTACGCATCGATGGGAGCACCAACAATCGCGGTGAGGTTGTGGAAGCATTTCAACGCGATGATGGCCCCCCAGTGATGTTGATTTCTCTCAAAGCAGGCGGCACAGGCCTTACGCTTACCGCGGCAGATCATGTGTTTATTTTGGATCCTTGGTGGAATCCCGCCGTGGAAGATCAAGCGGCCGACAGAGCCCATCGTATTGGACAAACCAAGCCTGTTCTCATTCAACGTCTGGTTGCAGAAAACACCGTAGAAGAGCGTATTTTGGCGCTACAAGACAAAAAACGAGCACTTGCCTCATCGTTGCTTGATGGTGAACCCGGCGGTGTTGATCTTACGCGCGATGAGATGATGCAGTTATTTCAAGATTAATCCGAATCCCATTCATACGCCCCAGTGCTCCAACCGGTTTCGAGTTCACCCCCAGATGGACTGCGTTTCACACCTCTGAGATCCGTCGCCCCAGGATACTCTGAAGACAGATTGAGACCCATGGTATCGATGCATGGCGACGATTGAGGACCTGCCAAACACGTTTGCCTCCAAGTGTTATTGTACGGGCTGTCAAATATGCCACCCACAAGATAAAAAGGAAACGTATCGGTACTTTGATCGAATTTAGAATCATTGCCATCGTACCAAGATTCTAGCAAATAAAACGATGCATCATAGTCACCTTTTTCATGGCGATTGTGATTCAAGAGAGGGTACACACAATCATCGTTCCGCGATCTGCAGGCCACCCAAACATTTCCAAAAAGATCGTTGTTTTGGACTTTCGCATCGGACTGATCGGTCCACAACACAGATCCATTAGAAACATCGATTGTATTGTTGATGATCTTAGGTGTTGTGCTAGCACTCATTCGAATGCCATGAAGGCTCCAATTGCCTGTAATAGCAATATGATTACCAAAAATCAGCGTATCCCCAGAATTTTCTTGCAAATAGATCCCTGTGGTTGAATTCGTATCATTCGTCGTAGTCACATTCACATGATTACGCACTATTTCCGAACCCGAACCATAGACGTTGAGGATCGTTAATACTTCGGTCGTCTCATAATCAATCACATTATGGGCAAACAACATCGACGCATTTTCTTCGATCACCACTTGGCCTGTAATACGCAAACCATTCACCACGGTATGCGCTGTCCGACTCTCGCCGTTCACCGTCAAACGACCATTTAGAATCGCGGTGCTGCCCGAACCAAACAATGAAACTGCTTTGCTTAGCGTAATATTTCCCGCGTAGTCGCCACTGGCGACCAAAATCCGGTACCAATGCGTATTGCTTGCATTGACGTTGGCGGCCGTTACGGCGCTGGTGATTGTTTTGAATGGTGCGGAAATACTTCCATCTTCTGTTGATACAACAGAAGCACTGTTCACATAATAAAACGTCACCTGCAATGTTGATGCATCACTCAAATTCCCAGCTTCGGTACCAAGCACTTTGGATTTGACTGTAACCGTGTCTTGTTCCGAAGGAAGTATTAAAAACGTATCGTTGTTGTATTGCGTAGAATTCTCTACAGGCTCAGTGCCATCAACCGTCACCACCATATTGCTTCCCCCGCGCCATCCCAATAACCGGGGATCGTTCTTAAAACGATGAGGGCTGTATGCGGTGGGGGCTTGCGGACGGACAACACACACTATCCCATTCCCCGTGTAACCTTCATTGCACGCACAGGTAAAGCCATCTAACCTGTCTGTGCATGTGGCGTTTGTATCGCAATCATCGGTGTCATTTTCACATTCATCAACAACCGCACGAGGCGTTTCCGCCACATGGTCATTGGATTTTTGACACGCACCCAAGAGCATAAAAAAGCAACAGACCACCGCCCCGTGCACACGATTCCCCATAGGGTTAGGATAGCCTATGATTCATGCGCACCAATAAAGCTGCAACACTTCTTGTATTGCGAACCCAGCGCCACAGATCTAACATGAAAAGATGACTCCTAAAATCTTCCCAACTCTAAACGAAGCATCTGCCCGACCCCATCCTCATCAAGAAGCGCTGGACATACTTGGGCAGAAAAAATCAACCCCACTGTCACAGGCGACAGACGCTCTTTTATTAGACAATCAGCCCATGCCGCGGAGCACGCTTCCACTTCACCCAAGTCCTTCCCCGCAACCAAGCAAGGCAGGGATCAGCACCCGTCTCCCCAAGCCGCTGCTGCCGCAATCCGAAGAGATCCTCAATATCTTTTGTAAAGCACCATGGAAACAGACCGACACCCTGCCCCCTCGCCATCATCACACTGATATCGCGTATCAACTTGCGTTAGAGGATCAAGATCCCGTGAAAGGTTTTCTGGCACAATATATCAACCAACATCAGCCCGGAGTGCTACCTGACCGCGCTACGCTTGTATGCATGCACGCGCATCTTGTTGCGCAGGTATCTGTATTCTCCAAAATATGGAGCGAAACGCTTGTATGTATCAGCAAAGAGGGAGTCACATTCTACCTCACACGGGAGGTAGAATGTAATCCCGTGAAAGTACCAATATGGAAAAGTCCGTACGGAATGCTCAAAGGCAACCTCTCAACGAAGTACAACGAATACGTTACTCCGGATATCAGAACACTTGGCTCGTTATGCGATCCTAATGCATTGCATACATCATCGCATCCTTCAGATTTCAAATTACATCCGGAGTTCTGGGATACGGATTGGCAAAGAAAAGGGGAAGGCGAAAGCTTTTACAGAGATTCACGACCAAGAACAGCCGCCATGGTGCATGAAATATTTCTCCTCGGAAACCTGCCCAAAGACGCATTGATCATCGATATGGGGTGCGGCAAAGGGGAACTTTTGCATTTGATGATGAACGGCTATTTTCCAGCGCATATGATGCCCGAACTTCAGTTTTTTGGGTTTGATTTCAGCCGTTCGAGCATCGCAGAGGCGCGTACAAAGGCCCCTCAAGACACTCGCGGAAAATTTTGTCATGGCAGCATTGATGATGTTGAAAAGCTGCTTGCAGCAATCTATCCCGATGGCAAACGGCCCCATGTCATCACCGTCTCAGGTATTTTCACAACCGGCGTGACAACCCAACAGCAGTCGATCCATGCGCTGCAATCATGTCATCGCATCTTAGCGCCTGGGGGATTTATCATCATCACCGGTCTTGAGGCCTCCCATCTCAATGTGGACGATTTTAAGATGACTGGATTTGAGGTTCTCCACGAATTTAGTCCTGTGACGCGATCCTACTTCTACGTGTTACGCAAATCGTTGCACGCAGATGCCAGCCCTGCATGATCTCATCACAACGATGTATTATACCGAATCTGTTTGATTTGAATGATTAGGCTGGGTTGCTTCGCCCCGTGGGCTCGCAATGACGATTTTTTTTCAAAACTATCCAATATGTGATGTGACCAAACGACAGTGCTTCACAAAGTGGAGTGGAGATGAAAATCAACGCAGCTAAGTACTCCGCGTAACATCAGTTACAAATTTGGAATAACGTTCAATCCGTCTCAACCGCCCCGATGCTCCAACCATGTCCCGAACCATCACCCGTACGAGGCGCACCGTTGAGATCCGTAGCGCCTGGATAATCTGACGAAAGGTCGAGGCCTGCGGTGTTAACTCCAGAATTATCAAGGTCAGAGCCTATGATACTATGGTCAGCATACTGTAAATTATCAATATCGACCTTAGTTGCGTACTCCGTTCCGTCCGTGTAACCCGTTTTGAGTGCCGTACACTGCGTGTACTGATTGGTATCCAGTATCCGAGGAAGATGAGATGCACTTTCGATAAGAACACAGAACCCTCCTCCGATGATTTTATTATTTTTCACCGTGGCATTCTTCGTACTAAGCCAGAGGGTTGCCATGCTGGCCCCCTCAGGAAGTGTGAATGTATTATTGATAATTTGTGAGTTTTCGCCACCCGAATTATAAATGCCAATTCCATTGCTAGCATTGACTGTTATATTATTCCCAAAAACGACAGTATCTGAAGTCAAAAGCGCTATCGCCGTATAACTATTGCCCGAGATATCATTGCGAATTATTTCCGTATTCGCACCCGATATATTCACATTACGTATACTGGCGCACGTACTGCACGTCACTGTATTGTGTGACAACAACACAGAGGAAGAGGACGCAACAACGACGCCTTCCATGATATTCAAACCATTCACCACAGTATACGCTGTGTTACTCTCACCATTCACCGTCAAACGACCATTAAGAATCGCATTCGAACCGGAAGCAAACAAAGATACAGCCTTAGTAAGTGTCACATCTTCGTTGTATGTCCCATTCGCGACTATAATCCGAAGCCATCGCTGAGGAGATACGACGTTAATATATCCATTCACTGCTTCGGTGATTGTACGCAACGGCGCATCAAAACTACCGTTTTCCATAGAACCAGAATAATTTGAATCCACATAATAAAACTTGATAAACAACGTCGATGTGTCACTCAAATTCCCCGCTTCAACGCCAACACTTTTCGCTTTAATGGTGACCTCATCACTTGTCCCATCGAGTCTCAAAAATAATGTTGCATTGTAATCCGTTGAATTTATGTTGGGCTCACTGCCATCTGTCGTCACAACAATACGGTTTCCACCGCGCAAGCCCAACAAACGAGGATCGTCCTTAAATCTATGGGGACTGTAAAATATTGGAGCCGACGGCGGCACGCCACATTGGACACCATTACCACGGTAACCATCATTGCAAGCACATGTAAAACTGCCAGCCGTATTTGTGCACGTGGCGTTGGCATGGCAATTGTCGGTATCAAGCTCGCATTCATCATCATCACTGCAGGTTGTGCCATCGCCCGTATAACCATCATTACAAGCACATGTAAAACTGCCAGCCGTATTTGTGCACGTGGCGTTGGCATGGCAATTGTCGGTATCAAGCTCGCATTCATCATCATCACTGCAGGTTGTGCCATTGCC
>SXGR01477296.1_pt1 | contig 18592 bp, 28 predicted proteins | sample 3174711 | NCBI WGS metagenome assembly SXGR01 (sample SAMN11356860, study PRJNA531348) | freshwater metagenome | isolation source: freshwater sample F1-60 | place: China: Fuxian Lake, Yuxi | collected 2017-12-25
GACCGTGCCGAGCCAGAACGTACCCTGGACTGGGTTGCTGGCGGTCCTGAGACAGTTGCGTGCGATGGGCTATTCCTGCCATCGGTATCGGGATGCTGACGGCACGCACGAAGACAACGACAGCTATGTCTTGGTGGAACGGACTGATGGCAAGCCGATGGACGGGCGCCGGTAAACCAAGGAGGCCGCGGATGGAAATCGAACAACTGCTCGCGATGATCTGGGAGATTATCTGCGAGATGGAAGGGGACTGATGGATTGAGGTGTCCGCTCTGCGTGCACCTGAAAGCAAAAAAAACCGATGAAATGGATATATCAATGAAATACGTACTCGGATTCTCTGGCGGCGTCGATTCGCAAGCGTGCGCGTACCACATGCTCAGTCCTCGCGGGTTGAACCTGCCGAAACAGGATGTGATCCTGCTCAATAGCCAGGCCGGGCGGAACGAGCATCCGATTACTGTGGAGCATATTAAGTGGTACTCGGAGAACGTGCATCCGGTGATTGAGGTTGTGCCGCAAGTCCGAGATATTGGTCAACCGCGTGAAGGATCAAAGCGAACCGAGCGGCGGAAGGCGTACCACGAAGAAGATGAAATGACGTTTGAGATCGCTGCGTTGCTCAATGGCGGCTTCCTTTCGCGTCGGGCGCAATGGTGTACCGAATACCTCAAACAAGCTCCGACTCGCCGATGGTGTCATGAAAACCTGACCGCAAATGGCATCGAATACGAAATGTACTTCGGCGTTCGCTGCGATGAATCAGATGCGAGGGCCAACACGGAAAAGCGAGCGTGGCACACCTACTACAAATGCTGGGTTAATTACCCGATTCGGTGTTGGACGAAAATGGAGTGTTTCGCAGTCCTGAAATCGGCAGGCGAAGAAGTGAATCCGCTCTACAAGTTAGGATTCGGTCGCGTTGGATGCGCGCCGTGTATCAACAACAGTAAGGACGATGTTCGCGAGTGGGCGGCACGGCTCCCGGATATGATCGACAAGGTGCGTGAGTGGGAACGGTCTGTTGGCAAAGCGTTCTTTGCTCCATGCGTCCCAGGCATGGAAATCAACTGGGTCGATGATGTTGTGGCGTGGTCCAAGACGGCACGCGGCGGACGACAGCCACTGTTTGCGTTCGTGGAGAATGACGCAGCAGATGGTGTATGTTCGAGTAAGTACGGATTATGTGAGTGAAACAAAAAACCCCGATCAAGCCGATCGGGGTTTGGTCATTCACGCCTTGAACTTGATCCGCACGTTTAGGAACAACTCTTTGCCGTCGTTTATGGCTGACCTATTTCCGCTTCCCAAATCGCCTTCCTTGAGGGCATCGGCAATGGCCTTGCCGATCTCTTCCGGCGATCCTGATACGTCGAGAAGGCTATAGGCTCCGTCGCCTCGACCTTCTGCGTCTTCGCAACTGGCGTTGGTTATTTCGCAGACACGCATGGTTTCTCCGGGGTTAAGGTTTAGGCCACATCCTGCATCGCCGCCAGCACGCGGTCGAAGCCGGTTGTGAATCGTAATAGAGCCTCTTCCGCTTGCTTGTAGCGTTGATCTTCGAGCAGCCGGGCCGCTTGGTCACATTGGTCTGCGCAGTAGCGTAGGTCAGGCGCCAACGATCGGCAGGTATCGGCTACGTTGCCGAGGTTGATTGAGGTTTGGGCTTCGATAGGCATGGGGTTACTCCGGTTTTGTTGGCCAATCCGAGAGGATCGACCGGGTTGGGGAATCCTTTATTTTTGTTCGGGGTAATGTCCAGAAACAACCGATTTGAATCCGAGCGTGATCGGTTCTTGGCTTTCCCCGTTTTTCAGCTTCGTCGCTTCTTCATGCGCTCCAATGGCTGAAATGGCGGCAATGTGCTCTGCCATGACCGATGCTGAATTTCTTGGGCCGCCAGCCATGCCGCCAGTCCGCTCTTGAGTCGAAATGATCGTTAGCGGCTTCGGCGAAACGAAGTGTTTCCGATCGACAACCAAGGTGACTGTTGTCACTGAATGCTTGCTCTTAATTATGTACTGTGCGTTCATAGTCTCAGTTCTCCGTTTGTAGGTGGTATCAGGCGAAAGAGCCGCGCCAGAACGCGAACCCTGGCTGGCGCTAGATGGTCATAGTTCACTTTGAAGCGTCTCTGACGCCGTCTTTCCATCCGCGGCAGTATTCTTCGCTCGCGGTTGTCGGTTTCGTGATCCCGCCTCGGAATCCTTCTTCGTGTCCAGTTTGATAATCCTCGCTGGTCATGTCGTGTAGCTGCATATCCCCAAGATCGGCCACGAATAGGAACCCAAACTTCTTCGTCTTGATGATGCAGCCATGTCGGTGTTTCTCATGGTCGGGCAGGCAGTACAATCCCCACAACTCGGACGAAGACGTATACGCGGTTTGCGTGAATCCGAGCCGCTTGGCAATGCGTTCGGCGAACTCAACGTCGGCCTCGGTCATCTCGACTTGGTCAATGGTCGGTGGTTTAGCGCTCATAGTATCTCCGTGGTTAGTGTCGGGCTTGCAACCGTCAACTATTAAGCCATTCTTAATAGTTGGCCGCATTAATCCAGCAGCGGAACTGATGCCGTCGTGCTCCGGGGAGCGTCATGGCCGTTGACCGCTGCTGGCGTGCTCTGCGTTTAGACTTGTGCTTCGCCGGCCTCGATAGCCGAAAGCATAGCCCGCATATTGTTCCGCTTGTCCATCGCCAGCCGCTTGTACCAGTTGAGCGGCCTGCCGTTCAATCCCTCTGCGTCGGCGATGTCGTGAACCCTCTGGGCGAATACGTCTGCTAATCCACGAGTGGTCAAGGTGATCTCCATGCAACGCGATAGCAACGGGCTGGCGTCTGCCATTTCGCCGAACAAATCTTTCTGCCCTTCCTTCGTTGTGGTGAAGATGATGGCACAATGGGCTGGCAGGGATTCAATCGCGGTCAGGAAGCGAGACAGGACAGCGCCACGCAGGCCGTGGGCCTCGTTGATGATCCAGGCTTTGCCCGCCTTGGCTCCCATGCCGTGGTAAGCGGCTTGGCGCTCCATGTCCCGCACGAAGTCTAGCGTGCAGTCCTGCGCGTCGATCTCTTCGATGTGCCACGATTCAGCCATGTCGCCAGCAATCAGGCGGGCAAGCGTCGTTTTGCCAGTGCCAGAGCTTCCAGACAGCCAGTATGCGCGGCCGCCGAATCCGCCTCGGCTTTGAATGCGTCTGAGTGAGGCGACGGCTTTGTCTTGCCCCAAGATGGCGTCGAATGTGGTAGGTCTGTACTTCTCGAATAGGCTTTGCATAGCTAACTCCTTAGCATGTGGATGGATAGTGTACTCGAAAGCGTGCCGTTGGCGTCGAACCAACGGCGTAGGCCGATCCTTACACGCTTTGTAGATGTCGTTCGGCCCGCGTGATGAACTTCTCGACTATCGCGGCCTTAGCTGCCAGGCGGAAACGGCGGTAAGGCTTGGCGGACCTCTGCAAGCGGCTAAGTTCATGGTGTACTCGTTGCAACTGAGGTAAGGACATCTCTCGCAACGCGGATCGTAGCTCTTTGTGGGACATAGCTGGACTCCATAGGGCGTTGACCACTGGTGTAAGGCACTCGCCGGCGGGATGGTGTGCTGTCCCATCCCATCATCGAAAGCCCTACGCTGCGAATTCGCGACTATGATCGCATGCCCAGCGATGCCATGAATCGATATTACCTTCCGTCATGGTTGCTTTGGCATGCCGATAGGCGAGCTGAAACCCGCGCCAGGAATCGAATTCGGCAAGCAATCGTAGGCCAATGTCGCCTTTCCTCGTGCGATAGGCGGGAATCTCCATCAGGCATGGCGGGTATTGCTCTTTACCGTCCCATGTCGATTGGGCAAGCGACATGATCGCGGTAGCTCTTGCATCATCCCGATCTTGCCCGCTGCCGTGAGAAAGCGGCGCAGTTCGTACCTTGCCCGATTCGTCTGTGACGTAGCTATGATGCCAGCCATCGGGCGTGCGATAGAACAGGATGCCGACACCGCGAGACTGTAGTAGCTCCGGGCAGTAGCTTCCACTCATCGCATGTTCGATTTTTTTGCCCGCCTCTTTCTTGGCTTCGGTGACGTTTCGGCCTGTAGCTTCAACGCCATAATAGGTGATGGTGACAGTGTTCATTTCGTAACTCCGTGCAAGAGAAAAGGTAAAGGACACTTAAACACGATGGGATAAAGTTAGTCGCGAACGAATACGCCGCCCGCTTCAATCACATCTCGCGTACAGTCTGGGCCAAGATCATCGCCGTCCAATGCGTCATACGCGGCTTTTACTGCGTCGTAATTTTCGGGCGTGGCGTACCAACAGCCAGCTCCACGGCTTGAATCGCCGTAGCTCCACTCGCCAACCAATTTCCCGTACGGACCAATCTTGACTTGTTTTTCGCTCATTGTGTAATCTCCGTGCAGGCGAAAGTTATGGGCTTGCAACCATACGCCGAACATCGGCGTGCCACATTACACCATCGGGCGAAATGGCGTGCTCTGTGTCGTTAGGCGTTCTCCACGTAGTATGCCGCGTAGTATCCGGCCTCATAACTGGCGTTGTAGTACGCCCATTCCCTGTAGGCCAAACCCCATGAGGATATTGACTACTGGTGTAAGGCACTCGCCGGCGGGCCATTGGGCGGTATGGCCTAGCAGCGAAAATCTCTACATGTAGATCGATTCCGGCAACTCTGTCGAATTGCCCCTGTCATCGCGCAGGGAGACTGCTCGATAATCGTCGGCTGAATCCCAATCGACTTCAACGCGGGTATCTCCACCGCCATCATCCAACACAGCTTCAATGGCCTGTTCAAGTTCCTCTTGGGTATTCGCTTCGATCTCCACGCTGCCATAAACAGAAACCGTGAACCCAAACCATAGCGTGTACTTCATCTCATTCTCCCTGTGAGTAGGTGGTAAAAGGCACTCGCCATAGGGCAGGATCAAGCATGCCCGGTAGCGAAAGCCCTAGACTCCGTGCCCATAGCTGCACGGTCGGCTAGTGCGCTTTGTAGGCCGATTGGTGAGGTATCGCAACTCGCGAATGGCCATACGAACGAACTGCCGGTGGATGCGTCTCCAGTATGGGCTTGGATCGTTGCGGGCTTTGTAGTTAGTTTCCAGGCTATAGGCATGGAACGCGATACGTGAGTCGGTGGCATGCATCGCTCTTTCTCCGTCGTTTCGGCGTTCTTTCGCCGGATTTTCAGGCTGTTTACTGGCCTCATCAGCATGCGTCACACGCATGTACGTGTCAGGTGTTCACTTGGGTGAACACCTGAACGTTTCGGCCTAGTATCCCGCCATCTCAGCGTGCTCATCGCGCTGGCAGGATGACGATTGCTTCCAAGCCGGCGTTAGTGTACCGTCGGGCGTCTCATCAGCCCGGAGCTTTGAAATTGGGCAATAGCCATCCCAGTGCCATTCGTGCCGCCCGTCGCAATCCCGACCCCATGTTGTCAGGACGGCTTGGACTTCGCCATCTTCCAATGTGTAAGTGTGAGCTTCAGCGGCGAAGCCCTCATCCGTCGACCTGCCAGCGTACATTCCAAGCGTTTGGCCAGGTCTGATGGTGAGCTTACACCATGAGCTATTCCACCACACCCAGAAGCGTGCATTTGGCGTCTGCAATCGATGCAGACAGCATGCACAATGACCTTCACGGCCATCGGGATTGTGGAAGTTCATGCCGGCAACCATGCGCCGGCAGGCAGGGCATTTCGTCTTAATATCCATCGTCTCATCTCCCCAGTGTGTGCAAGTAGTGCGTAAAGGGCGATAGTTTTGCGCCGGTTGTGCATTCCATTTAGACACCAAACACGTACCATTTATGACCTTCGGAATCTGTCAGTTCCTGCGCCGGTTTTTGTTCGGCGTCATTCGGCCTTTCGCGTACTGGAACGATTGCCGTGCGGTAGTAGATTCCAGACGGCAACCATTGTTCAAGGCGCATTCCGTTTGACAGATAGGTAATCGCTTTATGCGTTCGTCCATTCGCCTTGAACGTGCCGACGTTCGGCTTACATTCATCGCATGGCAGACGTTCGCACCTCTTGCGTGCGGTGCTGCCTGGTGCGCCGATGGCTAGTACAGTGCATCCACATTGTGCGATACAATAGTTCATGATGTTACTCCCTAATTTGGTACTGGCTTGCAACAGTCTGCCACACGGCAGGCCACATTATAAGGCACTCGAAGGTAGGCCGGTTGTACAGTCCCGGCCCATCATCGAAAGCCCTACGCGGTTGCTCTTGCGATAACTGTGACGCCGCGGGCATGGGACTCATCGGCTTGTTTGAGTAGAATCCGGGCGGCGCTTTTGGCCTCATCGAAGGCGTCCCGCAAATGTGCGGCATCGCGTTTCAGCCCGTCGATTTGTTGTTTCAGCGCGTCGCGTGCCCCTTGCATTTCGGCCAGCAGTTTCCGAACGTCGTTTACGTCCTGTTGCGCCGTCGCGCGTTGTTTGCGTAGGTCGCCGAGAGCGTTGCAAGACAGGTCATTCCGCATGGCCTCTTCAATCAGGGGGGCGGAGTCCTGAAGGTACAAGGACAGGTAACTACATGGCGGCAGCTGATTAAGAAACTCCAGCCAGTGCGCCATTTCATCAGATTTGGAAGCGGTGTCGGGCAATCGTTTCATGCGTGCATCTCCTCATTTGGCAACGTACAGCCACTATTGCGGGCTGTTTCGTCGCTGTTTCGGTTGATCTTCGTTGCACTTTCAGGCCTGTTTCAAAACCCGGAAAGGGCGGAAAATGGCCCGGAAAAGTTACAACAACGTAATACTTCGAAAATCGAAGCCGTCTTTGGCAGAGCGCTTCGATTTTTCGACCTTTCACCATGCGTTTGGTTGTCAAATTTCGTTTTTCGGCCATTTTTCGAGAGAAACGAAGGATTTTCGCATGATTTGGACGGGCGCGCGATCTATCTGCACGGCGTTTTTACCCTCCCCCCGCCCCTGCTGCGGCGTTGGACTCTACACGTAATGCCTCCTCAAAGCCCCACCGCTTTCCGCAGAGTGCCCGTGGAGGCCCCAGGCGTCGATTCTGGCCCTTGCTGTCATTCTGGCACAAGTATACGCCTGTTTCTGGTCTGGAAGGCTCATACGGTGTCTGGAGGGGTCTTGGTGATGGGAGTTTTTGCCCGAGGGGTACGTCATCTGGGGTGGAAAGTGACTCCGGTTGCGTGGTATGGTGTTTGACAGGTTTGGTTTGGGTGGTTAAGATGGTGACGAAACGGGGTGCTTTATGTTGGACGCGAAGGCGCGGGCGAGGCTGAACGGGCTTCCGAAGAAGAAGGGGCATGGGAAGAGTCCTGGCCGGATGCCGTTGTTGAAGCAGTTGGAGTGGATCATGAAGTACCTGGATGCGGAGCCGGAGGATTTGCCGAAGGGGAAGCATATTGTGAAGGGGTTGGTTGCGCGGTTGAATTATTATCGGTCGTCGCCGGCGTGTCGGCATGAGTTGTTTAAGATGTACACGGCGGAGTTGGTCAAGGATGAGGCTCGGATTGATAAGATGAATGAAGCTCGGGGGCCGATGCGGTTGGGGGATGAGCCGGCGATGCGGTCGATCGATGATTTCTTTGCGAAATGGGATGGTTTTGATCCGATGGAATTGTCAGGTGCGCCGGGGGGGGGCGCACCTGACAAAGTGGTGGGGTGAAGTTGGGTGTTTTTGGTTGAGTGGTAATGCCGTCTGATCGCCGGCTTGTTACCTGCGCGATTCAAGATGTGTAGTATATCCTGCGTGGTTTCTTCATGGGCAAAGACTACTCCAGCCAGGTTCCGCGGACGATCCGGAAGAACCTGGAATTCCGGCGAATGCTGCTCACAGATGCGCACAAGGATGAGCGATTGCAGCGGGCTATCCGGCGGGCCTGTGAATGGTCATGTTCGTTCTGGGTGAATTGCTTTGTGTGGACGTATGATCCGCGCAAGGTGGACACGATCAAGCTGCCGATGGTTACGTGGCGGTATCAGGATGAGGCGTTTGAGAGTTTGCACAAGTCGATCATCGGGCAGTCGGATGTACTGATCGAGAAGTCGCGTGACATGGGCGCTTCGTGGATCTGCCTGCTCAAGATATTGCATTGCTGGCTGTACCTGCCCAATTCGACGTTCTTGATGATGTCGCGAGTGGCGAAGTTGGTTGATGCTCCGAGTGAGCCGGATTCGCTGTTCTGGAAGATGGATTTTGTCATCAAGAACATGCCTTCCTGGTTGATTCCAAAGCACAACCGGACGTTCATGCGGTATGAAAACCTGGAGACTGGCTGCACCATCAACGGGGTGACTTCGACGGGTGACGGCGTTGTCGGCGGGCGTCGGACGGCAGCGTTCTTTGATGAGTTCCCGAAGATGGACGAGGCTCGGGATGTGTGGGTTCAGTCTGCGGACATGGCGAACTGCCGGATATTCAACGGTACGCCGAACGGGACGAACAACACGTTCTATGAATTGACGAAGATGCCGCACATCAAGAAGCTGCGGTTCCACTGGTCGGCACATCCTGAGAAGGCCAAGGGGCTTTACTACGACGCGATGGGCAAGCCTCGATCGCCGTGGTATGACGCGGAGTGCATTCGTCGAGGAAATAACAGGCAGGAAATCGCCTCGCAGCTTGACATTGATTACACCGGATCGACGTACCAGTTCTTCGATGGTGCTGAGATCAGCCGTCTCAAGTCGCTCTGGGCCTGCGAACCGTATCACATTGGCGAGATCGACCACGGCAAGTATGTGGAGGTCACAGGCGGTTATCTGAGGCTCTGGACGCATCTGCAAGGCGATGTTCCGCCGCCTGACAAGTATGTGATCGGTTGTGACATCGCGCAAGGTACTGGCGGGCCGAACGCAACGCCTTCCTGCGCGTCGGTGTTCAACCGGACGACTGGCCACAAGGTTGCTGAATACGCGATTTCAGGAGTTTCGCCATCGGGCTTCGCGGATAAGCTAAAGCAGCTTGGCATGTGGTTCTACGGCGCTCAGATCATTTGGGAGCATACTGGGCCTGGGGATGCGTTTGGGCAGAGACTACTTGCGTTGCGGTATCCGAGCCTGTATATTCGCAGGAATGAGAAGAAGATCGGGAAAGAGCGGATGGATATGTACGGGTGGCATCCATCTCCTGAGTCAAAGGACACGATGCTTGAGCATTATCGCCGGGCATTGACGGCGGGAGAGTTCATCAACCATAGCGCCCTTGCGATGGACGAGTGTATGCAGATGCAGTTTGGCCCGAGCGGCCATGTGTCGCATACGCTGTCGCTGGCGAAAAATGGCGATCCGAGCATGGCCAAGGCGAACCATGCGGATAGAGTGATCGCAGATGCCTTGTCATGGAAGCTGGCGGAAGAGTACGGTACACCGGACAAGGAAGAGGTTTCCGACGATCCGGAACAGGGGAGCTTCGCATGGCGAAGGTCGCAGCGAGAAAAGGCAGCAAAACATCGGTCGTACTGGCCGACAAGGAGAACGGGATGAATGTTTTATGCGTCTGCACGGCGAGGTCGGAAACGACGGGGCAGGTTTTCGACCTGGAAACGAAAACGTATAACGACGTTGTAACGGTCAAGGTTTCGCTGTCGTGCAAGGGTACGATGAAGTGCCGGATCGAGTTCTTCGATCTGAGCATGGAAGAGGCGAAGGGGTTCGAAGTCGGCAAGGAGTATGTCGTTGATTTGGCTGCGGTCAAGGCGAAGGCGGCGTAGAGGCGATCCGATGAAGCCCTGCCTGAAATGCGGACGACTGTTTGCCTCGAAAGGCCCGGGGAATCGGGTTTGCGGCAAGTGCAACCAAAAAAACATCGCCAGCCACAGGCATCGTGAAAACTATACTGTCGTCAAAGTGGCGAAGGAAGCCAAGTAACCGCCTGACCGATCATCAGGCGGCAAGTCAAAGCTGTGTAGGGCATATCTCGGCTTTCCCATGCCATTGTCACCGATATTCCTGAACAGACTGAATCGGGCACACGACTTTTCTCGTCGGCGATTGGAGCCGTTCCGCCGCAAGCGGCTTTCCTGCCTCAAACAGTTCGTCGGCATGCACTACTCTGAAGGCGGAGCAGAGTACGCTGTCCCCTTGAATATGATCAAGCTCGCCTGCCAAATCTACGTGCGCCAGCTAATCGCGCGATCCCCTCAGACAATGGTCTCTTCGAAAAACTTCCAGGCCAAGCCAACGGCGATGGGCATGGAAGCGTGGGTCAATCAGCAGATTAAAGAGCAAGAGGTCGCGAAGTCTCTGCGGTTGGCCGCGCTCGACGCGATCTTCTGCATGGGTATCTTAAAGGTCGGCCTTTGCGCTGGAGGCCAGGTCGAATACGACAATCAGGTCCACACCTACGGTTTCCCGTTCGTCGATGTCATCGATCTGGACGACTGGGTCCATGACATGAACGTGAAGCGGTGGGACCAAATCTCATTCGCCGGCCATCGGTTCTCGATGCCGATTGAGCTTGCCAAGGCCAACGAGAGTTACGACGCGCAGGCTCGTAACGAGCTAACCGCGACCTACCTTTCCCGCACGAACGAATCGGGCGATGAGAGGGTCGAGACGCTGACGCATAGCGTGCAGGCCGGAAACGACTTTGAAGAGAAGGTTGAGTTGTGGGAGTCGTGGCATCCTCGTGAACAAATCATCATCACGCGGCAAGCGTATCCGGATGGAAGCCTGAGCACAAAGCCGCTCAAAATCGTGGAGTGGTCCGGGCCAAAGAAGGGTCCGTTCCACCGATTGTCGTTCGGGGATGTGCCTGGGCAGACGATGCCGAGCGCTCCAGTCCACGATCAACTCGATATGCACGATCTCATCAATCGGATCATGGTCAAATGCGGCGGCCAGGCTGAACGCCAGAAGACGATCCTGGGAGTGCAAGGCACGGCTGACGCGGACGGCAAGCGGATCATCGAAGCGAACGACGGCGAAGGCATCCGCATGGACTTCCCCGATGGAACCAGGGAATTCCGTTTCGGCGGGGTCGATCAGCAGAACATGGCCTTCTTGATCCAGTGCAAAGGGTTGTTCGGTTACATAGCCGGCAACATCGACGCGATCGGCGGCTTGGCGCCTGGGGCCGAAACCCTCGGCCAAGACCAGATGCTGACTGCGAACGCTTCGAAGACGATCCAATCCATGCAGGAAGACATGATCGCGTTCACCAAGAGCGTGGTCGGCCTCGATGGGTTGGCGTGGTACTATCTGGCGGACCCTCTGCAAACCTATCACACTGAAGTTGAGTTTCCGCCGAATAACCCGATCGGCAAGATCGAGATGCAGGTCACGCCTGAAATGCGGCAGATGTCGAAGGGCAAGTTGGAGTTCGACATCGACCCCTACAGCTTGCAGCATCTTAGCCCGCAACAGCAACTTCAAGCGATGATGGGTTTGTGCAATAACCTCCTATTCCCGGCGATGCCGATGATGGCTCAACAGGGCATGGGCGTAAAGTTCGAAGGCATCATCCGCGATTATTGCAAATTCTCAGGGCTGCGCAGCCCTGAGACCTACGTCATGTTCTCAGAGGAGTTGGCGATGATGCAGCAAGGAGGAGGCGGGCAGCAAGCGGCCCCCACCGGCGGAAAGCCGAATGGGAATTACACGCGCACCAACCGCACATCGCCTGAGAGCGCCGAGACGCAGATGATGACGGCAATGATTCAGAACCAAGGGGGACAGGGATGAAAGCTCGCGTTATATACGGGCGCACGAACAAATACTTCGTGGAAGGCAAGGAAGTCACGAAAGAGGAATTCGACGAGGTCGTCACACAGAAACCATTCATCCCGGGGAAGCCGCCACGAGCGTCCTCGCTGACGGCCTGGCCGATGACATCGGCCGGCGCCGGAGTTCACCCGGAGCAGATCGACGAAGCTGAAGCGACGAACAAACGCATGGGCGACAACGTGCGGTACGTGCGCGAAGGTGAGAACGCCGGTGATGCCATTTTCACCGACCGGGGGCAGCGGCGAGACCATCTGAAGAATATCCGATTGTTCGACAAAGACGGAGGATATGGAGACTGAACGCTTGACAACTAGGAATTCCAGATTATGATGATTTGGAATAAGTAGGTTGGCAGGCAAACGACGGTCTCGGCTGATCCCCGCGATCGACACCAGAAAACCAAAAGCCGTGTAGGGCTACACACCTAAACGGCTTTTTTTGTTTTCTCGTTTGCTTGCCAACCTACTATTTTTTTGGGGTTCGTCGAATGGCTGGAACCTTAACACTCACCGGGTCAATCGAATTTGAAGGCGAAGCCGGCGGTCGCGTCGATTCCGAAGGTGTCGGCCAGGCGGCTAGCGAAGTTTCGGTTTCAAGTGAGAAGCATATCAAAAGCCAGTTGACTGTGACGACGACGGAAGTCGCGATCCCTCTCGGCGGGGTTTCCAGCCTTGGCTATGCAATGTTCAAGAACCTCGATGCGACCAACTTCATCGAAATCCGCGTTGGAACCGCCGGAACCAAAATCATCAAACTTGGACCTGGGCAATCGTCTGGGCCGTTTCGATTTGGCACTGGAATCACCGCGCCATACGCCATCGCTGATACAGCTACTTGTGAGATGGCATACGAAATATTCAGCAACTGAGGATTGTAATGGAACCAACTCAACAGCCTGTCACAGCGACGCCGGCAACTCCTCCTGTTGCTCCAACGCCAGACCCGCGCGAGGCCGGTATTGCGGAGATCGACCGCATTCTGACGGCAGCGGAAAACGCTGAAAGAGGCGTCGTCAACCAGGACGCAACCCCAGGTGTACACCCACCGTTAACACCTGAAACACCTGTTCAAGTTCCGGTCACTCCTGAGCCTGCAAAACCGACCGTAACGCAGGCTCAGATCGAACGCGCTCGCAACGTCGGCATCTCGCCGGAAGAGGCGGCGGCGTTCGACCCCGAAGTGCTGGAACGTACGATCACGATCGTCGATCGCAACCTTCGCTTGATCGCGAACCGTCAAAAACCAGCCGAGCCGGCGCCGGCCCCACCATCCACACCGGAGCCGCCGGCTGAGTTTTCCTTTTCGCTCGACGAGACGATGTACGACCCTGCCATTGTGAAAGTGCTTCGCGATATGAACGAGCACTACAAGGGCAAGATGAAGACGATCGAGGAGAAGTTCGGCAAGGACATCAGCGAGATGACGCCGAAACTCCAAGCGGTCGATCAGATGGTGAAGTCGCAGAAGGATCAAGCTGCCGCGCAGTTCCGCGATCAGTTCGACGGATGGATCGGCGGGCTTGGGGAAGAGTTCCACGAAGTCCTCGGCAAAGACGCCATCGGTAAGATTGCTCCCGATAGCCCCGTCCGAGCCGAGCGGTCGAAGGTATTGCAGGAAATGGACGCGCTCGCAGTCGGTTACAAGGGAACCGGGCGACCCGTACCATCGGACAAGGAATTGTTCGATAAAGCAGTCAAACTCCTTTACGGAGATCGTGCCGCAGAGAAAGCAAAAAGTACAGCTGCCGCGCGTGTTGCGCAACAGCTACGCGACCAGCGAGGCCAGTTCGTTCAACGCCCCTCGGAAATCCATTCGCCCGACGTTCAAGATTCTCGCTCTGCCGGCATTGCCGAGCTTCGCGACATCATGCGTCGGGACTCCAACGGGGCGGCAGTATAAACGCGGCAATTTCAATCTCTCGTAAGGGGTAAACTATGGGCCTGCAAGCCGACGTATATCAGGACATGCTCATCAGCACTTTGAAGCATCTCGGCCGCTTCAAGTGGACTGATTTGACAACGTCCCGGCACAACTTCATCGCGTTGCCGAAGATTCTCAACAACTCCAAGGCCGTCACGCGAACCGGCATTGGCGTTCAATTCCAAGTCAAGGTCGGCACGGTCGGAACCGCGCGCAACGTGTACATCGGCCACACCACGAACTACCGAACCGCTGACACGATGAAGTCGGCGTCGGTTCCGTGGCGGCACATGAACACATCGTACATGTTCTACCGCAAGACCATGGCCATGAACAAAGACCCGGAATTGATCTTCGACATGGTCAAGTCCGAACGCCATGGTGCGTTCATGGACCGGGCGGAAGTCCACGAACAGAACTTCTGGACGAAGCCAGCGGATTCCACCGACGACATCAAGCCGTTCGGCCTTCCGTACTGGGTCGTGTTCAACTCCACCCTCGGTCAAACCGGCGGCAACGCTTCCGGTTTCACGGCTGGGCCAGGCGGTCTCGATTCGGACGCCTACCCGCGGTGGAAGAACTGGTCGGGTCCGTTCAGTGCGGTCACGAAGCCCGATTTCATCCGCACGATCAAGTACCTGCTCACGAAGACGAAGTACAAGCCACCGATCGCTCCCCAGCCGGACTACTCGACTGGGGCTTCGCGCGGCATCTACGCAGGGTACGATCGCGTACTCGCTCCTCTCGGCGAATTGCTGGAGGCGCAGAACGACAACCTGAGCCGAACGGACCTCGACGGGCTGTACATGGAAGACAGTCAGGTGATGATCCGCCGCTACCCGATCGAATGGTGCGATTACCTCGACGACGACACCAACGATCCGGTGTACGGCGTTGACTGGGCGCAATACCAGCCGATCTTCCTGAGCGGCGAAAACGCGCGTGAAGACGGGCCGAAGGAAGTGTCCGGTCAGATCGGTGTCTTTGCCGTCGACATCGACGATTCCATGAACTACATCTGCGAGAACCGCCGAACGCAGTTCGTCATGCAGAAGGTCTAAGCGTCTTGGACCACAGGTGTTCACCCCCAGTGAACACCTGGAAGCTGGCGTTCACTCACACACAATACAGAGGGTTTTTCAATGTCTGCGAATACTGCTGTCCAAGGCGGTCAGAACAGCGGGCCGGGCAAGTCGCCAGGCTTGTGGATGGACTGCCCCTGGATGGACATCGTCGAAGGTCGCGACCCCAACACGGTCGGCGTCTACAGCCATTTCGACTTCCGCAAGATGAAGTTGTCCACCAACATCAACGCGGCGATCGCGTACTGGGATCAGGGCTTGCTGGCGTTCGGCTCGGATGGAGCGGTGATCGCTGCCCTGGCCGCACAGAACGGAGGCGTCACGATTTCCAGCGACGGCGACAACGAGGGTTTGTCCTTTCAGCAAGTCGTGGCGCCGTACAAGATCAGCCGCGCAACCAAGCGTTTGTGGTTTGAAGTCCGCATCAAGCGGTCGGCGATCACGGACACGAAGTTCGGCGCGTTCTTCGGCCTCGGCGAGTTGATGACACTGTCAGCGACCGTGCCGATTGCAGCGGCTGGGACTATCGCCGATCAAAACCTGGTCGGCTGGCACATCCTCGAAGGCGACGGCGATCAGGCCGACTTCATCTACAAGGCGAACGGCGTTACCCAGGTAACTCTTCGCACGGATGCCATCAGCGGCGGCATTGTCGCGGATACCTGGGTCAAGCTCGGGTTCAAGTGGGACCCAGCGGACAAGGATGGCCCGAACCTGTTGACCATGTTCGTCGATGGCGGTTGCCGCACGACGACGGCAGGTTTGGCTGGCTACACGATGGCATCCGCGGACGGAACCGACTTCCCGAACGATGTCATCCTATCGCCAATGATTGCCCTCCTGAACGCGACTGGAACCACGCCTGGCACGCTGTCGATTTCCGATCTGTGGTGCGCTCAACTGCTGTGAGATAGCCGATGGGAAGCCTGATTCTGACATGGGCCGAACTCAGGTCCGAAATAGGCTTCTATCTCGGTCACGGAAGAACGTCCGCGAATTGGTCTGACGAAGAGGCGGCAACGGTGAATGCGGTAGTCAATTCTGGCTGCCGCAATTTCTATTTCCCGAAGCCGCTTCCTGGCATGATAAAGGCACACGAATGGAGCTTCTTGCGGCCGATCGGGACATTCGCTGCGGTCGAGGATGCGTACAAGTACGATCTGCCATCGGACTTCGGTGGTTTTGATGGCGGGATGATAATCGACGATTCTTCTTCATCCCGCAAACCTCTACGCAAAACCGGCATCACGGAAATCATGCGATGCCAATCTGAGAACCCGACGCTTACCGGCGTGCCTGCGATCTTTGCAGACGGCCCGAAGATGACGGCGGGATTGATGGAGCAAGTGTTCGAGTGCTGGCTTTACCCGACGCCGAACGACGCCTTCACGATGAAGTTCCGGTATCGCGTCAATCCGAAAAAACTCGAATTGTCCCGACCTTACCCATACGGCGGAGCGGAACACTCGGAAACGCTTCTGGCAAGCTGCCTGGCGGTTGCTGAGAAGCGGGTGAACGACGGAGTCACGTTCACGCACCAGAACGACTTCATGGAACGCCTGGCGGCTTCCATCTCGCAAGATCAGGCAAGGCAACCGGATTTCTACGGTTACAACGGCGATCGCTCAGGTGGTCGCGCTGGATCGTTTGTGAAGCCGCAGGTTCAAGCCCTTCACGACGGCGTTTTGCCGGAAGATTACACAGGGAGTTGACGATGATGCTCGAAACGCTCAGTGTTGCGTTCAAGAAAGCCCTGGCGACGAACTCGACCCAGACATCGTTTGCTTCGAAGATACCGACGATCACCGAACCGACGAACGACGGCGTTCACGATCTGGCCAAGAATGGCGGCGTGGCGCCGAACGGTATCGTCATCGTGCCGTATGGTCTCGGCGCTGACGACAACGCCTTTGCGATGAGGATCATTGGGTGGCGGAAAATCGGCAATGATCCGCTTACGTGGCTATGGATTCCCGTCGTCATCGCCGAGTTGACCTGCACGATGAGTTCAGTAACAGGCATTGCTGGCCGGCAGGTACTGAACACGGAATTCTTCTGCGACACGCTCGCTCTTGTGACTGGCAACGACGATGTGAGTATTGACATTGTTTCGCCAACTGGCAACGTCGTGGCTCATGCCGTCGTTGACGCCAAAGGCTTCCAGAAGATCGAATTCAGTTTTGACATGACAACCGGCAACCCCACATCCGCCAACTGTTTGTTCGCGGTTATCTGACCTTTGGAGTATCAAATGGACCCACACAATATCATGCAGCGGATGATGGAATCGGACAACCTCTATCCCGATCCAGGATCGTCCGGCACGATCCATCACGATCGGTTCTTCCAGGACGTTCACCTGGTTTCCACGGCGGCTCAGGCGCGCACCCTCGCGCGTCCGAAGAAGCTCGGCGCCTACATGACGGTTCTGTTCAAGACCGATGGCGGCGATGTCACGTTGACTGTCACCGGCGGCTACAACGAGCAAGGCGACACGACGATCATCTTCTCGGACGCTGGCCAGTTTGCCACGTTCAAGTCCATGTACGATGGCACGAATTACTACTGGCGACTCATCAACGAACTCAGTTTCCTCACGTTGGCGACGGAGGCCGGGGCCGGGTTCACCGGCGGCACAGGCACGGTTTACAAGACCAGTGTCGAATCCGTTGGCAACATCATCACCACGAGAATCTTGGTCGATCTGACGGGGTTGGCGTCCTCGACAACGGATCTCGACATCATCGGCGTGGGGGCATCGGTCGCTCACATCGGCCAGATCACGGCGGCACGCAACGGAACGATCCTGGCGATCCGCATGACGTGCTTGGAGCTTCCCGCTGGCGGTGCGGACGATATTGATCTGTACGCGGCCACGGAAGGAACCGGCGTGTTCGATGGCGGTATCGCTGCCTTGACGGAAACGGCCCTGATTACCTCGGGCGCTGCCTGGGCGAACGGCACGGTCAAGGGGTCGATCGATGTTCCGGCTGCGGACCAGTACCTGTACTTGACCGGCGGCGAGGCTGGCACGGCAGCGACTTACACCGCTGGCAAGTTCTTGATCGAGTTGTTCGGATACAGGTAGTAACGCCACGATTATCAATCACGGCCACTGACCTCCTGGATGGGGGGCAACGTAAAGGAGACCTAATGGATGTGGCAACAATACGGATCGTTATTATTGCACTTGGGGTTATTTGTGGTGTCTGCCTTTTTGGTATCGTTTATCTGTCGGGCGGTCCAAAGGAACCTCCGGTGTCTCTCACGATCACCCTCAGCACGGCGGTCGGCGCCCTCGTCGGCATCATCGCAACACCTTCACGTCCACCACTCGACCCCTAGGCTTGAGTTAATCCTTGCCTGCATGCTGCTTATCCCATCGGCTGTATGCTCGCAATCAGTCTCTTTGCCTTCTGAAATCCAGGCCATGCGCGGGGAGTGGATTGTCATCGCACCGGACAAGATCGACGGCGGCGCTCCACGTTGGCGTTTAGACCCCTCGCTTACCGAAGTGAGGCTGGACCTTCTGTTCCCGCCCGAAGTGGTCAAAACGCTAAAGGGGAAGGTTGTTCGGGCGTCCAAGGATGGCAGGTTCAAAGTCGAGTGCTGGAACGCCAAGGGTGATCTTGCCAGCGATATTGCGGTGTGCTGGATTCAGGTGGGCGATGTAAACCCCAGTCCCGATCCAACGCCTGACCCCAAGCCTGGGCCTGTGGTCAGTCAAAAACTCTGGGTTGTCGTGATCGAGGAAACGGCGGATGCTTCCGAGTCGCGGGCTGCGTTCTTCAAGAGCGCGGCCCTCGGCGAACGGATGGTAGCCAAGGGGCATCGGCTTCGCGTGATGGACAAAGACCTGGTCGATGCCTC
>SXGR01289060.1_pt1 | contig 18583 bp, 14 predicted proteins | sample 3174711 | NCBI WGS metagenome assembly SXGR01 (sample SAMN11356860, study PRJNA531348) | freshwater metagenome | isolation source: freshwater sample F1-60 | place: China: Fuxian Lake, Yuxi | collected 2017-12-25
GAGGAGGCCGACGACTTCGCCGGCGCGAAAGTGAACACTGACACTAGCAACGACGGTGCGCGCACCGAATGATTTGACCAGACCCTCGGTCGTGATTTCAGAGGTGGCAGAGACGGTGGTGCTCATTGCGGGGAAGCGGGCTTGGGCGCGATCGGCACGGTGATGGGGACGGAGATGGAGCCAGACGCGGGACCGAAGGAGGGATTTGGGCTTGGCGATTTGAGGTCAGGGGCGGCGGGGGCGGGGACTTTGGATTTGTCTTTGCCGGGGCCAAGATCGCGCAAGGGTGGGAGGACGAAACGCGGACTCGTAATGACGGCGCGTTGTTGACCGCGTTCGAGGATCATTTCAGGTCCGCTGCCAGCGTAGCGGCCGTCCTTGCTGCGGACCGTAGCGGGATTGCCAGTGAGGATGACTTTATCTTCGCCGGGGAGAACTTCGGCGCGATCGCAGATGGCCTCACGGTCATTTTGCACGAGGCGGACGTGGCCGGTGGCGATGAGGGATTTGAAATTTTCCTGTTTGCCGAGGGTCGCTTTCGGATCGCCGCTGCGCTTGGCGACGACCACGAGACGGTCGCAGGTCAGCCGGAGATTCGTGCCGACGACGACGACTTGGTCTTGGAAAGTGAATACGGTTTCGGTGGCGGTGCTGATCATTTCGGCCGGGCCTGCGCTAGTGATTTCCGTGGGAATCGGCGCGATCAGAGGTTCGGGCGGAGTGACGGTTGCCGCGGGTGTGGGAATCGCCTGCCAGCAGGCTCCTGCAACACACAGCAGACGGAGGAAGGTGCGGGCGGACTTCATTTCAAGATGTCGTTTAGTTGGGCGCGGAAAACGACGCGTACGTTGCGGGCGAGAGAAACTTTTTTGCCGAGATGGTCGTAGGTCCAGCCTTCGCCGGTGACCTCGATATCGTCGCGGATGAGACGGACGGATTTTTCGCCGGTGGCGCGTTTTTCTTTCGGGAGAAAAATGGCGGCCGGACTTAGGAGGATCGTCTCGACGTGAGCGGCGGCGTCGCCGGAGAAGACGGTAATGCTGAGGTCGGTAACGTCGATGCGCGCAGGGCCGACCGGGCGCACCTCGGAGCCGCGGAGGGTCATGGTGCGGAAGCCATCCTTCGCCTTGAAGAGCGGAAGAATCCAGTTTTTTGCGGGAACGGCGACGGGGGCGGGTGGGGCGGGCGCCGCGGGGGAAGGCGCGGATGGTGGAGTCTGCGTGCGGCTCGCGAGCACGGCGGAACTCAAGGCGGCGAGCGCGGCAAACAGTGCGATTGATGATTTTGGGCGATTCACGTGAAGGCGCGCTAGACCCGGGCGGCGAGGATGTGTTCGCAGATTTCGCGCACCGCGCCGAGGCCGGCGGGGCGGGTGGGCACGAGGTCAGCGGCTGCGAGGGCGGCCGACATGGAACCGGTGGGGGCGACGCCAATGCCGGCCCAAGCAATGGCCGGCGCATCAATGTCGTCGTCGCCCATGTAGACGCATTGGGCGGCGGTGAGGCCGAGGGCGGTGGCGAGCTCTTGGAGAGCGGAGAGTTTGTCGATGCGGCCTTGGATGAGGTGCGGGACTTTGAGTTCAGTGGCGCGGGCGGTGGTGGCGCCGGAGGGTCGGCCGCTGATCCACGCGACGATGACGCCGGCTTTGTTCAGGCGAACGAGACCCATACCGTCGAGGATGGAGAACGATTTGGTCTCGGTACCGTCCGGGGAAATTTGCACCGTGCCATCGGTGAGCACGCCGTCGACGTCCATGGCGAAGAGGCGAATGGCGGACCAGCGAGTCGGACTGATAGTGGCGGAGGCGAGCATGGATGAATTTCAGTTTCTAGCCCGCATTAATTACACTTTTCTGACGAAAATTTTTTTCACAGAGCGCACAGAGGTCCGAACCGAGGTCACGGAGCCAAACACCTTGTCCGCTCTGTGACTCCTGTGGGCTGGGCTCCGTGCTCTCTGTGAAATGCATTGGGTCAAGTTGGGTGTGAAATATCCGGGCTAGGAGGGTGACCGCGTTGGGGAGGGGTGCAACAACGTCAGCGGTGGGGTCACCCCATCCACTCCGTGATGCGTTCGATGATTTTTTCCTGCGTTGGGCGGAAGGCTTGTTCGAGCTCGGGGGCGAAGGGGACGGGGAGGTCGAGCGAGGCGACGCGGAGCGGAGCGGCTTGGAGGGAGGAGAAATGTTTTTCCGTAAGACGGGCGACGAGTTCGGCGCCGAAGCCGTGGGCGCGGCGGCCTTCGTGCAGGACGATGAGGCGTCCCGTGCGGGCGAGGGAGCGTTCGATGGCTTCGAGTTTCAACGGCGAGAGCGCGCGGAGATCGAAGAGGTCGAATGACTTTTCATATTCGGCGGAGAAATAATCGGAGGCTACCTCAGCGAGGTGAACCATTTCACCGTAGGTCACGAAGGTTGCGAAGTCGCCGGTGCGGAGCTGCCGGGGCGTCCAGACGGCGCGGTAGTGGGCGTCCCAGGACACGGGTGCTTTTCCTCGGCGGTAGAGGGCTTTGTGCTCGAAGATGAGGACGGGGTTGTGGTCTTCGTAGGCGGCGAGGAGGGCGTTGAACGCGTCTTGGGGTGTGCTCGGGTAGAGGGCCTTGAGGCCGGGCATCGACAGCAGACACGAGTCGAGTTCTTGCGAATGGAACGAGCCGAAAGTGAGGCCACCGCCGGTTGGCAGGCGGAATACGATGGGCACGGCCGCACCGGAACGAAAGTGGTAGGTGGCGGCATTGAGCGTGATCTGCGTCGCGGCCTCGGTGACGAAATCCGCGAACTGGAATTCTTCGATGGGGCGGTGGCCGTTGAGTGCGAGGCCGACTGCGTAGCCGGTGCAGGCACTTTCGGCGAGGGGGGTATTGAAGACGCGCGGGCGGCCGAAGTCAGCGAGGAGTCCGTCGGTCACTTTGAAGGCCCCGCCGTAGGTCGCGATGTCTTGTCCGAGGACGAGCGACTCGGGGCGCTCGGTGAGGATTTTCCGGTGCGCGGCGTTGAGGGCTTGGGCGAGGTTGAGTTGAGCGTCGAGCGAGGAGGGTTGAGAGCGGTCGGAACCGAGCGACGGGACCCACGGGAGGGGCGGGGAGGGCGGCGCGAAGAGGTCCGCCTCCATCGCGGCGACGTCGCCGGTGGGACGTGGCGTGGCGAGGGAGGTTTTCACGCAGGCTTCGAGAAATCCGGAAAGTTCCACGTCGACAGCGTCGAGTGAAGCGGTGCCCAGCTTAGCGGCGAGTTGCGCGCGAAGTTTTGGAAGGGGGTCGAGCGCGAAGAATTCGTCGGACTCGCCGGACTTCAAGTAGTCGCACGTATCATACGCAGCGTGACCGCGGAGTCGGAGGGTGTGGGCCTCGATGAGCATCGGCCGCGACGTGGCGCGGATTTTTTCGATGGCGGCGGCGAACGTGCGGGTCGTGGCGGCAACGTCGGTCGTGGTATCGAGGGCAAAACCTTCGATGCCGTAGCCAGCGGCGCGGCGCCAGAGCGCGGTGTCGGGGGCGAATTGCTCGGCCACTGGCGTTGAGTAGGCGTAGCGGTTGTTCTCGATCACGAAGAGAATCGGGAGCGAGAGGAGCGAGGCGAGGTTGAGGGTCTCGTGGACGTCACCAGTGCTGGAGGCGCCGTCGCCGAAGAACGCGAAGCCGACGGCGGGCCGGCCCAAGCGGCGTTGGGAGTCGGTAGCGCCGGCGACGTTGGAAACCATCGCACCGAGATGGCTGATCATCGGGAGTGAGCGAGCGGCGGGGTCGCCGTGGTGAATGTTCCCTTCACGGCCCTTCGTGGGGCTGGCGGTGTTGGCGAAATACTGGTTGAGATGATCGCAGAGATGGCCGCTCCAGACGAGGTGACCGCCGAAGCCGCGGTGAGTGAAAGAAATGACGTCGGTGGCCTTGTCGGCGAGGAGGGCGAGGGGGACGATGAGACCCTCGTTGCCCTGGCCGCCGGTGACGGTGCCGCGAATCAGGCCCTGGCGAAAAAGTTCGAGGATGCGGTTGTCGCTAGTGCGCGCGAGTTGCATCCAAGCGTAGATGCGGAGGAGAGCGGAGGAGGGAAGGGTCTCGAGTTCCGCAGCGTGCAAGGTGCGCATGAGGAGGGCGGGAGGAAGAGGGAAGGCCATGAACTTTGAAGCGGACCGTGAAGGTGGGCCGCGGAGTGGGCAAGCGAGAGATTTTCCGCGGCGATTTTTCGCGGCGTGGCTGCGGCAGCGAAACGAACCCCAGCGAATGAGTCGTGAGCAAGCGCGCTCCCACCGTGGGCAGCACGGCGAATGCCTCTACAAGGACAGAGGCGATGTCGGCTCGACCCGTATTTTGGAGTAGACCGATGCAAAGGAATGGGTACGAGAGAATGGATCCGGAGGTGTTAAATGCTCTCACCGCAGTTCCAGCAGGGCGCTGAGCCGATCAATCACTTTCCGTCAGCTGATTCGGGCAAGGTGGTGGGGCTGCATGGAAACGGCTTCACGATGACGGCGTTGATCAGTAATCTGAAGGTTACAGCGCGGTTACATTTCACAGGAAATGGTGGATCGACTATGGTCTACCTCGACAAGAAAATGGGCCTCGACACTCTGATTCTAAAATCTATGCCAACCCGATTTATTTTACTAGCGCTCGGCATCCTGCAACTCGTCGCGCGCACAGCGGCGCAGAGTGGAGGGGGCACTCGCGCGGCCGGCGCATCGGCCGACGAAGCGGTAAAACTGGAGGTATTCACCGTTACCGGCTCCAACATCCGCCGGGTTGATGCCGAGACAGCACTGCCGGTGACCGTCATCGATAAAAGTGAGCTCGACGCACGGGGTGCGGCGACGATGGCAGAACTGTTTGAGACGCTCGGTGCGGCCGAGATCTCCGGTATCACCGAGATTAACAATGGTCCGCAGCTTGCACGGGGCGACGTTGCTTCGATCGACCTGCGCGGAATCGGCTCGGGCAGCACGCTCACCTTGCTCAATGGCCGCCGCATGGCGCCGCATCCGATCTCGATGGCGGAAAACGGCGTGCCCTCGCTCGCGGTGAACATCAATACGATCCCGCGTGCGATGGTGGACCGCGTGGAGATTCTCCGCGATGGCGCTTCCGCGATTTACGGTTCAGACGCGGCGGCCGGCGTGATCAATAATCTCGTGTCGCGCACCTTCGTCGGCCGCGGAATGACGTTAAAGGCCTCGGCGACGCAACACGGCGGGGCGAATGAGTTCAACGCGACGATGTTCGACGGATTTAAGCGCGGGAAGACGCATATTTCGCTCTCGCTCGATTATTTTCATCGTGACGCGCTGGCGGCGCACGATCGCGATTGGGCGAAGAATTCCGACCTGCGGGTGAGTCGCCAACTGCCGGCACCATGGAATGGGATTCCCTTGGTGGATCCGTCGTCGGCGACGGGGGCATTGTTCGCCCGCGATAATGATTTTCGAAATGCGAACGCGACGAACCAGTGGGGCCAGTGGCAGCGCGGGACGATACAGTCGGATTTTCTTACGTTCGTCGGAGCGCGCCCGCCGGGGAACACGGGTATCACAACGAGCACTACGCCGCCCACCGGCGTCGCGACGATGTCTGCGGACGGAATATTTTTCCTCTGGCCGAGTCCGACGGGCGTGAGCTTCAAACAAACAGCGCTTTCGACGAATATCGACAACCCAGAGAACGCCACGTTCTCGAATTGGAACAAGTGGAAGCTGCTCGTGCCCGCCACTGACCGCGTGCAGTTCGCGACGTTCGTCGATCATCCGATCAACGAAAATCTCAGTGCGTTTGGGGACCTCTTGTTCTACCGCGCCTACAGCCGCACGGGGCGCGAGCCGGTGAATTTTAAGAATACGGACGACCAAGGAATCTACCTGCCGGCGACGAACCCGTGGAATCCGTTTGGTGTCCGTTTCTACAGTTTGTCGGGCGCGCCGAATGCCGATGGCACGCCGCGCCTGACGGGCGCGCCGGCCGACGTTTCGCTCTGGACGGGCATTTCTCCCGGGCAAAACACCGGCGACGGTTTCAAGCCGCGCGTGACGGAGGTGCGCACGTATTCGTGGCGGGTGCTCGGTGGTCTGCGCGGGAAATTCGGCGGCAGCTGGCAGTGGGAATCCGCGGTGGTCGGTTCCGGTTCGCAAACGCACGAATACGAGCATTTTCAGGTGCGCGAGTCGCTCTTACGCCGGGCGCTCGCCCGCACGGATGCTACGGCGTTCAACCCGTTTCCCGTCACCTTCAAGATCGTCAACGGCCAGATCGTCGTCGACCAGCTCTTTAAAAATCCGGCGGCGGTGATCGATGGCGTGCACGGGGACGAGGACCGGTTTGGCCGGACGGGATTGTTGATGTGGGATGCCAAGGTGAACGGTCAGCTGGGGCGTGTTTTCAACGGCGGCAGAATCGGCGTCGCGACCGGCACGGAGGTGCGCTACGAAACCTATGCCGACAAACGCGCAAGCTACGTCGGCCTGAATCCGCCGGGCTCTGGCAGCGAGTTTCCCTTCCTGCGCGAAGGGGACAACGACTTCCTCGCGCTGAGTTCGAATGTGCCGATCAGCGCGCACCAGACGATTTTCGCCAGCTACGTTGAGGCGGCGTTTCCTTTCGTCACCCGCGACAACCGCAAGCCCCTCGTCGAGGCGCTCGAGGTCACGCTCGCGGGACGCTACGAGCATTTTTCGATTCACGGCCAGACGACGAAGCCGAAAGCGAGTGTCGTGTGGAAGCCGGCGAGTTTCCTCAAACTACGCGCCTCGGTGGCCGAATCGTTTCGCGCGCCGAATCTGGTGCAGACGAACATCACGCCGTTGCGCCGCCAGGTTAGCGCCGACGATCCGTATCGGTTCGAAGTCACCGCGCTGCCGGCCGACGGCACGGCGCAGCGCACCTCTTATCGTCAAGGAAACCAAAGTCTCAAACCGGAGGAGGCCAAGACATGGGTGGCCGGCTTGGTGGTCGAAGTGCCGAAGGTGCGCGGCCTCTCGTTTGCGTTCGATTATTTTCACCTCAATCAAAACAAGGTGATCGAGAATTTCGGGGCCGGTCCGGCCATCGACCTCGATGAAATCATCCTCGATCTCGCCACGAAGGCGGAGTTGGCGAAGGGCACGCTGATCGACCAGATCGACCTTGGCTCTGGCACGGCAAACTATAAAGGCTCCAGTAAAATCATTCGCAAGCCGGTATCCGCAGCGGATCGTGCAGCGTTTGCGGCCTACAACGCGAGACAGGCCACTAACAATAGTCGTCGCGCACCGGTCGGTGAGTTTATCAGTGTGATCGACGACTACCTCAATCTGAGCGGACGCGACATCCAAGGCTACGAGTTAGGGGTGCAATGGCGCGGACCGAAAACGCGCCTCGGTCAGTTCTCGATGAGCAGCGAGGCGACGCATTATGTGCTCCGCCGCTCCAAGGCCGACGAAGTCTCGCCGATTCTCGACGAACTCGAGCGCAACGGGCGCGCGACCTGGCGCGCGAATGCGTCGCTCTCGTGGCGGCAAGGACCGGTCGCTGCCGGTTGGTTTACCAGCTACTTTGGCTCCTTTGTCGACACGTCGGCCGCGACGACCGAACCGATCTATCGCGCCTTGGGTTTTCCGAATTACATCAAAGTTTTCAACGACAACGGCGTCACGCGGTATTTGCTGCGGATCGATCCGTCGTTCAACCACAACGCGTGGCTGTCCTACCGTTTTGACAAGAGTGCTCGCGGTTGGCTGCGTGGCGTGACGGTGCGCAGCGGGATCAACAACGTCTTCGACCGCGCGCCGCAGCTCGCCGACGAGCAATATGGATTCTTCTCGGGAAGTGCCAATCCGCGCGGGCGGCAGTTCACGACCGATGTCTCCCGTAAGTTTTGATTTTGCGAGGGGACGCCGCGACGCAGGTGCGCAGGCTTGTCGCCCGGCTGAAAATAACTGCACACTCCTAGGACGTGATTTCGCTCCTTAAGCCTGCTCCGGCGAGCGTCCCTCTGCCGGTCGACCTGATCGATCCGCACTATCGCCGCCTGCGGTGGCAGGTGTTTGCGGGGATTTTTGTGGGCTACGCGGGCTTCTATCTGGTGCGAAATAATTTTTCGCTCGCGCTGCCGGCAATCCTCAAGGCGCATCCGGAGTTCACCAAAGTGCAACTGGGCTGGGCGATGACCGGACTTTCCGTGGCGTATGGGATTTCCAAATTCATTATGGGCTCGGTGTCGGACCGCAGCAATCCACGCTGGTTTATGGCGCTGGGATTGTTGCTCACGAGCGGCGTCACGTTCGCTTTCGGCACGGTCCCGGCGATCTACGACTCGCTAGCGTTGATCATCGCGTTGCAGACGCTCAACGGTTGGTTCAATGGCATGGGCTGGCCGCCGTGCGGGAAAACGATGGTGCACGGGTGGAGCACCCAAGAGCGCGGCAAAATCGTCGCGACGTGGAACGTCGCGCACAATTTCGGTGGGGCGCTGGTTGCGGTGTTCGCCACGTGGGCGGTGGTGCGGTTTGGTCATTGGGGGGCGACGTTTTATTTTAATGCGGCGATCGCGGCCGGGGTGGCGGGATTGATTCTGCTCCTCTTGCGCGACACCCCGCAGAGCTGCGGGCTGCCGCCGATCGAGGAGTATAAAAAAGACTACCCGCCGAACTACTCGGCCCGACACGAGCGCACGTTTACCTTCAAGGAAATTTTTCGCGGCCACGTGTTGAACAATAAATTTCTGTGGGCGATCGCGATTGCAAACGCATTTGTGTATTTCGTGCGCTTCGGGGTGGTAAACTGGATACCGACCTATCTGCAGACGGCGAAAGGCTTCAACTTTAAGGAATCTGGCTGGGCGTGGACGGCGTTTGAGCTGGCGGGTATTCCCGGAACCCTGCTCTGCGGTTGGATTTCCGACCGGGTGTTCAAGGCGCGGCGGGCCCCGGCGACGATTTTGTTTATGGGTCTTACGCTCGTCGGTTTGGTCGTTTACGGTTTGAATGGCCGCGGACCGTATTGGATCGATATGGCCGCGCTGATCGCGATTGGGTTTTTCATTTACGGGCCGATTATGATGATTGGGTTGCACGCCCTCGATCTTGTACCGAAGAAAGCCGCTGGCACGGCGGCGGGGTTCACGGGGTTTTTCGGCTACTTCCTCGGTTCGGCACCTTCGGGCGCGGGCGTGGGTTGGATCGCGGATACGTGGGGTTGGAACGGAGTGTTTGGCACGATGATGGTGTGCTGTGTGCTGACGATGGTGTTTAGTGCGATGACGCTGGGGCGGAAGCGAACGTAGAGGAGCCCGCTGGCGGGCGTTTATTTTACACATGAAATCGAAAACCACCGATCATCGCCCGCCAGCGGGCTCCTACCTGTCGTTACTTGGCGTTTTTTTCGCGTGCGCGGCTTCGGCTCTCGCGGCGGAAACGCGACCACTCGTCATCGCGCATCGGGGTGCGAGCGGTTACCTGCCCGAGCACACGCAGGCGGCGAAGACCTTAGCTTACGGGCTCGGCGCGGATTTTCTTGAGCAGGACATCGTGCTGACGAAGGACGATGTACCGGTCGTGTTGCATGATATTTACCTCGATACAGTGACGGATGTGGCCAAGCGATTCCCGGACCGAAAGCGTGCCGATGGGCGCTTCTATGTGCTCGATCTTACGCTCGCGGAACTCAAGCAACTGCGGGTGGCGGAGCGCTTCAACGCCAAGACGGGCAAGGCGGTTTTTGCGAAGCGTTATCCGTCGGAGACCGCGGCGGCGGAGTTTCATGTTTCGACGCTGGAGGAAGAGCTGCAACTCATCCAAGGCCTGAATCGCAGCCTGGGCCGCAACGTGGGTATCTACCCGGAGATCAAACAACCGAAATGGCATCGCGAGCAGGGTCACGACATCAGCCGCGTCGTGCTCCCCATCCTTGCACGCCACGGCTACGCGACGAAGTCGGCCTCGTGCTTTCTTCAGTGTTTCGAACTGACTGAAGTGAGGCGCATCCGGGTCGAACTCGGATGGAAAGGTCGTTTGGTGATGCTGCTTAATGGGCGAGGCCAAAACGTGGACGGAGTCGACCATGACACGCTCTGCACGGCGGAGGGCTTGCAGGAGCTGGCGGCGATTGTGGACGGCATTGGTCCGGCGATCGGGCGCATCGTCACGTGGTCGAGTGCGACCGAAAAAAAACTGACCAACTTGGTGAAGTGGGCTCACGCGAGCGGGCTCGTGGTGCATCCCTACACGATCCGCGTGGATGATTTGCCGAAGAATTGTCCGTCGGCGGACGCGCTGCATGCGGCGCTGTTTCGCGATGCGGGGAGCGACGGGGTGTTTACCGATTTTACGGATCTGACGCTGGCGTGGTTGCGGAAATAGGGGTGCGCGTGCGGTTGTCGAATCACCACTCGCTCACGCTCGCAGCTACCAGCAGTCAAAAACTCAAATGACGTTGGGATGACTTGTGGGCGAGCACACGACTGATCGGGCCGGAGTTCCGGCGGGCCGCGATTTCACCGACGTCCGGCGGCGAACCAGTCTTTCGCGGCGGCGAGATCTTGAGGGGTGAACTGGTGGCTGGCGGGGATGAAATCAATCGTGGCATCAGCGCCGCCAGCGCGGAGGAGGTGGGCGATGCGGGGCGGATGATCGAGCGGAACAAGCGGGTCGACGCTGCCGTTGAGGAGCAGCGCGCGTTTGCCCGTGAGCGAGCCGGGGGCGGCGGTTTGATCGAGCACGACCATGCCGCGCAGCAAGATTGCTTGAGCGAGGAGTTCCGGCCGCAGGAGCATCAGCGTGACGGAGATATTGGCGCCGTTGGAAAAGCCCACCGACGTGAGGCGCGGCAGTCCGAACGCGTAGCGTTTTTCAGCGGCTACGAGAAAATCGGCGAGGGCGTGGGTGCGTTGGATGATCTCAGCGGGATCGAAAACGCCCTCGGCAATGCGGGCAAAGAAGCGCGCGGCGCCGTTTTCGCTGACATTTCCTCGGGGGCTGAGCAGAGCGGAGCCCGGGGAGATCGCGCGACCGAGGCGGAGAAGATCGTGTTCGGTGCCGCCGGTCCCGTGGAGCAGCAGCAGGGGCGGCGCGGACGGATCGGTGCCAGGCTCGAAAATATGCTCGTAGGCAAGTGACATGTGGCCGTTTGACGGTGCGGCCTGAAATTGGATGCAGTGAAAGCCAAATGCAACGTGGCGCGGAATGGGCCGGAGAGCAAAACAACGGTCGTGGACGGTGCCCAGAGCTAGCCAGCGGTCGTTAAATGAACGCTGAGCGCGCGCCGACAGCGGGGCGACGGCGAGCGCTGGCTGGTCCACTCGCTGGCGCTCGCGGCTACGGGGCGGGCCGTGGAACTACGCGGGGCTCAGACCGCGTCGATTTTTTGAATGCGAGCGAGGTGGCGGCCACCTTCGAATTCGGTCGCGAGCCAGACTTTCACAATGTGCAGGGCCTCGGCTTCGGTCACGGTACGCTGGCCAAGGGAGAGGCAGTTGCCGTCATTGTGAGTGCGGTTCCAGATTGCGACTTGTTCGTTCCAACACAGGCCGCAGCGGATGCCCTTCACGCGGTTGGCGACGATGGCTTCGCCGTTGCCAGAGCCGCCGAGGACGATGCCGCGTTGGTATTCGCCGCGGGCGACGGCTTCGGCGGTGGGCCGGATAAAATCGGGGTAGTCGCAGCTGGCGTCGGCATGCGTACCAAAGTCGCGCACCGTATGGCCCTCGGCGAGGAGCAGGGCTTTAATGGCTTCTTTGTAAGCGAAGCCGGCGTGGTCGGAGCCGATGGCGATGGTGAACAGTTTCATGGCGAGAGACAGGTGACGGGTGACGGTGAGCAGGACAAGTCAGGAGGAGGGAGTGATGATGTTCCAGAAGGCGGGGGCGTCGGCCAGATCTGCGAGAAGGGCGTCGGGGGAGTGCGCAGCGAGTTCAGCGTTCGTGTGGGTGCCGGTGGCGACAGCGATCACGTTGGCGCCGATCACGCGGGCGCAGGCGATGTCGTGCGGAGTGTCACCGATAATCCACGTGCGTGTAGGGGAAAAATGGACACCAGTGTGGGCATGAGCGCGGCGGAGGGCGTGGGGTCCGAGCTCGTTGCGGAACTCGCTGTCGTCGGCGAAGGCACCGAAGGGAAAGTGGTCCCACAGACCGTGGTGGCTGAGTTTCGTGCGGGCGCCGCGCTCGGCGTTGCCGGTGAGCAGGCCTTGGGCGACGTCGGGACGTGCGCCAGCGGTGGCCAGGAGTGCGCGCACGCCAGGAAGGACGCGGGCGTGGGGATTGGCGAGCTCGGCGGGCAGTTCGGCGAGGTAGCCGTCGAGGAAACGGGTAAAGTTTTCCTGGGTGGCGGGCAGCCCAAATTTCCCAAAGATGCGCCGCATAATCCAGCGGTCGGTGCGGCCTCCGAAATCGATGTCCTCGAGGGAGCCGTCGATCGCGAAGGTGCGGAGCAGCGCGGTGCGGAGCGCGCGCATGCCGGCGCCGCCGGAGGCTACGAGGGTACCATCGATATCCCAGAGCAGAAGTGTGTTCACGGAAAAACCTGAAACGGCAGCGGGCTACCGCGCAGGACGCGAGCAAATGTGTCAGGGTGGCGCGGAAAGATAACGAGAACGATTAGGGAATTGACTTTGACGAGGCCGGGACGTCAACGGCGCAGAGCTTCGGCGAGATTGACAGAGCAGGCGGAGGTGAAAACAACCGCGCGTGCCGATCACACTCTCACCGCAGGGCCACTTGCACCTTGATGAAACGGTGGTCGGCGGCTTGGAGCCGCGGCTGGCGCGCGGGTTGCGCGACGCGGCGGGGCAATCCTCGGCGCAGGTGTTACTGGTGTTGGCGACGCACGGGTTGGGGGTCGCGTTGCCGCCGGCGGGGGCGTTTTGGCGGGAGCTGGGACGACGTTATTTTACGAAGCTCTGTCACGCGCCGGAGCTGGCGGCAGTGACGGTCATCGGTGCGCCGCCGGACGAGGAGTTGCAGGCGCTGGCGGACGGCGCGCCGCCGATGGTCGGGGCGGAGTATTTGCGGGTGGAGACCCTGAGACGTTTGTGGGGCGAGCTGGATGCGGCGGCGCTCGGCGCGATGCGGGCCGAGGCGGGAGGGCCGGCGGCGTGGCTCGCGGCGCAGAATCCGCTCTGGCGGCAGGTGGGGCGGGTGACGTTTCATTTGGCGGAAAACAAACGCGATGCGGAGCGACCGTTTGCGTTTCTGGCGACCTATACGCACCGCTTGTCGGAGCAGGCCAAACCGCAATACCTGCCGCTGGGGCGAGCGTTGCAGGAGTATGCGGGGGCGGGGAATCGGGCGGCGTTGCTGACCTTACTTGCGCCGGTGCAGCGGGCGGCGGAGCAGAGCACGTTGGCGCGGGAGCTGGTGGAGTCGCAGCGGGTGTTTCAGCCGCAGACGTGGACGGCGCGGGAGGCGCATCGTTTTCTGTGCGACGTGGCGCTCTTTGAGGCCAGTGGGCTGTTGGTGCGCATCCCAGATTGGTGGAAGGCGGGGCGGCCGTCGCGGCCGACGGTGAATGTGACGGTGGGCGGGAAAAAAGCGGCGGGTCTGGGGCTGGATGCGTTGTGGGATTTCAAAGTGGCGCTCACGCTCGACGGTGAGGCGGTGACGGACGAGGAGTGGGCGCGGATTGCAGCGGCGGATGCGGGGCTCGTGTTGCTCAAGGGCAAGTGGGTGGAGGTGGACCGGGCGAAGCTGGAGGGCGTGCTCGCGCACTGGAAAATGCTGGAGCGGGGGCGGCGCGACGGGGGGGTGTCGTTTGCGGAAGGGTTGCGGATGCTGGCGGGCGCCACGCCGGACGGGATGGGCGCGCCGGAAGCGGCGAGCGCGGAGGTGCGCGCGTGGTCGCAGGTGAAGGCGGGCGATTGGCTCGAGCGCACCCTCGCGGAATTGCGGCAACCGGGGACGGGCGAGGCCGGCGGGGCGCCGGGGTTGCTGGCGACGTTGCGGCCGTATCAGCTGGCGGGGGTGCACTGGCTGCGCTTTGTGACGAAGCTTGGGCTCGGGGCGTGTCTCGCGGACGACATGGGGCTGGGTAAAACGGTGCAAGTGCTGGCGGCGCTGTTGCACGCGCGGGCGGAGCGGGGCGCGGGACCGGGCGCGCCGGCGCTGCTGGTGTTGCCGGCGTCGCTGTTGGGCAACTGGCGGAGCGAGGTGGAACGTTTTGCGCCGACCTTGCGGATGCTGGCGGTGCATCCGGCGGAGATGGACGCGGCGACGATGGCGTTGGCGGCGGATGATCCGGCGGCATCGCTGGCGGGAATCGATCTCGTGCTGACGACCTATGGGATGTTGTTGAAACAAGCGTGGCTGCGGCAGCACGTGTGGAGCCGCGTGATTTTGGATGAAGCGCAGGCGATTAAGAATCCCGGGGCGCGGCAGACGCGGGCCGTGAAAGAACTCCGGGCACCGGTGCGGATCGCGCTGACGGGCACGCCGGTGGAGAACAGCTTGGGTGATTTGTGGTCGCTGTTTGATTTTTTGAACCCGGGGCTGCTCGGCACTGCGGCGGAGTTTACGCGCACGACGAAGCGACTCGGGCAGAGCACGGAGCCCGGGGCCTTTGCGCCCCTGCGGCAGCTGGTGCGACCGTATATTTTACGCCGGCTAAAATCCGACCGCAGCGTGATCGCCGATTTGCCCGACAAGACGGAAATGCGGGCGCTGTGTGGACTGACGAAACGCCAGACGGTGCTCTATGCGCAGGCTGTGGCGGAGCTCGCGGACAAACTCGAAACCGTCGAGGCGATCGAGCGGCGCGGAGTTGTATTGGCAACGCTGATGCGGCTGAAACAGCTCTGCAATCACCCGGCGCAGTGGCTCGGCACGGGAGACTATGCCGTGGAGGACAGCGGAAAGTTTTTGCGGCTGGCGGAGCTGGCGGGTGAGATCGCAGCGCGGCAGGAGAAGGCGCTCGTGTTCACGCAATTTCGGGAGCTGACGGGGCCGCTGGCGCAGTTCCTCGCGGGGATCTTTGGGCGGACGGGTTCGGTGTTGCATGGCGGCACCAGCGTGCAAGCACGACGCGGGTTGGTGGAGCAGTTTCAACGCGAAGCCGGACCTCCGTTTTTCGTCCTCTCGCTCAAGGCGGGGGGCACCGGACTCACGCTGACGGAGGCGGGGCACGTGATTCATTTCGACCGGTGGTGGAATCCGGCGGTGGAAAACCAAGCGACGGACCGGGCGTATCGCATCGGGCAAAAGAAGAACGTCTTGGTGCACAAATTCGTCTGCCGCGGGACGGTGGAGGAAAAGATCGACCGGATGATCGCAGACAAGCAGGCGCTGGCGGCGGAAGTGCTGGCCGATGGCGGCGAGGTGGCGTTGACGGAGATGAAGGACGCGGAGCTGTTAAAATTTGTGGCGCTGGATTTGCAGGCGGCGACGGGTGAGTAACGGCTGCGCGTGCGGCGAAGCAGAAAATTCTGCACGGGTAAAAATGGAGTTTGCGACGCGCGTTGAAACGCGGTAACTTTGTCCGTTCAGTGAATTTTATTAAGAAAATGGCGGACACGAGCCGACGTTACCTAGCCGAGGAAACGATTTCGGTGAAGGGCCCTGGGACGATTGTCGCGGACGTGGAGGTGATGATCGCGTTCATAGGAGAGGCCGGGCTGACCAGAGGAAGCCGGAACGGCAATCTACCGGCGGAAGTGCTCCCGGAGTTGAACGACCGACTCGCCGCACCGATTACGCTGGGGCTGAAGCGGCCGCTGTTGCGTGACTATCCGAATCTCGCCGGAGTTTTTGTGCTGCTGCGCGTGATGGATGTGGTGCGGGCCCAGGGCAAACGAGTGGAGATCAACCCGGCGGCGCTGGTGGTTTGGCGCGGGCTGAATGCGACGGAGAAATATTTCGCGCTGCTGGAGGCGTGGCTTTGGCGGGCGGATGCGGAGGTGCTCGGTGGCGACGAGCGAAGCAGGCGGGGCCAGTTTTTAGCGAATATGGACTTTCTGATCGGACTACGAACGGGGACGTGGAAGGAGTTTCCCGATTGTTGTCACTCGATCGAAATTCTGGGAGCGGTCTCCGCTTGGAACACGCAGCTGCACATGCGCTTTGGATTGGTGGAGGTGCGGGTGCGGGCGCTGGCGAAGCCCAATGGCCGACCAAAGCAACCCGGGCGGGGTTGGACGATGGAGCATGCGCGGCGCACGCGATGGGGGCAGGCGCTCGGGTGGGCGATTCTGCGCGCGGCCGCCAAGAACGAAGACGAGTTGGATTGGATGGTCCGAGCACCAGAGGGGGCGGACTTCGGGTTCTTACAACCGACGTTTCAGGGGTTTTTTCCTGAGTGGAAGACGTTGTTTCGGTCGGGGCCGGCCGAGGAGCGGTCCGGGCTGTATGTGTTTAAGGTTACGATGACGGATCGCCGCGCGAACGGAGTCGTGTGGCGGCGGCTGGAGGTGCCGGGCGGCGTCACGCTGGACGCAGTCGCCAATGCGGTGCTGCAGGCCTTCGATTTCGAGGATACGATGCATCTCTACAAATTTCGTTTCCGGGACCGGTTGGGCAAGGGGCGGGCGTATTATCACTATGAATCTGGGGAGGGGCCCCATGCGGAGGAGGTCGAATTGGGTGAACTGAATTTGCCGGACGGGGCGGTGCTCGCGTTTCGTTTCGACCATGGCGACGACTGGCGATTCGAGCTGCGGCTCGAGCGGGTCGAGCCGCTGGGGAAGGCGAAGCAGACGATCACTTTGCTCGAATCCGTGGGTAAGGCACCCCGGCAGTATCCGGATTGGCCGTGAGGGCGACACGGTGGGGGCGATAGTTGACGCGGGATCCCTCGGCTAAGAAAGTTAGTTGCAAATCGGAGAGTACGGAGGACGCGGAGCCAGACAGGAGGAAATGAAGCCCGCGAGCAGCCATCTGGCGGGTGAGACCTCCGCGGTGCACCCAAAATGGTTTTCGTCTCTGCGCTCTAAGCGCCCCCCGCGTTTCAACAGCTTTTTTTTGGGCTTATATCTCCCGCCCGAAGGAGGGACTACGAACCCGGGACAAAACGACCACTCTACGAAGAAATTTGTCGACTGCTCCGGGCACCTGCGCGTTCTTCAGTCATGGCTTGGAATCGATACAGTAACTACGGCGGATTTCGTCCTTATGTGAGCGTCGCGACGCGGCGCGCGAATGCGGCGAAGCACGCGCAGAAACTCGCGAAGGGCGGCACGACGCTCTCGCCGGTCACGATCGAGGGCACAAAAATCGCGACGAGTTTCTGGGGCAAGGCCTGGTGCACGCACCTCGAGTCGTTCAGCGACTACGAAAACCGGCTGCCGCGCGGGCGCAGCTACGTGCGCAACGGCTCGGTGATCGACCTGCAAATCGCGCCGGGAAAAATTACGGCGCAGGTGATGGGTTCGTCGCTTTACAAGGAGACGATTACGATCGCCCCGCTCGAGGCGAAGCGCTGGGCGGCGATCAAGGCGGAGTGTGCGGGCAAGATTGATTCGCTCGTAGGGCTACTCCAAGGACGGCTGTCAGATGCGGTGATGCGGATCATCACGGACCGGGAGCGCGGGCTGTTTCCCGCGCCGTCCGAGATTAAGCTGGGTTGCAGCTGCCCCGACTGGGCGGCCATGTGCAAGCACGTCGCGGCCGTGCTCTACGGCGTGGGCGCGCGGCTCGATGCGCATCCGGAACTGCTTTTCGTGCTGCGTGGAGTCGACTCTCTCGAACTGATCAGCGCGGCGGCGCAGGCCCCGGGGCTGGCGGCGGGCGCAGGTGCGGACGCCGACGCGATGGGCGCGGCGGAGTTGGCCGACGTGTTTGGCATCGAGATCGAAAGCGAGGCTCCTGTGGCCGCGCCGGTCGCGACGCTGTCGGTGGCGAAACCTGCCCGAGCGGGTGGGAAGAAAATCGTCAGCCGAACGCCCGTAGTAAAACCGGTCCGGCCGCTCGCAAAGTCCGCCGTAAAAGCAAAGCAGATGCCGCCGTCGAAACGGCCGGGAAAGACGGCCGCGTCCGCGGGAAAAACGGTCGCGATCGCAGTCAAGCCGGCGCGGCCAAAAAAACCCCGGTGACGCGGGCGGAAAACGACGTCAGCGGCGCAGCGCGGTTAAGGCGGTGCCGCCGAGGATCCGGGGCGATACAGCGCCGACCAATTCGTAGGGGGCGAAATGCTCGTGGAAGAAAACGCCGACACCGGCGGCGGTGCCCAAGGGGACGTGCATGGGGCGAGCGATCACTTTCAATACTAGACTGATTTGCCTGGAGGTAGGAGCCTGCTTGCAGGCGATTCAGGAAGTGGTCACTCGGTGAAATGTAAAATCGCCCGCAAGCAGGCTCCTACAAAAAAATCGGTGTTCGTCTAATCTCGAACGCGCATAGGGATCAGGAGCCGCATGGCTCCGACCAGCGGGGGAGGCTACAACGATAGAGGACGAACGGCGTGGCGCAGTCGGCCGACTATGCGGCGCGTCACTGTTTTGGGAGCCGACCGACGTGCGGCAGGTTTAGAATTTTACGTCAATCGATCCGGTGTTCCCTGTCGCTGCTCCTGAGAAACAGCCCACTGCTTAGTACTTGCTGTATGTGATTACCGCATACGCATCCTGTGGAGGTTCTGCCATCGTCGGAATGTGATTAGCGCCGCGGCGGCCCGGAGGGTGGAAAAAGTTGGGCAATCTCCTGAAC
>SXGR01116402.1_pt1 | contig 18575 bp, 17 predicted proteins | sample 3174711 | NCBI WGS metagenome assembly SXGR01 (sample SAMN11356860, study PRJNA531348) | freshwater metagenome | isolation source: freshwater sample F1-60 | place: China: Fuxian Lake, Yuxi | collected 2017-12-25
CCGGCGACGTTGCGGCGCCCTGGCGCGCCCGCGCCGCGGCCCTCGGGCCCAACGCTGGCGAGCACCACGCTCGGGCCAAGCCCGTCGGGAAACGCCGATGCGTTCGCGCCTCCAACCACGGCGCGTGCGGTGTTCTCGCCCGCACAGGTCGACGCGCCGCGCGCAGACGAGGAGCGCTCGCGAGCCCACGAGTTTCAGCTCGCCGAGCTGCGCCGTGCCCTCGACGCCGCACGCGTCGAGCGGGATCAGCTGCGCCTCGAGGCAGCGCGCGCCGCGGTGCTCGATGCCGAGGTCGAGCGCCTCGAGCGACGCATGGCCCTGCTCGCCACGCCGCCCGAGGCGAGCTCGGCGGACGACCATGAGGGCGACGTCGCCGCGCTCGAGCGGCAGCTCCGCGAGCGCGGTGGGTGGGTGGCCAAGCTCGAGCGGGAGCTGCGCGACGCGGAGCGCATCGGCCGCGAGCTGGTTCAAGATCTCGAGGCGGCGCGCGCTCAGGCTTCGGCTGGAGCGGCATCGGTTGGACCGGCGTCGGCTGGAGACGGGTCGGCTGGAGACGGGTCGACTGGAGACGGGTCGGCTGGGCCGCTGCGCGCCGCTGGCCATGACGCGAACGGCACGTTGGCGGCGGCAGAAGAAGCGGCCGCCGCGGAGCTCGCGCGCCTCCGGGCGGACGTCGACGGGCTCTCGCGCCGCTGCGCCCGCCACGACGCTGACCTGGAGCAAGCGCGGCTCGTGAACGCCGCCCTCGAGCGGCGGCTCGCCGAACGCCCCGACGACGGCGCCGATCACGAAGCGCTGGAGGTCGCGCTGCTCGCGGCACACGAAGAGAACGCGCGCCTTCGCCAGGCCGCACGCTGAGCTATAACGGCTCTGACCGATAACGGCTCTGACCTATTACGAACGGGCCGCGGGCGAACATCCCATGAGCCAGAAGCGCGACTATTACGAAGCTCTCGGCGTCGAGCGGAGCGCGACCACGGCGGACATTCGCAAGGCCTACAAGCGGCTCGCGCTGAAATACCATCCCGACAAAAACGAGGGAAAAGACGAAGCCACGGTGCTCTTCAAGGAAGTGACCGAGGCGTATCAGGTGCTCTGCGACGACGACAAGCGCGCCCGCTACGATCAGTACGGGCACGCCGGTCTCGAGGGAGCGCAGGCCGCCGGCGGCGCGGACTTTTTCTCGCACTTCCAGGATCTCTTCGCCGACTTTTTCGGTGCCGGGGCGAGCGGCGGCGGCGCGAGGGCGCGAGGGCCCGCGCGGGGTCGCGACATGCGTGTCGAGAAGCAGCTCACGCTCGAAGAGGCCGTCCTCGGCTGCAAGAAGAGCGTCGACATCGTCGCGCCGGTCGAGTGCAACGGGTGCCGGGGCTCGGGCGCCGAGAGAGGGTCTTCCCCTTCGACTTGCCGCACCTGCGGCGGCGCGGGGCAGGTCTCGACCGGGCGCGGCTTCATCGTCTTCACGCAGACGTGCCCCACCTGTCAGGGCCAAGGCACGCTCATTGGCTCGCCGTGCAAGCAGTGCGACGGCGTAGGCTGGGAAGAGAAACATCGCACGGTCACGGTCAACTTCCCCGCCGGGATCGATCAGGGGCACCGGCTGCGCGTCAGCGGCCAGGGCATTCCCGGCCCGCGCGGCGGACCACCGGGGCACCTCTACGTCGACGTGATCCTCGCGCCGCACACGAGATTCGAGCGCGACGGCGTCGATCTGCTGACTCGGCAGCGCGTCCGGTTCCCCGACGCGGCGCTCGGCACGACGCTTCGCATCGAGCTGCTCGACGGCACGAGCCATGAGGTCGAGATCGCGCCCGGAACGCAGCCTGGCAGCGTCGTCACGGTGCCGAACAAGGGGGCGCCGAACGTGAGCGGGCGCGGGTGCGGCGCCCTTCACGTCGTGGTCGAGCTCGAGGTCCCGCAAAAACTGACGAAGCGCGCGCGGAAGCTCCTCGAAGAGCTGAAAACAGAGCTCGACGGCGGCGAGCACGGCGACACCGTCCGCACGGCCTGACGCGCGAGTCGCTCACCCGGGCTCGAAGCCTTCGGCGACGGCGAGGCCGCTCGATCCTTCGGCGACGGCGAGGCCGCTCGATCCTTCGGCGACGGCGAGGCCGCTCAATCCTTCGGCGGCGGTGACACCGCTCGACCGGTGCGGCGTCACCTAGCGAGGGCGAACCACGCGCCCGAGCAGCTCAGCCCGAACGCGACGGGCAAGAGCGCCAGCACGAACACGATGGCCGTCGGCGCGACGACGCCCAAGAACACGAGCCCGAGCACCATCGCGAGCGCCGAGCTGAGCGCCGGCTCGAGCACGCTGCGAGTCCCGAGCGCCCGCGCGAGCAAATACCCGGACAGCGGAAATGCGGCGAGCGCCCCGACGCCGAGCACGAACAGCGGGAGCGCGGCCTGCTCAGGTGCGTCGCTCCGATCGACGACCGCGAAGCCGACACCGGCGCGGTGACCGAGCCAGATCGAAGCGGCGAGGCAGGCGACCATAAAGCCGACGTTCACGAACGCGCCGAACACGATCGCGCGGAGCGTGAGCGGGCGCCCCTTGCGCTTGAAGGCTTCGCGGATGGCAGCGAGGCTCGGCGCCGGCGCGGACATCAAAAGGCTCGTCCGGGGCGAGCTGACCGGCTCGCCGCGCAACCTCTCTTCCTGCCACAAGTAGGTGCTCAAGAGCACAGCGCATCCGGCGAGAGTCGAGGCCAGGAGCAGCGCGAGGAGGCCGTGATGAAACACGAGCTCGCTCTCGACCGCGGAGAAGAAAGTCACGCCGAGCCAGCTGAGCGCGAAGCGGCGGCCCCGCGTGCCACGATCGGGAGAGCGGCCGAGCACGTAGCCGAACACGGCAGAGAGCGCGGCGAGCGACACGCTCACGAGCACGACGCGGATGAGCTCGAGGGTCGCGCGCGACACGGCGATCGTCGCGATGTTGCGCGCGAACGCGAAGCCGAGAGCGGCGGCGATTGCGAAGCCCATGCCCTCGCGCTTCGCCTGCTTGTGGGTCCATACCGCGGTCACTTGGCCGCGGCGCACGCGCCACATGATGGCGACGGTCGTGACGATCGCCCCGAGCTCGAGCGGTGCCGCAAACGCGAAGGCGTAGAGGCGCGCGAGCGCGCGACCACCGCTGGCAACCGACGTGTCGAGCTCGACGAACCGCGTCAGCGCCGCCTCGATGGCGAGGACCACGCCCGAGAGGGCTGCGCCGAGCGCGCCGGTGCCGCCGAGCAGCGCGGCGCGTTGACGCAGCACCGGCGTGCGCATCGTGTAGGCCGCGAAGAGCCCTGCCGGCGCGACCAGCGCCGCGACTGCCGCTAGCCACACGATGAAGATCGTCACGGCGACTCCTCGAGCGCTCGCGCACCGAGCTCCGCGCGGGCTGAGCGGCCCAGGCGTGGCAGAGGCGTTGCGGTGGGCCGCGACACCGGCAGCCTCAGAAGCTCAAGCCGAGCTTCGCGCCGACGTTGATGGCAGAGCCGTAGCTCGAGCCCTCCGCAGCGAGCGCCGTTTTTTGCGCGTCGCTGAGCGAGCTCGCGGTCGACGCATCGAGATCCGCGAGCGACACGCCGGGGCGCGTCATGCCGAGCAGCTCCCAGCTCGCGTGCGCGCCGAGGGAGAACACCTTGCCGATGTAGAAGTCGAGGCCGCCGCCGATTCGCGCGTAAAATCCGCGAATATTCACGGCGTCCGCGAGCGGCTCGAGCCCGGGAGACCAGCTGCCGAGCATGGCGTAGCCCGCGCCGAGCTCGAGGTGCGGTTCGATCGCTCCGAGCGGAAAGCGCACGCCGAGCTCGCCACCCACGTCGTACTTCTGCCAGTCGCGAAAGAAGCCGACACGCCCGCGCGGTCCGAGCCGAACCACGAACAGCTGCACGCCGAGGCCCGCTCCGACGTACCCCCCGCTCGCGTCGTTGCGGGCGAACCCCGCGGTCAGGTTCGTCTCGTCGACCTCGAACGTCTCGAGGCCCACGTGCTGGAAGCCACCCTCGACGTCGAGCCAGAACCAGGAGAGGCCGCGGCCCGAGTCCTTCTTCTCGCTCGCCTTCAGACGGTCCTCGGTCGGCGACGCCGCTGCGCTGTGAGCCGAGGCGATCGGCGCTGGCGCCGTGAGCCCCCCCACCGCGGGCCCACCGGCGGGCGCGGGCGCGGCCGGCACCGAACCGGGCATCGAACCGGGAGGCGCACCCGGCGGCACGGTCGGCATCCATCCCGGCGGCGCACCGGGTGGCACACCCGGCGGCACGGTCGGCATCGGCGAGCCGGGCGCCTGAGCCAGCGCATCGGAGACCACGAGCCCGAGCGCTCCCACGATGAATGCCGTCCGCATCGCGCGCCGGACGCACGAGCTGCACGTGGCGCACGCGGCCCGGGCGGGCACGTGCAAGGGACCGCGCGGCGCTCCGATGACTTCGGTCAATTGGGCTCTCCCTCGTACCCAGGCCCTTCGTGCGCTGACCCCTCGTACGTTGGGCCGGTGCCGACGCCGAGGCCGTCTTCCGCGTCCCGCGGGCTCTCATCCCCGGCGATCCGATACTCCCCGCCGAGCCAGCGCCCGAGATCGATCGTGCGGCATCGCTCCGAGCAGAACGGCTGCGTGGCGCACTTCGCTTCGCAACTTCCGCGGCAAATGGGGCAGCTCAGGGACGACATGAGACGCCCCATAGTTTAGTGAATCCGGGACGCCCCGTCCCGCACTCTCGCTAGTAACCCTCGCGTGCGACGAGGGTCGAGCCGCGCTCCAGCTCGCGCGTCGCGGCGGTGATGAGGCAGGTCGCGGTGTGTTTGCGCGTGCGCGTCACGATGAGCTCGCCGTAGGTCTCCACCGGGTACTGTGCGGCGTGCTCCTCGGGCGGGGTGTCCTCGACCCGCGCGCGCCGATCGTCCTCGGTGATCGCGCGCTTCGCCGCGGCGGGCCCCGCCGAGCGCAGCCCCTCGCGCCACGGGTCCCCGCGCCCGACGGCGAACAACCGATTGCCCACCTTGAGGCCGTCCTCGCTGCCCTTGTCGATGAACACGACCTGATGCTGCGTGTAAAACTCGTAGGGGTAGAGCGCGCCGACGATCCGCGCGTCCAGCGCCTTCGCGTTGGGCACGGACTCGATGACGTCCATCGTCTCGTCGAACGGTCCGATCATCGCGCCGCGCTCGATCTCGGTGAGCGACTCGAGGATGCGCGCCCGCGCGATGTTCGAGTTCGGGTTGTAGCGCTCGATCTGCACGATGCCGCGGATCCACACGAACGGATCCTCGCTGAGGCTCTTGACCTCGAGCGGCTCGAACACGATGAGCTTCTGGCCGACCCGGTACTCGCGGTTGCCCTCGAGCTTCAGGTACACGTCGTCGAGCTCGGAGAGGATCATCTGCTCGTCGGGGCTGCCGGTGACCTCTCCCCACTTGGGATGCTTGTCGTCGAGCACGAACCCGAGGAAGCGCTGAAATTGCGCGCTGGGAGTGACCGTGCGCGCGAGCTTGGACAGCCCTAGCCCGAGCCCTCCCGAGCGCTCGTAGACCTGCTGCTCCCGCAAGCGGATCTGATCGCCGGGGTAGAGCCAGTGCGGGTTCTGTACCTGCGGGTTGTAAGCCCAGATCCGCGGCCAGGCGTACGCGTTGCCGTAGTGCCGCGCGGAAATTTCCCAGAGCGTCTCGCCGCGTTGCACCGAGTGCAGCTCGGGCACGAACGAGCCCGACACGACGTAGGCCCCGCCCGCGGAGCCGCGCAGCGTCGTCCCCGTGCCGCCGCCTCGCACGCCGAAGTTGAAGCCGTCGCGCGCATCGGAGCCAGCCGCCGAGGGTCGGTCGCCCGCGCCGAGGCCGGAGTTGACGTCGGGCGCGGCGCTGCCTCCCGTGCCCGGCGGCGTGTAGACGCTGCTAGGCCCGGGCTCCGTCGGCGACGCGGGCGGCTCGAGTGCCCCCTCGGTCGGCGCGGGCGGCTCGGCGCCGGGCGGCGCTTGCCCTGCTTCTTGCGCGAGCACACCCAGCGAGAGCGCGCTGCCCCCGAGCACGAGGGCCGCGGCAGAAGCTCGATACTTCAAGATCGGCGACCGTTGTTTCATGGCGAGCGAAGACGAGCGACGGGACATGGGTTTGCGCAGCATGGATCAGTTCTTCTTCGTAGGCTTCGAGGCCGAAGTCGCGGCGCGGGGGTCGCGGCGAGGAGCGGCGGGCTCCTCGATCGTCACGCCGCGGCGATCGCCCCGAATCATCGGGCGCGGCGCATCGGGGTCGTCTTGCGCCGGCGCGCTCGCGGACGGGATCGCTCCCTCGCTCGCGACGTCGCCTCCTTCACCCTCGGCGGGCTCCGGCAACAGGCGAACGACCTTGAGCTGCGGACGATCCTGCGCCTCGGGCGCGGCGCGGGCAGCCTCCGCGGCGGTCGCGGCGCTCTGCTTGGCCATCTCCTCCACGGCCACGAGACGCTCCTCGAGCGCGTGGTTCTTGGCCGCGAGCTCGGTGACGTTTCGCTCGAGGTCTGCCACCTGCTTCACGACGCTGCCGTGAGCCGCGCAGCCGAGGGCCGAGCCGAGCCACACGCCGAGCGCCGTCATTCGGAGGATTGACGCGATCATGGCCCATGCATCGTAGGTCGAGCTGCCGCGACCGGCCAAAAACGGTGCCGGTCCGCGCCGCGCAGAGAGGCGACGACGCCGGCGCTCGCACGAGCTGGGCTCGATCCGGGAGCGGGCGTGATAACGTCCACCGCCGAGGACAATCAACGATGAAACTCTGGCTTTGGCTCCTTGTCGCGGCGCTCCCGGCCGCCGCCGTGGCGTGCGGCGACGAGACCGCGTCGACCACCGGTGGCGACGCGTGCATCGACTATACGACCGTGGACGTGAACGCCTGCAGCGGCGGCCCGTGCTCCTTCAAGGACGACGTGCTGCCGATCTACCGCAAGTCGTGTGCGCTCTCGACCGCGTGCCACACCGGGGCGACGGCGCAAGAGGGGCTCGTCCTCGGCAAACCGCTCATGGACGGGGACATGACCCAGGCCGAGGTCGACGACGCCCACGCCGCCGTCGTCGGTGTCGATGCGGTGCGCGCCAACATGAAGCTCGTGACCGCGGGCGACCCGAGCCAGAGCTGGCTGCTCGCGAAGATGGAATACTCGAAATTTACGGACTGCCCCGACATCGAGTGCGCGGCCAAGGGCTGCGGCGGACCGATGCCGACGGGCGGCGCGAAGCTCCCCGACGCGGAGATCGCCGTCGTCCGCGCGTGGATCCAGGCCGGCGCCGCGAACAATTAACCGTGTATCGCTCGTGCACCGACTGCATCGATCCGGCGTGGCTCCCGACGCCCTAGGGGAGTCGCCCGCGTGATCGGTCGACTCACGGGCTCCGTCGACGGTGTCGAGCCCGACGGCGCGCTCCTCCTCACCGTCGGCGGGGTCGGCTACGAGGTGCACGTCCCGCTCGGCACCGAGGGGCGGCTCATCAAAGACGAGCGCGGTCACGCCACGGTGCACGTCCACACCCACGCCCGCGAAGATCAGCTCTCGCTCTTCGGGTTTGCCAGCGCGGTCGAGAAAGAGACGTTCCGCACGTTGCTTCACCTCTCGGGCGTGGGCCCGAAGCTCGCGCTCGCGGTGCTCGGCGGGATCGCCGTGCTCGAGCTCGCCGAGGCGGTCGAGCGGGCGGACGCGAAGGTGCTCACGCGGATCCCGGGCGTCGGCAAGCGCACCGCCGAGCGAATGCTGGTCGATCTGAAAGGCAAGCTCGGCCCGCTCGCGCTCGAGGCCCGAGCGATGATGCCGCGTGAACCGCAAGCGACCGCGAGCCCGAGAGACCTGAAGGGCCAGGGCGCTCTCGTCGCCGACGCCCTCGTGCGCATGGGGTTCAAGCCGGGCGAGGTCGACCGCGCGCTCGCCGGCGTGGCCGACCTCGACCGTCCCCTCGGCGAGCTCGTGCGCGACGCGCTCGCGCTGTTGTCGCGATAACCTTCGTCCGTGATGCGGCCAGGAAGACGAGCCCACCTGTGAGCGTCTGCACCCACTGCGGAAAGAACAACCGCGAGCGGCACCGCTTCTGCCTCGACTGCGGTACTGCGCTCGTTCGCACGCCCGCGCCCGCCACGCCGGCCGCGCACGACGCGACGTCGCGCCCGCCGGAGGTGAGCCGGCGGCACCCAGCGACCGATCGGCAGCCGCGTCCGGGGCTGTGCCCGCAATGCGCGGCGGACAACCCTCCCGAGAACCGCTTCTGCGCCGCGTGCGGCTTTCAGCTCCGCGCCGCCGTCGAAGCGCCGTCCTCGATCGGCACGATGAGCCAAGGGAGGCCGATCCCGCTGACGCAGCGAGCGCTCGAGCTCGCCCTGCTGCACGGCGATGGCACGGTGGCCGACGCCATCGCGCTCACCGCCTCGGGCACGCGCGTCGGCCGCGACCGCGGCGCGATCTTCTCGGGCGACACCTTCCTGTCGACGCGACACTGCACCATCAGCATCGGTAGCGGCGCGGCGAGCGGCGTCGTGCACGTGCGCGACGACGACTCGCTCAACGGCGTGTACCTCAAGCTCGCGGCGCAGCGCCCCCACTTGCTCGCGCCCTACCAGGTGTTCCGCATCGGGCAGGAGATCATCCGCTTCGAGCCGCTCGAGACTCAAGCGCCGGACGAGCACGGCGTCGAGCTCCTCGGCGGCCCGATCGCCGGCTACGTCGGGCGAATCGTGTTGTTGCTCGGACGCACCTCGACGGGCATGGCCGTTCCGGTACCCGAGGCGGGGCTTCACATCGGGCGTGAGCGCGGTCAGGTCGTGTTCCCGGAAGACGGCTATATCTCGGGGACGCACTGCCGCTTGAGCTCTGACCAGGGTCGGGTGTACCTCACCGACCTCGGCAGCTCGAACGGCACCTTCGTGCGGATCCGCGAGCAGCTCGAGCTCAGCGTCGGAGATACTCTCCTCCTCGGCCAACAGCTTTATCGGATACAGACGTCGCGATGATTAGTGAAGAGCTCCCCAGAGTCCGCGTCGTCGCCGCCGTGATCGCGCGCGACGGCAAGTATCTCATCACCCAGCGGCGCCCCAACGCGGCGCTGCCGCTCTTGTGGGAGTTTCCGGGGGGCCGCGTCGAAGAGGGCGAGACGGACGACGACGCCTTGCGGCGCGAGCTGCGCCATCGGCTTGGCATCGAGGTGACGCCGGGCGAGCGCATCGGCTTCGAGTCGCACGGCTACGAGCGCTACGTCGTCGACCTCTACACGTACGATTGCAGCATCGCCAGCGGGACGCCGCAGCCGCTCGCGGTGCAGAGCTTCGAGTGGGTCAAGAGCGACGAGTTCGACGGGTATGCCTTCACGCCGCCGGACGAGGCCAGCGTCGCCAAGCTGCTCGGGATCGCGCGCGAGTGATATGGTCGGGGCGGGTGGAATGACGGCTTCTCTGCGCTTCGGTCTCGCTGCGTGTGTCGCGCTGCTCGCGCACGCAGCATGCGAGTATCCAGAGTTTCACTATCGCGGCGACGGAACCGGCAGCACGTCGATGAGCAGCGCGACCGGCGGCGCCGGGGGCTCCACCTCGAGTTCCTCGTCAATGGCAACCGGCGGCGAAGGGGGCGCGACGGATTGCGAGCTCGGGGTCCTCGGCGTCTGCGGCGGCGAGCAGAAATGCACCGTGAATCCCGCCACGAAAGCGATCGGCTGCGACACCGCCGGCCCGTTCGCGGCGTGGCACAAGTGCGACAGCGACGCGGACTGCAAGGACGGGACGTGGTGCGACGCTCCGTTCAAGGTCTGCAAGCCGCTCTGCAAAGGAGCCGCCGACTGCAACTTTCAAGCGCAGGGCACGTGCATCGACGCCGTGAGCGCCAACGGCCAGCCCATCCATCCCGGGGTGCTCAAGCACTGCGTGCCGAACTGCGATCCGAAGACGGGCGCGCCCTGCGACACCGCAAACAGCGTGACGTGCCTCTTGCGTGACACGGATTTCGACTGCGCCAAGAGCGCCGGCAAGGTCGCGGGCGAGACGTGCAGCGACTCGTCGGAGTGCAAGGCCGGCAGCACCTGCATCACCGTCAACGACAGCGCGGTGTGCTCGAGATGGTGCGCGGACCCGGGCTTACTTAAACTACCGCATCCCGACTGTGGGGGCTTCGACGCGCCGGTCTGCTACGGCCTCACGCAGTCGATCATGTACAAGGGCGTCGAGTACGGCGCGTGCGGCCCGATCTAGTAGCGCCCTCGGACACGCAACCACGCCGCGCGATCAGAAGCGACCGACGAGCTGCGCGCCGCCGAGCGTGGGGACCACCCCGACCTCGACGTCACCTGCGGCCGCGGCGTCCGGCGGAGCGAGCACGAACCACAGCGCCGCGCCTGCGCCGAGGCCCGCGAGCCCAACACCGAACAGCACTCCGCTCGCCGTGGTGTAGGCGCGGCCGAGGTCCTCGGTCGGCTGGATATCGGGGTCGCAGCCGAGATCGCCGCCGCTGCACGTCTCGCGAATCGTCGCGATCGTCGCCTCCCGCAGCCCCCAGAACACGCCGGCGCCGATGAGCGTCGCAGCGCCCGCCGCGGCCGTCGCGTACGCGGGGATGCGCGACGGGGTCTCGCTCGGCAAGGGAGGCGCGGCCGTGCCGCTCGCCGTGGGCAACGGCGTCGGGGTCACGAGCGGATCGTTCACGGTGAGCTCGACCTCGCGACGCCCCCCGGCCTCGACCGAGATCTTCTTCGCCTCGACGAGCGCACCGTCGCGCCGCGCCTCGATCACGTGCTCGCCCGGATCGAGCGGGATCGCCGTGCCGACGAGCGCGGGGCTGAGCTTCTTGCCGTCGATGAGGATCACCGACGTGCGGAGCGTCCCTTTCACGACGACCCGCACCCTGCCCACGCGCATCCGCAGCGCGTCCGCCCGCGGCGGCGCGTTCTCGGCGACGTCGCGAAACTTGTCGCCGGCCGCGCGCGCCTCTTCCGCCGCGAGCTCGAAGCCATTGAGCGCGTCGACGAGATGGCCGAGCTGCTCATGGCACAGCGCGAGGTGATACCGAACCGACGGCGTCATGCGAACCTGCGCGACGGTCTCGAATTTCTTGAGGGCCGCGCTGTAATCACCGGCCTTCTCGAGCGCCATGCCGTCGATGAACAGCTGGCGTGCCGCGGCGAGCTCCTCGGCGGCAGGCTCCGCGGCGGCAGGCTTTCCCGCTGCGGCAGGCTCCACGGCGGCAGGCTTTCCCGCGGCGGCAGGCTCCACGGCGGCAGGCTTTCCCGCGGCGGTGTTGATCGTGGCGGTCGATGCGCCGCTCGTCGCCTTCGCTGCCGGCTTGCCGTCGTCATTGCGGGGCGCCTTCGCTACCGGCTTGGCGTCGCCCTGCCCGGCTGCCTCTGCGACGGCCGCGTGCGCGTGCAGCACCATGAGGGCCGCGAGCACGGTGCGGCGCCCGAGCCGAGCTTGCCTGCCGAGGGTGCGCATCGGCGCCATCCTCGCACGGGTCGGGCGCTCGTTGACAGGGACTCGCGACGCGCCTCGCGACGAGGGTCGCGCGTGGGCTCGCAAGTGGCCTCGATTTCAAGCGTCGTGCGGCTCTTCGACGCGGGCCCCCGCGCCCGCCGCGAGCATGCGAAGAAACAGCGGTCCACCGATGAGCGCGGTGAACGCGCCGACCGGGAGCTTCGTGCCGACCCACCCGAACGCGACGCGCGACGCGAGCTCGCACAGGCACAAAGCGGCGCCTCCCCACAGCGCCGACAGCGGCAAGAGCACCCGCAAGTCGGGGCCGACCACGCGCCGGAGGACGTGCGGCACGACGAGCCCGACGAACCCGATGAGGCCGGTCATGCTCACGATCGCGCCGACGACGAGGGAGGCGGCGAGCACGGTGCGGCGCTCGAGCGCGCGGACGTCGACACCGAGCGAGGCCGCGGCCTCGTCGCCCAGGCTGAGCAAATTGAGTCGGCCGGCGTCGCGCAAGATCGCCGCACAGCCGAGCGCGACGTAGAGGCCCACCGCCAAAAGACCTGCTGGGCTCGGCAGCTCGACGAACCCGGCGAGCCACGACAGCATGGTTCGCGCGCGCTCGGGCGTGACGAGCACCTTGGCCACCGTGACGAGCGCTGCGCAAATCGAGTTCAGCATCACGCCGGCGAGCAGCACCGAGGCGCCGGACTCCCCGCGCGGCGCGCGAGCCGCGACGAGGCCCGCCACGGAAGTGGCAAGAAGTCCGCCCACCGCAGCGGCGACCGGCGTGACCGCGGCGCCGAGCACCGTGGCCGTCGCGAGCCCGGAGGCGATCGCCACGGTGGCTCCGAGCGCGGCTCCGCCCGACACACCCAGCACGAACGGCTCGGCCAGCGGGTTCTGCATCAGCGCCTGAAATGCCGCGCCGACGACCGCGAGCCCGCCGCCCGCCACGCACGCGAGCAGCGCCTCGCGCAGCCGCACGTCGAACACGATGGTGCGCGCGTGCCCGCGATCCGCCACGAGATCCGCGAACCGCACCGCGTCGCTGCCGAGCATCACCGCCAAGGCGAGGCTCACGGTGAGCGCCACGACGCCGACGCCGACGCCGACACCGAAGCTCGCCCGCCCACGAAGTCGCCGCGACACCAGGGCTCCCTAGGCTCCGTGCCGCCGCTTCTCGCGGCTCCGCGGCCGGCGCGACGCCACGCGCTGCGGAGCTCGGCTCATTGGTTGCGCTCGTAGATGAGGCGAAGCCCGGTGAGCGTGAGGTGGTCGTCGACGTGCTCGATCGAGCGCGTCTCGGGTGCGATGAGCTTCGCGAGCCCGCCGGTCGCGAGCACGCGGCACGGATAGTCGAGCTCGGCCTTGAGCCGCTCGCACAGCCCGTCGACGAGCCCCGCGTAGCCGAACACCAGCCCCGACTGCATCGACGTGACGGCGTTGCGCCCCACGGCCTTCGTCGGTCGCGCGATCTCGACGCGCTGCAGTCGCGATGCCCGCGCGAAGAGGGCGTCCGCCGAGATCTGCACGCCGGGCGCGATGACACCGCCGAGGTAGTCGCCGGTCTCGGTGACGCAGTCGAAGGTGGTCGCGGTGCCGAAATCCACGACAATTACGCCCGATTTCGCCCAGTCGAACGCCGCGACCGCGTTGACGACGCGATCGGCGCCGACCTCGCGCGGGTTCTCGTACAGCACCTTGATGCCCGTCTTGATGCCGGGGCCCACGACCAGCGGCTCGCAGCGAAATCCCTCCTCGAGCACCTGGACGATTGTCTCGTTCAGCGGCGGCACGACGCTCGCGAGCACGGCGCCGTCGACGGCATCGGGATCGACGCCGCGCATCGCGAACATCTGGCGCAAGAGCACGATGTACTCGTCGACCGTGCGCGAGCGGCTGCTCTCGGTGCGCACGTGGTGCACGAGGCGCGCCCCGTCGAAGAGGCCGTAGCTGATGTTCGTGTTGCCGACGTCGACGGCTAAGAGCACGGGGCCTCCGGGTCGCCCATCGTCAGAGCTTGCGCGCGAGCATCACGCCGTCGCGCACCGTGAGCATCACGTTCTCGACGCGCGGGTCGCTCGTCACGCGACGGTTGAAGGCAGCCACGGCCACCGCGGCCGGCGACTTCGGATCGAGGACCTCGCCGCTCAAGAGCGCGTTGTCCGCGATGAGCAGCCCGCCGCTTCGGAGGCGCGGCACGATGGCCTCGTAGTATGCGACGTAGTTCACCTTGTCGGCGTCGATGAACGCGAGACAGAAGGGCCGCTCGTCGAGCGCTCCGAGGGTCGCGAGCGCGTCACCGAGCGCGATGCGAATCTTGCCGCCGTGCGGGCTGCGATCGAAGAAACCCTGGGCCATGCGCGTCGACTCTTCGCTGACGTCGCACGTCACGAGCTCGCCGCCCTCCGGCAGCGCCTCGGCCATGCACAGCGCCGAAAACCCCGTAAAAGTCCCGATTTCGAGGATGCGCCGCGCACCGACGAGCCTCGCGAGCAGGCGCAGGAGCGAGCCCTCGACGCGGCCGACTTGCATCTGTGGCATCGCCGCGCGCGCGTAGGTGGTGTCGCGCAGCTCGTCGAACAACGGCCCGAGCTCGCGCGTGTGCTCGTGCGCGTAAGCTTCGATTTCCGCCGGGACGAAGAGCCTCATCTTGTACGTACTCTGCCGCGGGTATAAACCCCGCCGCCATGCGCCACAACACGCTTCACCGGCTCGTCTGCGGTCTCTCCGTGGTCCTCGCGACGGGCCTCACGACCTTGGCCTGCGACAAGAAGGACGCGCCCGAGGCGACGGCGACCGCGACCAAAGACGTCGCTCCGGCCGGGGCGATCGACAGGCTCGTGGCGCCCGCCGGCACGCTCGCTTTCGGCGGCGCAGAGTCGCCCGACGCGCTCCTCAAGAGCCTCTCCGGGCTCGCGGGGCCGCTCGGCGCGGGCCTCACCCCCGAGCTCGCCACGCACGGCCTCGAACAGGCCCTCGGCCTCGGCGCCGCCTCGGTGGACGCGACCAAGCCGGCACGATTTCTCGTCACCGACGCGAAGGCCACCGAGCCGCTCGTCATCGCCTTCGCCATGAAGAACCGCGACGCCTTCGCGAGCGCGCTGCCCGCGGACAAGAAGACGAACGACGCCGGCAACGCGTACTCGTACGGCCGGGCGAACAAGACCGTGTACGTGAACCTGCTCGACGAGTTCGCGGTCGTGACCCACGCGCCCGAGCTCTTCGGCAAGCACAAGGACTTCGTGAAGCAGCTCCTCGGCAGCAAGGCCGACGGCGCATTCTCGGCGGTCGTCTCGGTGAAGAACGCCTCCGAGATGTTTGGGAAGGAGCTCGACGCGCTGCTAGCCGAGCTGGAGAAGGGCGGCGGCCAGATGAAGGGCACGGGCTTCGCGCCCGGCGCGCCCGCGCAGTCGCTCGAGATGATGCGCGCTGCCGCCACCTTCGTGCGCGAGATCGACACGGTCGCCTTCACGGCCAGCGTGCCGGGCGGCGATCTGCTCGTCACCATCGACACGCGCGCCAAGGCCGAGAGCGCGCTCGCCAAGCACGTCGCCGCGACGAAAGCGGGTCAGCTCGGGCTCCTACCCAAGCTGCCGAAAGAGACGACCTTCGCCGCGATCTTCAGCGTCGATCCGACGAGCGACAACGCGCTCATGAAGCAGCTGTCGCGCTGGGGAATGAAGCTCGGTGTCGGGGCCGCGGGCTCGGCCGAGATGGAGCGCGCGACCGACGCGTTCTACCGCGCGACCACGGGCGAAATGGCGTTCTTCGCGTATCGTCCCGACGGCAAGGGCGACCTCGCGATGGTGTCGCTCTCGGGCGTGAAGGACGCCGACGCCGTTCGCTCCGCGTGGGCCGAGATGATGAAGGCCTACTCCAGCGAAACCGTGAAGAAGGGCTTCGCGCAGGCGGGCTTCGACATCACCTTCACGGAGAACGCCTACAAGATCGGCGACGTCGCGGTGAACGTCACCGAGTCGAAGCTGACCGAAGAGGCGAAGAAGCGTCCCGAGCTCGCCCAGGTCAGCGCCATGCTCGACATGTTCACGACGAGCCACTCGGCGGTCACGAGCGAGCACGTCGTCGTCGCGATGGGCAAGGCTGGCAAGAGCACGCTCGAGGCGTGGCTCGGCGGCAAGGTTCCGGGCGGCCTCGACACCGCGCCCGGCCTCGTGAAGGCCCGCGCCCGAGCGGCCGACAACGCGGTCGGCATCATGTACGGCTCGCCCGTCGAGCTCATCCAATCGATCCTCGGACAAGCGGCGGCAGCGCCCATGCCGGGTGCTCCGGGCGCGTCAGCCCAGGGTGGCGTCGCGCTCAGCGTCGGCCAGAAAGAAGGCGCGCTGCGGATCGTGCTCGACCTCCCGGCCGCGCAGCTCCAAGGGATGGTGGCCGCGGTCGGCGCGCTCGCCGGCGGCCGCCGCTAGCTACTTCACGACGGTCTCGCACCCAACGACCACATCGACCTTGGCCTTGGCGGCCTTGCCGAGATCGACGCACGATTTACCGAGGATCTCGACCTCGTTGCTGGCGTTGAAGTCCCAGCAGCCGTCGAGCTCGCACTTGTCGCTCGGGATCGCGCGCCTCGGCACCGTCGACACCGCGCCGTCGAGCGTGACCTCGACGTTGACGAGGTTCGGCTCGATCGTCTCGCCGGGCGGCGGATCGGGCAACGGGTACACGCACCCGAGCGCGGAGCCGCGGATCTTCGCGATCGCGTCGGCGAGCGCGTTGACGTCGAACTGCCCGCTCGACATGTCGAAGTGGCACGGCTTGCCGGCGAGGTTGCCATTCTGCGCATAGACCGCGCCCTTGGCGCAGTCGGCCGGGACGTGCTCCGGCGCGCCGCTCACCGCGTAGGTGCTGAGCGCGAGCAGCATCGGATAGGGCGGGTTGTCGAAGGGCCCCGTCTTGCCGCCGTTCGTGTTGGTGCCCGGCACGCCGACGATGAAGGTACTGACCGGTGTGTTCGGATCGCTCGCGTTCTGCTTGATGAGCGCGTTGACCGAGTCGGGGATCTCCCAGTCGCTGCAGCCGTTCAGATCCAAGTACCCGGGCCGGCCCGAGAGCGACGTGCAGCTGAAGCCGCCGTCCGTGATCAGGACCAGGATGCGCTTGTCGACGCCGCCGAACGCCTTCAGGCCCAAGTAGCCGCCGGCGAGGCTGTCGTACACGGGCGAGCCATCGTCTTGCGAGCTGACCGGACCGTTCTGCAGCGCGTTGTAGATCTGCGAGCGTACGCCCATCCCCGCGTTCGACTTGTTCGGACCGGCGAGCGCGAGCGGCACCTGCGGCAGCGCCGTATAGCCACAGGTGACCTGGAAATTGAACACGCACGCGGGCCCCGTCACCGTTCCGGTCGGAAACCGCAAGAGCGCGAGCGACATCGAGTCGAACACGTCCTTGTCGATGGCCGACACGATCGCGAGCTGCGCGGTCGTCCATTTGCTCGCGGTGAGCATGCTGGCGCTCGCGTCGAGCACGACCAGCATCGCCGCCGGTGACTGCGCCGCCTCTTTCGTGAAGGCCGCACACTCCGCGAAGCCGGAGCCGCTGCTCACGGTGGTGCCCGCGCCGCCGGTGCCGGTCGGACCACCCGTGGCGCTCTGGCCACCCATCCCGCTCGTCGTCGTCATGCCGCTCGCGGTCGAGCCGCTCGTCGCCGCGCCCCCGTCGTCGCTCGCCCTGTGTCCGGCCGAGCAGCCCGCGTGAATCGTCGCCGCGAGCGCGCCGGCACCTGCCGTCACCGAAAGCCAAGTCTGCATGCGAAGCTCCAGTTTGCTGCGAGAGGTTTTCCCGCGAAGCTCGATGCTACCCGCGAGAAAGCCCCGCGCGAAAGTGGAGTCGCCACCCGCGCGGCGAATTGGAGGTGCTATGGCATCGAAGGCCGTGGCGCGCGCGCGTGCACTTTCTCGGCGCATCCGCCATCTCCCCCGTCGTTCGTGACTCGTCGTACCTCTCCCCGCCCGAGCCTCCTCGAGTGGCTCCGCGCCCCCGTCACGGCAGCGTGCCTCGCGTCGGCGGCGCCAGGTGCGCTCGCGCCGGTCGCGTTCGAGCTGAGCGGCTGCCGCGAGCGCGACGACGGCACCTCCCCGACCGGCGTCGCTGAGTCGCTCCCCACGCTCGCGCTCAAGGACGAGACACCCGACCTGCTCTTCACGTGGATCGACGCGAAGGGCAACGCACACACGGCCGTGTCGATCGGCGAGATCCCCGAAGTGCATCGAGCCGCCGTCCGCGTCGTCACGAGAGAGGCCGGCCACGGCGCGAGCTTCTACGTCGCCGACCTAACAAGGAAGCAGGCCGACGAAACCTACGCGGTCCGCACGATTCCACGCAGCGAATGGGAGCAGCTGCTCGACCAGCGCCGCGCCGCCGGGCGCACGCCGCCACCACCACCACCACCCGCCTCCGCGGCCCCGAGCGACGGGACCGAGCACCGCGCGCCGCACCCGAGCGCTCCGTTGGCAGAGAGCGACCCATCCGCACCGAACCACCATGCACCGCGCGGCGTGAGCGTGACCGTGTACGGAGCCGAGTGGTGCGGCCCGTGCCACGAGGCCCGCGCGCACCTCGAGCGCCGCGGCGCGAGCGTCACCTACTACGACGTCGATCGTGAGCCGGCCCGCGCACGGGAGCTGCAGTCCAAGCTGCGCGCTGCCGGCCGATCGGGGGGCAGCATTCCGGTCATCGACGTTCAGGGTAAGCTCCTCGTCGGCTTCAATCCGCGCGCCATCGACAGCGCGCTCGAGAAGGCCCAAAAAGGCGGCGTCTCGCTCTAGCAGGCTGTTGAAATGGCGAGCGACGCCGAGAGGCTCGAGCGACAACCCGATCATTCTACGCGCCGCCCGTTGTATAGGGGCGAGCACCATGGTCGAGCTCAGGATGCCGCAGCTCGGTGAGTCCGTCGCCGAGGGAACGGTCACGCAATGGCACGTCAAGGTGGGCGACCGCGTGCGTCGCGAGCAGCCGCTGCTCGAGGTCGCGACGGACAAGGCCGACAGCGAGGTCCCGTCTCCATGCGACGGCGTCATCACCGCGCTCTCCGCGAAAGAGGGCGACATCATCCCGACCGGCGGCGTGCTCTGCACCATCGATGCGGCCACGTCGGCGGTACCCGCGGGTGACGGCGAGCGGCGCGCCCCCGCGGCTCTGGCCCCCGCGGCTCTGGCACCCGC
>SXGR01009092.1_pt1 | contig 18565 bp, 20 predicted proteins | sample 3174711 | NCBI WGS metagenome assembly SXGR01 (sample SAMN11356860, study PRJNA531348) | freshwater metagenome | isolation source: freshwater sample F1-60 | place: China: Fuxian Lake, Yuxi | collected 2017-12-25
AGGAACCGCAAAAAAAGCACTTGCGACCCCTCAAATAGTTGGCCGCACAACTAAATATCGTGTGTGGACCACCTGTTTTCGCTCTGGTAACCATCGGTATCCCCTAGGATACTTTGGTTACGAAACGCCCTAATTACCAAACAATAAGTTACGTATTATTTGATGCGGTGGCTGTGATGCATTTTAAAGGCGAGTGCTGGCAGCCTGCGTGAAAAAGCCTCGATTTGACCGCGCGCCAACACGTCACCGCATGGGGAGGGCAACGCGCTGTGTAACCTTCTGTGCGGTGCATACGAATAACTACATGACACGGTCTTGGGCGCGCCTCGGTTATCAAGTCTGATGTTGCCCGAGATTGGGCTATGTCGGGTCGTGTGTGTGCGCCCCTCGTGCACCGCTATCGTAATTATCGCAATTTCGGACAAACGCCATGTCTGTGTTGAAGCACCGTTGCCCGCTTGCTGGGTCGATTATCGTTATGTTGGCCGCCAGCCTCAGCCCGCTGGTCTCGTTCGCCCAAAACCGGCCCCCGCTTCAAGCGGCTGCGGTCGTTGCCGCAGGCACTGCAAACGCACAACCTTTGCCATTGGCGCAGACCACGCCAGCCAAGGCCACGGCATTGAAGGTCGGCGAAAGGCGCCCTGATTTCAAGCTAAAGGATCTCGAAGGCGATGACCGACATGTGTCTGAATGGGATGGCAAGTTAGTTTTTCTAAATTTCTGGGCGACCTGGTGCCCGCCTTGTCTGCATGAAATTTCAACGTTCAGCCGTTTGCAGGATGAATACGCCGGGGCTGGCGTACAGTTTTTGGGCGTTGCGCTCGACAACGTGCACGATGTTAAGCGCTTCATCGCTAAACACGGCATGCGCTATCCCACGTTGCATGGCTCGCAAGATGCGATCCATCTGTCGAAAATCTACGGCAATCCGCATGGCAGCCTGCCTTTTACCGTCGTCATCGGCCGTGACGGGAGGGTGTTGCACACCCACGCCGGGGTGTTGCAACGTGCGCAGGCGCAGGCACTAATACTCAAAGCGCTGTGATTGGGCGTGTCTAACACGATTTAAAAGGTGCCGAAATCACTTTGCCAACGCAATGGAATGGGTATTACCCCAACGCACAAACCTGCGTCAGGTTTTTTAAGAGGAGCGTTAGTGATGTGCCGTAATCAACGTTTGCAGTTCGCCGGCGTCTTTGCAATGGGCATCCTCCTCATGGCCATCACAGGGCTGGGGGCTCACGCCGCCGCCGCCAAGCCATCGGCTCGTCAATTATCGCTTCCCCGTGGCGAGGTGCTGGATTTCGGAAGGCCGCCGCCGGTTCCCCGCAGCGCGCTAACGGCTGAGGTGGCCCAAGCACTTAACGTTGCATTTGGCGACAACTTGCGTGCTGGCCAGTGGGGGCCAAAGCAACTGGAGGCGCTGGAAATCCTTGCGGCGTCCAAAGATCTGCGCGTGACGTGGATCATCAGCGACTTTATGCGTGTTGTTTCCAATCCCAAAGTGAATGCGGCGCTGACCGCGGCCGTCAGCAGGCTCATCGGCAGAAGCCTTAGCGGCACGAACGCCTGGGGAATCACCACAGACCACTTGATTGCATGGGACATTCCAGCGCCGCCGGGCTATCTGGCCTTCAAACGCCGCATTTTCACCACCATCGTTCCCGAATGGGAACGCATCTTCAGTGAAGGCGATATCGACTGGCGGCATGTGTCGTGGGGTGGCGTGCGCATTGATGATCGCGCATTCGGCAAGACCGATCTTCCTTGCAATTGCATACCGGCGGCTGACAATCCCACGGTTACAACCGCTGCCGATGCCAGTTGGCTCGACGATAAAGCGGTGGTGTTCGGCGTCGAAGTCAATGGCGAGTTCCGTGCCTATCCACGCCGCATCATGGAGGTCAGGGAAATGGTCAACGATACACTTGGCGGACGCAGTCTTGGCATACCCTACTGCACGCTCTGTGGTTCGGCCCAGGCGTATTTCACCGACCGCATGCCGCCGGGCGTGCAGCGCCCGGTCCTGCGCACATCGGGTTTGCTCATCCGTTCCAACAAGGTGATGTACGATCTGAACACCTACTCGGTCTTCGACACCTTCCGTGGCAATGCCGTCACCGGCTCCCTTGCGAAGAAGGGTATCGTGCTGCAACAAGCGGGTGTGGTAACCACAACGTGGGGCGAGTGGAAAAAAGCGCACCCGAGAACCATCGTGCTGGTTGAGAGCCTGGCGCTGGGCCGGGATTTTGATTTTCGTAACAACCGGGATGCCCATGGCCCCATCTTCCCGATCGGCAACGTGGATGCACGCCTCCCCGTGCATGAAGACGTACTCGGTGTCGTGACCGACAAGGGAACCCCGGTGGCATTCCACATCAAGACGGCGCTTGCCGCTTTGGGCAACGGTGAGAAGATTGTTGTCGACAATGTGCAACTGGTCCTGGACGGGGGCGGTGTGCGCGCGGTGGATGCTCGCGGCAAAGATCTCGGTGGTCATCAGGCGTTTTGGTTTGCGTGGTCGCAGTTTTATCCCAAAACCAGGCTGTGGCCGTTTTGATCAGCGACTGGCGTGTTGGCGAGAGGGTGTTTTTAACGGGCGCAAGATTGCGTTGATGCGGCCGCGTGTCGCGTGCCACGAATTCGCGACGGTTGATGGTCCCCGACTTTGGCCTTTCGGGATAGACTGTGCTTTTCCGCAGCTATTCCAAGGGGCCAGGCTCGCATTAATTTGCGCAGATAGCCGCTAATGAAAAAGAAGTACTCACACACGCCCGCTGTCGCGGGCGTTGTAACTTGAAGCACATTGCGTCGGATTGACTGCGCCTGCCGTGCGGGAATACATTGCGACTTACGCAAAAAGCGTGTTTGAAATTCCTCCAGGAGACGCAGATGCAAGAAAAGGGCAGGCTGAAGGGCAAGGTTGCGCTGATCACGGGCGCGAGTGGAGGGCAGGGGCTGGTCGAGGCGGAGTTGTTCGCGGCCGAGGGCGCGGCGGTCATTCTTGCGGACGTTGCCGATGCACCGGCAAAAGCGCTGGCACGTAGGATCGTGATGCGCGGCGGACACGCAGCTTACCTCAAACTCGATGTCACCAAAACCGCGCACTGGACGCGTGCCGTCAATCTCGCGCGGCGTGAGTTCGGCGCGCTGCATGTGCTGGTGAACAATGCGGGGATGATCAGCCGCACGCCGGTTGCGGAGGTCACCGATGCCGAGTGGGCGCGCGTGCTCGCCGTCAACCTCACCGGCCCGATGATCGGCACGCGTGCAGTGCTGCCGCTGATGCGTGATTCGGGTGGCGGCTCGATTGTCAATATTTCCTCGACGGCGGCGCTGGTGGGCCACCCTGGTGTTTGTTATGCCGCCAGCAAATGGGGACTGCGTGGGGTGACCAAGGCCACGGCGCTGCAATATGTGTCGTGGGGTGTGCGGGTGAACTCGGTACATCCGGCACAGGTATCCGAGACCGGCATGACAGCCAACGCGTCGCCCGCCTATCGCGATGCCAACAATCAGGCCATGCCGCTCGGGCGTGCAGCCCGGCCCGCCGAAATCGCGCAGTGCGTGCTGTTTCTCGCGAGCGACGAATCGAGCTACATCACCGGCAGCGAAATCGTGGTTGACGGCGGCGCCACCTCGATAGGCTTTCCGCATGTGCGCAATGTGCTCGCCGATCAGTACAACAAGCGCAAACGCAAATAGACGGCCACTGGGAGAAATACCAATGAATTTCAGCAACAGCATGGCAACCCGCGCGCGGCTGGCAGTGGCCGTGGGGCTCGTACCCACGCTGGGCGCGGGTATGGCCACGGCGCAAAACTATCCGAACCGGCCACTGCGCGTGATCGTGCCCTATTCAGTGGGCGGCGCCACCGACATCTCGGCGCGCATCATCGCGCCGCGCATGTCGGAGGCCATGGGCCAGCAGGTGGTGGTGGATAACCGGCCCGGTGGCGCCGCCATCATCGGCTTTGATCTGGTCGCCAAGTCACCGCCCGACGGCTACACCCTGTTGCTCGCCAACATCGCGTTCGGCGCGAACACGGCGTTGTTCAAGAAACTGCCCTTCAATGTCGAAACTGATTTTGACCCGGTGACCTTTGTCGCCGTTGTGCCGACGGTGCTGGTGGTGCATCCGTCACTGCCGGTGCGCTCGCTGAAGGAATTTGTCGCGCTGGCGAAGGCCCGGCCCGGCCAGATCAATTACGGCTCCGCGGGTATGGCCAGTGCAAACCACCTGACGACCGAGGTGTTCAAGAGCATGACCGGACTTAACCTGATCCATGTGCCCTACAAAGGGGGCGGCCCCGCCGTTGCCGATCTGGTCGGCGGGCAGATCAACGTGATGTTCGCGACCATTCCTTCGTCGCTCCAGCACGTGCGCAACAAGCGTCTCATCCCACTGGGTGTCAGCAGCAAAAAGCGCAGCGCGGCGATGCCGGAGATGGCGACCATCGATGAACTCGGCGTGAAGGGCTTCGACGTGAACGAATGGCAGGGCATATTCGTACCCGCGCGCACACCGCCCGCTGCGATTGAGCGTCTTCACAAGGAAGCGACCGGCGCGCTGGGCCATCCCGATACCCGCGAGCGCATGATCGGTCTGGGTGCGGACGTGATCGCCAGTACGCCACAGGAACTCGCCGTACATCTGCGGGCCGAACTCGCTCGCTGGGCGAAAGTCAGCAAGGAAGCCAACATCAAGGTGGATTGACGGCGCGCGTAGCACGCCATCTATTGATCTTTTCGTATTTCACGACAAAATCTCCCGCCTTCGGCCCCCTCGCTGCGCTTTCCCCACCCCTTCTCCTGGTGGGAGAAGGGGTGGTGCCGCCCTCTCCCGCCGGGAGAAGGCGATTGCCAACACGCACACAGCACGCCAGTGCTTATGATGTGGGCGCGGTTGTTGAAGCGCGTGTTCGATATCGACATTGAACAGTGCGCGTGCGGCGGCAAGCTGAAGCTGATTGCGGTTATCGAAGAGCCGGATGTGATTGAAAAGATATTCAAACACATTGGGCTTGATCCACAGCCGCCGCCGATTACACCGGCGAGGCGGCGGGCGCAATAGTTTGAGTGGGCTTGAGAAACGGACGGTGTTTGACCAGGCCCAGGGGGTGGTTTGGGCTGCCAACACACACGGCTAAAAATACTCAATTAAATCAATGTATTAGCGATGATTCAGCTACGGCTATTTTAATTGGATTTGGGCAATGCGTCCGCGTCGCTGTGAATTGCGGTTAATTGACCCCTTGGTGGGGGCGGGATACATTGGGGATTATGCAAAAATGTGGTTTGCAATTCCTATACCCGCGAGGCAGTGGATCAGCGTGGCGACGCAACGGCGTTTGGTTGGGCGGTGGTGCATTTTCTGCGGCGTGCGGCGTAACATGATGGTCCTTCGAACCGGTTGCTTACTGGCCGGCGCCTTCGCTGCCGGCGCGGCTGCAATACCCGCCGCCAGCGCACAGACTTACCCCTCTCGCCCGTTGCGCATCGTGGTGCCCTTTGTTGCGGGCGGCACCACGGATATTTTCGCGCGCATGGTGGCGCAGCATTTGAACGAGACGTGGAAGCAACCCGTGGTGATCGATAACCGCGCGGGCGCGGCAAGCAACATTGGCACCGAGCTGGTGGCGCGCGCGTCCGCCGACGGCTACACGCTGCTGATGGCCTCGCCGGGCTTTGTCATCAACTCAAGCCTGCACAAACGCGCGGGCTTTGATCCGTTGAAGGACTTTGCAGCGATAGCCATGGTGGCCATCACGCCACTGGTGGTCACCGTGCATCCGGCGGTGCCGGCAAAAACGCTGGCCGAATTGATTGAGCTGGCCCGCCGTCAACCCGGCAAACTCAATTTCGCGTCGGCGGGATCATCAACGCATCTCGCGGCGGAGTTACTGAAGTCGCGTGCCAATATCGACATCACGCACATCCCGTACAAGGGCACCGCGCCCGCCACCGCCGACCTGATCGGCGGCCAGGTGCAGATGATGATGGACAACATACAGGCGGTGCTGCCCCACCTGCGCGGCGGGCGACTGCGCGGGCTGGCGGTCACCAGCCTGACGCGCGCCACGCAAGCGCCCGAGCTGCCAACAGTCGCAGAGTCCGGCTACGCCGGGTTTCAGGCGGCGTCCTGGTTTGGATTGACCGTGCCCGCGGGCACGCCGCCTGCTGTCGTTGAAAAGCTCAACCGCGAAGTGAATACCGCGCTTGAACGGGATGATGTGCGCAACCGCATGAATGGCATGGGCGCTGAGCCTGGCAAGGGCACCCCAAAGGACTTCCGCCGCTTTATCGAGCAGGAAACGCAAAAGTGGGCGAAGTTGATCGCCGCCATCGGTATCGCCGAAAAATAAATTTTCAACACTGTTTTCAAAGGAACCCGGCAATGGCCAAACGCAAATCCATACGCAGCGACATCGGCTGGAGCACCGCCACCACCATCACGGTCAAGGGGTTTGATCTGTGCAAGGATATCCTCGGCAAACTCAGTCTGGGCGACATGGCGTTTCTGGAACTCACTGACCGTCTGCCCAACGCGCAAGAGTCACCGGTGTTTAACGCAATCGCGGTGACTCTGGTGGAGCATGGCATCACTCCCAGCTCCATCGCCGCGCGCATGACCTACGCGGGCGCACCGGAGGCGATGCAGGCGGCCGTGGGCGCGGGGCTTGCGGGGTTGGGCAGTGTGTTTGTCGGCAGCATGGAAACTGCGGCGCGCATGCTGCAAGAAGCGATTCCCGATCCCAAGGCTGCGGTGAACATCGACGGCATGGCGCAAAAAATCGTCGAGCAATGGCTGTCCGCGAAGAAAATCATCCCTGGCATCGGCCACCCGTATCACAAGCCGGTTGATCCACGCGCGCCACGCTTATTTGAAATCGCCGCGCAAAACGGCTTCAACGGCCCTTACATCCAGTTGATGCAAGCCATCGCGCGCGAGGCGGAGAAACGTTCCGGCAAGCAGCTACCCGTCAACGCCACCGGCGCCATCGGCGCCATCTCCAGCGAGTTGGCACTGGAATGGCGCTTTGTGCGCGGCATCGGTGTGTTTGCACGCGCCATCGGGCTGGTGGGGCACCTGCGCGAAGAGGCAAAAAATCCCATCGCATGGGAAGCCAAGATGCGCATTGATGAAGAGGCGACCGCGCACCAGCGTGGAAAATGACGGTGCCGATCACTCCGCCTTGATGCGTGCACCCCTGATCACCTTCGCCCACTTGGCGCTGTCGGTACGCATGTAATCCACAAATTGCTCCGGCGTGTTGACCAGGGGGTCTGCTCCCTCGTTAAGCAAATGCGGCTTCATATCGGGGCCATGCATGATGCGCGCGCGAGATTATCGGTGCTCGGGAGTAAAGACGCCGCCACCGGCGCGGTAACACTGATTCAGCGCTTTGGCGGCGCGGCCTCCACCAGCTATCGCATAGCGATGGGGCCGAGGACGGGGCGCAAAGTGCTCACGCTGGTGGGCGGCGCCAAGCTGCCTCAATTGCATGATTGCGGGCCGCTAGACGCACTCTGTGCCAATAAACAAGGCTTCAGCCTGCGCGCTGGCGTGCATTGCGAAGCAAATGACCGCAAAGGCATAGAACAACTCGGCCGCTACATCGCGCGTCCCGCGATATCAAACGAACGCTTAAGCGAAAACAAAGCCGGGCAGGTGGTACTCAAGCTAAAGACTGTTTACCGCAGCGGCGCCACGCACATCGTGCTGACACCGATAGAGTTCAAGCAGCACTTGGCCGCACTGATACCCAGACCGAGATTGCACCTGATACGGTTTCACAGCGTCAGCGTGTGCTCGCGTTGAATGCCGGTTTGAGATCGCAGGTGGCGCCGGCACCGCCGCAACGAAAAACCACTGGCGAGGGTGATTGCCAACACGTGCACAGCAAACCGGTACGCATTACGTGGGCGCGGTTGTTAAAGCAGGTGTTCGACATCGACAATGAGCAGTGCAAGTGCGGCGGCAAGCTTAAGCTCATCGCAGTGATCGAAGAACCAGCGGTGATCGAGAAAATACTGACGCGCTAGGGCCTGAGTCCACAGCCGCCGCCGATTACACCGGCGAGGCGGCGGGGCAATAGTTTGAGTGGGCTTAAGAATCGGACGGTGTTTGGCCGAGCCGAGGGGATGGTTTGGGCTGCTCACACGCAAAGCTAAAAATACTAAACTAAATCAATGTATTAGCGATGATTCGGCTATAGCTATTTTTAGGGAATTTGAGCGATGTGTCCGGACTGCGTCCGGGTCGCTGTGAATTGCGGTCAATTGACCCCTTGGTGGGGGCGGGCTACATTGGGGATTATGCAAAAATGTGGTTTGAAATTCCTATACCCATCCCGGGCAACTGGGCCATCAACTCCAGGGCCGAACCGTGACGCGCGGCGAGACCTTCAATGAACCGCCTAATCGCTGGAAACCATGCTCGTAAGTGATTGTTTTTATTGAATTTTAATCAGGCTTGGCGCCTGACTCGCGAATCACCCTACCCCACTTGGCAATTTCCGCCAGCACATACTTGTCAAGCTCGGGAGGTGTCAGTGCCAGTGCATCGGCCCCTATCGCCAGCAAGCGTTCCTTCATCTCCGCCGGGCGCATCATCTGATTGACCTCTTGATTCAGTTTGGCGACCACTGCCACCGGGGTTCTGGCTGGTGCGAACAAGGCGAACCATGCAGACGCGTCGTAACCGGACAACCCGCTCTCGGCAAGCGTAGGCAATTCAGGCGCTGTCGCCGAACGGCGTGCACTGGTTACCGCCAATGCACGAATCTTCCCTGACTTCACATGCGGTATTGCCGACGCCATGTTGCCGAACATCAACTGCAATTGCCCCGCGATAAGGTCGGGTAATGCAGGGCCGCTACCCTTGTACGGCACATGAATCATGCGCGTACCCGTCATTGAACTGAACAACACCGCCGACAAGTGCCCTGCGCTGCCATTGCCTGCGGAGCCGTACGCTAATCTGCCCGGCCTGTCCTTCACGTAGGCAATAAAATCCTTCACCGATGTCACAGGTATTGATGGATGCAACACCAGGATACTGGGCACAACCCCTGCCATCGCCACGCCTGAAAAATCGCGCACGGTGTCATAGGCCATTTTCGAGTACAGGGATGGATTGGTCGCGTGGGATGTAAACGACATCAGCAGCGTATGGCCATCAGGATCGGCGCGCGCCACGATCTCGCTGCCGATCATGCCGCTAGCGCCGCCACGATTGTCCACAATGACAGGCTGGCCCCAAGTATCGGTCAGTTTACGCGCCACCAGCCGCGCCAGGATGTCGGTGCCGCCGCCGGGCGGTGCAGGTACCACTATCCTCATGGGGCGCGACGGAAACGCCCCTTGTGCACCCACCCACGCTGGCAGCAGGCCCAGAATCAACAGCCATCTCATAACGCCCCCTCATCCCTAAGCACAGTTCCGCCTATTCTACGCGCCGCGCTACAACCCCATCTCCTCAAACGCACGGAACAATTACGATCACATAGCAGAACAGGGGGCAAGCAGAACAGAGGGGGCACCCATTAGCCACCCGCTGTAAATAGCACGAATTGAAACCTCGCATCCCCGCGATGCTCGCAGGACACGATCCTCTCGAACACGGGGGCAGGTCAATTAAGATAGCATTGTCCAGGCAGATTGAAAATCGTAATGCTACTATAATAGACTTGACCCCATGTTTAGACATGCATGTTTTACATGACCCCATGTTTTATGAATTGCAGAGCCGCAGCGTTGACGCGCACGCTCGCGGTAGTGTGCCTTTTGTTGATGTGTGGTGCCGGCGCGTACGCGCATGGCGTGGCGGCAGGGGACAAGGGTTATATACAGGAAATCTCCGGCATCCATCTGTTGCCGTTTGTCTATCTCGGCGCCAAACACATGGTCACCGGTTATGACCATTTGCTGTTTCTGGCGGGTGTCATTTTTTTTCTCTACAAGTTAAAAGACATCGCGCTGTATGTGACCCTGTTCGCGCTCGGCCATTCGCTGACCATGCTTTACGGCGTCTACGCCGGTGTGAACGTCAATGCTTATTGGATCGACGCCATCATCGGACTGTCCGTAGTGTACAAGGCGCTCGACAACCTCGGCGCTTATCAACGCTGGTTCGGCGTGCAGCCCGACACCAAAATCGCCACCTTGGCATTCGGCCTGTGCCACGGTTTCGGCTTGGCGGCGAAAGTGCAAGAATACGATATCTCGCGCGACGGCCTGCTGCCCAATCTGCTCGCCTTCAATGTTGGCGTCGAACTCGGCCAGGTGCTGGCCCTGTGTGCGATTCTGATTGCCATGGGTTACTGGCGTCGCACTGCCAGTTTTTTTCGCCATGCTTATGCCACCAATGCCGTTATCCTGTGCGCTGGATTCATGTTGATCGGCTACCATCTCACCGGCTGGCTGGTCACCTGAGCACGCTCGCTTAAGCCGCATGTACAACACCGATCTGCCCACGCGTTCCGAGCTGCCCAGCAGCGCAGCTTTACTGCGCTCGACCGTGATCGCCGCGCTGGTGGCAGCACTGTTGCTGGTGGTTGCGGTACTGCCCGCGGAATACGGCATCGATCCAACGGGCGTCGGGCGCGTGCTCGGCCTGACACAAATGGGTGAAATCAAGATGTCGCTGGCGCGTGAAGCTGGCGCACGTCCATCGGTGCCAGCGGCATCTGCCGCACCTGCCACACTCGCGCCTGCTGCTACAGTGCCGCCGCCGGCTGCCACAAAGCCGCCGGCCGCCGCCAAGGCCGAAGCGCCGCGTCAAGACGTCCTTACCGTCAAACTAAAACCCGGACAGGCCGCTGAAGTGAAACTCGCCATGCGCAAGGGCGCCAGCGCGAACTACGAATGGACGGTGGCAGGCGGCGCAGTCAATTTCGACACCCACGGCGATCCGGTTAACGCGCCAAAGAATTTCTATCATAGCTACGGCAAAGGGCTGAACAAGGCCCAAGACAGCGGCACGCTGCTAGCAGCATTTGACGGCACCCATGGCTGGATGTGGCGCAATCGCGGCGGCGGCGAAGTGACGGTCACGTTGAAGACCAGCGGTGACTATCAGTCGATCGATCGCGTGCTCTAGGGCTGTTGGGGTGAGGCTGAGACCGCCAACGTCAAGAGCTTTGCCACAGATTTGCGCAGATTAACGCAGATTTTTGCCGTATTGAAAAGGGACTATGATAACAAAGCAACAGAGGGGTCAGGTCTATCGAAATAGCATCCACTATGTTATCCTAAAGCCGCTATGTCGCGCCCCATTCGTATTGAATTTCCCAATGCCCTATATCACGTCACTTCGCGTGGCGACCGGCGCGAGGATATTTTCGAGGACGACGAAGATCGGCTTGCTTTTCTTAAAACGCTGGAGCATGTCGTTAGTCAGTTCAACTGGCTTTGTTACGCTTGGTGCCTGATGGACAACCATTACCACTTGCTCGTGCAAACACCGGATGCCAATTTATCCAAGGGCATGCGCCAGCTTAACGGCGTGTTTACGCAAATGAGTAATCGGCGTCACAAACGCGTGGGTCATTTGTTTCAAGGGCGCTTCAAAGCCATTCTCGTAGACAACGACGCTTACCTGCTTGAACTGGCGCGTTATGTGGTACTAAACCCGGTGCGCGCGGGCATGGTCAAGCGCGCTGGCGACTGGCGATGGAGCAGTTACCGGGCCAGTAAGGGGCAAGTGCCTGCAGATGCCTTTTTTGCGGCTGACGGGTTACTGGAGCAATTTGCCGCGCGGCGCAGCGTGGCCCAAGCACGCTACGCGCAGTTTGTGACCGAAGGCATAAAGGCGGCATCCCCGTGGCAACAGCTAAAGGGGCAAGTGTTCCTGGGTAACGAGCAGTTTGTAGAGAAAATGCAAAAGCGTGTGTCAGCCAACCAACGGCAAGACGTGCAAATTCCAGTGGCGCACCGGCGACCATCCCCACCCTCGCTGTCGCAGATCGAGAAAACAACGAAAGATCGCAATGCCGCCATCGTACGCGCGCACGCCACGGGAGGCTATTCCTACCAACAGATCGCACAGCATTTTGGCATACACTTTACCTCGGTGGGGCGGATAGTGAGAGGCGGTCAATGAGGAATGCAATGCTGCTATGATTGACCTGACCCTATGTTCTTGTCGTAGGCCAGCAGGTACGTCTCGCTGCCCGCGCCGCCGTCCAGCACGTCACTGCCTGTACCACCTCTAGCTTGTCATCACCGCCGTTGCCAAGGCGGGTGTCGTTCCCCCCCGCCGCCAAACATCGTGTCGGCGTGCTGCGTGCAGGTGAGGGTGTCCGCCGTGTCGCGCTCGCCATAAATCAGCCCGTGCGCGGTGTAGTTGCGTAGTACGTCTGCGTGGTTCAGCGTGACCGTGCCGGCCGCGCCGCCGTTCCGGGTGTAGCTCTGAATGTCGCTGCCAACGGTGCCGCCGTGGATACTGACGCCGCCAGTTGCCGGCGCAACACTCGGTTGCAGTACGTCGCGCACGTGCAGGTTCAGATAAGTTAATACGCCCGTGGGAGAAACACCGGAAGAGTTTGCTCAATTAATTCGTTTGGAAACTGCAAAATGGGCTAAAGTCATCAAGGCTGCAGGTATCAAGCTACAGTGATTGGACGCAGGATGGGAGAAACAAGTAATTCTTGGGCATAAACGCACTTTTGAGGAGGATAAAAAAGTGTTTAAAAACAGATACTTGCAATACATTCTCGCGATGGCGCCGCTGCTTCATGGCGGGCTAGCGCAGGCGCAATCGCCCGCGTATCCGATTAAGCCGGTGCGCGTGATCGTTCCGTTCGCTCCGGGCGGCGGGCTTGAATTGGTGTCGCGCCCGGTGGTCACGCGCATGAGTGAAAGTACCAAGCAGCCTTTTGTTTTGGAATTTCGCGGAGGCGCCAACGGCATCGTCGGCATGGAAGTCGGCGCGAAAGCCGTGCCCGACGGCTATACGCTGACGACCTCCACCACCGGCAGCCATACCATCAACCCCAACGTACACACGAAACTGCCGTTTGATGTGACGCGCGACTTCGTGCCGATCACCAACTTCGGCGTAGCACCTTTTGTGCTGGTGTGTCATCCCACGCTCGCCGCACGCAATCCGCGCGAACTGGTGGTTCTCGCAAAGAGCCGCCCGGGCGAACTCAATTACGGCTCACCTGGCGTGGGCGGCATCAATCACCTGGGCATGGAATTATTTGCGCAACAAAGCGGCGGTCTGCGCCTAACCAACATCACTTTCAAGGGCAGCGGACCCCTGCTGGTCGACCTGATGGGCGGTCATGTGATGCTGGCCTTCGATTCCATACAGGCGACCGGGCCGCATATCAAGACCAAGCGGCTGCGCGCGCTGGGTCTTGCCGCGGATAAGCGCACGCCGGTTGCCCCCGAGATTCCCACCCTTACCGAAGCCGGTGGCCCACCCGGCTATGAACTCATCTCGTGGTACGGCCTCTCTGCACCAAGCGGCACACCGGCGGACATCATCGCCAGTTTGCACGCCGAAGCCGCCAAGGCGCTGGGCAATAACGAATTGCGCGAACGCATGATGGCCACCGGCGTCACACCCATAGGCAGTACGCCGGCGGAATTCGCGGCGACGATCAGGGCGGACTTGGCGAAATGGGCGAAGGTGGTGCGCGCGGCGGGGATCAAGATCGAGTGATGTCGGCTCTGAGAGCAGAGTGGATATATCGTCAAAGCCTGTTATGAACTTTATAAAACCTCAATTAAAACAAATACTCACAGGAAAGAATTTTTCCCTCACCCCTTCCCCTCCCCCGGAGGGCGAGGGGTTTTAAGCCATTCTCCCCGCGGGAGAAGGGTGGGGAGAGCGCAGCGAGGGGGCAGCAGGCGGGAAGCGCTTTTGGATGAGCCGCAAGTTTATGACAGGTTCCAGGCAGGTTGCGCTGAAGTAGCGGCCAGCGCCGCGCTCGAGTGGTGAGAGCGAGTCCAGGACGGTGAACACCATCACTGCGCGCGGCACGCCGCGCTACGATTGATGCTGCCTGCGCCTGTTACGGCTTGATACCCAGCAGGTTTGCCGCAGTGCCACCCAGCATGGCGATACGCTCTTCGTCAGTGAAACCAGGCGTCTCCATGATATGCGTCACGGGGTCTTCGTGCCACGGTATGGGATGGTCAGTGCCGATCACGAGTTGGCTGGAACCGACCATCGTTGCAAGATGGCGCAGCATGTCCGGGGTGAACACCAGCGTGTCGTAGTACATGGTCTTCAGGTATTCGGTGGGTTTCTTTTTCAGCTTCACTTCGGGATTGCAGTGCCACGGCGCCACCCGGCACGGATGATCCGAACGCGGCGCATAGGAGGGCAGGTAACCGCCGCCATGCGCTGAACACAGCTTGAGATTGGGAAACTTGTCCAGAGTACCCTCGAATATCAGTTTTGACAGACAAATCGTGGTGTCAAGTGGATTGCCGATGGTGTTGGCAAGCCAGCCGTTGCCCTTGAACCGATGATTGAGTTCCGGCGTGCTCTGCGGGTGGATGAATATCAGCACGCCCAGCGATTCGGCCTTGGCCCAGAACGGGTGAAATTTGCTGTCGCTAAATTCCTCGCCGGCGCAACTGGCACCCACTGCGGCGCCACGCAGCCCGAGTTTCTTCACGCCGTGCTCCAATTGCTCGGCAGCGAGTTTCGGGTCTTGCAGCGTGACCGAGGCATAGGCCACAAAACGATCCGGGTAGGTGGCGCACATCTCGGCGAGTTTTTCATTTTGCACGCGGCAGATTTCAGCCGCGAGATCGCGGTTCGTGCGGTACCAGGTGGGGTTGATGGAAAGCGCTTCGATATCGACGCCCTGCTTGTCCATCGCGGCGATACGCACGGGCCCAACTTCATCCATATTGGGGAATTGCTGCTCAACGGCGGTCTTGCCTTCCAGAGCCAGCGCCTCGGGCACCACGCAGTGCGCGTGTACATCGATGGTCTTGACACGTTTACCGCCGATCACGACTTGCCGCCGTTGTCCGCCGGCGGCAGCCTGCATGCCGTTGGTCATTTCGCAACCGGTGAACACCACCGGTGATTTCCTGCTTGTGTCGCGTTCGTTCATTTGTACTCTCCTGGTGTGAATGAAATTGACGGTAGTCTGTTGCGATTGTTTATAAGGGCTTCGATGCTGAAAGTATCTCTCCGACATGCCCATGTGACTCATCCGCCATGGACTGTCGACGGATGTTGCGTGCATGTGCATGACGGCGAATGCCAACCATATCCGCGTCGTTCCGAGCAGATGACGGACAGGGCGCCTATTAAAAAATTAATCAATCAAAACAGATATTTGTTCGACGCAATTTTAACGCACTACGCGCGTACGTAACTGGCTTCAATTGCGCGTAGTCAGACTGTGTCACGCAATATCCCTGACACGAGGGTGCAGGGCTTTTTGCTTTCCCGGTGCTTCATCGAGCGTTTCGTGTAACCTGACTCCAGAGGGTCTCGTTCTGATTGCGTAGCAATCGTGCACCTAAACTAAGCTAAGGAGTTTTGCCAATGGAATTCGGCGTTGCTGTAGGAACCATTGCCGCCGTGGATTATGCGCAGCACGGCGAGCGGCTCGGGTTTACACGCTGCTGGGTGCCGGATACGCCGCTGATCCGCTCGAATGTATTCGCCACTCTGGCCGCAGTGGCGCTGACGACCAAGACCATCAAGATCGGTACTGGCGTACTGGTGTGCGGCATGCGGCTAGCGCCCGAGGCAGCCAGCGGTATCGCCACCGTAAACGCGTTGGCGCCTGGGCGCACCTTTGCCGTCATCGGTGCGGGCAACACCGGGATGCGCATGATGGGCCTGCGTCCTACCGGTGCGAGAGCCATGCGCGAATACGTGCGCGTGGTCAAAGCCCTGCTGCGGGGCGAGGAGGTGCTGTACGCCGCCGGAGGCCCCGGCAGCGAGCCGTGCCCCGTGCGTTTTACGGGGCTGGAACAGGAACATGTGCGGATCGACCCCGTGCCGGAAGTTCACGTCGCGGGAAACGGCCCGTTGTCGCAGGCCGTTGCCGGCGATACCGGCGATGGATTGCTGGTTGCCATTCCGCGTGGCGGCACCTTTATAGAGGCGTTGGCCAACGCGAAGCGCGGCGCGGCAAAAGTGGGCCGCACGCTGCCCGACAACTATCACACCGCCGCGCTGGTGAATCTTCTGATGCTTGAGCCGGGTGAATCGCTCACGTCCGACCGGGTTATCAACGCCGTCGGGCCTTCGGTGATGGCGAACTTTCACTATCTCGCTGACTGGGTGCGTGAAACCGGCAAGGCGCCGCCCGCCTACATCCAGCCGGTGTGGGACGACTACATGGCCTTCGTCAAACGGCAAGCAGGCGCGGACGCGCACCTCGCGCTGCACGAGACGCACTACCTCACGCTGCAACCGGAAGAAGCACGCTTTCTTACGCCGCAGATTCTGCGCAACTTCTGCATCATTGGCGAACCGCCGGAACTCATCGAACAACTGCGCCAGCTCGAGCGCGAGGGCCTGAAGCAGGTCACGTTCTTCCCGCCGTTCAAGGAACGCTATCAGGTGATGGAGCGCTTTGCGAAACAGGTGATGGACAAGATGTAGTGCGTGGCCCGGCCTGCAGGGCTGGGTGTACAGCTTGGAGGAACCCGTGCGGCACGCGACTTGCCTTGCGCACTGCGCTTCAGGCCTTTGCCTTCTTCCGGATCACGTACACCACGGCTGCCGGCCAGAACAACATCAACAGCACCACCAGCAGTACGACGTTGATCTCGTTGCCCGGCGCGGCCGTACTAGCGGTTGCCTGCGCGGCGGGGGCGCTGTGCAAGCTGGCCAGCACATCGCGCTTGAACTGGTTTAGATGGTCTGCGGTAACGCCCGTGCCGCAGTACTGACAGCGCGGCGGATTGGATAAGTCCAATTGCACAAGCTGACTGATCTTGTGGCCGCACTTGGCGCAATCGGCCTGCACCAGAAACGTGCTTTGCAAACGCGAGTTGATGATTTTGTCGCTGCGACTGTCAAAAGTGTAGGCCGCGTGTCGTTGCGCGTTGATGTGCTTGAGACTGGCCAGAATAAATTCACGCGATTGTCCCAATGCAACAGTCAGGCCCTCGACATGCGCCTCGCCAGCGTGATCCAGCGCATTCCAGAGAGCGATGATTTTTTTCTCTCGGGCGCGATAGGTGTAACCAATCCCCAGCAAGATCAATCCATTCAGCAAGAATATCAAGCGTACCAATGGAAAGCCGGGGTTGGAATTTTCAACCGTGAACCGTTCGCCCTTGTCGCGCGTGATGTCGCGGCGGGCTACTTCCAGCGTGCGGCCCGCCTTGTTGGCGAAGGTGTAGTTCGTTGTGTTTCCGCTTCTTTCTTTGACGACCAGGTCGTTCCAGCGGAACGGATCCAGCGCAACGGTTAAAAGACCCGTCACCAGCAAAAACCAGCCAATGGCTATAAAGTAATTGTCGATCTGGTAAATGTTTTTGTGCGGCATGGTGGTCGATGGCGTGCGGGCTTGCCAGGAGGAAAACTGCCTTGGTCGGAACGTTTATTTCCAGGCAGATCACCATACCATATGCCGCAAAAATTGCGTGGGGCGCGCATGTCGAGAATGAGCTGCTGCTGATCTGTTACTGCCTTAAAGCAGTTTGCCGCAGCGACAAGAGTGGGATCGGCCGAATTCGGTTTTTTCCGCTTTGCCGTATTGACCTGGCGCACCACGCCTGCCATAGTTTCAGGGCACACAGGATTCGCGTAAATCTTTCAGGCGAATGTAATTTGTCCACTTGGAATCTGAGGTCTGACACAGTGATCATCAAGTTGTTGCGTCGTATGTCGGTGGGAAAGCGGTTGGCCACAGGGTTTGGCGTGGTGCTGGTATTGATGGCCGTGCTGACCGGCGTGGCGCTTTACGGTTTCAGCGAACTGCACCAGATCAACGGGCGGCTGGCTCAGCAGAACAAGGGGCCGGCTACGACGAGCGCTGAAATGTACGCTGTGCTGCGCGCAGCCGTGCTGATTATCGGTGTGCTGGCGGCGGTGGTGGCGGTGTTTTTCTCGCGCCGCGTGGCGCAGATGATCACGCGGCCGATTGCCCGCGCGGCAACGGTGTCCGACGGCATTGCGCAGGGCAACCTTGCGCAGAAGGTCGATGTGAACCATCACGGAGGTGAGCTCGGTCTGTTGTTGCATTCCATGCAGAATACGATTTACCGCTTGCGCGAACTCGTAGAGGCAGTGCGCGACCGGGCGGAGGTTGTGCAAAACGGCACCCGCGAGATCGCGCGCGGCAACGCGGAACTGTCCTCGCGCACCGAGCAGCAGGCTTCGACGCTGTAGGAAACCGCCGCCTCGATGGAGGAATTCACCACGTCGGTCAAGCAAAATGACGGCAATGCCAATCAGGCCAAGGTGCTGGCCATTGGCGCCTCGGAAATTGCTGCTGAGGGTGGTCGCGTGGTGGCCGATGCCGTCACCACCATGCATGGCATTTCTGAAGCCTCAAGGAAAATTTCGGACATTATTGGCGTAATCGACAGCATTGCATTCCAGACAAATATCCTTGCGCTG